>JAABUM010003285.1_pt1 | contig 20274 bp, 41 predicted proteins | sample 5559161 | NCBI WGS metagenome assembly JAABUM01 (sample SAMN10711868, study PRJNA513369) | rock metagenome | isolation source: Antarctica rocks | place: Antarctica: Victoria Land, Siegfried Peak nord
CCAAAACCGTTGTAGCGCTGCAAAAATCTAGGCTTTTTCCGGCCAGTTGTTTCGTTCCGGTGGCGTTCAGGGCACCAGCTGGAGCAGGGCCACCACCACAAAGCCGAAGAAGAGCGCCGCATACATGTGAAAGCGGGCGCCCTTAGGGCGCGCCGCCGCAAACGCCGGGTCGTCGTGGCGCGCAAACTCCTCTGCCACGATGCCGACGGACCCCACGTAGATGAACAGCCCTGCGCGGGAAGAACACACACCATCTGGGACAGCCCTCTGGACTGCAGCTCTGGACTGAGCTTGTGAGATACGCAGCGAGGTACGGCTTACTGTGCCTTGCTGTCCACCAAGTCGTGGGCTGCGCACGTGCGTGTCCACAATTGAAAGCGCCGCCATCAGCATGCTGGTACAGACGGCGCAGTGGCTAGCAGGAGCACCGTTCTCTAGGTGGACGACCTCGGGTAGTAGATCATGACAGAGCCGACAGCACGAAGCCTCACCGGCGACGAGCGAGAAGAGGACCATGACCACCCAGGCGGACACCGACACGCCAATGGCGACGCCGATGAGCGGCCCCAGCGCGAAAGGCACCTAGGCACAACAGACATCTGTCCAAAGTCGTCGTAAGCATCTTCAAGGGGAGGCAAGACGGGACGCGGTTTGACCTGAAGCAAGCGAGAACAGATTGCAAAGGCGCTAGGAAGGCAGGGGCGTCTGGCAGGCTGTTGGCGGTAGGGCACAAGGGCAGCAAACTGTCATGTGCGCTAAGGTTGGTTCCAGGTTTGGTGCTTTTGTTATACGATAGGCAATGACGCCCAGTGGGCTGCTGCCACAGAGGCGACAGCGATCCACTCAAACGTCATCAGGATCTTGTATGTGGCATACAGATCTGAGATGATGGCAAATCATACCAGAAAGGCGGTGACGCCGAGCAGACCGCTGCCGGCGGACACGAAAGCGGCGGCAACGGCGATGGACTCCACCCACTTGTGGCTGGCCATGGCGAGGAACGACGCCACAACGTCCGCAAAGGATTGCTGCGGAAACCCTAAATAAAATAGGGGTCAGGCGAATGTGCAGGGAATCCAGCATGGGGTGAGCCAGCATAGCGTGTGCTGCCCATGAATGGCGAGAGCTGCAGCAGCATGCGGTCCGGTCTACATCGATTGCACCTGCAGGCCAACGCCAGGGCCTCCAGTGCGGTGTGACACAGGATGCGCGGCAGGGCGACAGGTACAACAGGTACGACAGGTACGACAGGTACGACATGTTGTCAAGTATGTTTCTCAAACATACAGCCGCACCTGCAGGCCGATGGCCAGGCCCTCCAGCACAGTGTGGCACAGGATGCCCAGCAGGATGAGGACGGGCGGCACCAGTGCTGCTAGGCGCCCGGCTCTCGGTGGCCGCGGCGCCAGCTCGTCATCGTACGGCCTGCGGGGCGTGGTTCGTTCAGGCCCAGTTCCTGCTCCAGATATACAAACACGAGGGTTTAGGGTTTAAACCCTAAGCCCTAAACCCTATTCCAGCACCACGCCCTGCCCAGCTTCGGCCACAACCTGCAGACGTTCCCGCAACCTGCGTGCAGCCTCACAGCCACGACAAAGGGAAGTCGTGAGCAGCTTACATGGTGACGGGCGTCGTCGCCTCGGCGAGCGTGGCAGCCGTGGTGCCAAAGGCCGCTGCATGCAGCTTCGCCTCTTTGACCTGCAGTTCAATCAGACCCAAGGTTTGTCCCGTGTTCCGACACACCAAACCGCAACGGTCTCCATGTGGCCTGGCCCTATAAGATTCCCGACCCCCGCATGTGACCTGGCCCTATAAGATTCCCGACCCCCGCATGTGACCTGGCCCTATAAAATTCCCGACCCCCGCATGTGCCGCTGATTCATGATGCAAGACGCAGACGATACCGCCTGTTGTGAGGGCCCCACCGTGTGCAGACGTGGCAAAGAAGAGTGCCGCATGAGATGAGTCTGAACTTTCAGATTGTACACCCCTTGCACCCTATATAGGCAATTTTAAAGTTAGAATTGTTTTGACACTGTCTCTTTTATGTATTTATTTTTTATAAAAATTCAGCACACCTCTGGCGAAACTTCCTTGCGGTGCGCGCACTCGCAGCCTCTAGCCTGGCAGCCGGTGCCGCAGGCGCCGGCCTTGACACCGCCTGCGCACCCGCACTCGTCGCCGCAGCGCTTGCAGTCGGCGACGCCGTTAGCCTTGCTGGCGCGCGGCATGATCGGCCGCCCGTCCTGAGCAGTCAAATGACGTGATGTGATTTCATCACCGAGGTGCAGGCGTGGAGGTGATGTACTGGGATTTCATCACCGAGGTGCAGGCGTGGAGGTGCAGGCTGGCCTTCGCTTGTCACTGCACTACCACATCACTTTGTCTGCAAACATATTGAGACAAAGACAGACTACTAAGAAGATACACCACCGGCCGCAGCACCAGCGGTCCATAAACCTAAGACTAGAAGAAGTGTCTCAATCTGGATCCACCTTCTAAAAGACCGCAAGGCCGCGCACGTGCGAGCTGGTGGCTGACGCCAGAGGTGGCGAGCGACAGATGCCAGGAGTCTCCCTGAGACTCGTCGAAACCCGCATGACGGTTAGAAGCATGCACAAAAGAGTGCAGGATGCAGGAAGCCGGCGCACCGGCGTGGAGGTGATGTACTGGGAGTGCAGTTGCGGCGATAGGCGCAGTGCCGGCGCGAGCGCGCGGTGCAGGAAGAATACGACCAAGAACTCCAGCGCGATCAGGAAGGCGGCTAGCGGGAAGCTGTCCGGCCCCGTGACACGCTGTGTGGCAATGGCGTAAGGCGCCAGGTGCAGCACTCCTGGTGCGCAGAGGGAATGAAAGTAAGAATTGGATCCAGGCTTGTTGCAGAGGGAGTCAAAGTTAAGAATTGGATTCAGGGTTGTGGCAGAGTACAGGTGGGGTGGCGAGGCCCCCGACTGGAAGCACATCCGCCGACACAGCAGCAGCATCAGTGCTGCTGCCTTGAGGCCACCGGCGTCATCAGCACATTCGTGTTGTGGGTTGTTGGGTCAAGACTGCAGCGTGTAGCGCATTTTAACGAGGAGCGCAGCAGCATGATGAGCGCACCGAAGGAGAAGAAGACGCTGCCCGCGAAGCAGTTGACCAGGGACAACCCCCAGCCGGCGTGCACCGTCGTCTTCAGCACGACGGGCAGCAGCATACCCAGGAGGCCCTCGATGAAAAGTACGGCCGCCGCCGTCCATTGCAGCCAGACGTAGGGTCGCGCGCTGTCGATTTCGGCCACCACGGTCTCGTGGACTTCCGCCTCCGCCTCTGTGCTGTGGTCGATGCCCGCAGCAGGTGCCCCTGCGTGCGGGGGCGCCGCAGAATGTCAGCCAGCCATGTGGTCCCTTGACAAAGGGCGCTGCAGTGCTGTAGGCTACAGTGATGGAAGGTGCAGGCAGCGCATGCTAATTTGCAGGTCCGCGAGATGCGAACAAATCCGCAGTGCCAAGCGGTCCAGGCTGTAGATTCACCTGAAGCGCAGCCGGTTGGGGTCCTGCTCTCGAGGCTGGGCGGAGCTGCGCATGCAGCTGGCCCAAGCTGAACACGTGCGTGGATAGGTAAGGTAGCGCTCCAGCCCTCACGGCTTGGTAAGCAAGCTTGAAGGGTCTGGGCCTAGCTTTGCTTACCGTGTGAATGGTCGCTGCAGCGAGCTCGCCGCTTGCGTATGGCCGCTTAACCACGCCCACACGCGTCCCGCAGACGGTGCCCCCCGCAAGGCATGACGCCAGCAGCAGAGCAGCGACCGCAGCTTTAAGCGCCGCCATGGCTGTTTTGCAATCGCAGAGAGGCAGAAGCGGTGGAACAGCGCAGATTCAAGTCTCGCTCACGTGCCATGTTCGATTCCCTTACAATTCCGGTACGTAAATCGAGACTCTAAGGAAGGGTCATACTTTTCACAGAATATAGGGTATAAGTAGTAACAACGACGTGCCACACACGAGTGCACACGACCTGGTGCACGAGAGAAGACAAATCCCAGTTGTCAATGTAGGTGCTGATTGAGTGTCCTATAACCTCTGCGGAGCCGCTCTGTGCGCGTCCTGCTGATCCCCGCGCGCTTGCCTAGCGTGACAGCCACCGCGATGCTGCATACCAGGCCGCTCGGACTCGCAGCGCGGCCGGCGAGCCGGCTACAATCCAGCAGACGTGCATCATCGCTACACATTAGAGCCGCGTCCAATGACGATGGTGGCTCATCAGACAAGGCAGGGCGGGTCACCGGCGGCGACGGCGGCAAGGGCTTCAAGCGGCCAGACGACGCCACGCCCCTGCGCGTGAGCCTCACGAGAAAGCACTGTCAAGTACATGAGAACGCCACTGCGATGCATACAGGTCATGCATGTGCACAGCATGCAGTCATGCATCCGCGCCTGCGGAGCACGCATCATGCAGGCATCGTCAGCGTCTTGGTGCAGCCACTGGCCTGCATGCATGCCCATACGCTAACGACGTCCTATCCTTGGCACGCAGCTGGAGAAGATCGAGCGGCTGGGTGAGGAGGCCTGGGCGGGCGTCGCATCAATTGACCGAAGCGCAGATGTCTCGGCACAGCTGCGCAAGTGAGTCCAACTGACTTTCGGACACTTATACAGCGAGATCAACCCAACGAAAGCAGACCAACCAGCGCTCCTGATTTGTGCATTTCTGGCGCAGCAATGCGAGCAGCCTCATTGACGGCGGTTTGACGGCAAACGGAAGTGCCCTTCCCACATCCCTTGGCTGGGCGCATGTGTCTGCCATCGTCAACGGCGCAGCAGCGATGCACAACTGATCTTCCATGCAAGCCCTTAATGCAAGTCGCAGGCGTAAGACGCTGCTGTGGGCCGGAGACGCGGCGGTGATCCTCCTGTTTTCAGCCATTGGACGCGCCAGCCATGCTGAGCTGGACGGCGCCAGCGGCATCATCTCCACCTCGTGGCCCTTCCTCATAGGTGAACAATTTCCACTGCTGGGACGCCAATCACAACAGCCCCTTGCGGCAGCCATGCCGAGCTGGACGGCCCGTTTGGGATCCTCTGCACCTCCTAGCCCTTCCTCATGGGGTGATTTCCTCTATGTTCCATGCTGCCCGTGTATCGCTCAAGGGTGGGTCCCCTTGAATGCTAACAGTGACTCTGTGCCTGGCAGTCCTGGCCAGCTAGTGGGTTGACCCCCGTCTGGCGCATGTGTGCGCCAGGATGTCTATCTTGCGAGAACAGGCAGCTTTGCGCATGTCTTTGTGCACACATCCGATCAATGTAGAGGCTTGCACCTCGATTTGGCGGACGCTCGCGCTATCGTCTGTCCCTGCAGTGACGCAAAGCTAACCCTTCTCGCTGCAGGGTGGTATGTCATGGCGCCGGTCGCGAATGCTTATGCGTCAGAGGCGTGCGGCACCGACCCCAAGGCTGCAGCCACCGCGGCGGCGCGCGGCTGGGTGCTCGCCATCCCGGTGAGCTGGCATTTCATCCTGCCCCTTTGGACAGAGTCACCCCTTTATTCACCTGCGTAGAGCACCATCAAACCATCAAAAGGCGTGCTCGTGCTGCTGGCGCCTACTTTGCGGAGCCCAGCCGGGGTGCTGTCGGCGTGACCAAAGCAGGAACCGCAGTCGGCATCGCGGCACACGATGTGCAGCAAACGATATGCTTGCTCCTGCGCAGCTGGCGCTCGTGCTGCTGGGCCTGGCGAGGGGCGCGGCGCCACCCATGCAAACATCAGCTTTGAGGCTCCCATGTTCAATACACTGTTTATTCCCCATGCAGGTGGCGCCGGCTATGTGGGGCCTGGCCGGGGGCGCGGTAATACATGCAATCACCAGTCTTTGCAAGTCTTCTGCAAAACATCCAACTTGATCGTACTTCGACCAAAGCAACCCTTTGCCGTGCAGTTGGCGCTGGTGCTGCGTGGGCTAGCCAAGGGGGCGGTGCCGCCGCTGCCTTTTGTCGGCGTCACATGCGTCGCGACAGCCACGCTGCTCATCGGCTGGCGCACGGCGTTTGCCGCCCTCACCAAGGTAGGATGGAACCGCGTCCGCAGCTGGATCCGCCCGGCATCCGTCACTAAAGGTGTTTGCGGCACACCTCTGCAGCTCCTTTGTTTCTCTTACCCCTACCAGTTGGGCATGGCTGTGCCGCTGCTGATGCGGTGCTTGCTGCTGCCCTCTGCAGGGCGTCGACTCCTCCAAAGGCTCACCCCGAAAGTCCTGAAACCTGAAACGCGCACGACCCTTCCAGACCTTCACATGACCGACGACAGCAGAACAGACGGAAGAAACCGACTGCTGCGCAGGACGAGGGGCAGTCGAAGGGCGACCGACAGGGCGGGCCGCTCGAGTTTCTGCGCCTGCTGGGCTCGCTCACAAAGCGGTGGTGACGGGGAGGGGGATGGCCCGAAGGAACGCCTGGCAGGGGAGGGCTGCTGCACTTTTGACATTCATTGCTTGCAGTGCGTGTGTGCTTCAAGCGTTAGTATTGGGCTTGAAAGGCGGACTGCTCCAGAATTTGTTAACTGCGACCATTGTAGCAGTCACTCGAGCGGATGCGTACAGCAGCGCTTGCACACAAGCCGGCACTATGTACCGCACGACATGCATTGTTGCAGCAAACAGCGAGAAGAACTATGCGCAGTGCGTTATTCAGATTCGAGTTCATTAACACCTGCGTCAATAACGAATCCAATCACCAGCGCAGGCTGCGCTGAAATCGCTTATCCTGTGGAACTCAATATTGACGATGTCACAATAGCGGCCTGTGTGTACGCGCCACTGTAAACCACCCAGTCTTTCAATAATACCACCCCATCTTAGAGTCGCTACACTGGCGATCCTGCGCCTCTTTGTGACGGAGCCACCGGCTCCTCTGTGAACTCCTTGGCGAGCTGTGCATTGGTAATGATGCGGCGGGAGCCGGCCTGTTCACCGTCGTGGAATCGCACAAACACCTGGTGTGCAGTGGGGAAATGTCATCAGCCACCGAGACCACGAGTAACTCAAGTTGAGCACCAGCCACTTCACAATGAGCCCAGAAACTGCTGCACAGCAACAACGACGCATGCGCCCCAAGCACTCGCTTCCCTGACTGGAGCTTACCGGCTTGCCGCGGCGTTCCCTCCACACGAGGAATACGATGCTGCAGACCAGAGCCAGCAGCACAAAGGCGCCGATGGCGATGCCAGCAATTATGGCGCCGCGAGAGAGGTCGCCGCCGCCGCCGCCGCTAGCGACGGAAATGTTGGCTGGTTCTGCATGTGATGCGGTGAGGCGTCAGTTTCCATGCTGAATTTCTAATGTACGGACCGCGCTCTGCTAGACGATTGCAGGCAACCTGCTCATCTTGACATCGTTTTGACAGCAGACATCGTTTTGACAGCAGGCGATCTTCTGGCAGATTCAGCAGTGATGCTCAATATGGCCGATTGTGAGCATAGATTTGTCGGTGGGCCTCACCTGTGGTGCTCGTGGCCCTTTGCACAGCGCAGGAGGGTCCCGTGAAACCGCCGGCGCAGTTGCACGCGGTGTCGGCGTCATTGCATGTGCCGCCGTTCAGGCAGAAGACCTGCGGAGCATCCGCTAAGCCTGGACCGTCCGGGACCGGCATGATGGCTTGTGTGTGGATGCAAGCCTAAACCCTGCTTTCGCAAGGCACCGGTGCAAGCAGCCCGTCTGGCTCCAGTCGGGTCGTCAGTAGTCATAGTCACTCCTCGTCAGTCAGACACCACCAGTCGTTCTTCACCAATAACTCCTCACCGCATCCGGAAAGTAGGCGGAAGTTGAAGACTATGAAAAACAGAAAGTATAAAAGACTGATCCAGGGCACATTTCGGATCATATTATACTATTTATGGTTGCTGAAAATCAATGGAAATAATTTTAAATTTTTAGGTGCTGCACCTACCTGGGGCCCGCAAATGGCGGCGCCGCTGCTCTGGGCGTCCACCTCGCAGTGCTGCCCCACGAGACCTGTGTCAGTGGAACGGCATGGAGTCAGCTGATTCGGACCCCACCTTCCGGCAGCCGGCTCAGGGAGAGCCGCGATCGGAGTCATTCCATCAGCTGCGTATGTTTACGCAGCTGATCTCAAGGCGGGCTGCTGCTGCCTACTAAGGCGTTCCAATTTCTTATATCGAGTGCTGAATGCTAGATGCTGCGGGCAAATGCATGGTGCTCACACCTGGCGGGCAGAGGCAGATTGTGGTGCTGCGCAAGTTGAGCAGCTGGTCGCATGATCCGCCGTTGAGGCAGTAGCCGCCGTTGCCGCAGTCATCGTAGATGACCTGGCACATGGCGCCCCTGCAGAATGATCTACCCGGTTCTTGGTCAAGTGCAAGTGACAGCGTCGGTCACTACTTGCGCGCAGCTGTGCGGCGCACTAAGCTGCAGACCGCGCGCTGGCAAGGTTCTCAATGTGCATCGGCGTGCACGCATCCTGCTGCCTGGCGGGTGAGAATGCTGGTGGTGCGCAACTCATGCGGTGGCCTGCACCGGCCTCTCAAAACAACATTGTCAACTGTAAAACTGCAGTGGACTTCATACAAACACGCACCTGGTGCCGAGCGGGCAGCTGCATTGGTAGCTGTCCGAATTGTACAGCTTCTCGCAGGAGCCGCTGTTGAGGCAGAACAGTCCGCCGCCGCACTCTCGGGACAGCAGCTGGCACGTCGTGCCGCGGTAAGTCTGCCCCACGGCGGGGTCCTGACCAAAATTCAGAACAGTGCACTGCAGAACTGCAAAAACGTATTCGTAAAGTAGTGTAGCCCGGCAGACTCTGCGCCAATTATAATAGCTGCGTACACACTTTCTGTATGTTTTCATTGGTGACAGTCCATTGGTCTACCATCCTTGTCGCAAATCCCACTCTTGGGCATTCTGCGTGCACGCTCTGGGACGTTCCTGATGGTGGGCTTCAAATTCCGGACCATGCCTAGTTGTCAGGAGCTATAGCTCCTGACAACTTCAGGACAACTGTAGGACAACTGTAGGATTTAGCTAAATCCTACACTCGCATGCCAATGTCAGACATACAACTGCCTGCCAACCTCGCGTCACTCAAAAGCAAGCCGCCTGCAACATGTGTTCAGCCTTGCATCTCAGCCGGTCCTACATCTTGGCCTCGCGCTGTGCGTCAACCTTTCATGAATCCCAGATCAGCGCTGGACTGATGTCCGCATCCGCACAGTGTCCCGCCGGATCCCTCAAATATCGGCCTGGCGGTGCCCTCTTCAGCACGTACTGATGCTGCAGCCCGCATCGTTGCACAACCGCAGGCGGCCAGCGTCCTGTCGGCCACAGTCCTCACATCTTGGACTGGCCGCCGCGGGCGCCGACGGCGGGGCTGATGCTGAACTTTACATCGGCGTGCTTCTGCAGCCGCTCCAGCAGCACGGGGCCCATCGCCGACGCCGGCGTGAGGATGCCGCCTTTCGCACGTCCCGCCTTCTCGCAGTCCTCCAGCTGCAGCGCGGTGATCAATGATTGTCAGATTGGTTCAAGCAGCGTACCGCGCAAGGGCGGACAGCGCTCACGACACACCACGCAGCAGAGGGCTAAACCCTAAACCCTAAACCCTAAAACCTAAAGCCCACGACCACCATGCAGCACACCATCTGATGGCTCGTGTTGAGTTCTCAGATGTCGAGGTCTGATTCGTGCGGGGACGAGCACACCTGCAGCGCGAGGCACAGCGCTGCCTCGAGGATCATGCGGTGCGTGCTGCCGTAGCCCGGGTCGCCCTTGCCATACGCCTCCGCCTGTGAGAGGAACAGGGACTGGGATGCTTAGGTGATGGGAACGGCAGTACATGCGATTGAGACGGCGCTCTGATGTCAAGCCTCCACCATTAAACGTGCAGACGATTGCCTTGCTTGCAGTTGAGCTCGCAAGTCCGCGGCATGGACGAGGTCGCGAGGCCGCTGCATGACGTGAGCTCCAGGGTTTAGTGGTCGCACCTGGATCGTGGCCTGCGACTCGCCCTCCACAGTGGCCAGGTAAATGTTGCGCCAGTGGTTCGTCTCGCGGGTCTTCTCGTCGGGACCTGCATCGCACAACGACACACACTGGTGCAGAAAGTTCACGGACATATTTTTCGGCTACAGTCCCGTATGCTACAGTTCGAAACGACGTGACTCTATGTCCGTGTCCTGTGGCGCCTCCCGCAGGGCCAGACCGCCAAACCGCCACGCACCTGAGTCCAGAGTAACACTATGGACGAAGCACAAAGCCGACACCCCGCTGTCCTCGGCGGAGCAACGAGTAGGCAGCCAACGGTCCGGCTTGGAGGCCAAGGGCAAGGGAGGTGATCACACACACTAGACGCGAGAGCGCGCCTGCGCCGGCGGCTGGCAGCAGGCGTTTGCGCAGGAAGGGGCCGACGGCGGGCGAGAGGAGGGCGCCAAGGCCCAGGCCCAGGACGCCGGTGATGAGAGGCGCCATGACAATGCCGGGGCGCGGCGCCGGCACCGACTCGTTGAAGCTGAAGGTGTTGCCTGAGCGCAGAAGCAGCAGTGGTGTGACAAAACCACGCAACACGGTGAACGCAAGGCAGATCAAGCACGCACGCCAGCGCGACACAGGAGCTTGGAAAGAAACGCCCCACATTGGCCACCAGTGTCCAGCAGGGCCGCTAGACGCCGCACAACGCATGTTTTCCTATTCGCCATGAGAGCAGCGGATCCCGTCCGAAGCTTCAAGATGACACACGCAAAAAGCTGCTCACCATAGCCGTCGCGGCTGCCCTCCAGCAGAGCAGCGGAGCGCCGCACGACGCGCGTGTTGATGGGCGCCATGATGAAGGGGAAGGTGCGCTGCTGCAGCTCCGGGATCCAGCCGACGCCAAAGGAGTCCTTTCCGTCAGGGCCCCGCCTACATTCCGAGAGGGATGTGCATGTTGGAAGCGGAGCAAGTTGAAAGGGGAGCGTGTCGATGGGCGCCATGATGAAAGGGAAGGTGCGCCGCTGCTGCAGCTCCGGGGTTCAGCCCGCATCAGAGTCCTTCCCATCAGGGTTTAGGGTTTACCCTAAACCCTAACCCCTAACCCGCCTGCGGGGCTGTGATTGGAAGTCTATCATGGGCATGGTCTGAGGCAGCCTGACAGCATAGAGGTGCGCTACTGCAGCCGCAGCGCCGCAGCATGCAGCTCACAGGCCGATGATCAGACTTCAGCAGCATTCAGCGAAGCAGCAGGCCTAATGCTCACACCCTCCTGTCCGCAGGAAGGGATGTAGCTTCCGAAGGGCGCGATGCAGCGTGCACATGTCCTGACCAGCCAATGGTGGAAGGCCTGGCGTCATACAGCGCTCACCGCTTGACATGCGGGCTGCGGCAGCAGGCACAGCCCACGATACGGCAGTCCTCGCACCTGTCATCTGGGTTCTGGAATGGCCGCTCTGGCAGCATGTTGGGCTCGCTACATTGCTGACTTCCCAAGTCCCCACCGTGTGTCGGGCGGTTTGTAAGGCAGCAGGGGTGGCCCACGGCGTGGCGCTCCTCACTGGAGATGGCGGAATTCCTTGCAGGTGCTGCAGCAAGATCAGTCCATTCTTCCAGACTTACCGCTTATCAGGCGGGTTGAGGCAGTAGGGGTGGCTCACGGCGTGGCGCTCCTCACTGGAGATGTCCTTCACGCCAAGCAGCGAGTCCACCGTTCCGCCGGACACGCCGCCGGCGCCCGCCACCGTCAGCATGCGAACGCTCGCCGTCTCCCTGCAGTGGGTAAAGCGGAGCGGATGTGGACGTGGGGTCCTGAGACATGCCAGAGCGTGCAGTCGATGCCGCCGCCGCCCACCGCCATCAGCATGAAAACGGTGCCGTCTCCCTGCAGTGTATGCCGTTTACGAGTACGGTGGAAACTGAGAGCGGCAGCTGCGGTGGGCCTGATGAAGAGCTGCAGTGTGCCCTAAACCCTAAACCCTAAACCCACACACGGCAGAGGCGCAGCTGCATGGGCATGGCCGCATGCGGCAAGCCTCAGGGCACGGCAGCCGGACCGTTCACCGAGCTGGCGTCTGAACCACGATGGCATGCACCTGCGGAGCTGGAGGTCGATGACAATGACGGCGTTCAGACATCGCACAATTTTCTTTACTTTTGATCGGCTTGCTTGCTCCCAAGACAGCAGGCACTTGCCCAGCAGGCGGCAGTTGTGGTCCACTCTTGAGGAGAGTGCTTACTGGAATAAGTAGCAGTTGCCAGGGGCAATAGAGGAAGCAAGCAGCCGCACGCACTCGCCGAGCTGGCAGCTCATGTGGTCGACGACGCAGGTGCAAATTCCCAGGAACAATGCCTTCAATCGTGTACTGTATCTAGGAAGGTTATCGGAAGGTTATGCATCGCACGCACTTGTTGAGCTGGCGGCGGATGTGGTCGACGACGAAGAAGGTGCCCATGTCGGAGGGGATGGAGTCGTAGCCGCAGCAGGGAACGATGCGCACACCCTTGGCGGCCGCCGCCTCGTGGTACTTGTCCATGATGCGCCGGATGTACCACGGCTCGCCTGCGTTCAGGGTGTTCGGGGTTTGAGACTGCGGCATCACAGGCCAGAGAGCATCGTCATCGATGTGCAGCGCCTTGCTTGCAGCGTAGGGGCACAGCCTGTGGCGCAGAGGGGCAGTCCGCCATCGTAAGAACAGCCCAGCGCACTACAACGATGCATGCACTTGCATTCCAGCGCAGGACGGCGCACAAACCGGATTGCCAGTGTCGCCGTCTGCGCAGCCCTGCCCACCTGTGAGGTCCACGTAGTGAGTACCCTCCTTGATGCACGCAGCCACCACCGCCTCGCCCATAATCGCATACGGCCCCGCCATCGCAATGATGACTCTTGTGCGGCGCGCGATCGCATCCATCGACTGCTGGTCCTTGATGTCGCCCAGCAGGATCTCCGTGTCCTGATCAGCCAATGTCCAGCATGCTATGGAAGTTTACTACGGAAGAGATTGGAGCAGTATGGAGCTTCATTGAGCAGTGTTGGCCTGCGAGTTGCCTTGCGTTTGCATGATGCACTGGTTTCAACGGAGACGCCCAAGCGGGGGTGCCCAGCTGCTAGCAAGGCCTGCAGAAGCATCGTGGCAGCTACATGTCGTAGGCACAGGAACCCGGAACTCCCGGCCAGCAGGAGAGCCATTGGTACCTTGGCGGCGCCGTTCACAGCGGCGATATCCTTCCGCACGCCCTCCAGCTTTTCCTGGTTGCGGCCGGCCATGGCCCACCGTACCTCGCCCTGTGATAACAGGGATCAACGTCACACACAGGCGGCATGCAGGAGGCGTGCACGCATGATGCAGGGGCTGCCTTGAGCGCCAGCTAGCGCACTGCGGCGCCCCAGCTTGGAAACATTGCGGTCGCGGACAGCCAAGGGGTGCCATCAGATGGAACAAACGGCCAGAAGATGACACTTCAGCCATGCATGGAGACTTTTCTGCACCGGAGCCATAGCTTCGGTCTGGCGTCTGCATCCGAATGCCAACTTGCACAGCCAGGTGCAGGGTATGGTAGCGTGGCTGCTCGCACGCCAGGGCACACTGATCCAGCGTGTGTACCCCACAGATTCACCTGGTATAGCTGAGCAAGCCGCTGGCACACGAGCTTGCCCACGAAGCCGGTCGCTCCCTGCATGCATGGCAGCGTCCTTTCCAGTCACACACTGCTGGGCGGGCAGGAAATGCGCTTGTGAAGGGCATGTACCATGTAATGCGGTCAGATGATTCGCAAGAAACAGCCGCTGTGCGTCTGTGCGGCCACAAGTCACGGCTGTGTACGAGCGGCACCGCTCACCCAAACGACAACATCGAAGTCGCGGCCGCCGCCTGCCATGTCTGCTATACTGTTAGTCGCTGCGGGACTGACAGAGAGCTGCCGTTTTGGTTGCGGTGGCGTGCCGCTGCCTGCAGACCCGTGTGAGCCTCTGAATGACGTGGCCCTGCTGCTGGGCTTGGGCAGCGAGGTGTCGTGTGCCGGGCTGCTTGCGGCTGGTCGCTGATGCGCCGGCGTTGATCGGAATTCACTGCTCTGCGCTGTAGGCAAAATTCGGCTCTGCAATGCGTTTCGAGCAACGAGTTTTCTGTGAGCAAGATTTAGAATAGTGCTGCGCATCACAGTATTGGAGCGCGGACGCTGCAACGCAGTGCTCTGCCGATTCGCCGTGACTGCCTGCTGGGACAACGATTGAGCGCCGGCAGCTGCCGTTGACAACCGCAGCACGTCATCCGCCGAAGATGGTTCTACAGGGTTGAGCAATTTTAGGGTTGATTTGCTCACACTGCGAGCTCGCACTGCAGCGCCTATGTTGCACACCGTCGAGCTGAATGCTCCTCGCCGCCCAAGAAAACTATGATACAAGTTGAAAGCACCTCACAAGACTGGACGAAACCCCCTGCCTGAAACTAAGGTACGGATGTGATGCAAAAAGCGCGCTCGGCTGAAAGTCGCAGCTGTGTGCGTTGTCAACGGGCGCCATTCATCTCCATGAAACCCTTGCTTCCGGGGAACTTTTCTCGCTTCACGGGGCTGGGCGTCGCCGCCTTGCCGCCGCTGCCACCCCGCTGCTTCTTGCGCGGCGACGTGGGCGGCGACGCCACGCCATTGGCGGCGCCGCCGCCACGGCTGTGGCCATGGCCGTTTTGCAGGCCGCCGTTGCTGCTGCCGTGGCCGACCCCGCCCGCCCGCTGTGCGTCCTCCTGCTGCTCTGCTTGGTCGCCGCTTTTTGACGCGCCTGGCCGGCCCGAGTCGGCATCGTGGCTGATCGCGTCCCGCGGTCGGCGGCGGCTGCCCTTGCTGTGGCCGCTGCCGATGGACGTCACGTCCGACAGCTCAATTACGTCCTGCTTCTGCCACTGGGGCTGGCCTAGCGGTTGCGCGCATTCCTTGCGGGCCGCTCGCGGCGAGCCCGGCGGCTGCGGCTGCAGGGGGGCAGGCTGCTCGCCATCGTGCCCCGCGCCTCGCCGCCGCGGCGACAGCTGCTGCTGCCGCCACCGCTGCTGTTCCAGCTTTATGCCGGTGGACCGTGTCACGCCCATCGCCGAGTCCTCGGGCGTTGGAATGGACGCCCAGGGGTCGGTCGGGACGCCCGTGGGTGAGGCTTCCGCGGGGGTGACGCCGCCGCTGCTGTGGCCGCCGCCGTGGCTGCCACCAGCGGCCCCACTGCCAAGCAAAGCGCCGTCTTCGGCGTCGTCCACATCTAGCTCCGCCACCTCGTCGGCGCTGGCCTCGTAGCTGAGCGGCACTGTCTGACTGGCGGTGGGCGACCCCGGCGGCAAAGTGGAGATGCCCCACCGCTGCTGCTGCTGCTGCCGCTGCGGCTTCGGCGGCGGCGGCGGCTCATCGGTCACGCCAGTGCGCACCGGCGGTTTGGTCTTCCGCCGTTTCGCGCCCCTGGGCGACTGCGGCGCCTGCGCATCTGGCCCCTGCTGTGGCGGCAGCTGCGGCTGCGGCTGCTGTGACTCAGCGCCTTTGCCACCGCGGCTGTCGCCAGGGACGGCTGCTGCTGCTGCGCCCTGTGCGGCTGCCGCTGCCGCACACTGCGCTGCCGCTACTGGCGCCTCTGGCGCTGCGCCTGCTGGCTCCTCATCCGAGTCCATGGCCGCATGTCCGTAGGGGCCACGGCCAGGCGAGGCGCCGAGCGGTCGCTGCGTGCTGGCTGCACCGTCGGGCGGGTCCCGTGCCGCCAGCTGCCGCGGTTTCTGCAGCCGGTCGCAAAGGCACGAGTCAGGCCCGGCGCCAGGCAAAGAACTCTTGCGCCTCTGCCAGTGGTCAAAAGCACGACCAACAGAAACGTTCTCCAGTTCAGCGCCAGTTACACCAGGAATTTTGCACACTTCCAGTTATTCTCTGTCAACCGATATCTGAATATTCGCTGGAGGCGTCAAGTAAGAAGATCGCACCGAGATGTCGGCTTTGGCTGGCTCGCGCCTGCCAAGCCGGCGGCCGCCGCTGCCCAGCGGCGGCGAATCGCCCTGGCTGCCGTGCGCCGATGCGAGGGCGAGGCAGCCAAACTCGTCAGCGTAGTTCTGCAGCTGAGCAGCCTGGCATCGTGCAGCCTCGGTGAAGCTGCGTGCTGTCGCGTTGCTCTCCAGCAAGGCGGCCTTGATCGCCTCGCTGCCGACCGCAGCGGCGGCGCGGGCGGCGCTGCCGTCTGCCTCCTCCTCGTCGCTGATGATGGGAAAGCCCACGCCCACGCCAAACAGCGCTGCCGCCTCTGCCGCCCTGTCCGCCGCTGCTGCTGTGGCTGCGATTGGCGGCTGGGCGCATGCGTGCAGCGCGGAGGCGCCTTTGGCAGGCTGCACACGAAAAGGCGTGACAACTGATAGACGTCTGTGACTGCTGCTGAATGGAAATACTGCGCAGCATGCACTTTCCTCCCGAGGCGTGGAGACGGCACAAGGTACTGGCAGGCTGTGCACATGCAGCGGTATTGCTGCAGATTGCCGGACCAGCACACGTTGAGAACAAGCGCACTGCAAACGCTTTGACAGACGTCAAGCATCCTCGCATTCCGATGAGCATGCACAACCGAAGGAGATCATCCTTCTGCGCAGTAGGGTTTAGGTTTCGTAAGGTTTCGCCAGGCTCACCTGTGCGCGCGCCTCTCCCGGCAAAAGCAGCGAGGCGTGCAGGCCGTTGCCGTCGTAGCCGCCGCCGCCGCCTCTATCCCCGCTGCCGCTGAACCCGCCCTCGCTGTCGCCGCCGCTGTCGCCGCCCCCGTCCCCGGCGCCGTTGGCATCGCCCGGAGCGAGCTCCGCGTCGAGAGCCGTGGCCGAGGTCGGCGACGGAGTGGTGTGGTCACTCGGCAGCGGCGACGCCTTCTGCTTCTGGAACGACAGCCTGCACGACAGCAGCACCCTCAAGTGTGTGTTGCGAGTGGACGGAGATGCCCCGCTTGCAGTTGTACAGACTCCCAAGGGTAACACTCGGATGCAGAGAAGACGCTAGCAGGGGAGAAGAGTCGATCATCTCCAGCTGCTGCGCTCGGCCAACCACACGTCACAACAGCAATAGCTACTCTGTAGGTACCTGCTGTAAGTGCCCACCGCCCAATGCATGGCGCATCCTGCCACTGTGCTGTAGACGCGACCGCAACGACATGCAGCACTGCACCAAGAATCTCGGAAGACTTGAGACGGTCGCACCCTGGCGACAGGACGCGGTCGCGAACCCCATACATGGGGCCTTGCACTCCAGAGTCTGGCGTCGTGCGAGCTGCCTCCTGTGGCAGGCTTGCTGCAGCGCTGCCGCCGCCGCCGCCGCCGCCATTTGTCGCCTCGGCGCCTGCACCAACCAGCCAGCATAGATGAGTCGACACGCAGGAGACCATGTGCTGGAATGTGCTGTGATGCGGCGGCGGGAGTAGCCGCCCATGCAGGCCGATGTGACAATTCCAATGCCAGGAGGCCGTCGGCGGGACAGCTAAGGGTTTAGGGCGGACGAGAGACAAGAAATGCCGCAAATGAGAATGGCGGAGGTGTCACAATGCACCTGCGGAAGGCGAGCGAGCACTGGCGCCCAGCAGTTTCCAGACGTCAAACGTGCGCTTCGCCTGCAGCAAGATGCAGGCCATCAAATATGACAGCAGTTCATATTTTGAAAGGATGGCACAAGGGTCGCAGGAAAGCATCGTGCACTCTAGCCCGACAGCAAGGAACCGCTGCTTCGGAGCTCTTGGTGCTGCAAAGCTTCTTAGAGGGAGGGAACATGTGCATTTGCGGCAACGTTTGTCGATACCAATACTGCAAACTGCCGCCAGAGGGGCACGCTCAAGGGGGGCAGGGAGGGGGCACCTGCTTGGCGGGCCGCTCAGTGCTGAGGGCAGGCACCGCCTCGGCAAAGGAGGCAGGACCGCTGCAGCCGCCGCCACCGACACGGTCACCCTCCATCAGGGCGCCACAGCCGCCGCCGCCGCTGCCTGCGCCACCGGCCTGCCCGTCGCCTGGCTCGCCCGCAGCGCCTGCCGCGGCTGCGCCATCGCTCCTCGAGCGCTTCGACCGCCACTGCACAGGCGGCGGATTTCGGGTTGGTCATCTGTACTTCCTAGGCAGTCAACGCACCGAGAGCAACGGAAGCGCTGTGACACACGCTGCACGAGAAAGACGGCTGGCGCGTTACACAAGCTGCAGGCATCGGCCCAGCGGATGCACGAGCAACCTGTGTGCCTAGCCTCAGGCGAGATTTTGCTTTGCCGCAGAGCATTGCCAGCTGCGTCGGTCGTGTTGCCACGGCGAGCACCCTCTCGCTTGGCAGTGCCCTTAAAAGGAGTATGGCAGGCACCTCAGAGCAGCACAGGCAGAGCTTGGGAGGCGCACCGGGCCGGCCTCCGGGGCGGTAGGGTTTTGCGGCGGGGACTCTGCTCCCTCGGGATCGCTGTCCGAGTCCTCGACGGTGCTGCGGCGTCTGCCCTTTGTGGTCCACCGCCACCGCGCCGTCCCGTGCTGCGCCTCCGCGGCCGCCCTGCACCGGACAGAATGGCCGTTTCCTTGAGCTGTGCTTGACTTGAGGGTTGAAATGAAGCGTCCGCGGCAGTGGCCGCGCTGATGCCTACGCAGCAATACAGGTGCACGTCGCCAGGGCTTGCATGCCTGACATGCTCTGGAATGATCTCCAGCAAGGTACTGCTGCTTGCTCTCAGCGGACTCGACCGCCAGGATGGCTAGCGTCTGCGGCAGTTTGGCAAATTCAGAGTGCAATCGTTGCGAGTCAGGCTTCAGGGGGCACAATGCATGCAGCACACACCCGGAGTCACGTGCCGCATCGGCGGGACCAGCGCCGCCGCCGCCGCCCTCGTCCTGCGACTGCAACTCCTCCAGCTGGATCTCGATGTCGTCCTCGGGGCTGTCGCTCACACGGGCAGGGCCGCCGGCGTCGCCGCCGCCGCCGGCGCCCCGCTGCGCCGCCGGCGTGTCCGCACTGAGCATCTCCCCGTCGTCGTCGTCAACCGTGTGCGCCGGCATGTCGCCCGCGTCCTGCGAGGGTTCAGGTTCGGTGTTGGGGCGCGGAAGCTGCCAGCGCGCTGGAGCAGTCAGCCGACACAAGCATGTCCGCAAGCATTATACCGCAACTGCCTGTCTGCGAATTCAATGGCGATTTGGAGAGCAGGTGGCGGAGCAGCACACCTGCCAGACTGTGACGCATCAGACGTTATGGCCAGGCGCAGCATCTCCAGCAAGCCACAAGTGCGTACCACATCGATGCAAATGTCCCTGCCGGGAGCCGTCGCCGCCTTGCGTCGCGCCGCCACCTCGGCCCGCTTCGCCGCCCTCTCCTCTTTGGCCTTGGCATCCACCGCCGCCTTGTCTGCCACCCGCCGCAGTCGCTGCTCCTCCCGCCGCGCTTTGGCCTGACGGCATGAAGGAACAACATGGATAGAATCGGGTATCAAGGTGTGCGACTGGCTGCAGCGTCGCCTCGTCCGTTGCCCGGCTTCTTGTATATTGTCACTTGATTGTAAGCCTGACGAATGTCGATTTTGCTGAGTCCTAACACCTTGGCGTCGTGCAGGCGGTGCCTCTTCCTGCGGCGCCTTGTCCTGCTTGGAACGTTTGCAGCAATCCCAATGAGGATCAATCGTAGCTTGGGTTCTGGGGCTGGCTGCAGCCTCGGGGTTCAGCATTCCGCGCGTGCTTCGTGGCTTCAAAAATGAACTGCAGGCAAGGCCCATCTTGGGACTGCATGCAGTGGCACGTCGTGTGGGCTCAGCCAGTCCCGGCGCCGGGGGCGTGCTGCACCAGAGGCACAGCACCGCACCTCCAGGTGCTTCTCGTGGTCCTTGGCTGCCTCAGGCTGGTAGAACGCGGGCGGCTGATACCTGCCAAAAGCAGCACGAAGGCGTTTCAGCTTTGGTGTGAGCAGTTGAAACAGCAGTTCGTCAAGCATTTTCGAATGGGATGCTGCAAACAGCAAAACGCCAGGAGGACAGAGGAGCTGCACACCGCAACTACCGGCACCGGCGCCGGCCGCGCTGCTGCGACCACGGCGCCAGCTGCAAGAAGGTCACCACAACAAATACAGCGATGGCTCGATCATGTGCCAAGCTCTCCACGATACGCACCCGCGGTGGCCGGAGTGGACCGCCTCCTGGTACTCGGCCAGCGCGCCCGCCGCGGCGTCAACGCTCTTTGCGACCTCCCGCGAGTCGTGGTCCTTGCCCGCAGCCAGCAGCGCCGCCGCCTTCGCCTCGCCCTGTAGCAGAAGCACGACAGCTGCAACCTAAAACGAGCGCCGCAGACCGACGATGCGGGGGGGGGGGGGGGGGGGGGGGCCCCGACCCCCAC
>JAABUM010003286.1_pt1 | contig 20271 bp, 36 predicted proteins | sample 5559161 | NCBI WGS metagenome assembly JAABUM01 (sample SAMN10711868, study PRJNA513369) | rock metagenome | isolation source: Antarctica rocks | place: Antarctica: Victoria Land, Siegfried Peak nord
ATTGCGTGGGACAGCGCCTTGTCACAACAACGCAACCTATATCATCGACTGAAGTATTGTGAACGCGTACAGGGGCGGCGGAGAGCCGACAGCGCTGGCGTGGGCGGTGGCGCGGGACATCGGGGAGGGGCTGACCTTCCTGCACTCGCGCGGCTTTGTGCACCGCGACCTCAAGCCGCACAACGTTCTGCTGGCAGAGAGCGGCAGGTCGGGAGTTGGCTGCTGCAGCTCGTGCGTATGAGGCCATCAGCGACTGTGTGCATGTGCATCTCCAGCAGCTGTTGCGAGCTTTCACCAAGACCTGCACTGGAGGCACGCATCGGTCTGTCTGTCCAGATCAAACTCCGCTAAACTCTGCATTGGGCAGCAAGTGCCTCACAACAGGAGTCAAATGGGCACTGTGGTGTGTCGCAGGGCAAAGGTCAGCGACATGGGGCTGTGCACGCGGCTGCACAACGATGCGTCGTCCTTTGAGACGCCCGGCGCCGGTACGTGTGCTGCTACCATGTCCCGAATGCTGTGAATTTGAACAGTCGAGGAGTGGTGCCTCGTGCCTCAAACTGAGCAGTTTGCGCAACGTCCCCCGGCGCTATAACAGCGGGTTCCTTCTGTGCAGGGGCTGCACTAAGCTCGGTGCTGTTGGGTTGAGAGCAAAGACCCCACGACAGAACGGGAGCTCGACATGATGTGCTGTGTTCCGCAGGCGGCAGCCAGGGGTGGCAGGCATACGAGCAGCTGGTGAGCCGTAGCGGCGGCGCGGCGCGGCAGTCGCGCGCTGTTGACGTCTTCTCCTACGGCCTGCTGCTGCACTACTGCCTCACCGGCGGGCGGCACCCCTTCGGCGCGCGCTACGAGCGCGACATGAACATCCTGCAGGCGCGTAGCGCCGCCAATGTCGGCTCGCTGGCACGCCTGCAGAGCTGCTTACCCATTGCCTGGGCATTAAAGGCTTCCAGGAGTGCTGTGGCACAGTTGATAGCACAGTGAACTGTATCGCACCATCAACTCGTGTCAGCATTTGCCGCACAATTCACACCTTGTGTCGTGGGACGCCGCGGCTTCTCACGATGGCGACCTCGCACAAATCAGTGTGTCATCATCCCTTTCAACCGGTTTCCATTTGACTATTTTACGCCTTGGCTGCAGGGCCGCTTCTCGCTGGATGGGCTGCGCGCGGGCTGCGAGGCGGCCAACCTGGTCGGTGCGATGCTGCGGCAGAAGTCCGCGGCGCGGCCGCCCATGGCCGCGGTGCTGGCGCACCCCGCCTGGTGGCCGCCCGCCAAAAAGCTGGCTTTCCTGGTGGACCTCTCCAACGCCATGGAGTTCCAGGACCGCGCGGTGCGTCAAGTGAAACAAACTGCTTGATTGAACAACAAAAGCTGAGATTCCTGACCCTGCGCATGCTGGCGAAGCCGGCGCACCCCACTTGGTGTCACCTGCGAAGAATTCTTCGTTCTGGTGGACCTCTCCAACGCCATGGAGTTTCAGGACCGCACGGTGCGCAAAAATTTGGTGCCTGTAAAACTCCTTTGGAAACAACTCGCCAACCGCAAGCCGTCCTTCCTGGAGGATCATTCCAACGCCATGTAGTCTGAGACCGCGCGGCGCGCCGTATCCACGATTTGAGAACCGAAAATTTCGTGTCACTGGCTGTGATCCCAGGCAGACACCTCCGGCGCCATGCAGCCTCAGAACCATGCGGCTCGGCTTGGGCATTCTCTCTTGTTTTCCTCCTGAAAGGCAGCCCGTTGCAGTGGCGTGAGTGTGACAAGCATTCCACGACCTCAGCCGGCGGCTGTCGCAGCTCTGCAGAGTCTTGGACATCGAGCAGGCGAAAGCTTCCTCGATCGTCATGACGGCAGCGCCTGCCGCAGCTGCATTCACGACTTGTGCAACACCAACCTCAGATTTCACCGGTATTTGGCGCAGGTGGACCAGAGCCTGCTGAACGCATGTGACTGCCAGTGATCGTCTCATCTGAATTTTCGTGTGCATGTGCACAAGTAGACCGGAGCCTGCTGAACGCATGTGATTGCCAGTGACTGTTTCTGCCTGAGTGTTCATCTGTATTGGCACAAGTGGACCGGAGCCTGCTGAACGCATTCGAGGCATGCAACCCCACGGCGTTTGGCGGGAAGGCAGGATCGTTGCGTTTTGTTTGCTTGTTCCCGATTCAACCTGTGTTTCTCGTGTGGCAGGTGGACCAAAGCCTGCTCAACGCCTTCGAGGCGTGTGGCCCGGCGGCATTTGGCGGGCCGGCGGGCTGGGGCGCCGCCCTCAGCAGCAGCCTCATGCACGACCTCGGCCGCTACCGCGACTACAGGTGCTGCTTCGACCAACATTACCTTCTTTGCGTGTGGCCTCTTCGAGCATCATTGGGATGTGCCAATGGCTGGGGCATTTGCATGCGCTCAGCAGCGAGTGCTGCAGTGTCGGCTGCATGTGGCTGGCGGAGGTGATTCCGCCAGTTTGCACTGCAGATCGAGCGCAGCACCCGCGTCACTGCGTGGTCGGCAGTGCACCAAATTGCCGTGTTAGTTCCATGTGGTGTTAAACTCGGATACTGGCAGTTTTGCTCTGATGACGAATGAATCCGTCAATGCAACCGCGGCGCAGGTACACCAGCCTGCGTGACCTGCTGCGAGTGGTGCGCAACAAGCGCACGCACTTCTACGAGATGTCAGCCGAGATGCAGGCGCAGCTGGGACCGCTGCCCGATGGCTTCCTGCGGTGCGTGTTCTGCGGGAACGAGATCGGCTGGCCCGGCTGATCCTACAATGGAGGCTTGCACATTTCAATGGTTTCTTTTGCAGATATGCATGTACTCGTCAGGTTGCTGACGATGGTAAACAGTACCCCACAGGGGAAAGCTCGAAAGGGTGCCTCGTTGTTCACGGCGGCATGGCTACACCGGCAGATGTAACCCAGCCTGAGGTCAAAGACCTGCACCGCCACAGGTACTTCGAGAAGCGCTTCCCGCGACTGTTCCTGACCTGCTACGCCTTTGCTCTGGCCCGCCTGGCCAGCGAGGTGTCGCTGGGGGAGTACTTCCCTCCGGTCGCCGGGACTCTCATGGCGCCCTTCTTTGCCGAGGAGCGCACCGCGCAGGTAAGAGAGTTGAGAGTGTTGACGTTTGTTCTCCTTCAGCTGTTCAGCCAGCATAGGGAACAGCATTTGCACATCTTGGGTCAGTGAACTGGCTCATCCAGCCTAGGGTCGCAACTGTGCCGTCAGTCAGACGGTATGGCACGGTTGCTGGAGGCATTCAGAGGTCATCATCTGTCTCTCTGCATGTTCTGACGCTTGGGCTTCGTCAATCTGAACAGTCCGCAGCGGCAGCGGCGCCAGCGGTGCAGAAGACGGTCACGGCTGCGGCGTCCACGGCAGCCGCGGTGGCGGCGGCGACGCGGCCGCGCAGCGACCCGCTCACCGGCGGCGCCACGCAGCCCGCGGCGGCAGCAGGGGCGGCGCAGGCCAGCAGCGGCAGCGCGCCTGTATCCATGCCGCCGCGGCCGCCGATTGCTCCTGCAGGCGGCGGCGGGCAGGGCAGCCCGCCCAAGTCGGCGGCGGCGCTGGCGGCTGCGGCTGCGGCAGCAGCGGCGCAACGACCGCCGGCGGCCAGGCGGGATCCCGCGCCACCTGCGGCAGGTGGACAACTGGCGGCAATCGCCGCGCTCGCGAGGGACTCAGCCAGCAGCACCGGCAGCGGCGGCGGTCGGCCTCTGAATCCGACAGCCAGCGCCTTCTCGTCGAGCTCGGCTGCCGCCGCTACTGATGCCGCACAAGCGGATGGAGATGGCGCAGCAGTGCCATCTGCGGCAGCCGCCGGTCTCGGGCAGCTGGACGCCGCCAAGTCGTCGGCGCTGTTGGCACAGGCTAGCTGGGCTGGCGACACCGCCGTGGCTGCATCTGGCAGCATCGGCAATGGCCTTGAGACACAGCCCAGCGGCGGTCAGTCTGGCGGGGTCACAGCGGACGGCGCCGGCGACATCGGCAGCGAGGCTCCCACCGCCGGCGGCATGCCGCCGCGGCAGGCGTGGGGCCAGCGGTCGGCGCCGCAGCCTGCGGCGCGGCGGCCGGAGAGCGCCTTTGCAAGCAGGGCCGGCAGCGGCGGCGCGTCGCCCCTCAGGTCGCCCGGCGGCGGGACGCGGCTTCCGGCCGGCAGCCCCACCGCCGGCCTCGGGCCGCTACGGGCGTCGGGCTCGGAGACTGACTTCGATGACGAGTACCTGGTGCGTGTTGCTGAGGCCTTTGGTCGCTCCCTTGCACAGCTGCCAGACAAGCTGGATGCTGAGAAAGCTCTTTTGTTTGGCCATATGACAGTCATCAAACGCCTGAACCTACAGCTCGTTCATCAAGCTCGCAGCAATACAATGCGAAGACAAGGACCCTGGGCTTGACGCTGAAGCATCTGGTGCCGCAGGCGTCGCTCATACCCAACGACCTGGACATCGGCAGCCCCGGCGTGCGGCGGCCGCGCGTGCGCCCAGCCTCCTCCCCTGTCGCTGTCTCCCAGGCGCACAACGGCACCGGCAGCGGCGGCGGCGCGGCACCGTCCCTGCAACAGCAGGTGCAGCAGCAGCGGCACGACGCCGGCTCGCCGGCGGCGCGGGTCCCCCTGCAGCAGAATGGCAGTGGCGGGCACGGCCACGGCGGCCCTGCGCTAAGGCCGCCGCAGCACCAGAGCAGCGGCGGCGGCGCGTATCACCCGCAGCGGTACGGCTTCCCGCCGCTGCCGTATCATGTGCAGCCGCATCTGGCACAGCAACAACTTTTCCAGCAGCAGCCATACGGGGTGGCGGTGCTGCCGCCAGGCCCGCCGGGGCTGCTGCACCAGCCGGGGGGCGGCGTGCAGAACCTCAATGGCGGCGGCGGCGGCGGCGGTGACGCGGAGTGCTCGCTGCCGGTGTTCCCCTCCCGCCCAGGCCACCCCATCTGCGACTTCTACCAAAAGACCGGCCACTGCAAGGTGGGTGCTGTCCTGCGTGCTGCATTGCGACTGTTGTGACTGTGAGCTGAGCATTCGGTTCGGCGTGGTGAGCGCTCAAAGGCAGAGCCCCTTTTCCCAATGCCATCATCCTGCAACAATTGGGGCTGGTGGTGGAAGCTAGTTCCATCGGAGAGCCTGCCCCCAGCTACCCCAGCTATATATGTACCTCACCACATGCACCGAACGAAAATTCAAATGCTCACCTGAAGAACCAGGTGATGTTCTCAGATCCGCTTTCTCCTGCAACTGCAGTATGGGGACGCCTGCAAGTTCGACCACCCGCCGCAATATGGGGTGCAGCTCAACGCTGCGGGGCTGCCGCTGCGGCCGGGCGAGCCGATGTGCAGCTTTTACGCCAAGAAGGGAGACTGCAAGTTTGGCCCCGCCTGCAAATTCGACCACCCCGCCGGCCGGTGACTACCAGCGGCAACCTAATCGCGATTCTGATCGCGATTTGTCAGCGGCTGGCGACTGGGGGTTAGTGGCCCCGCCTGCAAGTCTGCCCACCCCGCATGTGAATGTTGGTCGGATTGCTGCAGCGACCACAAGCTGGCAGCTTGAATCACGAAGCTCGGGCCGCGGCCTGCAGCAGTTTGGGATGTACAGTGTGGGGGCAATGAAGGCATTCACGCTGGACCACAGTGACTTTATGCCGGACGTGCCGCAGCCGGGGGCGACTGTGGGGATCGCGGTTTGCCGTTCCTCGTTTTGTGAGCCGTGCCGGCAGCCGTTTGCGCACACACCTAGGGGCAGCTTTATTGCGACATTGGATGGGCCGTAGACAGTTTCTGGATCGTGGTGTTTTCACACCCGCCAATGCTCTTGATGTCCCCTGTGTGCATCGCTGCGATGCGAGTGAGGTGTTTCAGCTCCGTTGCTAGCACCAATTGAAAAGACCTGGTCGATGCTACAGCTTCCAAGCAAGCCGCAGGACGTTGAGGGAGCTGTAGGACGCCAGTGTCAAGGGCAGCGCAGCTGGGCCATGCCCATCGCATGCTGCACATGGAACAAAATGTCGCGCCAGACAAGAGTCCTTCCAACAAAGAGTCCTGCCAAAGCCGGCAGCAGCATGCGTTCCGTCCGTGCACCACTAACAAATGAAGCAGATTCGTTTCGCAAATCCTTCCCTAGTCTTGAACGGGCCAGGCGGCAGCCTGCCGGGTGTGCATCGCGTGGTCGTCTGCGGCCGCGCATCTGTGGCCCTCCCTGTCGGCCACAGGCCTGTCGGCGCCACACCTCTCCAGGGAAAGGGTGGCCGACTGCCAGTCACTGCCTGGCTGTCTGCCGCAGCGTTTCCGATATCACCAGCAGGAGCACATCACTGCCTGCCCTTGCGCGCGTCAGCAGCGTCGTGCCGTGTGCCGTGCCGGCTTCTTCACCGCGACTTGCTCCAATCCTGCGGCGGCGACTCGTGTGGAGCGCGTATGCTGGTGCCAAATAGTGCCGCTATCTTCACCTTGCCTTCTTCATCTCGGAGTTGGCGACCGCCGTCGCGCGCATGTGCTTGCGCAGCCCGCGCACCAGCTTGTACGTCCACAGCTGGCTGCCCGTGACGCCCAGCACCGCGCACGCCGCCCAGTAGTACCTGCACAATTACGAGTGCTTCATCTAGTTGAACCAGTACAGTATTCTCTATTCGCACAGCCGCCGGCCAACGCCCATCACAACGCCGCCCAGTAGTGCGCGAGGCACGCTCTGTGACTAACTCAATTTCCAACGCATCCACACCGCACGCTTTGGCACATCCGCCTGGAAAACTCAGGGGAACTAGGGGTCGACTCTTCAAGGCTAGGTATATATAACAGGGCTACACCTCTTGTGAGCTGCAAGCACCACTTGTCATCGCTGCAGATGGCATTGGCCTTTGAGGGTGATCAGAATTTGTTGCCGCACCTGAGGGATGCCGGCAGGGCGGTGGAGTGCACCAGCTGGCGCGCGAGCCAGGTGATGGCGGGCGGCCCGATCAGCGTGCGCACGATGACGAAGACCACGGTGTAGACCGGCGACAGCTTCTTGAACGCCGTCGCCGCCAGCTGCGCGGCACAGAACATCTTGTTGGAGGATCTTTGGCAAGCTGTGGAGAAGGCATTTCGGGCTATGGTGTGGTCCGGCGACAGCTCCGTAAAGGCCGTTGCCGCCAGCTGCGCGGCACAAAATGTTGAGATGCGTGCGCAGACTGAATGCGTGGGTACATTTGAAACCATGGTGTAGATCGGTGACAGCTTCTTGCAGGCCATCGCCGCCAGCTGCGCAGCAGGAACACCGTAATCTGCTGCAGGCTCTAGATTCAACAGACGTTTTCAAGCATGCAGGCCGCGGATGCTCAAGAGCATTAGGGCGCACCCTCGAGTCCTTGTGCAGGTCGCCGACGATGTACCAGCAGGTTTGAAAGCCTTTACAGAGTCAAATTCTAGAACCGTGAATGCTTGGAAGCAGGAACTCGGCTTACCCTCGAGTCCTTGCGCAGGTCGCGGGCGATGTACCAGCCGTTTTGGAAGATGCTGGTCGACTCGCCCAGCGCCATCAGGATGAGCACCGTTACGCCGCCGCGCCCCAGCAGCTGCACACCAGAAAGACTCCGCGTTTGGCATTGGAAAATTCGTTTTCACCGAACAAAACCATCCTTTACAAGGAGACCAGATGAGCCCCGACACGCCGTTGTACGCCGCCGTGTTTCAGCAGATGCGCGGCAGCAGAAGGAAGTCTCACGGCCAGTCATGTGGCCAGTCCTTGTCGCCGTTTGGACGTTGAGGCGAGTCGTCAAATCGCTCTTCAGCTAGGCAAAAGTTGCAGCGCGCACGAGCACAATATCGTGGTCGATAAATGAGTCAGGATTGAGACGGAAGCGCACCACGCTGGCGATCATGTAGGAGGAGGTAATGAAGTGGTGCAAATAGCAATCAGAACATCAGATTGGCATGTCTTCAGGGTTCTGCAGGCTGCGCACCACGCTGGTGATCATGTAGGAGGAGGTCATGAAGTGGTGGCCCACGAACAGGAAGTCGTTGGGCGTCAAGGGCAGCAGGAAGCACACCAGGTCCACGATCATGTACGCCTGCACATAATTGTTTTCCCAGCTGCTACTTCCATTGTAGACAGGTGTGTAGAACATTGACAATGACTCGCATTGAGCAGGTGACTGGCGCAGCTGCAGTGAAACTGCCGCCTACAAACCATCAGCTGGTTGACCCCAGACAGGCGTGGACGACATTGCGCGACTCGCTTTGGGAACGAGCCAGGTGCAGCTGCAGTAGGACCGCTGTATATGCCTCACGGCTACGAAGGACGCACAGCAGGACAACGCCTCAGTAACCGCGTTCCCGCACCGTGGAAAACAGCAGCAGCAACGACTGCCGCGGCGTGTTGCTGGAGGCGACATCCACCGGCCACGCATGCGCGATCTGCGTGTACAGAGACACGTGGACCGTTGAAGATCAGGCGTGGAGGCATGAGCCGAGCACCCCTTGAAACATGCTGCACCGCATCTGTTCTGGGGACACAAAGCGCACACCCACCTCCGCAGTGGCCACGGCAGTTGAAAGCACGCCGTGGAAGATGGAGATGGTGCACGAGCTAAAGGTGCCGCGCAGCTTTGGCCTGCGCCACGGATATAGAAGATGCAAGGCCTGCTCAACAAGAGCAGACCATGTGCGGGGAGTTGCCATCGCATCGCGTGTGCTGGGCAGCGGCGGCATACTGCTCTATTGCTTGACATTGAGATGCAGCAGGTCAAAGGTGTGGTTCCTCACCCCTTGGAGGCCGTCAGGGGCAGCACGCTCCAGAAGGCGTAGGCGGCATAGAATGCCACAGCAAAGCCGGCCACCAGCAGCGGCAGCGCTTCCAACTCGGTGCCTGCAGTGGGCAGTTGCTTTCGGTGTCGAGATAAGAGCTGCTGAAGATGCAGGACTCCTCCTTCGGCGCGGCACAGCAGCAGCTTGGCTGCATGGCGCTGTACCTCCGGTGAGGGGCAGCCCAGCGCCGTAGTGGTGCAGGAACTTCTGGGCGCTGGCCTCCAGCTCCTGCAGCCTGCCGGCCATGCTGACAGGTGACTGGGGGCCCTCAAAAGCGTCGCTTGCTGCGGTGCAGCTGCGGCAAGATGGACTGCTGCTGGCTCCCGGAATCCTCAGCTGGCAGCAAACGGCCAAACGCTGTGTCCGACAGCAAGAACCGTCGTCGCGCGCCCGCAGACCTTCCCCTTCAGGTTGCAAGTCGCTGAACTGCTAGGCCGTCTGCAAAATTGGGTTATGCCCTGCCATGAGTCATGTTTTCTGCACGTGACTTTGTTCGCAGAAACGCTCGGCACGATGTTGCAACTTACATCCACGAGCACGCACGATGCGGTCGCTGCTTGATCTGCCGCTCGAAGCGCTGTGGGGTGTCGTGCATGAGCTGCATATGCTCCGAAAACATATGTACTCATGTACAACCCGATGACCTACCATCCTCAATTCACGGTGCCGCCAGAAAATTGCTTCCACAATGCTGCGCACACCGCCGCTGCATAATTTGAACGCAGTGTACCAAATTGCAAGGTTGGGGCAGATTATGGCACATCGATTTTTCGGCTACGCCTACAATCCCCAGATGCACGATGGCTGCACCAAACATCTTTTCAAAAGGACTTCCGATCTCCCATCCCCCATCCCTCAGATGGCGCTCGTTCTCAGATGGCGACATTATGGCAGTTGAATCCCGCGGGCATCCAGCCGCTCGCGCAGCACGCTGAGGTCCCATGCGCTGGTGTGCCACGCCATGTGCTTGAGGTCCAGCCTTGAGGTCCGCTGACGTTCGTTCTCAGATGGCGACGAAACACATCAGGCCCGCAGCATCCAACCGCTCCCGCAGCACGCCGAGGTCCCATGCGCAGGTGTGCCATGCCACGTGCTTCAGGTCCAGCACCCGCAGGCCCGCCAGCTGCGCCACGCCGGCGCTGAAGTAGGAGGTTTCCATGCTGCGCAGGCCGCGGCAGCGCAGCTCCACCAGACTGTTGAGGCGCTGTAAGAAACGCGGAGGATCAAGGATGTGTGGAGGCAGTGCGCTTCTTCATTTTGGTGATTTGTTGGTGTTGGCATAATGCCTGGCATTCATGTGGCACAGGCCGCGGCAGCGCAGATCCACCAGGCTGGCCATGCTCTGCAGACATGGGAGACGCGGAAATGACACAAATACGATTGTGGAGCGGATTTAGTGTGAGCAGTCGGCAGATGGATGCTGGCATGGTTCACAAGGCGGGGAAGCAGACACACAAGCTGCTGCTGTGTCGTTGGCACACCTCACTGCCGTCCTGGTCCAGCAGGCCGGGCAAGGCATAGGCTCATGGCATGCCTGGCCACAGCACGAGGGTGCGCGGCTGACTATTTGCACGGCGGCTCGTTCGAGTTGCCTGGCGCAGACCTGCAGCGGGGGCCGGTAGTCGTCGATGCTGCAGTAGCTGAGGTTGCAGAACGTCAGGCGCGAAAGGCTGGAGAACGGCGGCAGGCCGCCGCCGAACTCGCTGCTCTTGAGGCTCAGGCGCTCCAGGGAGGTCAGCCCCGCGACGACGCCGGGCATTTTTGGTCCCGCCATGCAGCCTTTCAGCACCAGGTCGGTGAGGTGCGGCAGCAGCCTTGCGTCTGGCAGCAGCCCCTCGACGACCCTGCGATGTTGAGAATGACAAAATCGTAAATTCTGTGCATGGCACTGCATGAACTGCTGCATGAGATGTGGACCCGCCAGGCAAACCCCTTGAGCACAAGGTCGTCAGATGCGGCACCAGCCCGGCGTCCAGCAGCATCCCGTCGATCATCCAGCAGCGCAAGGATAGAAATCTGATGTCTGCACTTTCAGGTGTTCAAGTGTACGCATGCATTGAGCACATGATACTTGAAGCGTATTTTGAGTGCACGCTCGCTGAGGTGCGGCAGCAGCGTATCTGGCAGCAGCCCTTTGATCACCCCTGCAGCGCAGTAGGGACAAGACATCTGCCTTTTGCGGGTCAGCTCAGCGATCTGAGGGAGCTTGTGACGTCGGGCGCTGAGGTGTGGCAGCAGCGCAATGTCTGGCACCACCCCGTCGATCACCCTGCAGCATGGGGACAGCCACATTCGGCGTCGCAACAACAGCCAGTCCCTTACTCCTCAGGCCGGGCCGCGGCAGACCTTCGCAGGGGTTCCCATGGCAGTTGACCCATTTCGAAGCCTGCAGAACGCCAAGACCGCGGAGGACAGCTGTTCTGTACTAAGTGTTCTCCGATTGCTGTGTGTGACAATCGTGCCAAGTCCGCACCTCTGGTTGCGGCAGTAGCTGATGTGCAGCAGCCGCAGGGAGGTCAGGTGGGAATCGAGGTTGACAGCATAGTCATGCTCCTCCAAGATTGAGTAAACACGTAAACCTATGGTCTGAGTAACAAGTGTACAAGTCCAGACCTCTGGTTGCGGCAGGAGCTGATGTGCAGCAGCCGCAGGGAGGTCAGGTGAAATCCGGGGCCGACGGCACGGCTGGCTTCCACCAGGCCGCCACCGGCCTGATCGCCAGCCGGGTCGCCACCGACATCGGCGACGACCGTGTCCGCGTCCGAGTCGTCGCCTTGCAGGAATGCGGAAAAGGTGGAGCCGGACAACATGTCCAGTCGCAGCTCCTGCAGAGAAAAAAATTAGGACCTGAAGCACACCTGTGCACTTGCATCATGCCCGGGCGTGCCTTCTGGTCTTTGGCGAGAGCAACACAAACCCCATGCAGCGGGGGCAGCATGCAGCAGGGAGCAGGCAGCAGACAAGTATGGATGCAGAGGTGTGGGGGAGCCGCAGCGTTCTTGGGCCATGCGGGACACACCTGCAGCGCGCTCAGCGAGCACAGGGTGGCCAGGTCGCCGCGGCGGACACTGAAGAGCCGCAGAGATAGCTGCGTGGAGCACAGCAGGACATGTATCAGCCGCTGGAGTTGCCGCAGACTCCGGACGGCGCAACTCACGGGCGGCATGCACCATGGCTAACGGTCGAGGGAAGGTGCGCATGCTTCTCTGTTTCACATAGAAGACCGTCAGCCCACAGCGCATTCCAGGCATGCCAATGTTACACCATCAGAAGCCTTCTGGTGCATGTTCAGCCGCATCTCAAGCCGGGCAACCGATGTCCATGCCAGGCAAACAAGCGTTCTTGCTGCTATCACAAATTCGTTACTCCGTTCCGCACCTCTATTATGACGAGCGCGGTGCCGAGCGCCGGCAGCGCGCTGGCGGGCCACCAGGCAGACTCGAAGCTGCAATTCTGCTGACAAACAGACAAACAGCATCGCATGTTCTACGGGATTTGGGATGCCACGTACCTCCAGCGTGACGAGCGCGGCGCCGAGCGCCTTGGCGGGCCACCAGGCGGACTGGAAGCTGTACTGCGACGCTGCGAGGCCCAGCTGCACATTCCGTGGCGCCAGCGCGCCCGCCAGCGCCTGAGGCAGTTTTGCAATGCTTCTCTTTGGAACTAATTGCGGAAGTGCTGTGGTCTCATTGCCCAGGACACGATGCAGTCAGAAGTCGCACATGCTCTGCCTCGAGGTGGCAATCCAATCAGGAGTTCTGACCATGCAGATATTCAGAAAACCCCAATTACACCCACGAAAGCTGTTACCGCTGGACAGCTATTCATGACAGCAGCCAACCAGTGGGCCGCCACGCACTTCAATTTAGTCACACCTGGACCAGCGCAGGGATGGCTCCGCAATCGCACTGGAGGCCCACCATCCCCACCTGAACTTTCTGGATGCCTGCAATGCGAGATAAGAGGGGGGCGAGTGGCACACTTGGTTGACTGACGCACCTCAAGCATCGGAATGTTGTATCAGTGGGCTGTTTCACACTAGGGGCCTGTGAAGGGCCCCAGTTCTGCCCTTGCGGTTCCATCCCGTTGCGGCATTGTCACCTGCACTGCGGCATTGCACCACCAGGCAGCACGCAGCACGCATCGCAGGCGTCGAATACAGCGGGACCTGCCGCATGTGGGCTTTTGTGTGTTGTTTTGTTACGGACCCTTGCTGCGCTGCAGGATCCACGGCAGGAAGTCCAGTTCGTCGGGGCCGTGCGGCACCCAGTCGATGAAGATGTGGCCCCACGTCTCCTTCGCTGCAGGGTGGGCCAGCAGCCGCCGGAAGCGCAGGCACACCCGCTGCACCATCTGCCGCAAATAAGTCTTAAGTGTTGCAACATGTCAACCTTGCTGCGCATGGGTTGACCGCGCCCAGAGCGTGTGCCGAGACATCTTCCTGCAGGCAGTTCAATGCTGCAGACAATGTGTTGCTGCATACCTCCTTCTTGGCAGTGGTGCTGAACTTGCTGAAGATGACTGACAGCAGCTCATCAGGCAGCGTGTCGAAGTAGTTGTTGCAGTCAGGCGCCTTGCGGCACTTGCGCGCCGGCGCCGACGCCTTGCTGTCCGACTTCTGCGAGGCGCAATCCGGTGCATCATATCACGGGAAGGGCTCGTGCACTGATGCCAAAAAGCGCGTGCAGACACGCATGCTTAGCCTGCTGGCAGTGGAAGCAGGTAGCAACGAGGCAGCCACAGCGAACGCTTCTGAGACGGCGCCGTCACCTTCCCGGTGTACTTCGTCCGCGCCATTACAGAGGTGACCAAGCTGATTAGTGGAGCGATGTCAACCATGCGCTGGGTGTTTCGTGCTGCCTTGCTATCTGCGTGCTGATTCCGGAGACACCTACGAAGCTGCGCAGTTTTCTGAGCTGCGCGCCAGCGGATTGTCACCTTTGACAGCTGAGTGCGTGTAAGAAGTTATGTGCAAAGCGGGTGCGAGACCGCAATCTGTCTCGCCTGTTCCCCGTTGTGCAGGAGACCTCCAAGCGTGCTGCTGCATAATCCGGCGGTGGTGTGGGAAATCGCACTTTCTGAGTCCCGTTGTTGGCAAGCCCAAGAGTCGTTGCTGACGCGACGTAGCTGAGGCCGTTTACAATAGCAAAGTTGCACAGCATCCGTCTCAGAAGTTCTCGACGGCTGGCCAGATTCCCACAAGTGATCGGAGACAAAAGTCTTGGCGTCGATTGTCCTCGGTTAAGATCAGTTGCCATCACGGACAATTATAGAAGTGAGCTCCTCGTTTCAACTGTCCTCGATCGGAGTCCATTGTCGTCGATAGCTGCTACCATCAGGGTGCAGTGATGCCGAAGAAAGATGGACCAGATGTCACGGAGGTTGTTGGCAAAACTGAGTGGGCTGTGCACAAGGCGAGCGCTGCACGGCAGTGCAAGACGGTGCGCCACAGGCCAACGCTCAATCACAGCTTTCAACTTGAAATCCGGGACAAAGAAACTGGTGCTGCCGCTTGCAGATGATCGTGGGCTTTTTCGAGGGCGACTGCGGAGACTATGGCGGCATCGGCACGCAGCTCAGCAGCCTGTCTGCTGAGTGGCCAAAGACATGGTTCTACTCGGTCGACACCGCACGATCACAGGCGAGTCGTCGAAGTAATGAAATTATGGTGTAACAGCGAAGGAAAATGACGATTCCTCAGTCAGGCGTTTTATGCAGTCACGTCTGGCGGCAGCAGCACGCGATGCACTGATCCTTTCATCGTGAAGGCTGCTTGTTGTCGCATATGCAGGAGGTTGCCGACCGGTGCCTGGTGCACACCACGCCGACGATCCAGGTCTGGAGGGACTCCGTCATGGTGGAGGCGCTGGAGAATCCATCGGCGGACGAGTTTGAGGATCTGATGGAGAAGTTTGGGGCCAGATGGTAAATGACCTGCTAGTCTATGTCGTCACCGCTTCCGTGTCGCCCTCCAGGCACCGAAAACACCAAGCCGATGTGGATTCCGTGATTGCTACCCCACCGCGTTCACGAAAGCCTTCTGCCAGAACTTGACGTGCCGAATCGCCATCAGTACGGCACCTGCAGGCAGAGATGGAGGTGCGCAATGAATCTGAGCCCATATCAGGAACCTTTGTGTTGTCGGTTCCTTCATTTAACAACCTCAGGATTTGCACAGTGCTTCTGCATGGACCCCTACCTGCTGGTCAGCCGCGTCCGCAACCAGCGGCAGCCGTGGCGTCCGCCCCAGGAGGCAGGCACCCTGCATTTACAGCGCATGGAAACACTCAACGTGTAACAGGCTGGCAAAGTCACACTGCGGCCGAAGAGCCCGCATGGCACCTGCGAGCTGTGCGTCATGACAACAGCAGCAGATGTGGGAGCAAATGATATGGTAAAGCGCACCGATCCGTAGAGCCAGCAAGCCAGGACGAAGAAGAAAATCCTGCAGGGCACCAAGCACAGGATGATAAACCTACTTATACCCTTCATTCCAGCATCTCGCATGTACGATTGAAATGTACAGACATGGTGGCAGATGTCAGCGCCAAGGTGCCAGAGCACAAAGGGTCGGTGAGCAAGATTGGGATGGGGCACTCACGTGTTGTAGCCGTTGATGTACAGGGTGAGGCCGAGGCTGTTGTTCACGGGTGGCTTGATGACATTCTCAAGCACGCCTGGCAGGCTGTGGCACGAGCACATGATACGTGTTCACGAATTGTGTTCAGTCCTATGAAATCTCCAGCTGGCAAGACAAGCATCGAGACGTATCAACAGAACGCGCACAGTCTCACAGAGCAGACAGTGCTGCAACCCTGTAATGAAATGCAGGTGGGGGCACTCACATGAGGACGATGTCCAACAGGATCGCCTGCAGCCGTGGCATCACATCACGGGATCAACGTTGAGTATCAGCAGGCGGCAATGAGCAGATACGTCTGAGCCGCATGTGTATCACCAGTGTCCTGTGCACGTGTGCTTCTCATACAAAGTAGCACTACGGGTCACGCCGCAGGGATGAATCTAAGCTAAAGCACGTGCGCACCTGCATGGCGTTGAAGCGCACGTACCGGCTCCAGTAGTCTCTTTTGCCGATGATACCGCCATAGATGGCGAAGAAGACGATCAGCGAGGCGAAGGGCACGCTGGTGTAGAGTCTGAGCAGCGGGTCCAGTGGCGCCAGCAGGTTGAGGATGATCGGGTTCTGCGCCAGCGCAAACTTGCCTGCGCATCAGGGCAACATGCACTGAGTGCCAGCTCAGCCTGCCACATCCTCCATATCCTCGTGGGTCTGGTTCTCAAGACATCACAATATGTGCCACCTAATGTGCCCTGCTGCAGGCGGACACATCTGAGGTGCGGCGCCATGCACGATCCAATTGGCGCACCATAGCGGAGACCGTCAAACAGCGGCACTAGGTACGGCAGCGCCGCCACGGCGCGGTCCTTGAAGTCCACGCTCGCTGCTGTCACTGCTGTGCTGCCGCGCTGCCGCCTGCTGCGTGAGGCGCCCAGGCTGGGCGGTTCCAGGGGCTGCGCCGGGCTGATGCACTGCCGGCTGGACGGCAGCCTGAGTGCCGCTGCCGGGCTTCGCTGAGCGAGACTGCATGCGCCTGACGCAAGCGCTGTGGGGCTGCGTCTCAAGGACGGACTGACGCTGCATTGCCGAGCCTTCACTGCGGGCAGCGAGCCGTGTGCCAGCGAGGCCTGCATGATGCGGTGTCTCCGGGACTCGCGTTTGGCAGCGCGGGTTGGCCTATTTGATTCAAGCCGAAAGAAGTGTTTCTCACAAAGCACCGTTGTGCAAAGACCATGTGAAAAGCAGAAGTGCAACAGCTCTGTGAAGCCAGCAAGCAACTGCGCACGTGAGGCAAATGTGTATCGACCCTGGCTGAGGTTGTAGAATGGGTGCAGCTCTTGCGCTTGCAGGCATTTCTGACGTGCAAAACGTTGAGACAACTCTGCAGACGCTGCACCTGGCGATCACCGTCAACTTTGAATTTGCACATTTCGCTGGGCATGAACGGTGTCGGTGCAGATGCAGGACTTTCGTCAGACAATCCCGCGACGCAGAGAGTCTTCCAGAAAGCCTGAGACTCAGTTAGACTGCTGCTCACGGCAGCAGACTCTGGTACGAAAGGGCTTGGCGTCTGCAGGGTGCACTGCGAACCGCCATCGTGGCTTTGGCGCCATGTAATTGACCTGGGTGTCGAAGATCCGGCGCTATGGCGGCTGCACGAAGGCCAGCACTGCCAGACGCCACGGCGCCCGCTGTCGGCGCCGCGGCACGTGAGAGTCGCGGCAGTGCGCCATGGCGCATGGAGGTGGCGGAGAGGCGGGCGGGCGCTCCGACAAGCCCGCCCGCTGCGATCCAGCTGGCAGCGCTGCAGGACGCGCACCTGGTGGCCGTCGGCGCCGGCGGTGGCGTGGTCGCGCTTTATCTGCTGCAGGTTGGTGTCTTTGAAGTACCAATGCGGTCACGGCGATTGACATGCTTGCGACGGCATAGCTGCATCATAGCTGCATGCCATTGCAGAAAAGCCTTCGCCGTTTGGTTCACATAGCCACAATTACAGTTACTGCAAGGTCTTTCCTTTCACTTTACGGCAGAAGCAAACTGGTGGTTTGTTCCACGTGTGGCACAGGCCGCGCATCAGGCTGGCGGCGCAGCGGGGCCGGGCGGGCAGCCGGAGCAGCCGCAGCCCGCCAGCTCGTCACCGGTGCTGCTGGTGCAGCTGACGGACGCGGAGGGCGCGGCGGTGGACGAGCCGGTCAGCCTGGTGGGCTGGGGCGGCGGCGGCGACGGCAGGGCGCTTGCGCTGGCCGCAGCGGCGGGACGCCGAGTGTTCCTGATGTCCCTGCAGCCGTTCCTCGACAGGTGGGAAGCATAAATGACCTCATGAGCACTCCCTGCTGCATGTCCCGGCTGTCACTGCCAATCAATCGCAAATGTGCATGGCGCATAACGAACATGCTGAAGGGCCCACCTCAGCGCCACTGTGGGCGGCTTGCTGATAGTGCCCTCTTTGCTCACAAGCCAGTCAGCTCAGCCAAGTGTATGTGGCATGCAACCCCACGATGTCTTCACTCTGCCAGAAGCACCGCCCTTCAGGTAAACACCGCCAGCAGAAGGCCAATTCACCTTCTGTGTCACAGGCTGGTGGGCGAGGCGCCAGTCGCCGCCGGCAACACGTCCCATAAGCTGCTGGCGGTCGGCGCACTGCCGGCGCCGGCGGTGGCGGTGTCCTGGGTGCAGGCGTGCGATGGCCTGCTCGTGGCGGATTCGGGTGAAAAGTAGCCGAATGCGCAGCTTGCCCCCAGCTGGGGCACACAGGGGCCTCCTCGTCTGTGTTGGCAAGGTTGCACAAGGTGAGCTCCGCGATGCTCTCTCGCTGATGTCTCACGGAAGTGCACTTGCCATGACGCAGGGGGCGGCGTCACGATGCTGCACGTGCGGCCGCGCTGGCTGCGCCTGCCCAATGCAGCCGCCTCGGGGCGCTTCAGCAGCGGCGGCGCGGCCCACGGGGAGCCGGCGGTGGTGCAGCTGGAGGACCTGTGGCACGTGCAGACACCAGAGCCCCAGGTGAATATGCACATTTGTGGACAATGATGTTGCGCGTTCATGAACTGAGAGAAACAGAGAGGTTTGATCATTCACTCGAAGCACACCACGGCGAGCCTCTGGTGGCGCAGCTGGAGGACCTGTTGCTTGTCCAGACGGCAGAGCCCCAGGTGAGGTTGGGGTCCAGGGTCTTTACCTGCTGCAGAGCAGACAAGGCGAAGAGGCCTGAAAGCAAGAGGCCAAAGCTATGAGAATTTCGGTGCTGCAGCAGGGAGCAATACACACAAGATCTGTGCTGCGCCCAATGCACCACAGTCCTGTCGAGTACATCATAACGCAGGGGCAGATCACAGCGACAGCAATGAACGGGCCGCGCCCTTGTGAAAGCTCAAAGTTGCAATTCAGTCTCGTATCTGTCATCCTGCAGACGCTCATCGCAGCGGGCGCCGGCGCCTGGGCGCCCTCGGCAACGGCGGCGGTGAGTGGCAGCCATGTCACGGTGTGGTGGCCGCAGCCGATCACGCCGCACGACGGCGATGCCTCGCCCGGCAAGCTGCCAAAGCAGGTGAGGTGCAAGTCGAAGACGAGTCCGGAGTCATGTCAGCCATTGCCAAGAGCGTACGACAGTCGCTCAGCAACCATGTGCACGATAGGACAAAGCAAATGAACAACACGGATTCTGCTTTGGTGGTCCGGCAAGCCTCTTCCAGTCCCACCAGCAAATAGTGCGCTTGTGTGAAGGCATCCGTCAGGAGAAAATTCCTCGGATAACCCGCAGCTGACGGCGCGCGCGGAGCGGCTGCGGCACCCGAGCGGCGTCGCGGGGCTGCAATGGAGCCCCGGCGGCAGCCTTGGCCACGCCTCACCTCAGGTGGGGCGCCTGGCGGCCTGTGAGGACACTTGCTGACGTCACAGCCCAACGTCTGGTGTGAAAACCAGCCAGCACGCATGTGAGACATATCATGAACCTCGCTCGGTTTCGCTCTGCTTGGCATGGTGTGACGAAGCCGAAAGCTGCCGGTGAGTAGTTGCCCAAACGCAGGATGTTTCTGGCCTGCAGATGGAGCGGCTGTGGGGCGGCGCCGGGGATGATGAGGAGGGCGGCGCGGCGCACCCGGCACTGCTCACCACTGGCGCTGATGGCGCCCTGCGCCTGTGGGTCGAGGTGCGCACAGGGATGTTAAAATTCGTGGACATGTCAATCGTGCCGGAACACTTGCATGTGCTGACATCGCACAGCGGACTTGGAGATGCTGATAGGTCGGGAATGGTGTTGCTGCCGTGGAGCCGGATTCGCTGTGGAGTCCACCAGGTTCCCGGCACTGTACCGCCATTGGTCAGCAACGCTGACTGTGCCCCCGGGCCGCAGGTGCGTCTGACACCAGCGCTGGGCGGTGACGGCGGCGGCGGCCCGGACGCGGACGCGGCGGCGGCGCCGCACTTCTGCTGTACGCTGGTGGTGGCGGCGCCGGGCCTCGCGCCCCGCGGCGCCAGTCTGGCCGCCTGCTGGGGCTGGCCTCAGCCGGACGCTGTGCCCTCCAATGCAGGTGCTGTAGTTATCTGCACTTCGAACAGCTCAGCCTTCCAAGTTTCGAAAGAAACAAAGCAAAATTGCGCCGCGCGGCGCCGGCCTGGCTGCCTGTTGGGGCTGGCCGCAGCCAATGCAGTGCCCTCGACAGCAAATGCTTCGTTCCTTCCTCCAGCTTCCTCAGATACTTCCTCAGTCAGGATTTCTCCCATCTGTTGCGCAGAACTTTCACCATGCTGTCCTCAGTCGAACAATCTGGCCTGGCTATGCGTCTGCAGGCTCGGCGCGGCGGGCGGCCAAGGTGCTGTGGGTGGTGGCCGCGGGCGACGACGAGCGTGGCACGCGCCGCCTGTGGCTATGGGCCGTTGACCGCCTCTCCGGCGTCACCATGAACGGTGTG
>JAABUM010003287.1_pt1 | contig 20247 bp, 20 predicted proteins | sample 5559161 | NCBI WGS metagenome assembly JAABUM01 (sample SAMN10711868, study PRJNA513369) | rock metagenome | isolation source: Antarctica rocks | place: Antarctica: Victoria Land, Siegfried Peak nord
GCCCCTTGACTGACGGGCTTCACACCTCAGCACGTGCCGCGTGCTGACGCATGCCGTCGCACCCTCACACTAGCGCCAAGTGCGGCTCTCAGAGCAACACATAGCTCGGTTAAATGGCGCACTACAAGGGTCGTGGCTGTGCTGGCCGTTTGCCTCATCCGCCAGGCAGACGACCCCTGTGCTGGCCGCGTGCTACGTCCGTCGGGCAAACGGCTCAGATGCCAGCCGGGCCAGTCTCACTTAGAGCACCAGCATGATCTTCAATGGTAATAAAGTAGCGTGAGCTATGCGCTCTACCCTCGCATCTCTGCTCCTGCCGCTGCATCCTCCGCCGACACCGTATCACCCATTTGGGGGATGGTCACCACCGCGCTGCTGAAGTAGACTAAGACAGGACACGCTCCTGGGGTGGAAGCGTCAGGTTTCAGACCGCACGGGGGCGTCAGGGTGCAGTGGGCTGGGGGAGAGCAGTGGCCGGGGTGGTTAGGCAGCCTGCAGCAGCGCGCACACCGCGCCCCAGCGCTCCTGGAACAGGCGGCGTTGCGCGGCCAGAGAGACCGCCTCGTTGAAGCGGGTGCGTGGGCGAAGATGGTCACGGAGTTCGTCGTGGGCCGTACAGAAGCGGGCGGCAGAGTCGAAGGAGCCGAACCCGCGCATCGGATAGTAGCGTTGTTTGATGCCCCGATGGTCTTGTTCGATCCGGTTGTTCATGTACCGACTGGTGCGATGGCACACGTCGGGGCCGAGCGTCTCCCGTATCGCGCGGGGGTAGGAGTCATGGCCATCGGTGGTCACTTTCTCCGGCGTCTGGGCCACCGCCTTCAACGCACAAGCAAAGAACTTCTTGGCCGCAGCCATGTCGCGCGTCGTACTGAGCATGGTCTCGACCAGATTGCCGTCGGAATCGATCGCTCTATAGAGGTAGTGCCACCGCCCTGCCACCTTCACGTACGTCTCGTCCACATGCCATTTGCGGCCTGCTTTGCCGCGCCGTCTGGCCTTCAACCGGGCGGTGAGTAGGGGAGCAAAGCGCTCCTCCCAGTCCCGTACCGTCTCATGAGTGAAGGTGAAGCCGCGCGTCAGGAACATCTCAGCAACGTTGCGCAGGCTCAGCTTGTAGTGGAAGCGCCACAGCACGACGAGCACGGCGATGTCGGTGGGGACTTGCAGATGATTGAAGGGTGTGCCCGTGCGCTCGTTGCACGTCCGTCGGCAGGCGCGACAGCGGAACATGCGGTACCCCAGTGTCGTCCGGCGGCGCATCTCCGTGGTGGTAGGGGCAGCGCAGTTGGGGCACGGCATGGTCCTTCTCCTCACATCGTGATCATCCTATAGGATCAGGATACCCCAGCAGACGCATCCTCCGCTCCCCGCATACTGAAACCTGACGCTTCCCCACCGACAAGGCACGCCGGGCTAGCCGTGGCGGTTGCACCATGGTGGACAGCAGCTGGCTGTGCTGTTTGGCATAGAACGCGTGTGCGGTTCGACGTAAAAGGCCAGTGTGGTTTGCCGTAGAGTCCACGTGCGGTTCGGCCTAACGCCGATGTGTGGTTTGGCTAAATACCCCTTGTCAGGAGCACTCCCCAGGAGAATTATAGATACGAAGGCTTGGCACAGGGTGAGCGCATGCCGGAGCAGACGCTGGTCCTCCTGGTCTGTTCGAGGTCACCCTGTAGCCGATCACGCGCGAGGTAAGAGATGCCATTCAAGCGGCCAACCACAACCCCAACTCCCGATGAGTTGTTCGATGAGTGGCTCGTGGAACTTGGGGAAGCAGAACTCAAGATCATACTCTACATTATTCGGCGCACACTGGGTTTCAGGAAGAACGCTGATGCGATTAGCTACAACCAGTTTCTCCATGGGATCACCACCCGTGATGGCCGTGTCCTCGACCGCGGCTGTGGCGTGCGCAATCGAACTAATCTCGCCCGCGCTCTGGCCAAGCTTGAGGAACGTTCCCTTATTCGCAGTTGGAAGCGGCGCGCTGACGATGGCGACGCCGACGTGACCGTCTACGCCCTGCACTTTGAAGGTGATGACGAACTGCCCGTTGATGACCCGCGTCGTAGTACTGCTCCGGTACCACCGTGGTCCTCTTCCGGTACCACCCCACAGCGTGGTACCGAAGCAGTACTACCACAGTCCTCTTCCAGTACCACCTCTGGTACCATGGCGGCACTACCCGTGGTACCGTCACGGTACCCACAACAAAGAGAGCTACAGCATAAACAGAGAACAACAGGTGTGGGCAGGCCCACTGCTCATAAAGATCAGCCAGCGCACCTGGACGCAGGCTCTTCCATGGAGCACGGGGGCATCGTAGCCCTGCTGCTGGCGGAGGGTATCGCCCCCAGTCGCGCCCAGGAGATTAGTCGCCGGTACCCAGCAGAGGAAATTCAGCAACAGATCGTCTGGCTTGATGGTCGGCGCTACACTGATCGCGCGGCATGTCTCGTCGCCGCGATAGAAAGCGGCTATGGACCACCCCGGCCGTCGCCGCGTGGACAGGGGCGCTCGGCCCGCTCGCCCCGCACGGATGACGCTCGGGGCGCGGATCGCGATCCCCAGCGCTACAGTCGGGGCTCCTACGGTGTCTGCCCGTTGTGCGGCTGCAGTCCCTGTGACGCAACATGCACAGCGGAGACAGGGCACACTGCAGGGGAAGAAAGAGAGGCTCCACGGCCCGGGCGCACTGCCCCTTCCTCTGCCTCCCTGCCGGCCCACCGGAACGCTTCATGAGCCACGGCTATGGTTTCGTTCTACGTCAAACCGCACCAGGGTTGTATGCGAAACCGCACACTGAGCCTAGCCAGGGGGTTGACGCGCCGCGCTGGCTGGGTAGGCGCGCCGCGTTAACACCTCTGCCCACTAACGACAATCAGAGGCTTGCCCAGTGCAAGGTGATCAGATCGCTACTGCCGAGGGGAAGGGGGCGTGGCGCATAACTGAGCAATGTATCGTCACCGCAGAGTGCGTCCAGCGCCCGGGTCAGGGTGCGCCCCGCTTGCGTCACATTGCGGTCGCTGACGGAACCAATATCCAGCAGGGTCCGACGCGTGATAGTGACGCGCGTCTCATCAGTGGCTGTCCGGCAGCGCAGCACGTATTCGCGCAGCAGGTCGGCGACGCGCGAACGGCTGCCCCCACGTGGCCGGCCACCGCTTTGCGCGGGCAGCGGCCGGGGAATCAAGGTATAGTCCTGGCCAGGCAGGCCACCGGGCTGGCGCACCCCAGCGTACCAGAGCGGGTTGATCGAGATGGACACCTCTTCAGGTAGCCCTTGCTCAAACACCTCAATGGGCGACAGATGCCGCACGTCCTCGCGCGTCGCGTAGCCGACGGCGGAGAGCAAGGGAGCAATGAAGCCGACGGAGCGTTCGCCCCGATGCGCCCCCTCACGCTGCACGCCGATGTGGGTCAGGTGGAGGGCCAGCAGGGTGGTCGAGATGCGGCGCCGCGCATCGGAGCGATGGATGCCCCGGTCATCCCGGCTGAAGCCCAACTGGTCGAGCAGGTCGGAGAGCCGTATCATAAACGCTGGTCGCCGCCAGTTCGGCGGATCGTTCGCCACTGTGAACAGATGCATCATCACCTCGGCCGCGAAGTCATCAATTGCCGCGCGCGCGATGGTGACGGCCACGTTCACCCGCGCCGAACTGTCCGCGCTGTCGCCCACCGCGATGCGTAGCGTCGTGCGATTGGCGCGCTGGAGCAGCCATGCGTCTCCCGAGACGCGCCCCTGCTCGCCCACCAGAGGCTGATGGATCGCCCGATGAATCGAGAAGTACAGGGCGTCGACGCCGACCAGTCCCTGGTTGGCTTCTTCCTGGATGCGTCGGCGAAACGCCTCCTCATCGGGTTCGAGCAGTTCACCCGATGTCGGATCAATGCGCAGGATCGTCCAGTCAGGGGAATTATGCCCGCGGCCTTGGCTACTCATCGTCCGAACGCGCCTCCTTTCCCCGCGTCTGCAGCGACCGCAATGTCTGGCGCAGTGCGGTCGCGGAGTCAATCAGCGCGTCAAGAGCTTTGATCCACAGCTGAGCCTCCATGGGATCCGTGGCTTCGAGCAGGGGAAGCCGGGCCAGAAGACGGCTGACATCCAGGAGGCGCACATAGATCGTGCGACGCTGGCGTGACATGGTCAGGCGAGGTTTTTCGGGCTGCGGCAGTGAGGTCTCCGTGGCCGCGCTGGTCGTCGTGGTGGGGAGAGAAGACTGCTCAGCGTCGTCGGTGGCGGACGCCGGACCGTCGTGCCGTGACTCCCCCAAAGCCTGGGCTATAGGCAGTTGCTCATCGCGGACGCGGCGGGCCGCCACCAGCGCCTGATCCCCGGTGATATGCGCCTCGGCAACGGCCGCGATGAACCCCTCGGCGTGCTCCTGACCCACCATGGCGGCGGCGCGCATGTGCTTGATGGAGAGAGCATGCTGGCGCGCCACCTCCTGCACGGGAGCCGGCAGGGCAACTGCGGTCAGGAAGTCACGCACGGCGCGGTCGGACATCCCTAACATGTCGCCGACCAATCTATCCAGCTCCCGCTCACCAGGCTGGCGACCTTCCGCGTGCGCCTGCAAGTCCAGAAGCTCACGCATCATTGCCACGTGCTGCGCCCGCTCCGTGGCGGTCAGGTCCACGCGCTGCAGGTTTTCCACAAGTTGAACCCGGCGGCGCCCGATCTCGTCACGCCGCAGGATGAACGCCGGTATCCTCGTGATCCCAGCCCGGCGGCTAGCGCGCCACCGTCGCTCTCCGGCGATGATACGATAGGCGCCCTGCTCGTTGGCAGGCTGGACGAGAATAGGGTGCAGGATGCCATCCTGCCGCAGCGAGGCGGCAAGCTCAGCAAGATGTGCCTCATCAAGATGCTTGCGTGGTTGGTCAGGATCCGGCTCGATCTTATCGATCAGCAGGTGGACCAGGCGCAGTTCACCTTCCCGCTCACGACTGGCCGTGAGCATGGACTCAAACGTGGTTGCCATGGCGGCGATCTCCTTCTGGTAGCGGCGGCTGGCGCCGCGTGGCGTCGCCCCGGCCCTGTTCCCGCGCAGGGGCACACCCACGCCGTGAGAGTGCGGTAGGTCTCATGAGGCCGTCCGCGTGCCCGCCAGGAGGGCAGCGCCTGGTGCCCGCCGTCGCGCGCCGCTCGCCGCGCCACGCTCGATCTCCTGTGTTGCCAGGGTGACGTGCTCACCATCGACCATGGGCGCTAGCGCGCTATACGCCGCGTCCAGCGCGTACTCGCACAGATTGATGGCCACACGAGGAATGCCATCAGAGTAGCGGTAGAGCGCGTGCAGCGCCGCCGGTGTGAACAGCGGGCGTTCGCGTCCTGCTACCGAGAGGCGATAGCTGATCATGTGTCCGAGTTCATCTTGATCAAAGGGTTCCAGCGTCGAGACGCTGCGTGCCCGCGACGCCAGCGCCGGTTTGCGCCGTACCTTGTCACGGAGGTCATCGGTGCCGACGAGCACGATCTGCACGAGTTTGAACTCGTTGTTCTCGAAGTTGAGTAGTTGGCGCAGGAACTCCAGCAGTGCGGCGGGAAGGAGGTTCGCCTCGTCGATGATCAGCACGACCGTGCGGTCCTCATTGACACCCTGCTCATGGAGGTACTCTTGCAGAAGAGCCAGATTCCCCTCGAACGTCCGCGCGAGATCCATCACGCCAAACTCGCGCAGGATGACGCGCAGCAGTTGATTGTCCCGACGGAAGGCAGGGTTATAAAGAGTGCGGGCCACGTAGACGCCAGTGGGGTCATCATTGAGGCGATCGTGCAACCAGCGCGCGACCGTTGTCTTCCCCGTGCCGGCCGCGCCATAGACGAGGGAGAGGCCTTGTCGGGTCTGGAGTTTGGCCACGACCTTTGCCAGCGCCGCCTTGTGCTGCGCGCTCATGTAAAGAAAGCGGGGATTGGGCGCGATCAGGAATGGGGGCTCATTCAATCCGAAGTAGCTCAAGTAGTCCGTCATCCAATGCTCTCCATGCGGGTCTCCTCCCCGTGGCCCCATCCCTAAAACGTAAGGGTCCTTGTAAGAATGGCGTAAATGTTGAAGCCAACCTTCATTTATGATGGCGCAAGCGTAGGGGTGTTGACAAGCACGTTATCCACTGTGTGGGGAGTGACGCCAGCCTGACTCATGTGGGAACCTGGGTTCCCACATGAGTCAGGCTGGCTATGCGAGGGCTCAGCGCCCGGGGGCGCTCTGGTCACGTGCTCGGTTAGATAACGCACAGCTTGGGAACCTGGGTTCCCATTCAATGGGCAGCGTGGACAGCCCAGTTCATGCCTCATAACTGGCTCAAGAGGGGCTGTGGACCAGTGGTCACGACTCCCAACCTCCATAACGGTGTACGAAACGTTCGGACCAGACTTCTGCCACGGTGCCCGTCGCTCCATGAACAGTCGGAGCGAACACGTCCACGAGCGGCCGCTATGGCCACCTGGTGGAGGTGTCAGCGCGGTGAGGACGCGGACAGGGCGCGACTGGGGAGAAGGCCAGACGCCCAGCTCTCGCATCGTATGGGGCCGATAAGGTTCGTGACGTTATCCCATCGGCCCCACGCTCCGCTGCTTCCGTACGGGGAGTCCCGTGCGCATAATCACATGGGCTCTGGCCGCGCCTTACCCCGCGTGGTCCCCTACGGAAGCAACGGAGAGCAGTCTCCCCTCTTCTCTTCTGCGATGCACGCTCACGAACCACAACCAGGGCAGGCCGGCCTGCCCTGGTTGTGGTTCCCCTCTCCACGATCAAAAAGCGTGGGGCGCGCCGGACCACCGGCCTGCGCTTCCCCCACTGTACCGCGTATCGCGCCGACTCCCAAGCTAGCGGGTCCGTCCGGGTACAACGTGCGCAATAATCCAGCTGCCCGCCAGAGGTGAGGGCGCTGTTGTTTGACAACGTTATTGATTGAAGAACCCATTATGTTTGCTCTCCCTCCGCGTAGGGCACCCGCAGAAGGCTAGCGGCCCGGCGCCGCGTGGCCTCCCCTCGGCGGTCGTAACGCTGGGTGGTGGTCACCTGGGCGTGCCCAGCCAGGCTCTGCACGGTGGAGATGTCAGCCCCGGCGTCGAGCAGGTCACTGATGAAGGTGCGCCGCAGGTCGTGGGGCGAGAAGGCGGGCACGCTGGCCTGGGCGGCGCGCTTGCGCATGATTGTCAGCACCGCCTGGTCAGACAGGCGGCGCATGGTGGGGCTGCCCGCCTTGTTGACCGGCCAGGACAGCGGCCCCGCCTCGTGGCCCCGCACGCGCAGCCAGGCGTCCAGGGCGCGCGCCGCGCCGCCGGTGGCGTAGGCCACACGGGCCTTGTTGCCCTTGCCCGCCCGCACCACCAGCGCCTCGCTCTGCGCCGTGTAGTCGCCCAAATCCAGGGCCACCACCTCGGAGCGGCGCAGGCCCAGGGCATAGAGCACCGCCAGCAGCGCGGCGTCCCGGGCGCCCGCCACCGTGGGGTCGGCGGCGCAGGTGGCGAACAGCGCGCCGACCTCGCGCCCCTCTAGGGCCCGGCCGCGCATAGGCCGCGAGCCGGCGATGGGCACCAGATCGGCGGCACGACGGTACTCCTCCGCCGACATCTGCTCCAGCCGCCAGGCCTCCTTGAGCACCCCCCGCAGGGCGGCCAGCATCTTGTTGGCTGTGGCCGGGGCGTAGCGTTCGGCCAGCAGGGAGCGCAGCGCCGCCGTGTGCTGATAGCGCACGCGTCCCCAGGCCAGGGTCAGCGCTCCGGCCCGCCCGCCAGAGAGCAGGCCGGCCATGGTCTCCAGGGCGGTGCGCATGGTGCGGCGGGAGCCAGCGGCCAGATGAGCCAGGTAGACGGCGGCGGGGCTCTCCTCTAGGAGCGGCTGCTGTGTGAGGACTAGTCCTTCCGCAACCGGCTGCTCCGGTGCCGCTGTCCGGCTCGTGTCTCCCCCCATGGCATCCTCCACGACCACCTGCTCCTGTTCCTTCTGCGCCGTCCGCGTTGCCATACACGCCCCTCCCCCTATCGCTCCCGAGAAGCACCATTCTCATAAGAGAAGTATGGTGGGACGAGCGCGCCCCCGCCACCCCTTTGTCCACCAGTCGGCTGCGGGGGGGGTGTCCCATTTCTGGACCAGGCGAGAGAGGCCATGTGCTAGAATAAGAGCACGTAGGCGTAACGGAGCTGGAGGCACGAAGGAGGGACGGAGCGGCCATGGAGGGCGACGACGAGCGGGAGGGGCCGTGGTGGCTTCGCGAGGACCGGGAGATCGGCGTGGCAGCGCATGCGCGCTCCTCGCCGGACGGGCAGCGGGAGGTCGGCCCCTACCTGCGCACGATCAAGAAAAAGGAGCGCGCCGTGACCTGCGTTGTATGTGGGGCGGCGGGCCAGCACGACGGCTATCCCGGGCCGAGGCTGCGTTACTGTCGTGACACGTGCCGCGCTGAGGCCGAACGCCAGTTGGCGGCGGCGCGCATGCGCCGGATGCGTGCCCGGCGCCGGCTTCTCTCCCCGTCTCCATGATAGGGCCGGGCTGTTAGGGCTGTGCTGGCCGTTTGGTTCATCCGTGCTACTAACGGGTTCGTGAGCGCAGCCGACGAGTACACTAAAGGCGCGGCGGTGTCTGCGCCGCCGCACCTATGCACGTCCTCACGGAGCGACTTCATGCGTGCTGCCCTCCTCCAGGGTGTCCGTTGCCGCGGCCACCGCATCTGGCACGCCGTCCATCGTCATCTGCGGGCGGCCACCGCCCCAGCGGCTGCACGCCGCGTCGTGGGCACGCTGGCCGACCTGCCCCGCAGCAAGGGCGCGCTCCTCGCCGAGAACGCGTTGCTGCGTCAACAACTCGTCGTGCTGCAGCGCAGCGTCAAGCGTGGCCACGGCACGCCGAGGGATCGTGCGTGCTGGTCAGCCGCGTGCGGGCCTGGCGGCAGGCCTTGCTGATCGTGCAACCCGCGACTCTGCTGCGCTGGCACCGTCGGGGCTTTCGGCTCTTCTGGCGACGGACGTCACGTGCAGTGGCACCCTCAACCACGCCCAAAGTGGCCCCGGAGACCATCGCCCTGATTAAGGAGATGGCTGCGGCGAACCGGCTGTGGGGGCTGAGCGCATCCGTGGCGCGGTGCTCAAGCTGAACAGGAGGGTGGCCAAGACGACGGTGCAGCGCTCCATGGCCCAGCGCCCGGAGCGCCAGGGGGCCAGTGCCTCTGCGAGCAGGGCGTCGCCGAGGCCAGATGAGGGTTAGGCGTCGGGTGGATGGTGTCAGCCCCTGCACAGGCCTCCTGGTTGTCGTGGCCGTGACCAATGTCCACACCTGTCCGATGCATAACTATGCAGGGGACCACCGCCGATTCGTCACGATAGCCCGCCGGTTCACGGCCCACTTTTCCTGCTCACCTGCTGTAGCTATGCAAGACATGCGCTGATAGCTCACGGTACTCTGCTGCTTCTGAACAGGGAGTTGGAAGGCTCAAAGCCCTGAGGGACAGGCCGGATGAGCCAAGCGGCCAGCACAGGCCCGATACTCCTTTAAATCCTCGACCATGTGCAGCCGGCGTGGTGGCAGGCTGGGATGATAGCAGTGCTGGCGTGGGAACCAGGCGTCGAAGTAGACCCCTCGCTCCATCCTATTCTCCGATCACCGCGCTCGCCGTTCCAATCGGCTCGCCCCGACCCGGCATGAGAAGCATACCGTGGACCTCCAACTCATTGTGCTCTGCTAGGGTCTCCGTGGCAAGGACGCTATGAAGGGTCTCCACGGCTCTGCGCCCGCAGCGCACCAACTCGTCGCGATGCTCCGGGTCCTGCGCCGTCAGCCGGCGAATCCAGTGCGTGGCCAGCGTGACGTGCGTCAACTCGTCGGCCTGCAGGTAGTCGGCCAGCGCGGCGATACATGCATCGCCGCGTTCCGCCGCGTTAATCTGCCACAGACGCAGGAGGCGCATCAGGGTAGCATCGGTCCACTGTCAGTCCTATGTCATCGTTGGCCCCTCGGACGCACACCAGGAGGCACAAGCCCCCGTCTCGTGGCCCCCATCATCTCGACTCAGTGGCTGGCAGGAGTGATTTCGTAGAGGAGCGGGATCGCGGCTGCCCGTACGTCCACGTGCGTAATGGTCCTCCCATCAAAGCCGGCGACGTGGCGCACCGTCCCATCTGGCTCGTGTAGCCACGCCCCCGCACCGCGTGTCTGCAGCCGCAACGAGCCGCTGGAGGTGTGCAGCCTGTTCCACAGCATGACAATCTGGGCGCCTGTCTCTAACCGCCAGGCATGCAGATACATGTTAATGTCTATGCCCGAGGTCAGGCTGTAGGCCACATTGTTTTCGATGACCGGACGATGACCATCCAACAGCCGGACCAGGTCGGCATAGGTATGTGCCGCTAGCTTGGGCTGGCCGTTACTGGTGAAGATGCCTGTGTGCTGGAAGAAGATCACCGATTGCTGGTCACCAATGGGCGTGGAGAGCGCTGGGTCCAGGTCACGCACTTGGTAGAGCCCGAAGAGCGCGATAGGCCGAGCGGGCACCGACAGCAGGGTGGCGAGCGTGCGGCGCACCCAGCTTGCCTGGCTCCGCTCGTCGTCGATGAACTCTGTTGCCATCGTGGCCCCGCCCTCGTTCATCCAGAGGGGTCGCTGGCCGTGGTCCGTCACGCTATCCCACGCCCCCGCATAGCTGTAAGGACCAGTGCTGCCGGGGTTGGTGTAGGACTCCACTGCGCTGGTGTCCCAGGGCGCTTCGGCGTACGTGTGGAAGGCTACCACGTCGTAGAGGCCCTTGCCACCCATCTGCTGCAGCGTGTTGACCCAGTCGGCGTTGAGGGAGGTTAGGCCAGCTAACACGATCCTGGCCCCCGGTTGGGCGGCGCGGATAGCTCCAGCGCAAGCACGCAGCGCTGCTACGTATTGTGCCTGTGTACCGCTCCAGAAGATGTTCTGGTCTACCTCGTTCCACACCTCATAGTAGCGCACCCAGTGGTGTAGCTCGTGAGCCATCACCCCGCACGCGCGTCCATAGTCTGCCGGGTGGCGCGGCGGGTCGTTCCAGTGGCCTGCTGCCCACGCAGGCGGATAGAGGTAGTACGGGTAGACCTCAATGCCTGCTGCGGCGGCGCGACGGACGAACTCACGCCAGAACCCCCAGTTGTACACGCCCGGCGCAGGGTTGGTATCGTCCCAGCCCATACCTACCCGCAGTATCTTGACCCCAATGCGGTGTAAGAGTGTGAAGTCTGCGGCTGCCTGAGCTGGGCTCTGCTTCTCCGGATAGTAGTCATTGTCAATGGCGAAGCGCAGGATAGGCACAGGTTGCCCCGCGCCCATCGCCATCGCCACGCCATGACCTGGTGGGTGACCGCCCGTTAAGGCCATGGCCGCTAGGCAGCCGATGGTCAGAATGAGCGGCCTCCACCGTGCACCGCTCGTCGTGATCCCGCCTCCCATCTCGGCGCTCCTCTCTCCTGACACGCGCCACCATGGGCGCGTGTCGCATCCTGCTCCGTCGTCGCACGTGCCCGCCATCATGCAGCATGTTCTGTGCCGCCCTACAAGAGCAGGGCGATTCATTGGGGCCAACGCTATTGTAGCAGGCGGCCAACGGGTGCATATACAACACCTCGGTAAACATACCCTCGCATCTCCACAGCCACCGCGCCGACCGGACATGGGCTCATCCAACACGTGCGCGCGTGAACGATCACTGCCGTAGTCATATGGCTCGCTTCAACCCTGTACCGATGGGCGAGGAGCACATCCGCCCGTTGTTTCTAGGGGAGGAGGTGAGATCATCCTTCGTACCGAGGGCAGTGACATGCCCCCGTGACCAGCGAACCACTTGACAGCCGCTCATCAATCTGTTACCGTAGGGGCAGCCAATCGGTTGCGCAACAGGTTGCGTGCAGCTGGGGAAGGGCCTGCGATGGTCACCGTCTACGATGTTGCCCGACAGGCGGGGGTCTCCACGACCACCGTGTCACACGTTATCAATGGGACGCGCTTTGTAGACCTGCAGACTGAAGAACGGGTGCGCGGGGCCATCACGCAACTCGGCTACCGGCCGAACCTACTGGCGCGTAGCCTGCGTCGGCAGGAGACCCACACGATTGGATTGCTTGTGCCGGACAACTCGAACCCCTTCTTTGCCGAGGTGGCTCGGGTGATTGAGGACGCAGGCTTCGCCCAGGGGTACAGCGTCATCCTGTGCAACTCCGATCTCTCCGAAGCGAAACAGGCGGCGTATCTTGATGTTTTGCTCTCCAAGAGGGTCGATGGGCTGCTTTTGGTCTCTTCGGTCGCCCAACCAGGTCCGCTGGAGCAGATCGGTGCAGCGGGTGTTCCCGTCGTCGTCGTCGACCGGGATGTGAGCGACTTCCCCGTCGATCAGGTCATGGTCGCCAACGACGATGGCGGCTATCTCGCTGGTCAGTACCTGGTGCGCTTGGGTCACCGGCGGATCGGCTGCATCACTGGTCTGCACGACGACACGCCCAGTCGTGGCCGGGTGATCGGCTTCCGGCGAGCCCTCGTCCAGGCTGGCGTGGCGCTGCCATGCGCAGCAGTCGTGCGTGGCAACGAGCGGTATGATGGCGGCGAAGCGGCGATGGGCGAGCTATTGCAGCGAGATCTGGGTCTGAGTGCCGTGTTCGTCTTTAACGATGTGATGGCCATCGGCGCCCTCAACGCGCTGCGTCGGGCACACGTGTCGGTTCCCGACGCGATGTCTATTATCGGGTTCGACGACATCCTGCAAGCCTCAGCAATGGTCCCCGCACTGACGACCATTGCCCAGCCCGTCAAGGAGTTGGGCCAGGTGAGCGTCCGATTGCTGCTCGATCGTCTTCTGCACCCTGACAAGCCTCCCTCGCGCGTCTCACTGCCGGTCCGACTGATCGAACGCGAGAGCGTCCGTCCACTCATAGGCATCTAGGGAGGACCACCATCGTGCGTATTCCTCATCTGCGACGTGTTGGGCCAGAGAGGGACCTCTCCAGCAGTGGCCATGGGAGGGTCTGATGAATGTGGTGCTTTCCGCCTGGCGCATTGTCATCGGTCACGGCAGAGATCGCGCCGCTTGCCCGCTCGACCATCTGGCGCGTCGCGACCCGGGCGCGCTGGGGGCTCGCCCTGACACCTGCTACCTGCTTCGTTTGGGGAGCGACGAAAGGGGGTGGTTGTGATCGGATAGGTGTCTAGCGGGAGGGACGTCTCAGGTGCGGTACGCCGACGTGGGCACGCGCTGCAAAGTCGCAGGTGTGGCAAGGATCTCCTGTCTCTGGCATGCCGCGCGTGGGGTCGGTGGCCCGCTCAGTGCCCGCATACCGGTAGCGGATGGCGGTTGAAGCACAGTCTGTGACCTTTGGCCCGGCAGCCACGTAGCGCGTCCCGTAGGTGTGCTGGAGAAGTGGAGAAGTGGAGTCGAAGTGGCTATGAATATCAAGAAGCGCAGCCTCGGTTCCCGGATCGCGATCCTGGGTCTCATCGCGTTGGTCGTCGGCAGCAGCCTTGTGGCCTCGTCCGCAGCCCTCGCCCAACGGACGCAAGCCCCGGTGGCCCTCAGCTTTTGGGATATGCAGTGGGGGCCGGCGTCGTTCACGGCGCAGGTCAAGGCCAGCGTGGCCGCGTTCAACAAAGCCCACCCTGGTATCGTCGTCAAGTATCAGCTGCTAAGTTGGGGTGACTACACACAGAAGCTGCTCTCCGCCGTTCAGGCCGGATCACCGCCCGATATCGGTGGCGGCGACTCTGGCATCCCCTTCACGATGAACGCGCAGGGCCAAACGCTGCCCATCAACGATCTCTTTCAGCAGTGGCAGAAGGACGGCACGTTCGCGGATATGGTCCCCTGGGCCTACCAGAAGTGGCAGTACAAAGGGCAGGATCTGGGGATCACCTGGCAGTTCGACCAGAGGGCCATCTTCTACCGCAAGGACCTGTTCCGCAAGGCCGGTATCGCCGCGCCGACGACGTGGCCGCAACTACTCGCTGCGGCGCAGAAGCTGAACAATCCGAGCAAGGGGATCATCGGCATCGCTCTCCCGGGCAAGCAGGGCAGCTACGACACCGACCAGTTCTACATGACATTGGTCCTGCAGGCTGGTGGCAGCCTGGCTGACGCCAAGGGCAATCCCACCATCAATTCGCCGGCGCAGCTGACGGCGTTGCAATTCGAGAAGCAACTGGCGTCCTGCTGTGCCGCCAAGGGCACGCCAGCGTGGACTATGGGCGACACGGAGAGGGCTTTTGATCGGGGCCAAGCGGCGATGGCCTTTGGAGGTGGCTGGTTCATCGGCGACCTCCGGACCAGTCCCCTCTCTCCGACCGGAGCGACAGCCAAAAACGCGGCCTTTATTCTAAAGAACATGGGCGTGCTGCCCGTGTTGATCGGCCCAGGTGGCCCAAAGGCGCAACACTGCGTCTCCTTTGCCAATCCCTGGATGATCTATAAGCAGACCAAGCATCCCGCGGAAGCAAAAACGTTCCTCAAGTGGATGATGCAGAAGGACAACTTGCGCAGCCTCTACGAGTCAGATCCTGGAAACAAGTGGCCGGTGTACAAGTCGTTACAGAACGATACGGTCTACCAGGCCAATGAACTGACCTCTACCCTTGCCAAGCAGGTCGTGCAGCACGGCATTGACTATTGGTATCCGAACAACGAGGCGGCGGTCGGCATCGCGACCATGGGCACCGGCATTGCCGACGACATCGTCAACCCTGTGCTGACCGGCTCCAGAACGCCGCAGCAGGCGCTTCAGGACGCCCAGACCAAGCTGGCCCCGCTGTTCCAGAAGCAGTAGGAGTAGTCCGCGCGTGACGTCGCGAGCACGGAGTGGGGTGGGGTGGACCCTCCTCACCTCCGTGCTCTACCTCAGAAAGGTAGGTTACCCCTGCACTCCATCATTGATGGCGCTCCCCAGCCGGTGACGAGAGCACCGGGGCAGAGGCGTGGGCACCGCTACTGGCGCGCCAATGGTTTGGCCTACGTGCTCATCCTGCCCGCGCTGCTGTTTCTTGTGGCCATCGAGTTCGTGCCGCTCGCCACGGGCTTGAAGGAGTCGTTGTACTACCACAGCAGAGTCCTGCCCTGGCTGACGCACTTCGTGGGCCTGGCCAACTTCGCACAGGCGTTTGGCGACTACGATGTCTGGATCTCACTCAAGACCTCCGTCATTATGGTCGTGGGGATCGTCGGCCTAAGCTATGCCCTGGGGTTGCTGGCCGGCGTCTTGCTCAACCAAAACCTGCGCCTGGGGGGCGTCTACCGTGCCTTGATCCTGGTCCCCTGGGTCGTGCCGTTCGTGGTCTCCTTCACCAGCTGGCAGTGGATGCTCAACGACCAAGCCGGTATTATCAACCAGGTACTGCAGCAGCTCGGCATCATTAAGACGCCGATCCTGTGGTTGGCGGATCCGAACCTTGCGTTGCTTTCCCTCATCATCGTGGGCGTCTGGCAGCAGTTCCCCTTTCTCATGATCACGGTCCTCGCGGCGCTGTCTGGCATTCCAGATGAAGTGAACGAAGCCGCGTCCATTGATGGCGCTCACCGCTGGCAGACGTTCCTCTACATTACCTTCCCACTGATCTTGCCGGTCAGCATCATCGCCACGCTGCTGCAGTCTATCTGGACCTTTAATAACTTTGGCCTCCCCTTTGTGCTCACCGGGGGTGGCCCGGCCAATGCGACCACGCCGCTGATCCTGCTCGCCTACAAGGAAGCCTTCCAGCACTTCAACATCGGCTATGGAACCACGCTGGCCGTCATGTCCATGGTGCTGATGTTGGCGCTTGGCGCCATGTATCTCCGCCTGCAAGCAGCCCAGGAGGCGACTCAATAAAGGGGGGACCACAGCAATGGCAAAGGCTCCACTGGCCCGGACAGGAGAGACACGACAGGCGCGTGCAGCGAAGGAGCGGGGCCGCGTGGTTCAGCGCAAGATCCACTGGGACCGGCTGATCACCAAAGTGGTGACTCATGTCTTGCTCCTCCTATTGACCGCCTTTGCCATTGCTCCCCTGGCGTGGGCGATGAGCAGCGCCTTCAAAACGCAGACCGAAATCATGAGCAGCGTGGCCTTCCTGCCCCAGCAACCAACGCTGGATAACTTCAAGTTTGTCCTTGGACAGACAGCTTTTCCCCACTGGTTTCTTAACTCGCTGCTCGTCTCCGGCGTCACAACCATCCTGGCTATCATCATCGGCAGCCTCGCCGGGTATGCCATGTCGCGCTGGCGTTTCCGCGGCCGCGCCCTCTTTGGCAACACCTTGCTCGTGGTACAGATGTTCCCCGGTGTCATGCTGGCGATCCCGCTCTACCTGCTCCTAAGCAACTACCACCTGATCGACACGCTCTGGGCGCTCCTCATCACCTACCTGACCTTCGCCCTAGCCTTCGCGGTCTGGATGCTCAAAGGCTACTTTGACGGTATCCCGCGCGAGATCGAAGAGGCGGCTTTGATTGACGGGGCGAGCCGCCTCGGGATCCTGTGGCGGATCATCCTGCCCCTAGCGGGGCCTGGCATTACCACGGTCGCGGTGTACGCCTTCCTGATGGCCTGGAACGAATTCTTCTTTGCCTATGTCTTCCTCGCTTCCAGCGACAACTATACGCTGATGCTCGGTATGTACAGCTTTATCCAGCAGTTCACGACCCAGTGGGGGGCCATCATGGCAGCTGGCACCCTGACCACGCTCCCTGTGCTCGTCTTCTTCTTCCTGATCCAGCGGGCCCTCATGCGTGGCCTCGTCTCTGGCGCCGTCAAAGGGTAGCGGCATGTGAGTCGTCACCGTACAGCACCCCTGCAACCTGACACCTGCCCATCCGGTTTGGCGCGCACCGTGAAGATTAAGCGGCACGGCGCTGCCGGGGCTGAGCCGGGCGCGGGCACGGTCGTCACCACAACCAGACAGAAGGATAGATCGCCATGCCCGTCGTAGACCGCCGCCAGTTCGGCGGCCGCTTCAGCGTCAAAGAGAATGCGCAGCGGCTGGCCAACTATCGCTATCTAGAAGTCCAACTGATGGAGATGATCGGCGGATGGTCCCACACCACGCCGCAACTCGCCGTCAAAGCCACCTTCGGCTACCATGTCTACGATCACGCGCAGGCCGCTGACCAGCTCGGTGAGCGCCTGTCCCAACTGCGTTCCGGGCGCGACCGCGAGGAGCCCGCCACTGACGACATCGCGCGATTATGCGAGGATATATGGAAGCTAGACTCAACGATCGACCGGCTCGTCGCCGTCTACCGCGTGCTCGAACCGCATCTCGTCAGCACCTACGTCTACCATGCCGACGCAACCGATCCGCTGATTGATACGCCGAGCGTGCGTCTGCTGCGCCAGCTTGCCGGCTTCGACCAGTCACACATCGCCTGGGGCCAAGCGGTCCTTGATGCGCTGACCCAAGCGCCGGAGGACCGTAAACACGCGCTGGAAGTCCAGGCGGACCTCGAGGCACGCCTTGTCGCCTGTGGTGGCGTGACGGGCCAAGGCATCGAGTCGCACTGGCTATCGTTCCACAGCACGAAGGACGATGACAAGGGGCGGCAGCGGCGCAAGCGCGGCACAGCGGGCTACCGCTACGTCAAGCGCTGCGCGCCGCTTGATCACCCCGTGGTGGAGGAGCCCTTCTGGTTCTCGGACAACCCCGACGACTTCCGCGCCTCCTACAGCGCCGCAGACGAGTGGTCGCTGGAGGGCTTCCGCCATAAGTTCCACCAACTCCTCTACGGTGAGGTCGAGACGACCGACCGCATGGGCAAGATGTTGGCGGAGTTCCCTGAGTTGCCTTGGGAGATGCGCCTGGAGCTGGCCCACCAGATGTGGGATGAGGCGCGGCATATTGAGATCGTGGCCAAGGCGTGCGAAGACGAGCTGGGGGGCGCGCTCGGCTACGGACCCTGGTCATTGGTCTGGTGGTGGATGCAGAATGAGCAAGACCCGCTCAAACGCATCACCGTGACCAACAGCTGGGCTGAGGCCACCCTGATGCACACCCTGCGTCTGTGGCAGACCAACGCGGCGGAGCGCGGCTATGCACGTATCGCCGAGTTAGCCGACTACCTGCAGGCCGACGAGTTGACGCACGTCACGCTGGCCACGCACTGGATTCGCCGGCTGACGGCGCAGGACCCGGAGCATCGCGACGAGTTGGTGCGCTGGGGCCGTGAGGCCATCGATTACATTACCAGTTTCCAGGGTCCACCAGCCGGCAATGAAGCCCATTTTACCTTCCTCAAGTCGGTCGATGCTGCGTCTGTCGGCGTGGCGACCGCAGTCATCGGAGAACAGGCGGTACGCGTCACGGGCAGTGACCGGTTGCCCCACGCGGCTGCGCCGGGGCGACTACTGAATGACAGCGAGAGATAGGAGAGGCGATGAAGACGACCGAGGCCCTGATCCTACCGCGTCCTGGTACAGTCGAACTGGGCGAGATGTCCCTGGCCAGCGTCGGACCTGAGGATGTCCTGATCCGCGTCACAGTGGGCGGCATCTGCATGTTCGACGTGGGCACCTTCCGTGGCACCCTCAAACTGCCCTTCCCGCGCTATGCCGGACACGAAGGCGCTGGCGTGATCGAGGAGGTGGGTGAGCGGGTGGACACCGTCCATCCTGGCGACCTCGTGACCTTTAACAGCTCGCCCTGCTTCGCCCGCTATCACGTGGCGAAGGCGACCAACGTGGCGAGGGTTGCTCCGGGAACCACCGACCTGGCCCTGTGGATCTCCGAGCCGTGTGCCTGTAGCACGAACGGCGTCCGCTCGGCACGCATTGAGCCGGGAGACGACGTGGTGCTCATCGGCGCAGGGTACATGGGCCTGCTGCTCGTGCAGGGCCTACCCAAGGAGATCATGCGCCATTTCGTGGTGGTCGACGTCGATGATCGCCGCCTCCAGTTGGCTCGCGCGTTCGGCGCGGAGATCGTCATCAACTCCACCCACCAGGACGCCTTGCGGGAGGTGCAGCGGCTGACCAGCACCAGGGACGCGACGCTGCCCAAGGCGGAGCGCGCGGCCCTGGCCAAGCTGCTGGACCGGCCAGAGAGCGAGCTGGAGCAGATCACGCTCGACCTCAGCCAGGAGGGGTATGAGCGGCTGGGCTCAGCCGAGGGCCGCGTCCACGACAACTTCACCGCCGCCGAGCTGTCACTGGCCGAACACGCCCTGCACCGCGTGGACTGCGGCGCTGATGTCGTGATTGAGGCCGCTGGCGCGCCTGGTACGCTCGACCTGGCTAGCCGTATGCTGCGCACGGGTGGCCGCCTGAGCATCTTCGCGTTCCACACCAAGCGCGAAGAGGTGCCTACGCCGCTGTGGCACATGGCTGGCCTCGAGGTGCAGAACCCAGCCCCCGGCTTCTCGCGCAACTGGCACGAAGACTGGCGCGACGCGGTGCGTCTGCTACACAAGGGTGTCTACCGCCAGGCGGAGTTGATTACCCACCGATTCCCTCACACCGATGCACAACATGCCCTAGAGTACCTGGCGGGGCGGCCAGAGGAGTGCATTAAGGCTGTCTTCACCTTCGACTAGACCTTGAGGTGGTCGCGTGCGGGAAAGGTCAGGTTTCAGTACACGGCCCGGTGTTGTAGGGTAGGCACCCAGCGAGGTGCGTTGCCGCCCTTTTCCAGTAGGCACGAAAAAGCCTCGTGATCATCCTGGAGCCGGCCCCTCCCGGGATGAGCCAGTATATCATAGGGGGGCGTTGGGTAGGCGGGTGCCGCTCTCTGGAGCAAGCGCGGGTTCCGGTGTCCTCGCGGCCTGTCCCGCTGAGGGCGTGGACCCGCCCTTGTCGGGATCACGAGGCTTTTTCGCGCTGACACAAGCCGCATTCATCCACACTCCTCCTGCAAGCGGGGCGCTGACACCTCGCATCTCTCCTCCTGCCGCTGCGTACTCTATCGACGCTCTGTCTCACGCACGCTTCGCCCGCGGCGGACCTCCACCGCCACTCTGCCAAGCGCGCCTGCGCTATGATGGAGGCGGAGATCACCGTGTAGCAGGAGGGGACGCCATGCCGCATCCACTCGTGGACCAGCTTCGTTGTGCGCGCAGTGAGGTCCAGCGGGGACTCGCTGCGCGCTGCATGCGCAGCGCACCATGAAGACAGAGAACCCTCGGATCGATCTTGCCGCCATCAAGGAGCTCCTCGCCGATCAGTAGTTCATCTTCGGAATAAGAGGAGGGGGCTGGTGCCCCTCCCCGGGCACCCCGGTTAAGCCAGGCGGCGCTGATCACGACGGCCCGGGCGGCAGCGCCGGGCGCGCAGTTCCACCACCGCAC
>JAABUM010003288.1_pt1 | contig 20244 bp, 19 predicted proteins | sample 5559161 | NCBI WGS metagenome assembly JAABUM01 (sample SAMN10711868, study PRJNA513369) | rock metagenome | isolation source: Antarctica rocks | place: Antarctica: Victoria Land, Siegfried Peak nord
ATCAACACCATCTCAGCCCTCGAACGCGGCACGGTCCGAAACCGCGACTTCCTGCACCGCTACCGCCACTGGCTCACCCATCAGCAATCGAGCAAAACGGCAGCTTGACAGTTATAGGAGCATCAGAAATGTCGATGACGCCACCCGCTCGCTGAATGCCTTTGATGTTGATGGCATCTGCGGTCACGATCCGCACTACATGGGACGTCCCGTCCGTTGTCACGATCTTCTCGCTCGACAGCAGTGGAGTCTGGCTGAGCAGCACGAGTATTGCGGCCGATGCGAGAGACCAGGCGTTCAAGAACTGTGGCGTGGCTCCGAGGGCGATTGCACTTTTCCACTTTCGACGTACCAGGGCTGCGCCTCCCGCAACGATTGCGATGATGTAGATCAGCGTCAAATAGGGAGTGGATCCAAGCCAGATCCCCGTAGCCGGAAGCGTCACCACGATGACGATGTCGGCGGACGATCGTCCTAGCCGCGCACTCCATGAGTGCTCGCCGAGGCCTCCTGTCGACACAATCCAGAGCCAGGTCCACATCAGGAGGGTTGTGAAGAAGCTCGTCATGAATTGGATAGCAAGGCTCGTCGCGGACAGGTTGCCCGCAAGCGTCGAAATCGTCGCCGGATCACCGTGGCTGATCGCGAAGATCTTCAGACTCAGCACTCCCACGGAGAACGCTCCAAGAGTCCAGCCCGGATTGCTCAGAACGAAGCTGAGCGGTGTGATTGTCGGTTGCTCGTCTGACATCACGCGATCATCGCAGTGCGCGCCGACAACCCTTCCACGGAAATGCGCGGGGTTTTAGCGGGGTTTTTGCTTTAAGGCCCCAGCGTCGAAACCTCTCGCAAGCCTTTGACCTGCGGAAATGTGGTGCCCCCGGCATGATTCGAACATGCGACACCCGCTTTAGGAGAGCGGTGCTCTATCCCCTGAGCTACGAGGGCGGGGCTGGCGGCCACTCTACCGGTGGGTGGCTGCAGGTCTGGTGCCAGCGCCGTGACCGCTGGACCGCCTTGCAGCGGCGCCCATCTGCCGGGTGAGAAGGTCGAGGCATGCAATGCCCCTTACACGCAGACCTTGCAGTCACGCGAACCCGGCATGTCTGAGATCAGCGACGAGACGCTGACCCGCCTGTCCGCCGTCGAACGCAGCCACGTGATGGCCCGCCTGCAGGAACTCGCCGCCGCCGAGTACGAGCCCTCGGGGCCCGTGCAGTTCGCCCGCCGCTGGTTTCTGCGGTTTCTCGCCCTCAGTTGTCTGGTCCTCGTGCCGTGGATCGTCGTGCTGGCAGTGCAGTTGCCGCGTCGCTACGTCGCGAGCCAGTGGCAGCTCACCTGGATCGGCTTCGATCTGGCCCTACTCGCCGCCCTCGCGTGGGCGGCATGGACCCTGTGGCGTCAGCAACCCATCGCCATCTTCGCCACGATGGTCGCCGCCACCCTGCTGTGCTGCGATGCATGGTTCGACGTGACCACCTCTGTCGGTGGCGCGGGCTTCGTGGTCAGCGCAACCACCGCTGTGCTGGTCGAGCTACCAGTCGCCGCAACTCTGGTCTACGTGAGTTTCCGAGTTCGGCAAGTACGGGTCAACCTGATGCGCGGCATTGTTCCGCCGTTGCGCAAGCAGGAGTGAGGAAAACAGATCAGTCCTCGTCTGTGTCAGTATTTCTGCGTCGCAGGCGATCCCGCAGTCCGCGCCGCCGGTCGCGTCCGTCGATGCGGGCGTCCGCCGGGTGCCCCTCGCGGGAACGGATGGCCAACAACCTGCCCTGGCCCTCGCCATCCTCTGCCGTCATCACACCCTCGGCGGTGATCGGTTCCAACTGTTCTGCCCGGACATCGCCGGTTCGAAGGTCGATCTGTTCGTTCATGTAGCGGAACAGAACGGTGACGGTGGCCGCGACCGGCACTGACAGAAACGCACCGATGATTCCGAACTCAGTTCCACCGAAAGCCACCGAAACGAGAACGACGCCGGGGTGCAGTTCCATCGACCGGCTCTGGAAGATGGGCGACAGAATGTGACCCTCGAGTTGCTGGACGGCCAGGATGACGCCCAGCAGGATGAGCGCCTTCGTGAGCCCGACGGTCACCAAGGCGACCAGCACCGCCAAAACCCCGGCCACGAACGCGCCCACGATGGGAATGAACCCGCCGAAGAAGGTCAGCACGATCAACGGCAACGCAAGGGGAACCCCCAACAACCACAGGCCGATACCGATGCAGATCGCGTCTATTGCGCTGACGATCGCCTGAGCCCTGATGAAACCGCCGAGCGTGCTGTACACGCGGGTCAGCGTCTCCGTCAGGTGCGATCCTGCGCCACGCCCAGCCGTCCGGCGAACCAGGGGCAAGAACTGCGGACCATCCTTGATGAAGAAGAACGACAGGATCAATGCGATCACGCCCGTCACCAGCAGGTGGGTCGCGACGGTCGCTCCGGAGATCACGCCGTTCGTGATGCGATCCCCGCTGGCCTGCAGGTTGCCCGTCACGGCGTCGACGGCGGTGTTGAGCTGTTTGGACGTGATGTTGAACGGGGCTTCACCAAGTCGTTTCTGCAGATCGTTGACCCCGGCGATCGCCTTGGAGGTCAGCGCCGGCCACTGCGAGTTCACGTTGGCGCCGATCAGCGTGAAGACCCCGCCGATGACCGCGAATGCGCCGATCATGGTGGTCGCGGCAGCCAGCGCGGGCGGGAACCCGCGTTGTCGCAACCAGCGCGACGGCGGCCACAGCACCGTCGACACGATCAGGGCAAGGAGAACCGGCAGAAGAGCCGACCAGAAAATCCCCATCAACTTCAACAGCACCCACGCACCGGCCAGGATGACGACTAGCCGCAGCGACCAGCTCGCCGACCAGCGCAACCCCTGGCTGATGATGCGGGAACGATCCAGACCGGTATTGGGGGAGCGGTCCAGCGCCTCCTGACGTGACCCCGCAGTCCGCTCCTCGACGTTCGGCATCTCCAGTGATGCCGGACCCGGCCTTTTGGTCATGTCTTCCTTTCGAAGGTGCTCGTGAAGTGCTGTGCAATACCCAGCCAACCAGGTAACGCCCAAGGTGGGAGTGGGCCATCTCTTCCAGCCGCAGTACCCGACCTTACGCACCGGTAGTAGGCGTGTCGGGTCGACAGCCGTCCGCGGTGGCGGTTTTGCACGAGCGACCACCGTTAGCCTGTCGTGGTGACAACTGCCGACGCCCTCGAAGACGACGAAACGGCGCGAGCGGTCCTGGTTTCGGCTGCTGTGCAGGGGTGGCAGCGACAGTTGGCGCCCGTGGGTGGGCCCAATTCGCTGCTATGGGACGCGGGAATCAGCGCAGACCAGCGGCTCGACCTGACCACAGCGCATCCGGCCGGGATGGCCCGGTTGCTGTCATCGGGTGAAGTCCGGGTTTCGGAGCTGTTCCGGGAGCCGGCCTCCCGGGCGCGTGTGCTCGCCCAGGCCCGCAAGGTCGCGCAGCTCGCCAACCGATTGCACGACGATTTCGGGCTGGCCTCCTGTTATCTGGCCGCGGGCACGGCGACCTGGTCCTGGACCGGCGCGGACCGCACCCCGCGCCCGCCGGTCCTGCTGCGTGCCGCCACCCTGCGGTCGGTCGCCGATGACGTGCACCTCGTCGTCTCCGACACCATCGAGGTCAATCCGGTTCTGACAGCGACCCTGTCCGCACTGGGTGTCGAACTCGACACGGACGCGGTGCGCGACGCCGGGTCCGTCGGCACCAACTTCGATCCCCGCGGGGCGTACAAGATCGTGCGAGCCGCCGCGAGCGATCTGATGGACTTCCGTATCGACCCAGTGCTCCTCGTCGGCGTCTTCAGTCACTTCAAGGTGCCGCTGGTACGGGATCTGGCGCAGCAGCAGGAGACTCTGGTGCAAGGCCACCTGGTCGCCGCGTTCGCAGGAGATCCGCAGGAAATGCACGAAGTGGCAGCGCTGCCAGAGCAGTTCGCAGAGCGTGACCCCCGTGACGAGCTGCTCCCTGTAGACCTGGACGCCGTTCAGCAGGATGTCGTCGATGCCGTCGTCTCCGGTGCAAACGTGTGCGTACTCGGTGCGGCAGGCACCGGAAAGACCCGCACCGCTTCTGCGCTGATCGCGACGCTCGCAGACCAGGGACGCCGGGTTCTCTACGTCTCTCACGCCCGGGCCTCGTTGCTGGCCGTTCAGGACGAACTGGCCGCAGTGGGTCTGGAAGATCTGATCCTCGACCTCGGCCGAGCCGACCGGAGTGCCCGGGACATGGTGGCGGATCTGAGCCGAACCCTGCACGATGCTGCGGGGGTGGCCGGCCAGGCGTCGCCCGTCGATGTCGACGTCGCCGCGTTGCGCTCCCGCATCCAGCAGCATCACGCGCTGATGCACGAGAAGTTGCAGCCGTGGGGCGTCACCCTCGATGCGGCGCAGGACAGACTCACGCGGTTGAGCGCGAGTGACGCACCGCCTCGATCGCGGGTGCGGCTGAGCGGCACGACACTCTCCGGTATCGACGACCGGCGCCGGCGCGACCTGCAGGAAAAACTGTCGAGCGTTGTCGCTGCGGGTGCCTGGTCCACCCAGGGAGAGGTCGACGCATGGTTCGGAGCTCGGCTGGTCGGGCGTGAGCAGCTCGAGCGGTCACGCAGTCTCGTCGAGCGGTTGGCCCGCGGTGAGCTGCGCACGCATCGCTCGAGTTGGGAGAAGCTGTGCGCCGACCTCGGGCTCTCGGTGCCGGGCAACCTCGTCGACGAGGAGCACCTGCTGGAATTGTTGCGTCAGGTGCACCAGACCCTGGAGATTTTCCAGCCCGAGATCTTTGACGCGCCGTTGGACGACATGGTGGTCGCGATGGCCCCTCGTCGCGACCGGTCCAACACTTCGCAGCGTATCGGCCCGATCGAACGGCGACGGTTGGAAAGGCAGGCGCGAGGGCTGCTTCGCCCGGGCGCCCCGCCTCGGGACTTGCGAGCAGTCCTGGTTCGCGCTCTGGAGCAACGTCAGGAATGGCGCACGGCAGCTGGCCCCGGTGCTCGCCCGAAGACGAGGACCACGGTTCCCGAGTTCGCCCGCCGTACCGAGGCGCTCCGCGAGGATCTCGAGTGGCTCGGCGACCGCCTCACTGCGACCGCAGACGGTGGGGAACTGCTCGAAACGCCTTACGAGCAGATGCAGAGCCGGTTGGAGCTCCTGGCATCGCAGCCCCATCGTCTCCAGGCTGCCGGATCTTCACTTGCGACCCTGGACACGCTGCGCGAGTACGGGCTCGAAGAGTTCCTGAGCGACGTCGCGTCCAGGCAGGTGTCCGGATCGCAGGCAGCGCTGGAGCTGGAGTTCGTCTGGTGGGCCTCCATCATCGATCACGTCGCGGCGTCCACTCCCGACTACGACGAGCTCAGCGGCGAGCAGATCCGGGCTGCGGCTCAGCGGTACGTAGTGGCCGACGAGCAACACGTGACCACCAGTTCGGTTCGGTTACGGTCGGCGGTTGCGGCCCAGCGGTCGAACGCCGGGCGCGATCTTCCTGAGCAGGTCGGAGTGCTCGAAAGACACCGAGGTCGAGCAGGAGACCTGCTCGAACTGGCACCCGAGCTATCGGCGGCACTAGCGCCGTGCTGGGCGACATCGCCGTTCGCCGTGCCCGATCACCTGCCGCCTGGCATGTGGTTCGACGTGGTCATCGTGGATGACGCGTCAACCGTCGGTACCGCGCAGGCCATCCCTGCGATCGCGCGGGGCGGGCAGCTGGTCGTGGTGGGCGACGTCGCCGGCGCACCACCCCTGCCGTTCCCGACCGGCCCGGCCGTGCCGGTCGGTGAGGTGCTGCTGGATCGTGCGCGTGAACTGTTCCCAGTCAGGACGTTGCCCACGCACTACCGCTCACTGGACGAACGCCTGTTCGGGTTCGCTGCCGCGCGCGTCTACGACGAGCACACGATGACCTTTCCGGCCGCCGATCTCTCAGGGGGAGTCCGGTTGGACGTTGTCGGTGCTGCCCGGTACGAGGCCGGCTCGTCACCTGCCGAGGTCGATCGCGTGATCGAGGTGCTGCTCGACCAGTGGCGGCTGTACCCGCAGGAGAGTGTCGTGGTCATCGCCTTCGACACCCAGCATGCCGATCACATCCTGGAAGCGTTGCGAGGGGTTGCGGGTGTCGATCGCGGCGCGGCCAGATTGTTGAACGAGGCGCAGGTCGTGACCACGGCAGAGCGTTCGTCGGGAGTAGTGCGGGATGCCGTGATCATCGCCACGGGTGTCGGTCGCGACGCGCGCGGTCGAGTGCCCAGTCGGTTGGGTGCGGTGAGCCAGGCAGGTGGTGAGCGACTGGTAACGGCGGCCATCACCCGCGCCCGACGCCGGGTGGTCGTAGTGTCCGGAATCTCTGGCGAGGATCTCGACCCGACGGTCCTGCGATCTCGCGGTGCACTGCTGTTGCGCGACTACCTGTTGTATGCGGCATCCGGTGGCTCGGCCAGGCGGATCACCGATGACGCGGGGTCCGCGACGGCTGGGCGCAGACGCCGAACAGCCTCGACGGGCAGCGTGTTGGACACCCCCACCGCACGTGCAGTCGATCAGGGGAGTTCGTCGGTGGCGGTCGAGGATCTCGCCCGGAGACTCACGGCTGAAGGTTTGATCGTGCACACCGCCCACGGGTTGAGCGAGCCGCGAATCGACCTGGTGATCGAGGACCCGCAACGCCGGGGCGATCTGCTGGTTGCTGTGGAGACCGACGGCGCCAACTACGGCGCGATGCCGTTCACGCGCGATCGTGAGCGCATCCGGCCGGCCCAGCTACGAACACGTGGATGGGCCCACGAACGAGTGCTTACCCGCGACCTGTTCCGCGACCCGGCGAAGGAAGTCGCCCGGTTGATTCGCGCCGCGAATGCCGCCTCGGCGCGTCGAAACGCAACGCCGGGTCTGTCTCCCGCGCACGACGAGAACGCAGGGACACGGGCATGACAGGGAGTCGCCCCGGATCACGTCGAGCGGTCCGGCCGCCGACGAATGCGGTGGTGGGTCAGGTTGCCGATCTGGGCCCGCGCGGTGATTTCTCAGCCGTCGGCGCAGACCACGAGGCGGCTCGACCGTCAGGCACATCTGCGGGGTCGACGAAACCGCGTGACATGGGTGGACGCGACGAGCAGTGGTGGCGTGAACAGCGGCCACCGCACTGGGAGTAAACCAATGCCCGGCCGTACTCGAGCAAGCGGGTAACCGGTCTCGTGATCAGTTCTGGCGGGCCCGCAGTTCGTCGCGGATCTGCACCAGCAGTTCCAGCTCGGTGGGGTCGGCTTCGACCTTGACGTCCCTGTTTCGGAACTCGACAGCCTTGTTGTACGGCAACACGATGAGGAAATAGACCACGGCGGCGAGGATGACGAACGTGATCACGGCGCTGATGAACACGCCGACCGGAACGCCGCTGGGCTTGTACTGGGAGAAGTCCCTAGCGCCACCGACTTTGCCCACGAGGCTCAGAATGACGTCGACCATTGCCGTGACGACCTTGGCAAAAGCGGCCGCCATGATGAACGCCACCGCCAACTCGATCAGGTTCCCGCGCAACAGGAAGTCCTTGAAACCCTTCATGACCCACTCCTTGAAAATTGAATTACATCGCTTGGGACGATAAGTCATGAACTCTGCTCGCGAAGCCGCAGCTGTTCATCTCGCGACGTGATGCTGAACACCAGACGCTGCACACCCGTTGCCTCAGATGAGTGGAATCAGCCGGCTGGGCGAATAACGATCGAGAGTGCAGCCCCGGAGGTGCGCGAGGCGGCAGTGGCCGCAGCTACCCGTGCCGCGACTGCGCCGAGCGCGCTGATCCACACCGCTGAAGGCGCACTTTCACCCCCCTTGGTCCCGGTCGTGACCATGAGCACCGGAAGGTTCGAGCCCAACGTCGAATCGGCACCCAGTACGTCGATCCGGTCGCCTGCCCCGATCAACGTGGCGATGCTCGGATCGCTGACCGGGACCGACACGACGACGTCTCCGCTACGCACTCCCGGCCAGGTGCGACCGGTGCGCACCCTGGAGGAAGTCAGCGGTTCTCCTGCCGAAATCGCCGCAGTGGTGACAGAACCGGTGGACGACGTCGAAGTGAGACTGCCCGGCACGTTGGCGTCGACCGGCCAGGGCACGACCCGCAGGTCTCCGGCAGACACGCGGTGTCCGGCGGGCAGATCCCGGACGGCGACGACCACCGGTTGCGACGCGGCCGCTGGGCCCTGGAAGGCGCTCCATCCCAGAAGCCCTGCAACGAACAGCAGACCGACACTCAGTAAACGGCGGGCGCGCGCCCGCCGCCAGACAGCAGACCTGCTGTGCCCACGCCATGCCGGTGGCAACACGGCGTGAGCGCGGTTCACGGCAGTTCGAAGGGCAGTGGCAGACCGTCCAGCGCTCGCCGGCACCCGCAGGTGGCATCGGAGTCCGATACGGCAGCGGGCATCCGGTCGATGGTGTCCAGCAGGAGGGTCTTCAACCCGCCGATATTGCTCTCGAAAGCAGCCAGCACGCCCTGATGGCTGACCGCCTCGCCCGAGTCGAGACCGGCATCGAGGTCGGTCACCAGACACACGGAGGTAAAACACATGGCAAGCTCGCGGGCGATCGCAGCCTCGGGCATCCCGGTCATGCCGACCACACTCCATCCGGCGCCCTGGTGCCAGAGCGACTCGGCACGGGTGGAGAAACGAGGCCCGTTGATGACGACCATCGTGCCGCCGTCGACGAGGTCGAGGCCTGCGGCGTCGGAGGCGAGGACAGCCGAACGCCCTTGCGGGCAGTAGGGGTCGGCCAGGCTGACGTGAACGACGGTGCCCGGCTCGTCGTAGACGGTCTGGTCGCGGCCGTAGGTGCGGTCGACCACCTGATCGGGCACCACCACGGTGCCCGGTCCCTGATCGCGAATCAACGACCCGACCGCAGCAGGCGCCAGTACCTGACGTACGCCGACGGACCGAAGTGCCCACAGGTTGGCGCGATAGTTCAGGTGGTGCGGTGGGAACCGGTGGCCCTGGCCGTGACGGGCGAGGAACGCGACCCGGCGCCCGCCTACGTTGCCGATCGCGATGTCGTCTGTGGGATCGCCGAAGGGGGTGGTCACCTTGACGTGCTCGACGTCCTGGAGGAAGGAGTAGAACCCCGAGCCGCCGATGACGCCGAGATCCGCGGGAGCTGCAGCTGTAGTCATGGCGTCACGCTATCGAGCCGGTACGGCGACGCGAAGTCTCGCCTGAGCAGGTGTGGATTACCGCCAAGCGCGTGCGGGCTTGTGCAGAACCCGATCAGGAGGCAGGCGTGGGCTTCGCTACGCCGGAACCCGACGAGGATGTGCTGGAGGACGATTTCGTCGACGAAGAACCCTCCGAACCCGATTTCGCCGGCGGCGAACTGGTCGAGGAGGAGTCCTTGGACGAGCCGGAGTCGGACGCGGAACCGCTCGACGTCGAGTCAGCGGACGTGGTGTCGCTCGCGGTCGATGACGCTGCCGAATCAGGCTTGGCCGACTTCTTCTTGTCCGCGTCGCGGCTGTCGTTCCGGTAGAAACCGGAACCCTTGAAGACCACGCCGACCGAGCCCCACACCTTGCGCAGCTTGCCGCTGCATTCGGGGCAGACAGTCAAAGCGTCGTCGGTGAAGGCCTGCGAGATGTCGAATGCGTGACCGCAGTCCTTGCACGTGTACGAGTAGGTGGGCACGGCCGCCAAGTGTAGGACGCCGCGAGTGTCCGCGCGGTCGCGCACCCGTGTCCCCGATTCCGCAGACACTCGCCAGCTAGGAGAACGCTAAGGAGACTTCGCGGTGTGAGCGGTCCACCCGGCCAGTCGCCCGTCGTCGCTCACGGCTTCGATCCTGGCGATGACAGCTGATCGGGCGCTGCTCGTGGTCACCATGAGCAGTTGGTCGCCGTGCCGCAACACGGTGCGGCGATCGGGCACGAAACTTGTGGCTGCGCGCACGATCATCGTGACGTTGGCGCCGGCAGGCAGCCGTAGCTCGTGCAGTTCGACTCCGTGCAGGCGCGACGTGGGCCCGACCCGCACCTGCAGCATCTCGGCGTGCAGGTCCTCCAACGGAGTCGATTCGACCTGCACGTCCAGAGCCAGCGAATCGTCGATCAGGCCCAGCCGCCGGCCGAGCGCAGGCAGTGTCGGTGCCTGCAGGAGGGTGAACATGACGACCAGCACGAATACCAGGTCGAAGATCCACTCGGTGTCCGGGGTCTTCAACGTCAACGGGACGGTCGCCAGCACGACGGGCACAGCTCCCCGCAGGCCCGCCCAGGACAGGAACACCCGCTCTCGCCACCGGAACCCGAACCAGGGGGTGCTGACCAGGATCGATGCCGGTCGGGCGACCAGGAGCAGCACCAGCCCGATCACCAGGGCCGGCAATATCTGAGCGCTGAGGCGCGAGGGGGAGGCGAGCAGCCCGAGGAGCACGAACAGGCCGATCTGTGCGAGCCAACCCAGCGCCTGGCCGAAGCCGAGGGTCGCAGACCGGTGCGGCAGCTGCAGGTTACCGAGCACGAGCGCGCTCAGATAGCAGGAGATGAAGCCGCTGGTGTGCAGCAGCGTTGCCCCCGCGTAGGACAGCACACAGATCGCCACGACGCCGATCGAGAAGAGTCCGGAGGAGCCGACGCCGGCGCGTTTGATGAGCTGGCCGAGTCCCCACCCGAGACCCAGTCCGATGATCGACCCGCCCGCGAGTTCGAAGATCGCGACCAGCACCACAACCCACCAGGCACTCCCGGGCTGACCGGGGGTCGCGGCTTCGGCCAGCGCCACGACGATCAGCACCACGGGCGCGTCATTGAAACCGGACTCTGCTTCCAGGACGCCGGTGAGTTTGGCCGGCAACGGCACGTTGCGCAGCACCGAGAAGACCGCCGCGGCGTCAGTGGAGGAGACGATGGCACCGAGCAGGAAGCCGATCTGCCACGACACGTGCAGCAGATAGTGCGAGGCCACGCCGACGATCGAGATCGACACCAGTACCCCCACGGTCGACAGCACGGCGGCTGCAGGGACGGAGTCCTTAATCGTGGACCAGCGGGTCGACAGGCCGCCCTCGGTGAGGATGAGCACGAGCGCTGCGTAGCCGAGCACGCGGGTCAGGGTCGGATCATCGAACTCGACACCGAACCCGACCTCGCCGACGACGGCGCCGATGCCCAGGTACAACAGCAGGGACGGCAGGCCGGACCGGTTGGCGAGCCGCACAGCTGCCACCGAGACCAGCAACACCACAGACCCCACGAGCAGCGCGACGGCCAGGTCGTCGGTTCCGAAGCTGCTCGCCGCGGAACCTCCTGCCATCGCCATGGCGCTCCTTCTACTGAGGAATCGGTCGGTCAGTCTGTCAGGTGCAGCAGCCCTGCGTGCGGTGTGATCACCGCATCGACGCCGAGATCGTGTGGCTCACTGGGAACGGCGTCCACGAGCTCCTCGTCGTACACCAGGGCGATCGTGAGGGCTCCGGGGTGCCGCCGTGCCAGCGCGCGGTCGTAGCTACCGCCTCCCTGCCCGAGCCGCAGACCATGGCGATCGATGGCCAGCGCCGGCACGATGATTACCCCTGCCGATCCGATGCGGTCGGTTCCGGATCCGTGGGTGTCCTGTCCGGCCCCACGGTCCCCTTCAAACGACTGCCAGGAAAGGTCCTTGTCGGGCAGCAGGAGGGGCAGCATCACCTGCCAACCCAGCTGCAGCAGCAACGCTGAGATCTCGTCGGTCGGCGGTTCGGTCGGCAGCGCCGAGTAGGCGGCGGCATGCCCGACGGGTAGACCGGCGACGGCGGTTGCAAGGTGGGCGGCGAACGCTGCCCCGTCGGGCCCGCGTTGCCGGGAGTCGCGCGCCCGACGTGCTGCCCGGATCTGCGCCCGGGCCGTTCGCTTGTCCTGCGGAAGGTCGCGCCACATGTCACCCAGTGTGACGTCCGGATCGGTGCCGGTGAGCGGCCATCCTGTCCGGTGGTGTCAAGCGGATAACCTTCCGCCATGACGGCTCCGAAGAACTCCGATGTGCACAAGGCTGTGATCCCGGCGGCGGGACTGGGAACCCGCTTCCTTCCCGCGACGAAAGCGATCCCCAAGGAGATGCTGCCGGTTGTGGACAAGCCCGCGATCCAGTACGTGGTCGAAGAGGCCATCCGGGCTGGTTGCGACAACATCCTGACGATCACCGGCCGTAACAAGGTCGCGATGGAGAACCATTTCGACCGGCACTGGGAGCTGGAGCAGGCCTTGGAGAAGAAGGGTGACGCCCTTCGGTTGGATCGGGTCCGCAAGTCGGCAAACCTCGGCAACGTGCACTTCATCCGCCAGGGTGAGCCGCTGGGACTCGGTCACGCGGTGCTGTGCGCTCGCCCGCACGTCGGAAACGAGCCGTTCGCGGTTCTGCTCGGCGATGATCTGATCGACGAGACCGAGGATCTGCTGGAGCGGATGATCCTCGCGCGCGGACAGCACGGCGGATCTGTGGTCGCGTTGATGGAGGTGCCCGAGGACCAGGTTCAGCTCTACGGCTGCGCCGAGGTGGAGCCGATGGACGGCGAGCAGGACGTCGTGCGCGTGACGTCCCTGGTCGAGAAGCCGGATCCTGCAGATGCCCCGAGCAACCTGGCGGTCATCGGCCGCTACGTGTTGGACCCGTCGATCTTCGCCGCATTGGAGAAGACGCAGCCGGGGCGCGGCGGTGAGATCCAACTCACCGACGCCTTGCTGCAGTTGACCGACACAGACCTGCCCGGTGGCGGCGTCACCGGGGTGATCTTCCGCGGTAACCGGTACGACACCGGCGACCGGTTGGACTACTTGAAGGCCGTGGTACGACTGGCCGCGCGGCACCGCGATTTCGGTCAGCCGTTCCGTGAGTGGGTTCGGGAGTGGGCTGAATCCGAGGAAGCGCACGGCCACCCCGAACACCGCTACATGGACCACTGACAGACTCAGTTCCATGCGCAGCGTCCAGGAGTACCGCGACCATCTGCTGAACCAGGTGCAGACCCTGCCCTCAGTGCAGATGTCGGTGACCGACACTGCGCTGTTGGGCTCGGTGTTGTCTGCTGACGTGGTCTCTGGGGTGGCGTTGCCGGGGTTCGACAACTCGGCAATGGACGGGTACGCCGTCCGGGCGGCCGACGTGGCCGACGCGCCGGTGAGCTTGCCTGTCGAGGGTGACATTCCGGCCGGGGACACCCGTAGCTCGTCGCTGCGACCCGGCACCACCTGGCGGATCATGACCGGAGCGCCGATGCCGGCAGGTGCCGACTGTGTCGTACCGGTCGAGGTCACCGATGGCGGTACGCAGACTGTGCGCATCGAGGAGGCCGTGCCGCTCGGCAGGTCGGTGCGTAGGCGTGGCGGAGACGTCAACCCTGGTGACGTGGTCGCCCTGGCAGGGACCCGCGTTGCCCCCCGCCACGTCCCCGCGATCGTGTCCAGCGGTGTGGCGCAGGTGTCGGTGACACCGCGGCCCCGGATTGGCGTGGTCAGCACCGGGGATGAGTTGCTGCCCGCGGGCAGCGTGCTCGAGCCGGGCCAGATCATCGACTCCAACGGGCCGATGCTCGCTTCGTTGGTGCTCGCGCACGGCTTCGAACTGGGCCCGGTCCTGACCGTCGGCGACGATGGTCCTACGACCCGTCAGGCGTTGCAGGAGCTGGCCTCTCAAGTCGATGCCGTCGTCACCTCGGGAGGTGTCAGCGCAGGTGCCTTCGAGCCCCTCAAACTTGCTTTCGCCGACGAGTTCGAGTTCTCGAAGGTTGCCATGCAACCGGGAAAACCGCAGGGCTTCGGGCTGATCAACGGCGTGCCGGTGTTTGCGCTGCCGGGTAACCCGGTCAGTTCACTGGTGTCCTTCGAGGTCTTCGTTGCACCGGCCGCGCGAAAACTCGCGGGCCGACCGAGTGTCATGGCAACCGTGCGGGCAACCGTGGAACAGGGCTGGAGCGCACCGGCCGGTCGGGCGCAGTTGGCTCGCGTCGTGCTGGACACCCACCGGCGCATCGTCTCCTCCGGTGGCCAGGCCTCGCACATCATGGGCGCGTTGGCGTCGGCGAACGCTCTGGCGTTCGTCCCGCCCGAGGTCACCGAGGTTCGCGAGGGCGACGTGCTGGATGTCTACCCGTTGGCCGGTGATCCGGCGTGGATCGACTGACCCATATCACCGACGACGGTGACGCCCAGATGGTCGACGTCTCGGCCAAGGCGGTCACTGCGCGGATCGCGTCTGCTCGCGGGCGAGTGCTGTTGTCCGCCCGCGCCGTGGCGGCCCTGCGCGACGACACAGTGCCCAAGGGTGACGCGCTCGCAGTGGCACGGATCGCCGGTATCCAGGGCGCCAAACGGACACCTGAGCTCGTCCCGCTCGCTCACCCGGTCGCGATCCACGCTGTGTCGGTGACGCTGGCAGTGCAGGACGACGGTGTCGACATCGAGGCGCAGGTGCGTACCGCCGATCGCACCGGCATCGAGATGGAGGCCCTCACCTGCGTCGCCGTGGCGGCTCTGGCGTTGGTCGACATGATCAAGGCGGTCGACAAGCATGCCCGCATCACCGACATCCGGGTAACCACGAAATCCGGTGGCCGGTCCGGGGATTGGACCGAAGATGCCTAAAGCTGTCGTCATCACCTGCTCGAACAGGGCATCGAGCGGGGTGTATGCCGACCGGTCCGGGCCTGTATTGGTCAGCGCGTTGCGCGACTGGGGTTTCGAGACCGACGACGCGGTCATCGTGCCCGACGGTGACCCGGTCGGCGTGGCGCTGCGAGCCGCAGTTGCCGAGGGTGTCGAGTTGGTGCTCACCACCGGGGGTACCGGTCTGTCGCCGACCGATCACACCCCGGAGCAGACCGCCGTCCTGCTGGATCGCCAGGTGCCGGGAATCCCGCAGGCGTTGCGGGCGGCGGGGGTGGCCAAGGCAGTGCCGACAGCAGTGCTCTCGCGCGGGTTGGCGGGTATCGCAGGCCGCACCCTGATCGTCAACCTGCCGGGGTCGACCGGCGGGGTGCAGGATGCCGTCGAAGTGCTCGCGGGCGTCATCCCGCACGCAGTGGCCCAGATGCGCGGGGGTGGCGCGCATTAGCGACCGACCGTGGCCGGTCTCTCTTGCCGGTGAGTGGCGCGGGATGCGGGTTCTGCTGCGTCCTTTACGCGCTCGAGCCGACCGGGTGGAGTTCGTGACGCTGCGGTCGCAGAACGCTGCCTGGACTCTCCCGTGGGATTCCACGTCGCCGATCGGCGGACCGCAGATGTCCTTCTCCCATATGGTGCGTCAACAGGACAGGGCCGCCTCCCGCGGTGAGATGTTGCCGTTCGCGATCGACATCGATGGTCACCTCGCGGGGCAGATGCACCTGTTCAATATCGTGCGCGGCGCGTTGCGGTCAGGGGGTGCCGGGTACTGGATCTCGCAACACTACGCCGGACGGGGTGTCACCCCGTTCGCGCTGGCCACGGCGATCGACCACGCGTTCGACGAACTGAGGCTGCACCGGATCGAGGTCAACATCCGGCCCGACAACTACTCCAGTCTCGCGGTGGTGCGCAAGGTCGGACTGCGTGACGAGGGCCTTCGCGCGGGGTACCTGCACATCAACGGTCAGTGGCACGATCACCGGACCTTCGCCGTCGTAGCCGAGGATCGCGAGAACGGCGAATCGCTGGTTCGCAGGCTGCGTCGCGATTATGAGCATCGGGTCTGACGACACACCGATCGCCCTGCTCGAGAAGGCATTCCGGACGCCGTAATCTCAGGGCGTGACCAACCCGAGCAGCCTGATTTTCCTCGCCCTGCTGGTCGTGTGGGCCGGGTGGCTGCTTCAGCACCAGATCCGCCGGCGGCAGGTGTTGCTGACGGCTCGCACCGTCGAGACCTTTTCCGATGCGATGCGTGTCCTGGAGCGCCGAGGGCAGATGAGTGAGTCCTACGCAGATCACCGAACGTCGCTGCGCGCAGGCACCGCCGTTCACGAGGGCGACGTCGGCGAGGTACGGCTCGAACAGCCGCAATTTTCCGATCATCAGCCGAACGAGGTCGACATGGCGAGAAGTTCCTCAGTCTCCGAGAAGCTGCGCAGTGCCCTCGGCAGGGTTCCAGCGCCCACGGCATCCCGTCGGACGCGCGGCATCGCGTTGCTGGTTGCGGTCGCCCTGTTCCCCATCACGCTGATCGCCGTGCTCGCCGGAGCGATCGCGCCACTGGCGCTGCTCGGTTCACTGATGTTGATCGGCGCCGTGGTGCTGTGGCTGCGCAGCGAAGCCCTGGCGCAGCACCGCCGCTCCGGGCAGGTTCGTTCGCATGAGTCGCGACCGACCGAGGCGAAGAGCAGGCCCGCCCAGCAGGCGGCTCCTCGATCCGTCCCAGTGCGTGAGCCATTCGTTGCGCCCACCGCAGACGTCGTCGTGCTGCCGGAGGTGCCGTTCGATGCCCAGCCGACTCCCGCTGCCCAAGACCTGCAGGGATCGGCCCCACAGGTGTTGGCTGAAAGCTTCCAGGACGTGGCCGACGTCACCGCACCCGTCCAGATCGCAGACGGAACGTGGTCGCCGGTCCAGGTGCCCAAGCCGACCTACACGATGAAGGCCAAGGCCCCTGAGCGCGCGGCTCCTGAGCCCGCGTCCTACCAGAACATGCCGGTCGAGGATCTGCCGTTCGACGGGCGCGCGCTCGACCTCGAGGACGAGGATCTGCCGTCGGTCTTCCGCGCCGGCTGAGGTCTTTCGCGAGTTCGGAGCATCTGCGCGCCGGTGTTAGTGTTGGCACGCTTTTGGGGCTGTGGCGCAGTTGGTAGCGCGTCTCGTTCGCAATGAGAAGGTCAGGGGTTCGATTCCCCTCAGCTCCACCATGCAGGAATTGCCCTGGTCATCATGACCGGGGCAGTTTTGTTTCCTTCTCAGCAGGCAGCGCTGGAGCGGCGGGCGCTGCTGGCCGGAGCGGCGGGCTCGCCTAGCCGGCGTCGGGACCGAAGTCCCTGGACGGTGCTGCCTCCGTGGGACACAGTCGACAGTGCCACCGAGGCCTCGGTGGTGTGCGCCGTCGTAAGGACCCTCGTGGACAACGTTTCACTGACCGCTCTCGCCCGGGAACTATCGCAGGCCTCTCTCCAGGCATCCAGCGGGCGGGCAGCACGAACTTTGTACGGCGGCCATGGTCACCTGTTGCGCCAGACGATGATTGCCCTGGCGAACGGGCGATCGCTGGACGAGCATGAGAACCCCGGCGAGGCCACCGTCCAGGTGCTGCGGGGACGGGTCCGTCTGGAAGGCGGTGGTGAGTCGTGGGAAGGCGCGGCGGGGCACCTGCTGCCCATCCCGCCCGCTCGGCACTCGTTGCACGCCCTCGAAGATTCGGTGGTGCTGCTGACGGCCGCTTTGACCCCGTAGTCGATCCCCGCAGCGATGACGGCTGCTGGGTCTGCGGGTCATCGTGAGAGGCTTCGCTCGTGAGTGAGCTGAGGCAGCCGAAGCATCAGGTGGCGCCCCGCGCGAAAGCCATGTGGGCGGTGGACTACGGCGGTTCAGGGGTGGTCGCGCTGATCGTCGTGGCGCTCCTCACGTACTACGACATCCTCAACGGGATCTGGCCCGTCGCGGCTGGGTCAGCGGCCGCCCTGCTCGTGCTGCTCGGATTCGGCGTCGTCCCGTTCTGGCGGTACCGCGTGCACCGCTGGGAAGTCACCGACACTGCCGTCTACACCCAACGCGGGTGGCTGGTGCAGGAGCGGCGGATCGCCCCCGTCTCACGGGTGCAGACCGTCGACACCGAGCGCGGCCCACTGGCTCAGATCTTCGGACTGAGCACCGTGACCATCACCACCGCTTCAGCCCAGGGCGAGTTGCGGATCGAGGGGTTGTTGCGAGCAGACGCCGACCGGCTGGTAAGCGACCTGACCGTCACGACCGCCGCCATCCCAGGCGACGCGACGTGAGTGATGCGCCCCCGGAGTCGATGCCGCGCATCCCTGAAATCTCTGATATCGCGGATATCCCCGAAGATGGAGTCTGGCGCCGTCTGAGCCCGCGGATGCTACTGATCCACCCGGTGCGCGAAATCATCCGTTTTCTCCCGGCGCTCATTGCGGTCCTCTTCGCCGGCAGCAACGGTGGCAACAGTTGGTGGGGGTTGGGGGTCACTGCGCTGGCGGTCGCCGCCGGTGTCGCCCGATGGTTCACGACCCGTTTCCGATTCACGCAGGTGCAGGTGCAGTTGCGCTCGGGTCTGATCCAACGAACGACGGTGTCCGCGCCCGCCGACAGGGTCCGTTCGGTCGATGTGACGGCCCCGATCCTGCACCGTCTGCTCGGTTTGGCAGAAGTCAAGATCGGTACCGGCGCAGGTGAGAAGGAGATGAAGCTCGACGGCCTCACCGCCCACGAAGCTGCTGCTCTGCGGGCCGATCTGCTGCACCACAGCCGTCCTGCGGCGCAGCAACCCGGCATTCAGCTGGCGAAGAACGACGGCGCAGGTGAATGCGACGGATCGGCGGTATCACCGCAGGAACCGCCCCGAGCAGCTGGCGAAGCGCCCGAAGAAGTCCTCTACTCGCTCAACCCCGCATGGCTGCGATTCGCACCGTTCAGCCCGAGCGGACTGATCGCGGCGGCGGCCATCGTCGGACTGAGTACCCAGCTCGTGCAGGACACCGGCGTCGATCCCGTGGGGTCGAGTGCCTACCGGAACCTGAGTGACACGCTGATGAGCGCGGGTGTGGTGATCGCTATCGTGATCGGCGCAGTCGCGCTCCTGGTGCTGACGACGGTGCTGTCGCTGATCGCCTACGCGCTCGCCTTCTACAACTTCCGGTTGACCCGCAGCGGTGGCGGAGAGACTTTTCACGTAGCCCGCGGACTCCTGACCAGTCGGGCGACGTCGCTGGAGGTCCGGCGACTACGAGGAGTCGAGATGCACGAACCCGTACCACTGCGCTGGGTGAAGGGTGCCCGGCTGCGCGCGATCACCACCGGAGTCAAGGACGAAGACGGCGGCATGAGCGCGTTGCTGACCCCGCCGTCCCCGGCCGATGTCGTGCGCCGGACGGCCGACCTGGTGCTCGATGCTCCCGGCCAGTTGCAGGAACCGTTGCAGCAGCACGGCCGAGCAGCGCGCAACCGGCGATGGACCCGTGCGCTGAGTTCTTCCGCAGCGGTGGCGGCGGGCATCCTCGCGCTGGCCTGGTGGTCGGACTCGTGGTGGGTGGACTCCTGGTGGTGGACTGCGTTCGCCGCAGCGGCGCTGATCGCGGCATGGCCGCTGGCGGTCAGCAGGTACGCGGCACTCGGTCACCGGGTCAACGAGCGTTTCGTGGTCGGCCGGTCCGGTGCGCTGCGGGGCTCGACGTTCGTACTGCAGCGATCAGGGGTGGTCGCGGTGACGACCCGGCAGTCGATCTTCCAGCGACGCGCAGGTGTCTGCTCGGTGTTGTTGGCGAGCGCCGCAGGAAAGGGTTCCTACCCGATCATCGACGTCACGCAGAGTCGTGCCGGTGAGCTCGTCGACGACGTGAGCGGCGGGTTGTCCCGTCAGTTCAGTCAGGCAGACCAGTCGATCTAGGCACCATCAGACCCAGCTCGCCAGCCACATGCGCCACTGCCAGTGCGGCTGCGGGATGACCTGGCCGGTCCAGATCGGCCAGAAGAACACGAAGAGCGCGACCACCAGTACCACGTACCCGCCGACCGCGATCTTGCCGACGACGATCCGCCGCGCGCCGGCCGTCGCCGGCCCCAACATCAGACCCAGGACGAAGACGCAAGCCAGCACGACATACGGCACGAACGCGACGCTGTAGAACGTGAAGATGGTGCGTTCCTGGTACATGAACCACGGGAACCATCCGGCGGCGACTCCCGCCCAGATCGCGCCCGCGCGCCAATCGCGCCCGAACAGCCAGTAGAACAACACCATCACCAGCGCGATCGTGCCGAACCACCAGATACCCACATTGCCGAGCGAGGTGATTGCCTTGCTGCAGTAGCCGCCGGCGCAGTTGTGGGGGCTCTCGTAGAAGAACGACGTCGGGCGTGTCTGCAGCATCCACGACCACGGGTTTGATTGGTAGGGGTGTGGTGCGGTGATGCTGACGGCCGAGTTGTACATCTCGATGTTGTATTGCCACATCGAACGCAGCGCGTCGGGCATCCATGACACCAGATGGCTGTCGGGCGAGATGCCGCCCTTGACGGCCGGGTTGTCGGCGGCCCACTGGCGGTCGTAGGCGTCGGTGCTGTGCA
>JAABUM010003289.1_pt1 | contig 20222 bp, 19 predicted proteins | sample 5559161 | NCBI WGS metagenome assembly JAABUM01 (sample SAMN10711868, study PRJNA513369) | rock metagenome | isolation source: Antarctica rocks | place: Antarctica: Victoria Land, Siegfried Peak nord
GCGTGGTGATCGCCATGAGCGGCGCCGTGCTCATGTCCCGGACCGCCTCAAGCGCTGAGCGCAGGCGCCCGGCGACCTGGCGCCGGAGGTGACGACGGTGGTGTGCGGGCACACACACATGCCGTTCGTCCGGCTGGTCGACCGACGGTTGGTGGTCAATCCCGGCAGTGTGGGGGATGCCGTACGGGCGAGCCGGCGGTTGCTGGGCATTGCTGTATCGCGGAGACGTGTCGCTGCCGCGCAGTGTGGGCGGAAGGACTCTCACTCGACCTGGATCAACACGCCGGGGTCAAGCCACTAACACTGCCACGCCGGTGGTCCCCTGGTGGGCCGCTGACTTTGCGTCCGTTGAACTGACTTATGCGAACAGAAAGCGCCCCGTCTCCCTGCGGAAGAGATGGGGCGCTTTCCTCGTAGCCATAGCGGTGACCACGTGGCGCGGACTCCTAGAAGCCTTGTGCCCTGCCAGACGGCTCTTCTCGGGAGCAACGCGCAACGCGTCCTGCGGGATGCGGTGTGCCCGGTGCTCGCGGTCCGCGCGACGGGCGCCGGCTGAGGACCCGCTCGGCACAGCGTTTGGTGGCACGGATGGCACGCGGTGAGATCAGGCGGCGACCGGAAAGTGTCCGGCCGATGGAATCCCGGGTTGCCGTTGTGGTTGACGTCATGCACACCAACCAGATGTCCTCACCCGAGCAGTTGGGCGAGAGCGTCCGCCAGTGGCATTCGTGGCTCCCGTACGAGCCGTAGTCCGGCAGGCAGTCCGGACACCTTCGCGCCGGTCGCGTTCACGTCGATGCTGATTCGGGAACCCGCGAGCAGAATATTGTCGATGTGCAGACGGCCGAACCCGGACGGGAGTGTGGGCGCCAGCCACACCGAGCCCTGCGAGATCCACGGATCGAAGCGCAGCAGCGTGCGGACGAGGTGCACCGGCGTCGCCGCCGCCCAGGCCTGCGGCGAACACGAAGTCGGGTAGGGCACCGGCGTGGCATATTCGTCGCGGGAGAAGCCACAGAACAGTTCCGGTAAGCGGCCCTCGAACCTCGTGGCCGCGTCGAGGAGGCCGGCCACGATGCGTTGGGCCTCCTCCACGAAGCCGTACCGCATGAGCCCGGCGGCGATCAGCGCGTTGTCATGCGGCCAGACCGACCCGTTGTGATAGCTGACCGGGTTGTAGAGCGCCATGTCACTACCGAGGGTGCGGACACCCCAGCCGCTGAACATCTCCTCCGACATGAGCCGCCGGGCGACCTGCCCCGCGTGCCGGTCGTCCACGATTCCGCTCCATAGGCAGTGCCCCATGTTCGACGCGCAGGCGTCCACCGGGTTCTTGTCCCGGTCCAACGCGATCGCGTAGTAACCCCGATCGGGTAGCCAGAAGCTCTCGTTGAAGCGTTCTTTCAGCTCGGCGGCCGCACTCGACCATGACTCGAAGCCTGCTCGGTCACCGGCGTCCAGCGCCAGCATCGCCCGTGCCAGGTAAGCGGCGTAGACGTAGCCCTGGACTTCGCACAACGCGATCGGTGGCTCCGCGAGACGACCATCGGCGAAGTTGATGCCGTTCCAGGAGTCTTTCCAACCCTGGTTGACCAACCCATGGTCGGTGGCGCGGGCGTATTCGACGAAGCCGTCATGGTCACGGTCACCGTAGTCGCGCACCCAGCTCAGTGCGCGATCGGCGTTCGGGATCAGGGCATCGATGTCCTCGTCCGTCCCGACCCACCGTCGCAGTTCTCCGAGGAGGATGACGAACAGCGGTGTCGCGTCCGCGGTGCCGTAGTACCTGCCGCCGCCGCCGAGGGCAACGCCGGCATCCACGCCCAGTCGCACCTCGTGCAGGACCCGCCCTGGTTCCTCCTCGGTGACCTGATCGATCCGCTCACCCTGGTAACGGGCCAAGGTCTTCAACGTGTCCCGGGCGAGGTCTTGGTCGATGGGCAGAGCCATGAACGCGGTGATCAGGGAATCCCGCCCGAACAGCGCCATGTACCAGGGCGCACCAGCGGCCACGACCGCACGGGCCGGAATCTGCGGGTCGATCATCCGCAAGGCGCCGAGGTCTTGTTGGCTGCGCAGGAGGGCTTGCTCGAGCGCGCTGTTGTCGCTGCGCGCGACGGGGCTCTCGGTGCGCCATCGCCGGAGGCGACGCATCGGTTCGGTGTCGTGCAGCGAGGTGCCCAAGGGAAACTCGGTCGGTTCTCTGACGCCGTCGACGACAGGCTGTACCAGCACGGTGGTAGACCACTGCCCACGCGGCGGCACGACGGTGCGATAGGTCAATTGCCCCGGCGTGATGGTGCAACCCGGTTCGGTACGCACGACGACGCCGCGGCGGTGGTTGTGCCAGCGGGCGTCGATGATCAATTCCTGGTCCTGAATCCTCGTCGTGCGCCGCCAGTGTCGCTCGACCCGTCCATTCTTCACCTCGAACAGGTCAGCGAAGTCTGCCGCGATCTCGAGGATCAGCGTGCATTCCGCTGCCTCCCGGCCGACGTTGCGGACCACGATGTCCTCGCGCAATCCGCCGCCGACCAGTCGCTGGCGCTCCACCAGGAGATCGCTGTCCGCGCCACCACCAACGCCGTCGGTCCCCCGACCGATGAAGATTCCTCGAAATGGTTCGGCGGCGTAGGCCGTGATGGGCTCCACCGGGGCATCGTTGAGCGAGAGATCCCACCGGGACAGCACGCGCATGTCGTGAAAGAACACGCCCTCGGGTTGGTCCGCTCGCATGGCACCGGTCAGCCCGGACACGCAGAAGGACGAGCCCTCGACGAGGGTGACGGTGCGCGCTCCCGGGGTCGTCACGGTCAGCGTGGGTGCACCACGGGTACTCGCTGGTACCGGTGGTTCCGCGCTGTCGCTACTCATATCGCCGCCTCAGAAGATGTCGACGCTTAGGCCGCACCGCCCAAGGCGGTTGAGGCGACGGCCCTGGTCGGCCGCACCGATGACCGTACTGATTGGCCGGTCAGTTCGGTGTAGAGCCGAAGATGCTCGATGATCTCCGGTGCGGAGCCGCAGGCGGTGGCCGCGACGGGGGTCCGGTGGCAAGTGCTTCGATCATGACCAGGCCGAACGGCTCCGGCCACTGAATCGGACACATGGATCTTCCACCGCCGGCCTCCCGACGTAGGACGCGGACGTGCTGTTGTAGACATCAGCGTCAGCTCTCCTGCTCGGATAGGGCTGGTTCCATCCAGGCGGTAGCCAACTCGTGCCCTGGAGAAATCTGCTCCCTCGACCAGGGGACGCCCACCGGTAGCTCTCGTCACCACGATTCCAACCTAGGACTTTCAGAACCGCTCCCTGGTCGGCCCACGGGCCCGGTTGGTGGCCCGCTGACTCAACCGCATCCAGAAAGCGGAACGAGATCGCGCATGAGCGCATCAACCAGACGCCGGTGTTCGGGTTCATCCTGTGATCGAAGGGTACTTGTTCAAGGGTGAGCGCCTGGAAGGCGTGTGCCCCGAGGTGACTCGCGACGTCTTCGTCGGTCCGGACGATGAGCGTGTCAGCATCCATCCAGAGCGCAAGGTCGAACTCCCGCAAGGCATCCCGAAGCAACGACACCTTCATCCATTTCGCCTGTTGAGCGCCGTCATCGGCACCGGTGCCGTCCTCCGGCAGATCGACCGCACGTACTGCGTAACCCCACCGTTCCGCATAGCGGAGGAACGACGGCAGCGCGAACCGGTGCAGAACCGCGTTCATCTGCGGTCCCGCCGCGGTGAGCAGAATGCCACGTCCGCCACGTTCAGACCTCAGCTGCGTGCGAACGGCCGGTCCCCCCGTCACCATCTTCGAGGTTCCGTACTTCCGTACTGTGAATCGACCCACCACGGAGTTCCTTCCCGCGAGAACAGTGCGGAGCACTCCGCTCGCCCAGCCAGCCGAGCCACCGCGGGTCGCTGTGCAGATCCGTCACCCGGCCGAGTCCTATGATGCAACGCCGGTCCACGTACTGACCAGACCCGCCACCGCGCCGGCACGTCATCGAGCACCATGGCGTGGCACCAGCAGCAATGAGTGCTCGAGCGCTCTCCGGATCGGGACACCGTGTGCGCTGGTGGGCGCCTTGACGCGCTTCGCGCTCGAGATGAATGCCTCGTCGGCACGCCAAGCTCGGCACTATCCGACTGGGGCAGGCCGCGACTATCAGCTATCTCAAGCAAAACTTATCATCAGGCTGCCGACGACCACGGCGTCATCGCCGGTGTACTGCTGCTCGATCGAGCGGCGGCGGTCGATGCGTCGTGCGGCATTCCTGACGGCTGTCGGAGGCCCGCATCCCGTCGTTTGCCAGCGCGGCTCGGGTCAGGATTTGGTGTCGTGGACGGGCGGTGCCCAAGCCGGGCGGGCGATGAGGCAGAACGGATGACCGACGGGATCGGTGAACACCTGATCACGCACCCACCGGGCGCCGAGCGTTATCGCCTGCCGTCCCGCTGCGGCGACGTCGTCCACCATGACGTCGAGATGGATCTGCTGCGGTGTCGCCGGGTCCGGCCAGGTAGGCGGCCGATGATCGGGCGCCAGCTGAAACGCGATCCCCGATGCCGTGTCGCCCGTCGCGATCACCACCCAGTCGTCGCTGGCGTATGTGACCGGCAGACCGAGCAACTCGGAGTAGAACGCGGCAAGCGAGGCAGGATCGCGAGTATCGATCACCACGTGGTGCAGGCGCCCGATCACGGTGCCGATCCGATGACGTGAGCGACCACGTCCACGCGCTTGCCGCGGACCGTCTTCAGGAATGACCTGGCTCGGGTTTTCTTCACGCCACCACGCTAGTCAGGCTGAGCCGGAGTTCCCAGAGCGGAGGATCGCACGTAATGGCTCGGATCACCCGCCGGTCCCTTCACCCGCCGGTCCCTTCACCCGCCGGGTGCCCGGCACCGGATGCTCGCACAGGAGCAACGGTGTGTGCGGGAAAGCGCCGCACTGTCCCTTTCCTGTCAGGCGCTCGCAGAAACAGGTCAGCGACTGGTGAGCGCGCTCGCCCGGCGTGCACCCTTTGAAGGACCGCGACGACAGGCCGACGCGGGCACCGCCGAAGACCCGGACGTAGACGTACTTGGGAGCCTCATGACCTTGCTGGGACAGCGGTGCGAGCGCTTTGCGAGCGCCTCCCGGCCGAGTACAAGGCCGAGTTCACGCACCCCTTCACGCCGCTGAGCCGGGGCTGATCGACGACGTCATCGCCCCCGGGGGAACCCGTGTCAAGCTCGCCGACGCCCTCGAGATGCCGCGCGGCAAGAAGAGGGGCGGCGCCCGCATCAAGAAGCACGGCAATCCACCCCGGTAATCACCATGACCCACACCAAGGAGCGACCGATGACCAATGCCAAAGTCCAGAGCACGAACCTCGAGACGCTGCGCGACCTCGTCGCCGACATCCTCGAGATCGACCCCTCCGAACTCACCGACGAGGGCCTGTTCGCCGAGGAATACGACGCCGACTCGCTGCGCGCGATCGAAATCCTCTCCCGCATCGACAAGGAGTTCGACGTCGAGGTGCCGCAGGAGGAACTGCCGCGGATGGACAACCTCGTGCACGTCTACGAGGTCGTGAAGGAATACGCGAAATGGGAGTGAAGCACACGGTGTTCGTGACGGGTCTCGGGCCCGTTTCCAGCATAGGAATCGGTCGGGACGCATTCGCCGACGCGCTGTTCGCGGGGCGGGTGGGTACGTCCACGATCCGGTCCTTCGACACGGACGGATTCCGGACCGACCAGGCCGGCGAGGTGCACGACTTCGCGGCCGAGCAGATCTGCAAGAACGTCACCGCCGAGCGGTACGGACGCAGCAGCCTGCTGGCTGCGGCGGCTGCCCGGCTGGCGGTGGAGGACGCGGGGCTCGGGCAGGGCGACCTCGACGGATCGCGCATCGCGGTCTGTATGGGCACAACCAGCGGCGAGTCGCAAGAAATGGAGAAGGCCACCGCCGAGTACCTCATCACCACACCCGGCCGGATCTCGGCGGAGGTGGCGAGCAAGCTGCCGGCACAGCGTATCGGCGAAGCGGTCGTGGACGAGTTGGACGCTCCGCATGCGGAGGACTACACGTTTTCGACGGCTTGCTCGGCAAGCAACTACAGCATCGCGTTCGGCTCGCTGTTGATCGAGTCCGGCAAGGCCGACATCGCCATAGTCGGCGGGGCGGACTCGGTCTGCCGATGGGCGCATGCGGGCTTCTACCGGCTCGGCGCCATGTCCCCTGACGTGTGCCGGCCGTTCGACGCCCACCGCGAGGGCATGCTGACGGCCGAGGGCGGGGTCGCGCTGGTACTGGAGTCCGAGGAGCATGCACGCGCGCGGGGTCGCGACGCCCTGGCAACGGTCCTCGGAGCTGGCATCAACTGCGATGCCGACCACATGGTGGCGCCGAATCGCGAGTCGGTCGCCCGCTGCATTCGGCTGGCGCAGGAGCGGGCGGGCGTGACGCCGGCGCAGGTCGACTACATCTGCGCGCACGGCACCGGCACCAAGGCCAACGACGTCACCGAAAGCTCAGCGATCGCCGATGTCTTCGGTCCCGCTGCGCCGCCGGTGAGCTCGATCAAGTCGATGCTCGGCCACACGATGGGCGCGGCCAGCGGCTTCGGAGCAGTCGCGTGCGTACTCGGGCTGCTGCGGCAACTGTGCCCGCCGACGGTGAACTTCCGGGAGCTGGGCTCCGAAATACCTCTGACGAACGTGGTTGCGAACTCCGCCCAGCCGGCCCGGTTGGACGTCGTCGAAAACCACGGCTTCGCCTTCGGTGGCAACAACGCCATCGTCCTGTTCGGAAGGGCCTAGACCATGTGGCTCTCGTGTTCGGCGATCGGTGCTGTCACGCGACTCGGAATCGGCTACGCCGCGCAGCTGGAACCGAGTCCTTACGGTCCGTCCGACGAGATCGCGGTGCCCCACTTCGACGTGAGCGCCGAACTGGGCCGCAAGGGGTCGAGCACGCTGGACCGGCTCGGCGCGCTGGCGTTGCTCGTCGCGCGCGACTGCCTCGCGAGCGTGTCGTCGGTTCCCGACGGCACCGGGGTGACGGTGGCGACGACGGTCGGCAGCATGCGCTCCACGCTGGATTTCGCCGGCATCACGATTACCGGATCGAAGCCGTGGAACGTGCCGCCGTCGCTGTTCCCGAACACCGTGATGAATGCGGCCGCCGGACTCGTCGCGATCCGCCACGCGCTGACCGGCCCGAACACCACCATCGCCGGCGGCAAGGCGGGCGGTATGAAAGCGGTGTCCTACATCGACATGATGACCGAGACGGCTCTGTTGTCCACGTGCCTGCTCGTGTGCGCCGAGGAGCTCACGGCGCCACGCTCGGCCTGGGCGGCCGGGTACGGCGCCGGCGCGATCGGCGAGGCTGCCGTGGCGTTCCTGCTGACGGCCGATGACGCTGCCGATCGCGAGTTCCGCATGCGCCTGCAGCAGGGGGAGCCGACGGCCGATCCGGACGCGGCCGTGATCGTCGCCGGGGACCGGACGGCGAGTTCGGCGTACCCGGCCGAGAACGTCATCGACGTGGAACGGGTGTTCGGTGTCGTCGACGCGGCAACCTTCGGCTGCCAGGTGCTCCTGGCGTTGCACATGCTGCGCTCGCGGAGGTACTCGCGTGCGATCATCCCGTTCCCCGAGGACCGCAAGCGGACCTGGGTCGAGGTGACGCTGTGATCTACGCCTACGCGCCAGGAATGAGCAGCTGCTTCGGCGATCTGGACGAAACACTGCGCGCCCTGCACGAAGCGCAGCGTGGCACCCAGAAGCTCGTCGACGTCGCCGGTTTCGAGATCCCGGGGGTGGCGGTCGTCTACGCCGACCCGGCAATCGAGGAATCCTACGAGCGGCGGGCCGCGGCACACCTGAGACGAGCGCTGCGCCAGACGCTGCGCGACCTGCCCTCACCCGACCAGCACCGCACCGCCCTGGTGCTGTGCACCGGCCTGGGCTCGACGCCAGGTTACGAGGTGAAGGCGCCAGGTGGCGGTTGGTACTCGGCCGAGGACGTCGCGCGGGACGAGGTCGACCCGGCCGTCGACGTCTACTCGATCACCAACGCGTGCTCGGCCAGCGGCACCGGGCTGGCGCTGGCGTCGGACCTGCTGCTGACGGGGACGTACGACCAGGTGCTGCTGGCCGCGGCCGACAGCATGACCCGGGCGATGCTGACGATGATCGGCAAGGTGGCGTCGGAGCCGGCCACCCACTGCTCGCCGTTCGACGAGAAGCACACGGGGGCCGTACTCGGTGAGGGTGCCGCCGCCTGCCTGCTGTCGCGCGAGGACTCGTGGTGCGGTCGGGAGCGATTCGGCACCGTCCTTTCCGTCGAGTGCTCCAGCGACGCCAGCCACCCCACGGCGCCCCACCCGCAGACCATCGGGGAAACGGTGCGCCGCGCGATCTCCCGGGCCGGCCTGACGGCCGGCGACCTCGACTTCGTCGTTCCACATGGCACCGGCACGACGCTCAACGACGAGTGCGAGGTGTCGGTGTACGCCGCTATGCCCGAGCTCACGAGCAGCGCCTGCTTCCTGCCGCTCAAGGGGGGCATCGGGCACACGTCGGGAGCATCGTTCCTGATGTCGCTCCTCACCGCGATGGCGGTGTGTCGGGGGACGCCGCCGCCCGGGTACGTCCCCGACCGGCCGATCGGCGGTGCCGCGGCGCTGCGGTGGCAGCCGGACCCGTCCTGGGTCGCCGAGCACGGGCTGGTGTGCGCGTACGGATTCGGCGGCGCCAACGCGGTGGGGGTGATCGCCGCATGACGTACGTGTCGAAGCCGATCGTGATAGGGCCATCCCTGGTGCCGGGGGCGCTCTGGGTGGCCAACACCAAGCAGGACATCATTGAGGCGATCGGCCGCAAGGGCCTGCTCGGCCACCGCGGTCAGTCGCTCGTCGCCGTCGCGGCTGCCGACCTGGCCCGTACCCACATTTTCGCCGGGGACGCCGGTGCCTCAGCGGCGTGCGGGATCGTTGCGCTGGCGCCGCAGGCCTCCCGCGACGCAGTGCGCGAGGTCAACGCGCTCGCGGTGGAGGGTCGCTACCGCAGCGTGTCGATTCTGGACGCCCCGAACGTGTCGCCCAACGTGGTGTCCGCCGCGTCGAGCCTCCGGCTCGGTGCCCAAGGCCCCGCGTTCACGGTCGACAGCCGCACGGGTGGACTGCGCGGCGCGTGGCGGCTGACGACGGTCATGCTCGCGGCGGGCCGTTGTCCCAGCGTATTTCTGGTCGAGATCATCGAGGACCCGACGCTCGACGGGCCGCTCCCGGCAGCGGTCGCCGCGGTCGTGTCCGCCGCGGTCTCACCCGCAACGCCGTACGCGGTGCCGGACGACCTGGCGGACGTCGCCGCCGACTTCCGGTCCGGCACGGCGTCGATGCTCGCGGCCCTCTGGCCGACAGCCGATGCGGCCGCCGAGATGGGTCGGGTCGGGGCATGAAGGCGTTGTTCATCCACGGCATCGAGGACCAAGGGTCGTCGTGGGAGGACACCTGCGCGGCACTGGACGGCATCGAGTGCGTGACCCCCGACCTTCCGTGGCGGATGTTCACCGACTTCAGCTGGTTGCGCGAGCAGGCGCCGGACGCGGCGGTGGCGGCCGAGCTGGAGCGCGTGCGTCCCGACCTCTGCGTGGCCCACTCCTTCGGGGCGCTGGCGCTCATCGAAGCGTTGCTCCACGCCCCGGACGCCGTGCGACCGCGCGCCCTGGTGCTGATCGCGCCGTTCTACCTGAGCGAGAACGAACGGCTCGACTGGCTGCTGCTCGACCGCACCCGCACCGAGTTCACCCGTCTCATGCGCGACTCGATCGTGACGCGCACGCAGCGCGCCGGTCGGAAGATCTCGGAAGACATCATCGAGATCATGGTCACGAAGGTTCTGAGCGGGATCAACCCGCTGGCCTTCACCGAGCTGTTCGGACACTTCTCGCTGATGCGCCGCCGGCCGCTCGAGGATCTCGCGATCCCCGGTCGGCTGATCGGCTCCGAAGGCGATCCCGGCTTCGCCGGTAGCCGCGCCCGGGAGCTCGGCGCCCGGCTCGGTCTCGAGCTGACGCTGCTGCCGGGCCGCGACCACTTCCTGCACTACACGGCGCCGAAGACCGTCGCCGAGACCATCACCGAGACCATCCAGTCCCTACTTGTAAAGGGCAATCACGAATGATCTTCGAGCACGAAACGACAGTCTCCGGAGAGGGTGCGAACATCCGCACCTGGATCGGCTTCAAGCACTTCGAGTACGTCGTCGGCGACGCCGTACTCGAGTATCTCGTCGCCTCGGGCGTGGACGTCCGTCAGCTGATCATCGACGGCGGCCGGTTCGAGATCGTCGCGTCCCGAGTCTCGCTCACCAGCGTCATCGAACTCGGTGACCGCCTCGCCGTGCGCATCCTCGACGTGGCACGAGTGGCGGTCGACCGGCTCTGCGCAACCATCGAGATCCAGAACATGCGCAGCGACCAGACCTCGCTCAAGGGCCGGTACCAGATCGTTCTCCGTCCGCCGGCCGAGGACCAGCAGCGGCTCGCCGCCGTCCTGAACAGCGTGCCCGAGGGACCGCTCCCGACAGCGGCCAGGCCGCGCGGCGGCTCGCTGTCGCGCGATGGCCACCTGCCCGAGGGCGACCTGCCCGCCGCGTTCGCGCACGAGTGGGTCGTTCCGTACTACTACTGCGAGCGATCGGAGGTGCTGTCCTACCGCGGCTACGTGCGGGCGGTAGAGACGGTCGTCGACGAGTACCTGCGCAGCGTGGGGCTCGCAATCCCCGACCTGCTCGCCGACCGCGCGTGGATCCCGGTCGTGTCGAAGTACTCCATAGAGGTGCTCGCCCCGGCACGGATGGGTTCCCGCGTCCGGACCTGCTTCACCGTCGACGACATCGTGGGTGGCGTCGTGTTCAACGGGAGCATGGCGACGTTCAGCGAGCAGCCGGCCGGCTGGGTATGCACCGCTCGCGGCGAGATCCAGCACGGTTACGCGATCAGCCGCGGCGACGCGGCCGGGTCGCTGGCCCGGCTGGACGAGCCGACGATCAAGGCGCTGACCGGCGGCGAGGGCCAGTGACCCGGGCACCCGCCACCGCGCGGGTCTACTTCTCGATGCGCAGCCCCTTCAGCTGGATCAGCCTGAAGGCCATTGAGGCAACCCGACCGGACGTCCTCGAGACGAGCGAGCTGCTGCCGTTCTGGGACCCGGCACCGGAAACCCTCGACGCGCTGCACGCGCTCGGCGGGGACTACCACTACACCCAGATGAGCAAGGCGAAGCACCTGTACATCCTCCAGGACACCAAGCGGATCACCCGGCGGCTCGGCCTCACCATGGCCTGGCCGATCGACCGGGCACCACGCTGGGAGATCCCACATCTGGCCTGGCTGGCCGCGCGCCCCGAGGACCGCCCTACTGCCTACCGCGCCTTCATGGACGCCAGGTGGGGACGCGGCGACAACATCTGTGACGAGGACGTCCTCGCGGGCCTCCTCTCCAGCGCCGGATTGGACGCGGCGCTGGCTCAGGCGCACAAGGACGAGTCCGTTGTCGCCCGGGGTGCCGAGGTGCTACTGCGCGCCTACCGTGACGACGTTTTCGGCATCCCGTACTTCAAGTGCGGCAACCAGCGCTTCTGGGGTCTCGATCGGGTCGGCTGGTTCCTCGCCTGCCACGACCAGTGGCGCGACACCGGCAAGTTCTCGGCACCGGACGCTCCAGCCGAAGTGCCGATGCTCGATGAGCTGACGACGTCCTTCGACGCTGACCAAGCAGGCGGCTGCGGATGAGCGCCACCTCGGTCAGCTCCTCGGTGTCTGTGACCGGACAACCCCGGACGTCCAGGGCCGCGATCGCCGCCTCCATGCTGGGCGTGTTCATCTGCCTGCTCGACACCAATATCGTCAACGTCGCACTGCCCGACATCCAGCGCTCTCTGGGCGGCGGGCTCAGCGACTCGCAATGGATCGTCAGCCTGTACGTGCTCGCGCTGGCCGCCCTGATCGTGCCTGCCGGAATCCTCGGCGATCTGCACGATATCCGGCTGCTGTTCGGCGCCGGGGCCCTGGTGTTCGGTGCCGGCTCCCTCGTCTGCGCCCTGGCCGGCAACGGCTGGAGCAACGCGGTGGGGGTGATCTTCGTCGGGCGCGTCGTGCAAGGCGTCGGCGCCGCCCTGACGCTCCCCCTGTCCCTGGCGATGATCTTCGTCTACGCGGTGCCAGGCGCCACGGTCAAGTTGATCGCGCTCTGGAGCGCCATCAGCGGCCTGTCGACCGCGGTGGGACCGCTGGTGGGTGGCCTCGTCGTGCAACACCTCGGCTGGAAGTGGATCTTCCTGCTCAATCTGCCGATCGTCGCGGTCGAGGTGGTCCTGCTCGTGCGCACGCCGGCGCCCGCAGTACAACGGCGTGACCGGATACCGCACCTGGCTTCGACGGGCGCCTTCGCGGCCGCCACGTTCGCCCTCACGCTCGCCGTCATCCAAGGTCCGAGCTGGGGCTGGGGCAGCACGACCGTGATCGCGATGTTCGTCCTCTCGGTCGTGCTCGGCGCAACCTTCGTCGTTCTGGAGAGCCGCTCGTCGCGACCGTTGGTGCCGACGTCCCTGCGACGGGAACGGGAGTTCCGCTCCAGCCTGCTCACCGGCTTCGCCACCGGCCTCTCCGCATTCTCGCTCTTCTTCTTCCTGTCCTACTACCTGCAGTACGGCGCGGGCCTCGGCCCCACGGCTACCGGCCTGCGGTTCCTGCCGATGAGCGCAATGCTCGTGCTCTTCGCCGGCGCCGGGCGGAAGGTATCGGGCCGCCTCGGCCTGTCGAACACGATCGGCGTCGGCATGCTCATCTGCAGTGCCGGACTGGCCCTGCTGTGGCTGACTCTGAACCACCAGCACCCCTCGACGTTGAGCACGGTGCTGCCGACGATGGTGATTGGCGTCGGCGTAGGCCTGTCGTTTCCGGCGACCTCGGCCCAGGCATTCGCGCACTCGTCCGGCAGTGATTACGGCACCGCTGCCAGCGTGCTGACGATGACGCGGCAGCTCGGCAACTCGATCGGCATCGGCGTCCTCGGACTGATCATGACCCACTACGCCGGCCATGGTCTCGACCCAGGCGGCGTGCGCGAGGGTCTGCGCTGGATCGGCCTGGCCAGCGCAGCGCTGGCCGCACTCGCCGGCGTGTTCAACCTCCTCACCGGCGGTCGCCGTCCGGTGGCCTCCGACCCAGAAGGGCATTGAGATGACATACCTCGACGGCAGGCCTCCCGCACCGTTGTTCTACTCGGCGTTCCTGCAGAACACCGTCTCCCACCTGCAGCACGGGGCGTGGCAGCTACCCGAAGCCGAGCAGACCCGCATGAACGACCTGGACCTGTGGGTCGATCTCGCGCGGTCCCTGGAGAACGGCGGGTTCGACATGATGTTCTTCGCCGACATGACCGGTCTGGTGCACGAGTTCTCCGGCGGCATCGACAAGTTCGTCACGAGTGGCCTGCACATCCCGTGCAACGACCCGATGGTGATCGTCTCGGCCATCTGCGCCGCCACCCGCCGGCTCGGGGTCACGTTCACCAGCTCGATCCTCCAGCTGCACCCGTTCGAGTTCGCCCGCAAGATGTCAACGCTCGATCACGCGACGCGCGGGCGGATCGGCTGGAACATCGTCACCGGGATGTCGGACAACGCGGCCCGCAACTTCGGCCTCGAGGAACTCGTCGACCACGACGAGCGCTACGAGTGGGCCGAGGAGTACCTGGAGGTCGTCTACAAGCTGTGGCAGGCATCCTGGGACGACGAGGCGCTGCTGCTCGACAAGAGCGCCGGTGTGGTCGCCGACCCGCGCCACGTCCACCGCGTCGACCACAAGGGGCTGCGGTACTCGGTCCAGGGCCCGCATCTCGTCTCACCCAGCCCACAGCGGGTTCCGTTCCTCTTCCAGGCGGGTGCGTCCTCCCGCGGGCGGAACTTCGCGGCCAAGCACGCCGAGGTCGCGTTCCTGCTCTCGCCGACGCCCGCGAGCGCGGGACGCGACGCCGCGGACATCCGTCGACGCTGCGCCGAGTTCGGGCGCGACCCCCGCGACATCAAAATCCTGCAGGGGCTGACGTTCGTCGTCGGCGACACCCACGCCGCCGCCGAGGCCGAGGCCGCCCGCATCGACGAGACGCTCGACGACGCGGGCTACGTGGCGTTCGCCGGTGGCGTGATGGGCGTCGACCTCGGCTTCGCAGACCTTGACCAGCCGATCGGGGAGTTGCGGCAGCGCGGCACCGAGTCCGTCGTCGCCTGGCTTCGGCAGGCGATTCCCGACCGCGAGCCGACCGTCCGCGACATCGCGCGCATCCACCGCAGCGCCGGGCGCATCGTCGGTACGCCGGAGGAGATCGCGGACGGGATCCAGCAGTGGGCCGACGCCGGGATCGACGGCGTCAACGTCATCAACTACACGATCCCCGGTTCGTACCTGTCGTTCGCCGAGTCGGTCATGCCGGAGCTGCGGCGCCGCGGCCTCGCACGCGATACCGAGAACGCGGACCCGAGCACCCTGCGCGCTCGGTTCACCGGCTCCGACCGGCCCGACGAGCGGCACCCGGCTCACCAGTACCTGAACTCGATTGCCAACTCGGTTGCCCCCGCCGCCGAGGAGAGGGAGGCGCGAACCGCATGACGGCGAAGAACCTCCCGCGGACGGCACTCGTATCCGGCGCATCGCGCGGCATCGGCGCCGCCATCGCCCTGCGCCTGGCTGCGGCCGGGATGCGCGTCATCGGCATCCACCGCGCGCCGAGCGAGCGCGCCGACCAGATCCACAAGAGCATCGACACCGTCTCCCCCGGCAGCCTGATGCGGATCTGTGACACCGCAGACCGGTCCGCGGTGGCCGAGTTGTTCGCGGGATTCGCGGCGGACAAGTGCGTCATCACCGACCTGGTCAACTGTGCAGGGATCACCGACGACCGCGCGATCGCGCTGATGTCCGACGACGCGTGGGATCGGGTTCTCGAGACCAACCTGACCGGCACATTCAATGTCACCCGGGCCTTCGTCATGCCTGCGATGCGCGCGGGGTTCGGTGTGGTCACCAACATCTCCAGCGTCGCGGGGGTGTACGGAAACGCCGGGCAGGCGAACTACTCCGCGACCAAAGGAGGCATCGACGCGATGACACGGACGCTGGCCAAGGAACTCGGGCGCTCCGGCATCCGCGTCAACTCCGTGGCACCGGGATTCATCGAGTCCGACATGACGGCCAGCTTCACCCAGGACCAGATCAAGGCGATGGTTCGCAAGGTCTCGCTCCGCCGGATCGGGCGCCCCGAGGACGTCGCGGGTCTCGTCGGCTTCCTGCACAGTGACGACGCCTCCTACCTCACCGGTCAGACGATCGTGGTCGACGGCGGGACACAGCTGTGAGCCACCCACGGGCCTCCAGCACCACCGAGCTGGAGGCCGTCGACGTCACCGACGACGGTGGGACGGCGCTCAAAACCATCGGTCGGGAGGAGCCCTACCTGTCCGGGCACTACCCGGGCAACCCCATCTACCCGGGCGTGTTCCTGTTCGACCTGTGCGAGAAGCTCGCCAGCTCATGCCCGGCGATCCCGCGGCCGTTCGACCGGTTGGATTCGCTGCGGTTCTTCGCGCCGGCGTTGCCCGGGGACCGCGTCCGCATCGAGTTGACGCTGCGCCGCTCGGCAGCGGGGACGGTCATCGGCGCCGCATTCCTGGGCCGCTCCACCGTCGAGGACCAGCAGAAGTTGTTCACGGTGAGGATGTCCTACGCATGACCACGATGTCACTCGACACAGCCGCGCTGATGACCGTGCTGCCTCATCGACCGCCGATCCTGATGGTCGACCGGCTCGACGTCGCCGGCGATCGGCGCAGCGCCATCGGGTTCAAGGTGATCAGGCCGGACGAGCCGTGTTACCTCCAGACCGAGCTGACCGGTTCGTCGGCGTACCCGCGGGCGCTCGTCGTCGAGTCGCTCGGTCAGGCGGCGGCCGCACTGTGGCTGCAACGTGCGGCGGCGTCGGGCAAGGACGCGGATTCCGTCGGGGTGCTCTACTTCGCCAAGGCGGAGGGTGTCACGTTCCTTGGCGATGTCTTCCCCGACGACTGTCTCGTACATGAGGTCCGGCTCGAGCGCAATGTCGGCCCGACGGCATTCATGTCGGGTCGGACGCTTTGCAACGGTAGGGTGATCGCGGTCGTCGAATCCATCATCGCGGCCGCACGCTGACCGCAGCACGGAGGATCACTCGACCATGACGAAGAACCTCAGACGCGTCGACTACGCCGACAAGTACGCCGTCGACCTCCCAGAGCGGATGGACGCGCCCCGCTTCTGCTCGCTGATCCTGGAGGCCGCGCCCCGATGGCTCGACCTGGTGCTGTCGATGCGGGATTCAGTTGCCGGCAGAGTCGGTTTCAACACTCAGGAGCGCAACTACGGCAAGCTGGTCAACCTGGCGCCTGGCGGCAAGTTCGGGCCGCTGGTCGTCCAGTCGGTGTCGCCGGAGCGGGTTGTCTGCGGTGACGCCGACAAGCACCTGGCGTTCCGGGCGACGTTCGAGATCGACCCGGTGGGGCAGCGGGGCAGCTTCACCACCGAGGTGCAGTTCGTCGACGCGGTCGGCCGCGCGTACTTCACGCTGGTGAAGCCCTTTCACAAGCTGGTCATCCCAGCGCTCATCTCGGCACCGTTCTCCGCCCGCGCGAGCGCCGAGTCGATACCGGGATTCGGATGATGACAAGACGCCCGTCCGCGCAGGCGCCGTGATAGCGATATTCGCCCCCGGGCAGGGGGCGCAGAAGCCGGGCATGTTGCTGCCGTGGCTCGACGTCCCCGGAATCGCCGGCGAGTTCGCGCGGCTCTGTGAGGTCAGCGGGATCGATCTCGTCGGCCTCGGCACCACCGCGAGTGCGGAGCAGATCAAGGACACTGCGGTCGCGCAGCCGCTGATCGTCGCGCTCGGCGTGACGGTCGCCGCTCACCTCGGTCTCATCGGCGCTGCTGCGCACGTCGTAGCTGGGCACAGCGTCGGGGAGCTGACCGCGGCGGCCGTCGCCGGGGTCCTGACGCCGGACGCAGCCGTCGAACTCGCTGCGCACCGTGGAGCCGCGATGGCGGCTGCCTGCGCGCGGACCCCGACGGGCATGGCCGCCGTGGTTGGCGGCTCGATCGACGACGCGTTGGCGTGCCTGGCCACCGCCGGCCTGACCGCGGCCAATTACAACGGTGCCGGGCAGATCGTCGCGGCGGGCTCCTCGGCCGACCTCAAGACGCTGGCCGCAGCACCGCCGCGCGGCCTCCGGATCGTCCCGCTCGGCGTCGCCGGCGCGTTCCATACCGACCACATGGCACCGGCGGAGTGGCAGCTACGTGCCTACGCCCACGAGTTGACACCCTCGGCGCCGAAATCGACGCTGCTGTCCAACGCCGACGGTACGGCCGTTCCGACCGGGGCCGAGGTCGTGCAACGGATCGTGCGGCAGGTGACCTCGCCGGTGCGCTGGGATCTGTGCCTGGACACCTGCCGTGACCTCGGCGTGCGGTTGGCGATCGAACTCGCGCCGGGTGGCATCCTCACCGGGATCGCTCGGCGGGCGCTGCCAGGGGTCGACCTGCTCGCGATCAAGAGTCCTGATGACCTGCCCGCCGCCCGCGAGTTGCTGGCGTCGGTGCGCTGACCCGAGGGCCCTACAGGCACCCAGCAGCGACGGGCAGCACGCCGTGTCGACCAGCGATGTCGCCAACTTCTCGGCGCCCTTCACGGCGGCGCCAGCGTGGGCGAGTCGGCGTCCGGGGACCGCGCCGTGCCATCGGCTGACCAGCGTATTGCAATCCGGTGAACGTGGAACCAACCGCGCTGGGCGCTTCGTAACGCCCGGCCCATAAATACGGCGTTCGGCCCCGAACTAACGTTCCGCGCACTATGCTTTCGCACTGTGACTAACGGGAGTGGGGCTCCGAAGATGTGGCAGCGTGAATGTTGAGCGCTCATTATTACTGCTTGCAATTAAATTTCGGGTTAACTGCTTCGATCCTGTCTCGGCCCGTCCAGACCTGCGGGGCCGAATCTTCGGCACGCGGGCACCGGTAACGGAATCCGCGCCGGGGTGCGCCGAGGCGATGTTGCCACGTGAAATGGCCGACCGGTCGATGACAAGCGATGACCCATTCGATCCGCGTAGCCGGACCGACGGACCGGAGTCGATGTTTTGATACTTGTGAGTGACGCCATCCAGTACGTCGCCGTGGCGCGACGGTGCAGTCAGGAGGCGGGCAGGTAGTGGAAACCAAGCATACGGGGGATGTCGTCAAACCCTCCAGGGTTTCGGCCGCGGATGACCCGTGGTCGACCGAGGTCGTCACACTGTCCGGGTCGGCGCGCCCGGGCAGGGCCGACGAGGAGCTCAGGGGCACCCTCGAAGCGATGCAATCGCTACTACAGGATGCCGTCCTGCGGCACAGCGCTCTGCGGGCGGACGACCACGCGCTGGTGACGACCACCGACCCGACGTGCGCACGCAACACCCTGGCCACCGCACTCAAGCAGGCCACGTCGGCAGTCTCGGTCATCCTGCCGGACGCTCCTCGCCCCGCGGAGGTCGTCATGGAGGGCCTGGAGCGGAGTGCCGTGAACTGGTCGTCCGGCATCCGGGTCCGCATGCTCGCCGGAAGCGGGTCAGGCTCCCGGGAACGGATGCTGGCCTACGCGGCAGGCAAACACTGGCTTGACGTGCGTCTGAGCGAGTCGCGCTTCCCCAGCACGGTCGTCGTGGATCTCAGGTGTGCCATGGTGCGCGTCGCGCGACCCGACGGCGCGTGGCAGGCGTCCATGGTTCGCGACAACGCGATCATCAACGCCGTCCACACGATGTTCGTCGGTGGGTGGCACCACGGAGTGCCGCTGCTCAACGACGTCGCCGTGGTGGACTCCCCGGTCGCGCACGACGCGGTGCTCGAGATCATCAGCCATCTCGTGGAAGGGCGCATCGACGAGATGGCTGCGCGCGAGATGGCGATCTCGGTACGCACCTACCGCCGCTACGTCGCCGTCATCATGCGCAGCCTCGGTGCGACGTCCCGGTTCCAGGCGGGTGTCCTCGCCACAGAGCTCGGCCTCACCGGGCGCCGCGGGTCACTACCGGGCTGCGTCCCGCGCACCAATAACGGCCCCACGGCGACCGCCGGCGCAGACCAGTCCCGCGATACGACGCCGCTTCCTTCGAGCGCAACCTGATCATGCCCGTCGTGGATCGCGGCCTCGGGGCGACGTATGACGACATGCGCCGCATGGATGACGTCCTCGACGTGGCCTCGACTGGATTTGTCTGAGACCGTGCCACCGAGTAAGCAAGTCCGCGACCCCGGCATCGTGGATCAGCCACGTAGTTACGGTTGGCAGTCTCCGCCCAATCGGCGAGCCATCGTGTTTGCACCGCCAGCGCATTCCATAAGACAGAATCCATAAGACAGCAGGAGAGGAAGGCCGACACTTAAAAACTCGCCCGTGTTCACATCGGCGACTGATCATTGTTGTCAGGTTGGGGCCCAGATTCTAGATTCCTTGGCCTCGGCTAGTGAATTCAGAGGAAACCTCTTCCGGCTCGAGTCCGGGGTGGCTTTGGCGGTGGCGGTCTACGTCGTGTTACGCGGCAGCCAGCCGGCGTCTGCGGCCGGTGCCGTCGTCGCGGCCAGCGCATTGGGCGCTGTGGTTCACCAAGAAGCGCTGTGGTTCACCAAAAGATCGTGACCGCGGAGGCTGCTGGAACGCTGACAGCCGCGTGCGGCAAGCCTGTGGGCCTGACGTCGGTGAAGCGTTTTCTCTTGGACAATGGGGGAAACGGTCGATGTTGTTGCTGGGATCGCCCTCACCAGAGAGCGTCCCTGGTGATTAGCAATGACATTGAGGAGCATCATGAGGCGCTTGTCGCTGCTAGCCGCCGGGCTGGCATTCATCCTGGGCGCGGTCGAGATCGGAGCGGTGACGGCAAAACCTGCCGCGGCCGACACGACCCTCTGCGATCAGTACGGATCGACGGCCATTCAGAGCGGCGCGTACATCGTGCAGAACAACCGCTGGGGTACGAGTGCGACGCAGTGCATCGGCGTGTCGTCGACGGGCTTTCGCATCGTCCAGGAGGACGGCGTAGCCGCGACGAACGGTGCCCCGACCGGGTACCCATCGGTCTACCGGGGCTGCCACTACGGCA
>JAABUM010003290.1_pt1 | contig 20202 bp, 15 predicted proteins | sample 5559161 | NCBI WGS metagenome assembly JAABUM01 (sample SAMN10711868, study PRJNA513369) | rock metagenome | isolation source: Antarctica rocks | place: Antarctica: Victoria Land, Siegfried Peak nord
CAAGCCCCAGACGCCACCGGAGACCCCACAGTCGATGTAGCCGATGCCTTTGGCGTCGAGTTCCTCGGCGTGCGGGCCGTCGTCGACGTAGCGGGAATTGCCACCGTCGATAACCACGTCGCCCGCGGACAGGGTTCGGCCCAGCTCCGCGATGGTGTCTCTGGTGATTTGACCCGAGGGGACCATCACCCACACCACCCTCGGCGCTTCCAACGATTCAGCGAGTGCGGCCAGCGTGGGGACGTCGGTGACCTCAGGTCGTGGGTCGTAACCGACCACCTCGATGTCCGCCCGGCGCAACCGCTCACGCATGTTAAAGCCCATTTTACCGAGCCCGACGAGACCGATCTTCATGAGACGTGACCCTTCCTCCGTGTGAATCCCGCAACCGTGTGAATCCCGCAACCGTGGGGTCGCTCAGCCTGGCAGCCGCACCGGCATCAGCAGATACGTGTATTCACTCTCCGGCGCCGGGAAGGGTCCCGGCCCCTCGAGCGCGGCGCCGTCTTCGCCAACCGGACGCAACACGGCCGGACGACTCGCGGTGGTGAACCCCATGCTCACGCGCTCACTGCGCAACGCCGACAACCCGTCGAGCAGGTAACCGGGGTTGAAGGCGATGGTGAGCGGCTCGCCGGTGAAGTCGGCAGGCAGCTCTTCCTCGGCCTTGCCCTCGTCGTCGCCTCCCGCAGTCAGGCGTAGGCCCTCATCGGTGAACTCCATCCGCACCTGCGCGCCACGCTCGGCCATCAGGGAGACGCGCTTGATGGCCTCCACCAGTGGAGCGACAGCGAGCTCGGCAACGGCGGCGTGTTCGGCGGGCAGAAGCTGACGGAACTTGGGGAACTCCGCGTCCAGCAGTCGGGTCGTGGTGCGCCGCCCCGAGCCCGCCAGGCCGAGCAAGCCGTCCCCGCCTCCGGTCCCGGTGGTGCCCAGCGCTAGCTGAACCTCCCCGGCACCGCCGGTCAGCGTTTTAGCCGACTCGGCGAGCGTCTTGGCCGGCACCAGGACCGCCAGCGACACGCCGTCGGTGTCCGGCGTCCAGGTGAAGCTCCGTACGGCCAAGCGGAAGCGGTCGGTGGCGGCGAGCACCACCATCGAACCCTCGATCTCCACCCGCACGCCGGTCAGCATGGGCAGGGTGTCGTCGCGCCCAGAGGCCACCGCCACCTGGGCCACCGCTTCGGCGAAATTCTCGGCGGGCAAGGAGCCGGTGCCAGCCGGCATGGTCGGCATCGTCGGGTAGTCCTCGGCCGGCATCGTAGGCAATGAAAACCGCGCGCTGCCGCAGACAATATTCACCCGGGTGCCCTCGACCGTGACGTCCACGGGGCGGTTCGGCAGGGCGCGGGTGATGTCAGCCAGCAGCCGTCCGGAGACCAGTACCCGACCACCGTCGGCCACCTCGGCGGACACTCCGACCTGGGTCGAGACCTCGTAGTCGAACCCGGAAATGGTGAGCCCGTCCGTCTCGCTCCCGGACTCGTCGCCCCCCGTGGAGAGCAACACCCCGCCCAGGACCGGCACCGGCGGCCGGGACGGCAGGCTACGCGCGACCCAGGCCACGGCGTCGGCGAATTCCTCGCGGGCAACCCGGAACTTCATCGGTCAAACTCCATGTGCTTCGGGCGTCCTCTCACGATCTGACCCTGCCAACTCGACCACGCCAACACGCTGTCCGCAGCGGGCGGCCGCTCAACCGTAGAGCGTGCGAGCTGCGCTGGGAACCCGGCCTCCCGGTTGCTCCCGAACTCCGTGCGCCGACTCTGCGGGCACTTGTGCACACCCTTGAGTTAAAGAGAGATCTCTGTAGAGAGAAAACAGAAACAGCAGTAGGTGCTGTGGACGTTGTGGAGTGCAGGCACCCCGGGCAGGTGGCACGGCGTGGCGGCTTGGGGAGGCGACGGTGGGCGAATGGTGCACCGCCGTCCCCACGACCGTCGCCGGTGCGCCGGTACACCGGTCCGTCCCCATGTTCTGCTAGTTGCCCACATAGTTGTGCACAGGTGTGGGTTGTGCGGCGGCGGTCGATATTCCGACCGGCTAGTTGCGGGAGCGCTGCTTGATCCGCGCGGTGAGCTCCTGCACCTGGTCGAAGGTGCGCCGACGCTCCGCGATCTCCTTGCGGATCTTCTTGTCCGCGTGCATCACGGTGGTGTGGTCGCGACCGCCGAAGGTCTGCCCGATCCGGGGCAGCGACAGGTCGGTGAGCTCGCGACACAAGTACATGGCGATCTGCCGGGACTGGGCGACCGCCCTCGTCTTGCCCGGCCCGGTGAGCTCGTCCAGCGAGTTCCCGAAATACTCCGCGGTGACCACCATGATGGTCGCTGCGTTGATCTCCAGGCTCGCGGCGTCCGGGATGAGGTCTCGAAGCACGATCTCCGCAAGCGCCAGGTCCACCACCTGCTGGTTGAGGGAGGCGAAGGCCGTCACGCGGATCAGCGCGCCCTCGAGCTCGCGAATGTTGCGTTCGATGCGGCTGGCGATGAACTCCAGCACTTCGTCGGGCACGTTGAGCCCGTCCATCTGCGCCTTCTTGCGCAGAATCGCAATGCGCGTCTCCAACTCGGGTGGTTGGACGTCGGTGATCAGCCCCCATTCGAAACGGGTGCGGAGCCGGTCCTCCAGCGTCACCAGTTGCTTGGGCGGACGGTCGGAGGAGACCACAATCTGCTTGTTCGCGTTGTGCAGGGTGTTGAAGGTGTGGAAGAACTCCTCCTGAGTACCTTCCTTGCCCTCCAGGAACTGGATGTCATCCACCAGCAGCACGTCGATGTCGCGGTAGCGGCGCTGAAACGCCACCTTGCGGTCGTCCCGCAAGCTGTTGATGAAGTCGTTGGTGAACTCCTCGGTGGAGACGTAGCGCACCTGGATGCCGGGAAACAGTCGCTGCGCGTAGTGCCCGACGGCGTGCAGCAGGTGGGTCTTGCCCAGGCCGGACTCCCCCCAGATGAACAACGGGTTGTAGGCCCGCGCCGGAGCCTCCGCGACCGCGACCGCCGCCGAGTGCGGGAAACGGTTGGAGCTGCCGGTGACGAAGGTGTCGAACGTGTACTTCGCGTTCAGTCGAGTCTGCGACGGCCCCGCGTTGATTCGCCGCGACGTCGAGTAGCTCGGCCAGATCTCGTGGATGGTGGCCAGCGCGTCGCGCTCCTCGTCCACCTCATCGAGATCATCGGCTCCCTCGAGGGCGTCGGCCTCCTCCGAGGCGGGGGGACCGACAGCTTCGAGCGAAGGGGCGTCGTCGATGCGCACGGCCAGCACCACTTCGCTGCCCAGGCGCCTGCTCAGTGCCTCGGTGATCGGCGTGCGAAGCACCCGCTCGATTGACTCCTTGGCAAAGGCGCTGGGCGCAGCGAGCAAGGCAAAGCCGTTGACGAAACCGACCGGCCTGGTGACACGCAGCCACGCACGTTGTTGGCCGGACAGTGGCTGACCGTCACCGTCACGGTAGGAGCCGAGGTCGGCGAGTACATCTGCCCACACCGCGCTCAGCTCGCGGGTGTCCTCGGCCACAACTGATCCTCCTGGAATCGAACATGGGTCCCGACCGGGGCCTCGTGCTGGACACGGCATCGAGCCAACGCATCATGGCTTACTGTCCACAGAGTTGTCCACAACTGTGTACGGATCGACGGGTCATCGACCGCGCGCCTGCCGACGCCCAGGTGCACGTTCTTCCCGCTGTGGCGATAGACGGCCGTCGTATCGCCGGTGTCCCGCGGCGACGCGCCATCAGCGATGTGTGGCGCTCGTCACTGTTACGAGCTCGTAAAGGCGACGCTAGCAAGTCCTGATGCGCCTGACAAGGTGTGATCATCCGAGCCGTGGCGGGCAAGGATCGGTGGTTGTCAGCGTGTCGCGTGGCGGCTGTGCCGAGTCGGCGCGTTTGACCTGCCCGTTTGTCCTGCGTAGCCTCGAGCAGTCGCCCAACAGCAGGTGGCGGTGTTGTGCTGGGTCAAACCGCATCACATGGCAGTTCAGTGCGAACAGCGGCCAATCCGTTGGCGTCGAGACCTCATTGATCCATCGAAGTGCTAGGGAGTGCTTACCGTGAGCAAGGGAAAGCGGACGTTTCAGCCGAACAACCGGCGGCGCGCACGAGTTCACGGTTTCCGACTGCGCATGCGCACCCGCGCCGGCCGGGCCATCGTCTCGGCACGCCGTCGTAAGGGCCGCGCCGAGCTCACCGCCTGAGCTTCGGCCAGTTGTGCTTGCACCGGCGCACCGACTGACCCGGCACCGTGAGTTCGCCGCGGTGATGCGCTCGGGTGCGCGCGCAGGCAGAACGCGGGTAGTCGTCCACACGCTCAGGAACCCTCCTTTGGACAAGATTGGCGCCCCCTCCACCCGGGTGGGTCTCATTGTCAGTAAATCGGTCGGTGGATCTGTTGTGCGACATGGTGTCTCGAGAAAATTGCGGCACGTCATGCGTGGGTTTGTGCCGGTTCTGCCCGATGGCACCCAGGTGGTCCTGCGCGCTTTGCCGCCCGCAGCGACGTCCAGCTCGGCGGAACTCGAGGTCGACATCCGCTCAGCGCTGCGCAAGCTCGGTTTCCCGGCATCCTCGCGCGCCGCGTGAGTACGCCGACGCAGCGCAGCTCACCCGCGGCGCGGGTGTTGATTGTGCCGGTGCGGTTGTACCAGAGCTGGGTCTCGCCGATGAGGTTGCCCTCGTGTCGTTTTGAGCCGACCTGTAGCAGCTATGCGGTCGAGGCGCTGAGTGTGCACGGGGCGGTGCGGGGGCTGGCTCTGGCCTTGTGGCGGCTGCTCAAGTGCGCTCCCTGGCATTCTGGTGGGTGGGACCCCGTTCCCCCGCCCGGGGACGTTTGGCCACGGAGCAAGACGAGGAGCGAGTAGCGCAGTGCTGAACTTCATCTACTACCCGGTGTCGGCGATCCTGTGGTTCTGGCACAAGGTCTTCGGCTTTGTGCTCGGCCCCAGCAGCGGGGTCGCCTGGGCGCTGTCGGTGATCTTTCTCGTCTTCACGCTGCGCGCCGTGCTCTACCGGCCGTTCGTGAAGCAGATCCGCACCCAGCGCCAGATGCAGGAGTTCCAGCCGCAGATCAAGGCACTGCAGAAGAAGTACAAGGGCGATCGGCAGCGCCTGGCCGTCGAGATGCAGAAGCTGCAGAAGGAACACGGGTTCAATCCGGTGGCGGGCTGTCTACCAGTGTTGCTGCAGGCGCCCGTGTTCATCGGGCTCTTCCACGTCCTTCGGTCGTTCAACCGCACCGGCTCGATGGCGCACGTCCCGTTCATGGGTGGCGCGGTATCGATGAACATCGAGCAGAACGCCCACACGCCGAACTACGTGTTCGGCGTAGACGACGTGCAGTCTTTTCTGGGCGCCAGGTTGTTCGGTGCTCCCGTGTCGTCGTTCATCACCGAGCCGGTGCAGCAATTACAGGCGTTTGCACCCAATGTTCCCCACTCGTTCCAGCTCGGACCGTTCGCGTTCGCCCCGTCGATCGCCGTGGTCGCGGTTCCGCTGATGGTGATCGCCAGCATCGCGACGCACTTCACCGCGCGGGCGTCCGTGGCTCGGCAGAGTGCGACCGCGGCGTCGACACAGCAGACGGCGTTGATGAACAAGCTGGTGTTGTGGGTCTTCCCGCTCGGGGTGTTGGTTGGTGGTCCGTTCCTCCCGCTCGCGATCCTGCTCTACTGGCTCAGTAACAACGGCTGGACGTTGGTTCAGCAGCATTACGTGTTCGGCAAGATCGCGGCCGAGGACGAGGCCAAGAAGAAGGAGACGCTCGAGCGGCGAGGCAATACTGCGCCGAAGCCGGGTGTGCGTCCCGAGAACCCCAAGACCAGGAAGCCCAAGGTCGCCGGCACCGCCGACGACTCGGCATTGGAGTTGCCCGCACTAGACAGCACCACGCCGCTGGCATCGGAGCCGAAGTCCGTGTCGGAACCCAAGGCCCTGCCGAAATCCAAAGCCCTGCCGAACTCCAGCTCCGCGTCCAAGCCAACCGGTACGGAGACGAACGGGCGAGTAGTGGGCCGACCACAATCCATCAAAGCCAAGAGCAAGTCCAGTCGCGGTTCACGCAAGAAGCGCTGAGCAGCGGGACGGCACGAGAGGATTATGACTGTGGCAGAGAACGAAACCGTGCTTGAGGACGACACGACTGCGGAGGCGCATGAGCAGCCGACGGCGGCGTCCACTGCCGACGGTGGCGTGATTGACGGTGCGGACGACCCCTTGGTGGAAGAGGGCGATGTTGCCGGTGACTACCTTGAGCGCTTGTTGGACATTCTCGATTTCGACGGAGACATCGACCTCGACGTCGAGGGCGACCGTGCCATGGTGAGTATCGCGGGCGGCGCCGACCTGCAGCAGCTCGTCGGGCGCAAGGGTGAGGTGTTGGACGCTCTACAAGAGCTGAGCCGGTTGGCAGTCCAACAGGTCACCGGTGAGCGCAGTCGCCTGATGCTTGACGTTTCCGGCTGGCGGGCAGACCGTCGGGCCGAGCTGAGCCGACTGGGAACGGAACTGGCCGAGCGGGTGCGTTCCTCAGGCGAACGCGAGGAGTTGACTCCGATGACGCCGTTCGAGCGAAAGATCGTGCACGACGCGGTGGCCGTGGTCGACGGAGTGGTGAGCGAGAGCGAGGGCGCGGAACCCGCACGTCGCGTGGTCGTGCTGCCCGTCCCTTGATCTGTCTTCCAGCGCTGTGCCGCAGCCCCGACGAGCGAGACGGTCCGCGAGATGCAGCTGAGGGCACCACAATGTTTCACGTGAAACGCCGGGGCGTGCAGTGTTGATCGAGCAGGCGTCAGTGTCGGTCTTTGGTGAGCGGCTGCCGCTCGCGCGCCGTTATGCGGAGATACTGGCGTCAATTGGGGTTGAGCGCGGATTGCTGGGTCCGCGTGAGGTAACACGGATCTGGGAGCGGCATCTGCTGAACTGTGCGGTGCTCCAGGAGCTGATCGATCCAGCGGAACACGTAGTGGATGTGGGTAGTGGAGCCGGTCTGCCGGGTATCCCCTTGGCTATCGCGCGTCCTGACTTGCGGGTCACCCTTGTCGAACCGCTATTACGCCGGGCGACCTTCCTCGATGAGGTCGTGGCCGCGCTCGAGCTGGACGTCGTGGTGCATCGCGGGCGGGCGGAGGATGCCGCTACACGTCGGGCGGTCGGTCCAGCCGACGTCGTGGCGTCGCGTGCGGTGGCCCCGTTGGGCAAGCTCATGGCGTGGTGTCTGCCGCATGCCAGGCCCGGGGGCCGGGTGCTGGCACTCAAGGGCAAATCTGCCGCGGAGGAACTTGCTCGCGACTTCGACGCCATTCGGCGGGCGGGCGGTCGGTCCGCCACCGCCCGTGAATGCGGGGTAGGGATGCTCGATACACCGTCGACGGTGGTCGAGGTCTCCCGGGCGCCGCGGTCGTAGCACAGTCGTTGGTGTAGGGCGCGTGCTGAATTGCCTACAGTAGGAGCGGTACCGCGCGGCCGAGCAGGATGGCAGGCACAACAGAGACAGAATCGAAGGTGAGCCAAGTTTCACGTGAAACATCGTCACCGCGGCCGGAGACGTTGCCCGGGGTTACCCACGGCGCGGGTGTGGTCTTGCGGCCGAGTAGCAACTATGAAGACACCCCGATCGGGGCGGCCGCGGCTCGAGCGACGCAGTACAAACATCCCGGGGGTGCGACTCTCCCCCGCCCGGAGCGTCGCCGGATTCTCACAATTGCGAATCAGAAGGGTGGGGTCGGCAAGACCACCACGACGGTCAACGTCGCCGCTGCGCTGGCGTTGCACAAGCTCACCGTGCTGGTCATCGACCTGGATCCGCAGGGCAACGCCAGTACCGCGCTGGGGGTACCCCATCAGTCCGGCACACCCTCAATCTATGAAGTGCTCCTCGGTGAGACCTCGCTCGAGGAGACCGTGCAGACCAGTACCCACTCGCCGAATCTGCTGTGTGTGCCCGCCACGATCGACCTGGCCGGTGCCGAAATCGAACTGGTCTCCCTCGTGGCCCGGGAGGGTCGCCTCAAGCGCGCGCTGGATGCGGATGCGCTGGATCGGCTCGGCGTCGATTTTGTGCTCATCGATTGCCCGCCGTCGCTGGGGTTGCTCACGGTGAACGCACTGGTCGCCGCCCCCGAGGTGCTCATTCCGATCCAATGTGAGTACTACGCGCTGGAGGGCTTGGGCCAGCTACTGCGCAACATCGAGCTGGTACAGGCACATCTCAACCCAGAGCTGCACGTCTCCACCATCCTGCTGACGATGTATGACGGGCGCACCAAGCTCGCCGATCAGGTCGCCGACGAGGTGCGGACCCACTTCGGCGATCTCGTCCTCCGAACGATGATCCCGCGCAGCGTGAAGGTCTCCGAGGCGCCGGGATACGGACAGACCGTATTGGCCTACGATCCCGGTTCTCGCGGAGCCATGAGCTACCTGGACGCAGGTCGCGAGTTCGCGCGGCGCGGAGACATCACCCTGTCCCGGCCACCGCGTGATGACGAGCAGGGAGCACAGGAGTGACTCAGCAACGCCGGGGCGGACTGGGCCGGGGGCTCGCGGCCTTGATTCCCAGTGGACCGACCGAAGGTCCGCGTCTCGGCGCCGCCGCTGCGGATGTGATGTTCGGTTCGCGCGGTGACGCCGACCCGTTGGCGGAGCAATCGGAGACCGGCGCCGGTGCCGCTGCAGCCACCCCAGCCTCCCCAACGGTGATCGATGCTGCGCCATCCGGCGCGGTCTATCGCGAGCTTCGGACGACGGACATCAGCCCCAATGCCCGGCAGCCCCGTCAGGTGTTCGACGAGGATGCGCTGGCCGAGCTCGTGCACTCGATCCGTGAGTTCGGACTGATGCAACCCATCGTCGTCCGGGAGGACTCGCCCGGGCACTACGAGCTGGTCATGGGCGAGCGAAGGTGGCGCGCAACGCAGGCAGCTGGACTGGATACCATCCCGGCGATCGTGCGAAGCACCGCCGACAAGTCGATGTTGCGCGACGCGTTGTTGGAAAACATCCACCGCGTTCAACTGAACCCGCTGGAGGAAGCTGCCGCCTACCAACAGTTGCTGGAGGAGTTCGACGTGACACACGACGAGCTCGCCTCCCACATCGGGCGGTCGCGGCCCGTGGTGACCAATACGATTCGGCTATTGCGGCTACCGGTGCCGGTGCAGCGTCGGGTCGCGGCGGGGGTGCTGTCCGCCGGGCACGCACGCGCACTGCTGTCCATGGAAGGAAAGCCGGAGGCTCAGGAGGATTTGGCGACCCGCGTCGTGGCGGAGGGCCTGTCGGTTCGGGCCACCGAGGAGGCAGTGACCCTCACCCGCAGAAACGACGCGCACCCAGCCTCCTCTCGCCACCGCGCCGACGAGCCGCCCCACCAACCTGCGCTAGAAGGAGTCGCCGAGCGCCTGTCCGACAGCTTCGACACCAAGGTCACTGTCAGCTTAGGCAAGCGCAAGGGCAAGATCGTGGTTGAGTTCGGCTCGGTCGATGATCTAGAACGCATTGTGACGCTGATGGGCTCGCCGAAATCCGATTAGCCTTGCTCGGCGATGTCCAGGCACCCGCCGTTGATTCGTCACTGTGATGAAGCAGGCGTGCGCGATAGAGGTGGTGTGTCGTGACGACATCAAAAGCGCTGTGGTGGAAAGCGTTTCACGTGAAACCCTACGGCGGGCAACGCTAGAGCTAGGCCGAAAACAGGTGCTCGCTCCCCTGGCGCGCGGGGTTACGCTAACAGGACTGCGAACCAGCTTCTGGAGCGCCCGGCGGCTCAGTAGAGGAGGTCGGCACTGTGTCCCGACGTGTCGCAAGTCTGACGCTGGACTCACTGGACCAGTTTCCGCACGAGTGCCGTCGATGCGTGTTCTGGGAGCTGGCGCCGCATGCGGTGAGCCAGGCGCAGATGTACGGCCAAACCGAGTTCGAGAAGGAGGCCTGGGTCTCGGGAGTGCTGCTCGAGTGGGGGTCCTGCGGAAAGACCCTGTCTGTCGACGGTGTCCCCGCCGGCTATGCGACGTACGCCCCACCGAGTGCGACACCGCGGGCGGCGGCGTTCCCCACTTCCCCGGTGAGCGCGGACGCGGTGCTGCTGATGTCGCTGCGGGTGTTTGACGGGTTCGCCGGCGGTGGTCTCGGCCGAGTGCTCGTGCAGTCGGTGGCGAAGGACCTGACTAAACGCGGCGTGCGCGCGATCGAGGCCTTCGGTGATGCGCGCGACCCGGCTTGCCTGGACGCGCGCGCTGAGTCCTGCGTGATTCCTGCCGCTTTCCTGCTCAGTGTGGGATTTAAGACGGTGCGCCACCATGAGCGGTGGCCGCGGCTGCGCTTGGAACTGCGGTCGGCGATCAGTTGGAAGGAAGACGTGGAAGCGGCGTTGGACCGCCTACTGGGCAGCGTCAGCATCGGCACCGTACCGGCAAGTGCGGCCCACGCCACCGCTCGGCCGGCTTAGGCTTGGGCGCGGCGAGTCAGCCGGTCAGTTCCTCGGCGAGCAGCTCCTCGAAGGTGAACGTACCGGTGGGCTGGTCGTCCACGCCGAGCATGTACAGCCGCTTCACCCCCACGACGACGGCCTCTGCAATGGCGTCGCGTTGGCGCGACTGGGCCAGCAAGGCGACATCGTGCGCGTTGGACAAGTACCCGACCTCGAGGTGTACGGCAGGCATCTTGGTGAGTCGCAAAAGGTCCCAGGTCCGGCCGTGGTTGCGGCAGTTCTGCATTCCGGTACGGGCCACGATCTCGCGCAGCACGTAGCCGCCCAGCATCTCGCCGATTGTCGAGTTCGCGCCGTCGGCGTTGCCGAAATGGAAGCTGGAAACTCCCTGCGCGTGTGGTGATTTGTTGGCGTCGGCGTGTAGCGAGATGAGCAGGTCTGCACCGCAGGAGTTGGCGAACGCTGCCCGCTCGCTGGCCGGCGGGTTTGTGTGCCGGGGGTGGGACAGGAACGTCTCCACGCCGGTGGCGGCCAAGCGCCCTTCCACGAGGCACGCCAGGTCCCACACGAGGTCGGCCTCTGCGAGGGCGCCGCCGGCACCGGTCAGCCCGTACGCACTTGCGAGGACACCCAGTTCGTCGCCACCGCAGGCCGGGTCGATGACGATGCGCTTTCCGCGGAGCTGTGGCCCGGAGAGGCGAACAGCTTCTTCCTCCCGAATGCGCTGCGGCGAGCCTCCCGATGCCATCCGCGCGAGGTAGCCCAGCGCGCGCAGCGTCGCAGGTCCACAGATGCCGTCGCTGGTGACGCCACACTCACGTTGGAAGCTGCGCAGCGCGACGTCCGTCTGCGGACCGAAGACACCGTCCGCGCGGCCGGTGTTGTACCCGAGCTCGAGCAACCGGGTCTGCAGCGTCTGGACGTCGTCTCCGGACATGGGTGCGGCCAGCTGGTAGATCAGGGTCCGCGCGCCCAGCTTGTAGGACGCCTCTTTTAATGCCCGGTACGTCGCACTGCCCACCAGCCCGTCGACAATGAGGCCCCGGTGTTGCTGGAAGGCTCGGACGGCGTGATCCACGGAGTGGTCGAAAACGGATTCGCCTTCCCGCGTTGGCAAATGGCCTAGATCGACCAGCGCGGCGCGGATCTCGGCTACTGCAACTCCATCGTCGCCGAGCCGGAGGATCTGCATGCAAGGCCTTCCCAGTGATGATCAGTAAGGTCAAGGGTCTCATGTGAGGGTGCCACAGCACGTGACAAACCCGAAGTTGTTGCGTAGCCAACAATGAACGGTGCCCGCGGGTGTCGCCGACCGCGCAATCGGAGGGCACCCGCAGGCACGTCGATCAGAGGACCCCGGACAGGTCCTGCAGCAGCGCAGCCTTGGGCTTGGCGCCCACGATCTGCTTCACCGGCTTGCCGTCCTGGAACAGGATGAGCGTAGGAATCGACATGATCTGGTAGTCCCTGGGGATGGAGGGGTTCGCGTCGATGTCCATCTTGGCGATGGTCAGCTTCTCGCCGTGTTCGTTGGCGATCTCTTCGAGCACTGGCGCGACCATCTTGCACGGCCCGCACCAGGTAGCCCAGAAGTCGACGAGAACGGGCTTGCTGCTACCGAGAACCTCATCGGCGAACGTGGCGTCGGTGACGGTGATGGGTGTGGACATGAGTGCTCCTTTTGAGGGGTGTACAGGTGGGAAGGGGGGATGCTCAGGCGCCGGTGGCGACGGCTCCGTAACCGCCGCCGACGAGTTCGGGCGCTCGCGCCGCATGTTCGGGGTCGAGTGCGTGCTCGGCGAGCCAACGCTCCGCGTCGATGGCGGCCGAGCATCCGGTGCCTGCTGCGGTGATGGCCTGACGGTAGGTGTGATCGACGAGGTCGCCTGCCGCGAATACGCCGTCGAGGGAGGTGGCGGTGCTGCCGTCATCGACGCGCACATACCCACCGCCATCCACGGCGACCTGCGCACGCACCAGCTCGCTGCGCGGATCATGCCCGACGGCGACGAACATCGCCGTGACGTCGAGAGCGCTCTCCGCTCCCGTCGTCGTATCGCGTAGGCGCAGACCCGAGACACTGCCGTCGCCGAGAACCCCGACCACCGCGGCGTTCGTGCGGAAGCGGATCTTGTCGTTCTGCTGGGCGCGCTCCAACATGATCCGGGAGGAGCGGAACTCCTCCCGGCGGTGGATCAGGGTGACTGAGCGGGCGAAGCGGGTGAGGAAGGTGGCTTCCTCCATGGCCGAGTCACCACCACCGATCACGGCGATATCCTGGTCACGGAAGAAGAAGCCGTCGCAGGTGGCGCACGAGCTGACGCCACGCCCGAGAAGGGTCTGCTCGCCGGGGATGCCGAGGTATCGGGGTGCCGCGCCCATCGCCAGGATCACCGCCCGCGCCCGGTAGGTACGGCCATTGGCGGCGACCGTTTTCACCGGTCCGGACAGCTCGACCGACTCCACGTCTTCGGCCCGGAGCTCGGCGCCGAAGCGCTTGGCCTGCTCGCGCATCTCCTCCATCAGGGCCGGGCCCATGATGCCCTCGCGAAAGCCCGGGAAGTTCTCCACCTCGGTGGTGGTCATCAGGGCACCGCCGAACTGGCTGCCCTCGAAAACCAGGGGGTTCAGCTGGGCACGAGCGGTATACACGGCGGCCGTGTACCCGGCCGGGCCGGACCCGATGACGATGACATCCCGGACAGCGTCGTCCCGATCAGTACCGTCGGACGCTGTCGAGAATGCGGATGGGTCGGGCATGGGCGCCTCCTGGAGGGTCAACTCGCGTGCTCACGATTCAACACCAGGGCTCGGACGCTTGTTCCGGGTGCGTGCAGCCGGCGGTCAGCGAGGGCCGATATCCACCTTGCTCAGGGTGGCAGGGTTCTGCGCCGAGCACTCCGGGCCCACGACCAGTGCGGTGAACACCGCGACGCGACCCGTCGGGAGCAGCAGCAGGATGCCACGGCGGCCGTCGAGCGTGACAGGAGCGGCGCCGATCACGGTGGTTGCGGGGCGTACGCCGTTGGCCTGGAGACACCCCGGCAGTGCGGTGTTAACACTGAGCGAGCCGTAGTCCTGACGGCCGAGCGCCGCCAGGGCTTGGGCCCCCGGCGTGCCCGAGCCCAGGTCCAGTACCTGCGGTGCTGGACCCGCCTGCGGCGCTGGGACTGCCTGCGGCGCTGCGGCCTGCGGAGTGCCGGAGACGCTGTGTGACCCCAGCACCGAACCCAGCGCCACCACGCCGGCGACGGCAGCCGCAGCCACGAGCGCGGCTCCCACGTACACGCCTCGACGACGAACACCATGCCGACTTGCGCGGGCCGCGGCCAAGTCGCTGACTCGCGCGGGCGGGGCCACCAGGCCGGCAAGCGCCGCGTCCATCCGCGCGGCGAGGTGGGCAGGCATCGCCACCGAGGCCGGGGGTGCTGCGGAGAGCTGCCGCACGGTGCTGTCCAGGGCGGTGAGCACCCGGGTGGCGTCGTGATCGGCTCGCACCCGTGGCCACAGGGCTGCGGTCAGTCCCTCGTCCAACGCGCCCGCATGGAGATCGGCGAGAAGTTCGCGCGAGTACGGAGGGTCGAGCAACGAAGACCAAGCCGTGGCGTCGTTCATCGATCCTCCCTTCTGGTGTGTGTCCTCGCCTGTGTGACGTGCGGCAGAGCGGAACGGTTCCCCTCGACTGCAGAATGTGTCGGCGTGTCCTCGGCGCGGAGGTGTCCGAGCAGCACAGCCAGCTTGGTGCGGCCCCGCGCACAGCGACTCTTGATCGTGCCCTCGGCAACCCCCAGAGCCCGGGCGGCGTCGATTACCGAGTACCCCTCGACGTCGACGGCGACCACGGCGGCGCGTTGGTCGGCCGGGATCTTGAGCAGCGCCTGGTGCACCAGCAGGCTGAGCTCTTTGTCGGCCATGGCGTCACCGGGCGCCGCGAGCTCCTCGTGATCGTCCTCGGGCAACGTGACGGTGGGCCGGGCCTGACGTCTGCGCATCCGGTCGAGGCAGGAGTTGACGACGATGCGGTGCAGCCAGGTGGTGACGGCGGAGTCCGCTCGAAAGCTGGCGGCCGCGCGGTGGGCGGAGAGGAAGGCATCCTGCAGGGCGTCCGCGGCCTCCTCGGGGTCACGCGTGGTGCGCAGCGCGACCGCCCACATCCGGTCGCGGTGGCGGCGTACGAGTTCCGCGAATGCATGGGGATCGCCTGCGGCATGCGCACGGACCAACTCAACATCGGAGACCTGCGCTCCGGTGCAATTGCGGCCCCCCGCCCCCGACATGGTCTCAGCCCGCTCGCTGCAAGGTGAGCTCGGCGATCTTGCTGCTGTACGGCGTTGCGGATCCACCGAGCTTGGTGATCCACACCAGGAGATATCTCGTCGGCTTCATGTTGTTCAGGGTGAGGGTGGTACGCCCGGACTGCAGCGTCGTGGTGGTGAGCACAGTGGTATCGGAGAGATCGGGGGTCGCGCTCGGCGACGATCGGATCTCGACGACCGTGCCGCTGCTGGGCGAGTCGACCGCCACCGAGCTCAACGCGACGGAGTCCGGCAAGGTCAACAGCAAGCCGAGACCGTTCTTGAGCCGGGGCAGCTGCTGGGAGTAGGTGTCGGTCGCCCACGAGGTGGCGGTGTCCCCATCGATGGCCTTGCCCGCGTTGCGCGAGTCGTCCATGGTGCCCTGCGGCGAGTAGACGGCGGCCTTGGTGGGAACAATTGGTCCCCCTGCCGGTGCTGTGGTCGGGCTGGCCCCGCCGGAGCCGGGCTCAGCGGAGCCGGGCCCGGAGGAGCCGGGCACACTCAGGCTCGGCAACTGTGCGGTGCTTCCCCCGCCGAGAGTGTTGACCACGGCGTAGGTCAGGGCGGCAACGATGACGATCGCGGCCACCGCCAGTGCGGTGAGGGCCAGCAGCATCTTGCGGGAGCGCGCGTTGCCTGCCCGTGCATGACGTTCGCGGGCGACGGTGGGCGAGTCGTAGTCCAGCGGTGACTCAGCGGTGCCGTGGCCCTCGTCGTGCGCGGCTGAGTCGTTGATGACGGGCATCAGGTCGGTCTGCTGGTCCAGCACAGACGCCTGGTCGAGCACAGTCTGTACTGCAGCCGCCGTCCGGATGCCGCTCTCCGGTTGCAGCGCTCGCGCGATCAGCGCGGAAATCTCGTATGGCACTCCGGGCCGGAGGGCACGCGCCGGGGTGACCACGCCGTCCTCGCCCCGCTCGGCGGCGGGCATACCGTCGACGCCGGGTTCGGGCAGCGGCCAGGTCCCCGTGATCAACGCGTAGAGGATGGCGCCGAGGCCTTGGACATCTGCGGCCGGCTCGGCGTCGGTGGGAACGCCGGGGAAAGCCAGCACGGCGTTTCCCGCGGTGCTGATCCGGATCCGGTCCGGGTGGTCCAGGCCAACCGGGACACCGGAACGATGGGCGGCCTCGGCCACTCCGGCCAGCGCACGGACGGCCCGCGCCGCCCCGATCGCCGGCGGTCGGGTGTCGGCAACGTCTTTAAGGGAGCGCCCGGCGGTCCACTCCGCCACCACGATGCCGCCCGAACTGCCGCGCACCACGTCCAGCACTCTGGCGAGCGCAGGCGAGTCGATCCGACCGAGCCGCAAGGTGCGCCCCAGCACGGCCTGCGGCCCCTCGGCGTCGTCCGGGTCCGCTGTCTGCTCGGCGTCGACGAAGGTGAGTGCGACATCGCGTTCCAGGACGGTGTCCTTGGCCTGCCAGAACCGGAGTGATCCGGAGCCACCGTGCGCCGTGAGCAGCCGGTAGCGTCCACCCGCCACCGCTGCCCCGGGTACGAGCTGTGGGCCGCGCACCACGGCGCGCGCGCGGGGTGCGGGGGTTGGCCGCTCGCGCGCCGGCTTGTCGGCTGGCACTGCTCCACCCCCACCTCTCCGGACGCCATGACTGCTCGGGTAAGGGTACGGGAGCGACGCGGCCGGTAGGCGCGGCAGCAGGGTCGTCTCCTCGAACATCGACGGATCGAGGTCGTCCTGCGCGGGTGGGGGTGCCGATCCCGCTGCTGTCATCGCATCGGGCCTGCCGAATCTGCCGGGCAGCCGAGCGGTGATTGCACGCACTATCCCCGCCGTCTCGGGCAGCTTGAACACCAGCAGCAGGCCGTAGCCGATGCCGAGCACGATCACGGTGTGCAGCGCCATGGCCACCAACGATCCGGCGAGGATGCCCAAGGTGTTCTCCAGCGTGCTCACCGGCACCGCGAGCCCGAACAGGGCGTCCACCGCGACGGCGATGAGGCTTGCGGCCAGCACGGTGACCGTGGTGCGCACCAGCGCCTTGGTCTCCAGGTGACCGAGCTGGCGCCACAGCACCAGTCCGCCGACAATCGCTCCGGCGGTGAAGCCAACGCCGTTGATGAACGACAGCCATCCCACCACTTGATCGGGGTGCACGAACGAGGGGATCCACAGCATGAAGGGGATGCGCACGATTACCGTCAGCGCCATCAGCAGAGTCGGGATCCAGGGCTGCTGGCGGGCGTAGAAGACCCGCAGCTGGATCAGTCCGATCGCGAACGGCAACAGTCCGAAGGCGGAGACCGCGACCGTGGCGCCCAGTCGACTGGCGTTCTCAACCGCGGACGCGCTGCCCCGCAGCGAGAACAGCGCCACGCCCAGAGTGGTGCCGTGCACCGTGAACAGGGCGATGATGGGCAGCAGCCCGACGGTGGACAACCGCGAGGCCAGCGAGAGATCGGCGACCACGCTGTCGGTGTCGTTGGATGCGGCAGCGCGGCTCATCCTGGGCATGATCGCCGTGATCAGCGAGACGCCGAGCACCCCGTAGGGCACCTGCAACAGGAGCCAGGCGGTTTGGAACAACACCGGGCCGCTCTGGTCGTACTGCGAAACCACCCGGTTGGTGATGATGAAGCCCACCTGGCTGACCAGCACGTAGGCGAGGACCGCCACGCCCATCCCCCCGAAGTGCTTCAGCCGGGGGTCGATCCCCCACTTCGGTCGCAGATCGACACCCGTCTTGCGCAGTGCGGGGACGAGGTAGATCGCCTGGGCGACGATGCCAAGGGTGGTGCCGGTGCCGAGGACCAACAGCTTGGGGTTGCTCAGCGAGTTCTGCAGCTCTCCCGGCGTCAGGTAGTAGGCCACGATGGCGGCCAGGGTGACGATGTTGTTCAGGACGGGTGCCCACGCCACCTTGGCGAACAGTCCGCGAGTGTTCAAGATGGCGCCGAACAGCGCACCCAGACCGTAGAACAGGATCTGCGGCAGCAGGAGCAGCGCGAACAGGGTGGCCAGCCGGGTGTCCACCTGCCCGTTGGGATCGAGAAACAGGTGGATCAGCCATGGTGCGCCGACCATGGACGCCACCGTGGCGGTGAGCAGCACCAACCCGGCGACGGTGAGCAGCCGACGGGTGAACTCCGTCCCGCCGTCGGGGTCCTCGCGCTCCGCCCGCACCAGCACCGGCACGACGATGCTGGTGAGCACCGCACCGAGCACCAGCTCGGACACGATGTTGGGCAAGGTGTTGGCGACGCTGAACGAGCTCGCGTCGGCGCCGAGACCGATGGTCGCGGCCAAGGCCACTGCTTTCAGGAAACCCGTGATGCGGCTGATCAGCGTGGGGATGACCTGCGAACCGCTCGCCTTGAGCAGCCCGGTGTCGCTGCGATCGTCCGCAACGTGCCTGCTAGCGGCTGGGACGCTCACCTGTGCACCATCCGCTGCTCGTCGGCCCGGTCGGGCTGCCCTCGAAAACGGTGCCATAACCGCCGTGCCACCAGGACGAGCAGGACGAGCGCAGCCCCGGCGGTGGCCAGTGCGGTTGCGGGACCGTACGCGGTGGAGCGCACCTGCAGACGGGTCGTCTCCCCGAGCCGCTGGCCGTTGTCGGTGCTCAGCGCGACATCGACGGCGAACTGGCCGGTGCGGCGAACCGAGGTGGGTACCTGCAGCTGACGGCTGCTGTGCGCGGGAAGTTGCTGTACCCCGATGTCCGTCGCCCGCAATCCCGCCGGGGCGTCCACCGTGAGACGGACGTTCACCGACACCGGCAGATCGTTGTGCACGACCAGCAGCAGCGGGCTCTGCGCGGAGGCCAACGTGTACGTGCCGCTGGGTGCCTGCAGGGCGACGGCGTGGTGCAACTGGTCGAGCTCCTGGCGGACGGCCTGCACTTGCGGGTCCCCCGCCGCCCCGTCACGGGTGGTGCTGGAGGCAGTGGAGGCGCCCCGCAACATTCCCAGCCGCAGCGGTGCCAGCAGATCATCGGGGCTGGTACCGCTCTGCGGGTCACGCTGCAGCGCGGCAGCAAAGCGGTCGACGTCGGCCGCCACGGTGGAGATCGCGGTGGTGGTGCGAGCAGGGATCTCCGACGAGGCCGCCTGCACCGGGTAGTCCAGCTGCGTCGTGGTGGTACTGGAATTCGCTTGAGCAAGCAGCGTGGGCAGCGGCAGCGCGGTGGCGGCGCCCGCTTGCAACAGGGTGCTCAGCTCACCGAGCATCGTCTGGGCTTGGCTGCCGCCGATCTCCCACCGCTGGGGGGGCGCGAGCAGCACAGAGCTGGGCCTGCCGGCGCTGGTGCCGCCCGTGCCGATCGCCGGCCACGCGATGGCGCCGAGCGCGTCCTGTAGCCGCAGGTGCCGCTGATCGCCGGACCCCGTGGCTGCCAGTGCCGTCGCCGAAGGTGCGTCGATGAGCGCGACCCCGAGGGAGTTGCCGCCGGCGTCGAGCCGGGCGGTTCTCGTGGTGAGCGGCAGGGCTGACCCGCCTGTGGTGGTGATGCCGTCGCTGGAGACGAGCGTGGATTTGGCGCCCAGAGCCGCCAGTTCGGTGGCAGTGCGCTCGGCGAGGAATCCGCCGTCGGGCCACACGACGTCGGCCAGTGCAGGCAGACCCAGTGTCTTGGCCACGACGTCGCGCCCCGCGTCGATTGCAGCGCGCTCCAGGTCGGGCAACGAGCTCCGGGCAAGTGCGTTCACGTCGGCCTGCGCCCAGGGCAGGGCCACCACGCAGCGGCCTTTGCTCGTCGCCCTCAGGCGGTCCAGCCAGGCGCCGGCGGCGGGGCCTCCGGTGCCAAGAACACGCGAGCCGTTGCCTGCGGCCACCTCATAGCCGCGGGTCATGTCCACCGCGGTCACCAAAAGGTCGGGGTCCACCCCGAGGCAGAGACTGTCGGCGAGGGCGCCGGTGGGGTCGGCGGCGGGCGTGGTGCGCTGTTGGACAGCCCGGAGCAGGCCGTCCAAACGCCCACCGTCGGCGAAGGACCGTGCCAGCTCGTCGTCGCCCAACACGGTGGGCGTGCCGAGTGCGCCGGGGAGCAGGCGTGGTCGGTCGGCCAGCGGCCACAGCACGGTCATGCCGGTCGCGGCGGTGGGCACCCGGACGGCAGGCGGAGCCGCAGTGCCCGGCGTCTGTGCTGCCGGCGGCAGACTCAGTACGGGCAACAAGAACTGCGCTACGTCCAGGCGGGCACGTCCACCGAAGTCTGGCTCCCCGTTGACATTCACCAGCATCGGGTACACCCCGGGTTGGGTCAACGCCAGGCTGTTGGCTGTGGTGCCGCTCAACGGCAGCGACAACGAGAAGGGAACCGACTGACCAGGACTGAGCTTGGCCGACACCGTGGTGAAGGGGCCCTGGATCGCCGGCTCGGTGGGCACCGAGCGCAGCGCAGTGCGCAGTTCGGTCTCGTTCTGGACCATCGGTGCGCGCTCCAAGCGCACCTGCAGGTTGCTGACGTCGCGATCACCGTCGTTGATCACGGAGCCCTGGGCCGTCACCCGGTCGGCCGCAGTGC
>JAABUM010003291.1_pt1 | contig 20199 bp, 20 predicted proteins | sample 5559161 | NCBI WGS metagenome assembly JAABUM01 (sample SAMN10711868, study PRJNA513369) | rock metagenome | isolation source: Antarctica rocks | place: Antarctica: Victoria Land, Siegfried Peak nord
ACGAAGGTAGCGTCAGACATGTCGAGGTCTTCCAGATGGGTGGTGTGAGAACTTCCATCTTCGGGAGACCTCGACCCCTACCCGGTCACCGACGCGCCGCCACCTACACCCTCATCTGCGAAGAGCCTCCAATGTAGTGACCCTGCAGAAGGCGTCAGCAAGGATGGGGAAGGCGCCTCCCCCCACGGTTTCCGCGACGAGGAGGCGGCGGCCCGCGGACAAGCCCCGCTGGTCGCGCTGCTCTGGTCGCGCTGCTCGGATCCGGCGGGGCCGGCCCCGCGGGATCGCGGATGGGCTCAGCGTTGGTTCGTCGCCCGTCGCAGGATGTCCCGCGCCTTCTCCTCGACGGGCCGATCCACCATCGTTCCACCCACTGATCGCGCTTCGCCCTGGGACGCTGTGGCAAGGATTTCTTGCGCCCACGACACCTGTGTTGATGATGGCGACAGTCCTGAGCGGGCAGCACGCAGCTGCCGCGGATGGATACACATCTTTCCGCGAAAGCCCAGCGACGCAGCGTGCGATGAGTCGGAGACGACCATGTCTGAGTCATCCAACGTTGTCGTCACGCCGTCTACAGGTCCGTGGAGACCAGCGGTGGCCGACGCCAGGTTGACCAGAGATCGTGCTGTCAGCAGGGCCCGCCTGTCATCAGCCTCCACTCCTAGCTCGGTGGCTAGGTCAACGTTGCCGAACGCGAGACGAATGACGACGTCGCACGTCGCGATGCTCGTCGCCTCGGTGACGCCGCGAGCCGACTCGATGAGCGCGATTACCTGGACATCGCCGCCGATCTCGGCCACCGCCGACCTGACGTCCGCGGCTGATTCGGTCTTGGACAGCATGACATGACTCACGACTGCGCGCAGCGCGCGCACATCGTGAGTGTGATCGGGGGTACCGCGCGCGTTGATCCGCACGACTGCTGATCCGCCGGCGCGCAAAAAGGAAAGGACGTTCACGCGCGCCGCAGGTCTGTTCGCCCGAGCCACACCATCCTCCAAGTCGACGATGACGACGTCCGCTCCGGAGCCGGCGGCCCGATCAAAACGCTCGGGCCGGTCGCCTGGCACGAACAGAAATGTGGTTGCGGTGCGTGGATCGGACACGAGGCTACTCGGCAGCCTCTAGGTAATGGAGCGCCAACGCCTCGACCTCGATCGTCATGTATGGAAACGCTGGCAGACCTGATAGCAAAGTGTGCAGCGTGGACGCGTCCGAGGCGGACCACAGGCCTACGTTCGCGGTGGTTCCGGGCACGCGCCAAATCCGCCGAAGGACACCGCGCCGGCGGTAGTCCATGCCAACTTGCCGCTCGTCGTCGAGTACCGTCGCCCAGCGTTCGTCATCGACGTTGTCTGGGCGCCGCAGGACGATGCGAACCAGGTACTCAGCCATCGCGAGCCTCCACGCGGTGTGACGACTGCGTGAGTGCCTCGTGGGTGTGCTCACCGAGCGCCGGCACACGAGGCGTGTCTTGCAGCTCCCATCCACCAAATCGGAAAGGCGTCGCGATAACCGAGACGGTCTCGCCACTCGGCAGGCGGACGGGTCTCCATCGCCGTCCCGCGTCGAGCTGCGGATGCCTAGCGACATCCGCGGTCTGATTCAGGTACCCCCAAGGAACACCTGCCTGGTCCAAGGCCACCTCAAGTTCGGCCGATGTCCAGGTCGAGACCGCATTGGCGACCGCATCCTCGACCTCGTCACGGTGAACAAGCCTTCCTGAGTTCTTGACGAGTCGGTCATCGCTCGCCAAATTGTCCAGCCCGAGAACCCCGCACAGTAGCAGCCACTGCCGATCGTTTTGAACAGCAATGTTCAACGTGGAGCCATCAACCGATTCGAACGGCCCGTAGGGGGTAATTGTCGCGTGGCGCGTTCCCGCCGGTTGGATATCGGCCCCGCCTTCACGGTAAGCGAGGAGCAGCGGGCTCATCCACTCGGCGAGAACGTCGAACATGGCGATGTGGATGCGCTCACCACGTCCGGTCATGTCGCGCGATCTCAACGCCGCCAGGATCGCCGTTGCCGCGTAGATGCCGCCGCCCAGATCCGCCAGCGACACACCCGGCTTCGCCGGCACACCGGGCAGCCCGGTATTCGCAGTCACCCCCGCTTCACCTTGGACAAGCAGGTCGAAGGCCTTTCGCTGACGATACGGCCCGGTCGGACCGTATCCGCTGATCTGGCATGTCACCAGACGAGGGTTGAGCTCCTCCAGTTCAGCCTCCGACACAATTCGTTCGACCGCGCCCGGGCTGAGGTTGGACAGGAACACATCCGCGGTCTCGAGCAGACGAAGCAGCGCGTCTTTGCCGGCTGGCGACTTCAGGTCGAGAACGACCGAGCGTTTGCGGTAGTTGAGCCAGACGAAGTGCGAGGCCATACCTCTCACGAAGGTGTCGTAGTCACGAGAGAAATCACCCCCACCTGGTCTCTCGACCTTGATGACGTCGGCTCCCAGATCTGCGAGATGACGCGAACACAGCGGAGCAGCGACAGCCTGCTCGAGAGCTATGATCCGCAACCCCGCCAAGGGACCTTTCGAATCGCTCATGATCCGAACCTCAGCACTGTGCCGACCGACGGCTGCAGGTAGCGGTCGGGCAGTTCGTCGTGGAAAGCTGCGTGGGTGTGCAGACCACTACAGTGCATGGGAATGATGTGGGAGATCTCGCGCTCTCGCATGCCTTCCAAGGTGAGGCGCACATTCTCACGGGGAGTCGTCGGGAACCCTAGGTGGAAGCCTCCCACGACTGCGAGCACTGGCTTGGGTCCGCAGATTTCACGCGACCGGTCGATCGTGTTGAGGACGCCCGCGTGCGCGCACCCGGTGAGAACGACCAGCCCCTTGTCCTTAACGTCGATAACGAGGCCTTGCTCTTCGTGGACCTGGTCCAGGCCGTAGCTCCCATCGGCACGTACCTGGTAGAGGCCCGGCGCATGTGGCGCTGGGGGTTCGACCGGCCCCTCGAAGGACACCGTCCGAGGGATGAAGCCTGTTGTGAAAATGCCACAGCCCAAGTCCAGTGCGCTGCCACTGAGCACAGGACGTCCGCCGTGGCGTTCGACGTCGCCGATCGTGAATGCTTGGTTGTAGTACGCCGACGTCCTCCCGTCCCCCATCACGGCATATCGGGGCAGGAACGCGTCGGTGTGAGTGGCGACGGGAATCGTGCGATCGAACGCGTCCAGGAACGAGTAGAGGCCGCCGTAGTGATCCGGGTGACCGTGGCTGATGACGACGTGCTCGATCTGGCTTGCGTCCACACCCAGCACCCGAAGGTTGTACATGAGGACGGAGCCCGTGAGTCCGACGTCGAACAGGACAGTCGATTCATGCCGGCCGTGCCGCGCCGTCACGAGCAGGCTGATTCCGTTCTCCGCCTGTGGCGGAGTTCGCCTTTGATCAAAATGTTCGATCAAGCCGGATCGCACACAATGGCCACCATCGCCGAGATCCACGTCAGGCAGAAGCATGTCGACCCAGTTCTCGACCAGAACCGTAATCTCGACGCTGTCAGCTTGGAAGTTTCCCATCAGAAGATCGCTAGCGGGTTGACCGGAGAACCGACGGCGCCAGTGATCGGCAGCGGCGGCGCCGAGAAGAAGAACTCGTAACGACCTTCCTCCTCGCACATGGTAGCGAGAGCTTCAAGGTCAAAAATCTCCCCCACGGTCATGCCAGCGTTGACCAACAGGATCATATGAAGCGGTTGAAACACCCCTGGCGTGTCGTTGGGCAAGACCTCCGCTCCCCACGTGTCGGTCGCCAAGGCAGCGATCTCGTTAGACGCGAACCAGTGGGCTGCCGCAACGCCAAGACCTGGAGCTGGTCCAGAGTCGTACTCGCCCCACGAGCCGAGCGCGCGCACCTGCGCGATCTGCCCAGTACGGATGAGGACGATGTCACCAGAGCGCACCTCGACTCCCTGCAACTGTGCGCACTGGGCGAGCTCGAGGTCATCAATCGACTGTCCGGCCTCCAGCCAGTCCACGCCTCGGTAGCGCGGGATGTCCAGCAGGATGCCTCGACCAACAACACCGTCGGCGATGCCGACGATGCTGTTAATTGTCGCTCCCGCACTGGTCACTTTGTCGAGACCGTGACCGTTGTACATCTGACCCCGGTAGAAGATGTGTGCCAACGCGTCCCACTGCGTGCCGCATTGCAGCGGCATGGACACCGCGTCGTCCGTGTATCGGAGGACAGCGAGGTGGTCTTGCGCGCCCAGTGCGATGTCACCGCCGTCCTGGAGCATGAAATGGACTGGGTTAGTTCGACCGCCGAACCCCCCACTCTGGGGGCCGCTGCTGTCGAACGGGAGGCCGCAGGAAACGACACGACCCGACCGGACCATGGTGGCTGCGTGGATGAGCGCGTCCGGAGTGATGAAGTTGAGGGTTCCTCGCTGGTCGTCGACACCCCATCGCGACCAGTTGCGATAGCGAAGGCAGAGCTCGTCGACCAGCGCGATAGACTCTTCTTCGGTTCGAGGCTGCACGATCGTAGTGGCAACTGTGGGGCGGACGTCCGTCATGCTGAGCCCTTATCTGTGAGAACATCTGACATTGATGCCACCGCGGTTGCACATTGAACCCCGGCGCCTATGGCATGCCTAGGGCTCAAACAAGTGCAACGCTTCTTGGGCGCGAGGCCATAGTCCTGATTGTTGAGCGTGCTGACTTGGTAGCGCTATGGTGGAAGAAACATACCTGAGGAGAAACCCTGTGAACGCTGACATAGGGGGTTCTCCAACTTTGCCCCTGATGCGCGCCTGACGGATCGATCGCGGCGCCACGAAGCTGGGCCGCAGCATCTGCCGCTTAGCGACCGTCCCGCATCGGAGACAAGGACCGGGCCGTGACCGGGATGGTCGACCTGACCCGAGACACCCACGGACAGCTACACGCTCGGCTGCTGGACGTCGTCCCAGGCCGGACCGGAACCGCCTACGCCGGCTGGCTCAAGCAGCAGCCGGACACCTTCACCACCGGGATCAAACAGGTCGAGCGCGGTTCCGTTCGACGGTTTGCCGCGCCCGACCCCCCGAAGCGGTGGGGACGGGGACTAGCGCGGTCGATCTGCACCCGCTCCCCCACGCTCGGGAACGGGCCGCCCTGGTCGCTGGTGCGCCGGCTTGGACTGGAACACCGCCCGCGGCTCCTGGAGGTGTGGAATGAGCTCCGGCCCTGGCGAGAGCGGCCCCTGTGGCTCACCGTCGCGTTCACCCTGCTGAGCCGTGAGCTCATCTTCGACGCATAAGGCCAACCCAACAGATCCCGGCTTCGGCTGGGGTCTTACAAGTCGAGGGTTCATGCACCAGCCCGGAAAGGTAGCAAGCTCCCTTCGCGGGCCGCGGGTCCACACCGCCGGTTCGAGGAGGATGTCCCGAGTTACAGACGGCCCACTTGCAGGCTGCCGCTGCGGCAACGACCTACTACAGTTGATCCCACCAAGCTGGCGGCGCTACTCGCGAAATCAGGTCAGCTGGCCCAGGCGCTGTGTCCCAGACGTGAGGAGAGCGCATCCGCGGCGGCGGCTACCGCTGCGCCAATCTCCGGGGCGCGCCTGAGGTCAAACCGCTCTATCGGGCAGGTGTATAGAAGCGATCCGCTGCACTCCCCGCTCGCCGAGAAGTACGGCGCGGCGATCCCACACCCACCTACAGACCGCTCCCCTTGACTTAGCGAAAACCCCTGGTCGCGGTCGCGCGCGACCTGGCGGCGGACCTCGTCCGGGTCGACCACGGTGTCGGCGGTCACTTGCTCCAGCGGACTCCCTACCAGCATCTTCTCGACCTCCTCCGCCGCCAGACCGGACAGGATCGCCCGGCCACCGGCACCGGCATGCAACGGAGACCGCGCTCCTTGCTCAATCACGTAACGAATGGAATGGGTGCACTCAATCCGCTCTCGAAACACGATCGAGTCGTGGTCACGGGTGGTGAGGTAGCAGGACTCGTTGAACTGCTTCATGAGGCCCCTGAGCACGGGTTCGGCCGCGCGCCACAACGAGTCGCGTTCTCGAAGGCTGGCAGCCAACGCGAACAGTCGAGGTCCGGCGCTGAACTGTCCACTGACTGATGTCTGTTCGACAACGGCCATCGACTCCAGCTGTTGCAACAACCTCGAGACGGCGCTCTTGTCGGTGCGGGTGTCACGGGCAAGCTGTCGAACTCCCACAGCAGACTCAGACATCGCGACGGCCTCCAACAGCAGCACGATCTTTCCCACGGTCGTCGTACGGCCAGTTCCAGCAGAACTGCTCACGGACATTGCCAACCCGCCCTTGCCTAACGTCATATGCCCGACACTTAAGGGCTCTTGACACTAATCATATCGTGCGCAGCAGCACCCCGTCCGGACTTGATGCTGATGACGGTGCCCACGGACATGAGCCGAAGCTGCTCGGCGGAACGTTCCGCGAGGGCACGCTGAATGCGAAACCCACTGCAATGCATGGGCGAGACGTTGCGTACGCCCAACGCGAGCAACCGATCGGCCGTTGAGTCGACTTTCGACTGGCTGATGCCCGGGTGACCGAGATGAAACCCGCCGAACAGCCAGTGGACCTCGTCCACCGCCGTGAGCTTACGGGCGTGCTGGAGGGCGCTCACCACTCCCGCATGACCACACGGGTCGAACTGGACGAGGCCCATTCCGGCCACGTTCACGGTGAGGGTGAGGTAGTCGCTGATGGTGTCATCCACGAGATCACCGTCGTACACGCAGATGCGGCCCGTCGGCACCTCCTGCTCGAACGACTCCGTGGTGGGGATCTCCCCGCTGGTCGTCACCCCCGGCGCTACCTGCGCCGGCCCGGTCACCTCGACCAGAACACCCCCGTTGTCCTCAATGCCCTTCCGGGTGAGGCCCCGGTTGAAGTAGGTAATGACCGTGTCCGGTCGGATGATCGATCGCGGCCGGAACGCCGTGGGGTGCACGACGACCGGGGTAGGCCTCCCGATCGCAGCCAGAACCTTTTCCAGTCCGCCGAAGTGGTCAGGATGGCCGTGGCTCAGCACCACCAGGTCCACCTCGGTGAGGTCGATGCCTAGGACCTTGGCGTTGTGTAACAGCGGCCCGGGCGTCAGCCCCGCGTCGAGAAGAATGTTGGTACGACGACGTCCGTGCCTCACCGTCAGAAGGAAGGCCAGCCCGTTCTCCGCCAGCGGTGTCCCGTGGCGGGGGGCGAAGTGCTCCGGCATGCCCTGCCGGACGAGATCGGACTCATCGACCATAAGCATGTCGATGTGGTTGTCGACCAGGACCGTGACCTCCAGGGAGTCGCAGACGTTCACCGGTCAGACCTCCGTGGAGAGAACTGCCGTGGCGTGCGCGGCGAGAGTCATACCCATTCCGTGCACCAGCGAGGTTGTCGCACCCGGAGCCTGCCTGCCTCCGGCAGCTCCTCGGAGCTGCTCTACCGCGTCCAGGATCAAGAAAAGGCCGAGCATCCCCGGGTGCCGCCAGGCGAGCCCCCCACCGCTGGGATTGACGGGGATCGTTCCCCCAGGAGCGATGTTCCCGTCGGCCACGAACGGGCCGCCCTCGCCCTTCGGGCACAGACCTAGGTCCTCGAGGAGGATCAGCAGAGTGATGGTGAAGGCGTCGTAGACGTGCGCAGTGTCGATCTCGGTCAGCGAGCGCCCAGCCATCGACAGGGCCCTAGACGCGGAGTCCGACGCGCGCGTCGCGGTCAGGTCGGGCATGGCCGAAATGTTCCTGTGATTGACAGCCTCGCCGGTGCCCAGCAGATAGACCGGCTTCCGTCGCAGGTCCTTGGCCCGCTCGGCTGAGGTCAACACCACTGCGGCGCCACCATCGGTTACCAGGCAGCAGTCGAGTTTGTGCAACGGGTCCGCGATCATTCGTGAGGCGAGCACCTCGTCCACGGTGAGCGACTCAGTGAACTCCGAGTCTGGGTTCAGGACTCCCCACTTCCGGGCCGAGACAGCCACCTGGGCCAGGTGCTCGCTCGTGGTGCCGTACTGCTCCATGTGACGCCTCGCGATCATTGCCACGCTGCCGATCGGATGGATCAACCCGTACGGCTGCTCAAAGGCCAGCCACTCCGACAGACTCACGAGCTTGCCTCTGTCGCTGCGCTGGGTGCTGCCATAGGTCACGAGAGCGGTCTCGCAGAGGCCCGCCGCGATCGCGGCGGCAGCGTGACCCAGATGGCTCACGAAGGAACATCCGCCGGTATTGGTGCCGTCCACGTAGCGCGGGTCGAGGCCGAGGTACTCGCTCACGCTGAGGGCAGGGAACGCGTGGTACGCCGAGGCGGTAAACACTCCGTCGACGTCCGCCTTGGACAGTCCAGCGTCCGCTAGCGCTCGGGCGGAGGCCTGGGCGGCCATCCCCAGCGGCGACCTTCCGTGGCCGGAATGGTCGTCGGCCTTTGCCGCCCCGACGACAGCAACTTGTCCGCGGACCCCCATCAGATCTCCTCCCGCGACGCGGGACGAAACCGCGGCAACGTCATGTCGTCGGTCACGTCGTCGAACCACATCCGCACGGGCATTCCGACGCGGATGTCCTCGGCGGCACAGTCAGTGAGGTCAGCGAGCACACGGACTCCCTCGTCGAGATCCACCAGTACCAGGGCATAAGGCACCTGGTCGGCGAAGGCGGGCGTGCCGGGGCGCCGCTGCACCGTGAACGAGTACACGGTGCCGCCCCCGGATGCGATGCGCTCCTCGAGCTTCTCGGACCAGCAGTTGGGGCACAGCGCCCTCGTGTAGAACACGTCTTGTCCGCAGTCGGCGCAGTGCTGGTAGATGGCACGCCCCTCGCGGGCACCGTCGAACCAGATCCGCTCTTCACCCCTGAGCGTGGGGAGAGGCTTGTCGTAGGTCACGGTTGCGCTCCTTTCGCTAATCTCGCAGACCCAGAAGGGCGGGCGGGCGGCAGCGCATCGGCAATGGCCTCTGACGCAGCGCGGGTACCGAGCGGACCGCCCAGGTCGGCCGTCCTGGTTGCTGGGTTGCGCACGTCGAGCGCCGTCATCAGGTCAGCGGCGGCGACCAGCTCCCCCAGCTGCGGCAACATCAGCGACGCTGACCACAGGAGCCCGACCGGGTTGGCTACGTCGCGGCCAGCGATGTCAGGTGCTGACCCGTGGATCGGTTCGAACAACGATGGGCTCGCGCCACCGGGATCGAGGTTGGCCGAAGGCCCCATCCCGATGCCGCCTGTCACGGCAGCACCGACCTCGGACAGCAGGTCGCCGAGCAGGTTGCTCGCGACGACCACCCCGAAGTCCGCCGGACGAAGGACAAGCAGTGCCGCGAGGGCGTCGGCGTGCATCAGCGTCGCGCTGACGCTCGGATGTTGCTCCGCGACCTCCTTGAAGACCTGGTCCCAGAAGGGCATCGAGTGCATCAGCCCGTTCGACTTCGTAGCTCCAACGACGCCGGTCCCGAGCTGTTCCGCAAGCTCGAAGGCATACTCCATCACTGCCGTCATGCCGTGCCGGGTAAAGACGGCACCCTGGATCGCAAGCTCGTCGCGGCCGCGGTAAAGTCGGCCGCCGATGTCGACGTACTCCCCCTCGGCATTTTCCCGCACAAAATGCAGGTCAACATCGCCGGCATGGCTCAGCGGGCCGCTCAATCCATCGAGCAGGCGGCAGGGGCGGTAGTTAACGCAGAGCCCGAGCTCCTTGCGGATGGGCACGAGCAACCCCCAGAGCGACTCGTGGTCCGGGACGTCAGGCCGCCCGACCGCACCCAGCAGGAGAGCGTCGTGCTGGCGCAAGCGCTCCAGGCCGTCCGCGGACATCATATGACCGGTCTCGACGAAGTAGTCGCACCCCCAAGGATACTCCGTCCAGTCCAGAGTGAAGCCGTGCCGATCGGCCACCAGGTCCAGGACCGGCAGGCCGGACGACATCACCTCCGGGCCAATTCCGTCACCGGGTGCGGTGCCGATGCTGTGGGTACGCGTCAAGGACACCAGCCACCTCAGAACACCGCGAGTGGGGTCAGCGGCGAACCGACGGCCCGGGTGACCGGCAAGGGAGGACCGGTGAAGAGGAACTCCCAGCGTCCCTCCTCGGCGCAAGCGGCCGACAGCGGCTCCAGGTCGAAGATCTCCCCGACCCAGAGGCCCATGTGCACGATGAAGACGATGTGCAACGGCTGATTGACGTCCGGAGTCTGGTTGGGACGGACCTCCATGCCCCACGTGTCGGTGGCCAGAGCCGCCACCTCTCGTTCGGCCACCCACGGGACCGCTTCCAGGCCGAGACCGGGGGCGCTTCCACCCGAGTAGTCGCCCCACGACCCCTGATCGCGGACCTGAGCCATCTGCCCGGTACGCACGAAGACCATATCCCCGGGACCCACGGTGAGGCCCTGCCTTCGTTCACACTCCTCTAGGTCCTCGCCGGTGATCGCCGTCCCGGGCTCGAGCCATGGCAGCCCCTTGGCCGCCGGCACGTCGAGCAGTACCCCCCGACCGACCATCTGGTCGCAGCCGCCGGTGATGTCGTTGCGCAGCGCACCTTTGCTGCTCACCATGTCGGCGTTGACCCCGTTGTAAATGTGACCCTCGAAGATGATGTGCGACAGGGCGTCCCACTGAGTGCCGCACTGCAGCGGGAGGATGAGGATGTCGTCGGTGCCGCGCAGATAACCGTCCTTGCCCCCGTAGAAGTCCCGGATGGTCGTGCCGGCCACTGCGTCGGCCCCGTCCCGGATCATGAGGTGAATCGGGTTGAACCTGCCGAATCCCCCGCCCCCGCTCTGCGGCCCGGTCTCATCGAGGGGTAGGCCCATCGCCACGACCCGGCCATTGCGGACGAGCTTCGCTGCCGCGACGCGACGCTCAGGGGTGAGGTGGTTGAGCGTCCCGATCTCGTCGTCATCCCCCCAACGACCCCAGTTGCTGTACTGCTGGCTGAGCTTGCGCACAGTTTCGATGTCCGGAACGTCCGGCACGGCGCCACCTCCAATATAAGACAGTGTCTCACTGTCTCTAAGAACGGCCAGTCTTGTCAACCCGGGCTCGCCGACTTATCAAATCGGATCCACCGTGATGCTTCAGTGAGGGGAGGGTCGTCGTTGGGGCGGAATGCCCTTCTGCTGCCGGAGAATCGGTCTTGTCGAGGATCGATCCGCCACCAGAGAGGCACCCGCCGGATGTGAGTCCGTTACGACGTCGCCGCTGTATTCGCCGCGGCGAACCTCGAGTCGGCGGAACGGGGCGCACCGCAACTTCACTACCGGCGGGAACCTGGTCTACATAACGGCCAACCACGACGGCTCCGTCCGCCGCCTGTTCGTGACCGTCGACATCAGTGATCCGGGCGACCTCCGGGAGGCCGGCCGGAAGTGGTGGTCGGGACAGCATGTCGCCGGTGGCGAGACGCCGGAGCATGCTGGTCTGTCATTCAGCGGTGCCGCCGGCCGACCGCGGCCAGGATATCGCCAACAGCGAGACCGTCCTGGAAGGCGACGCGGACCCGCTGGAGCTACACCTGCGTTGTCGACGTGGCCGACGAGCGGAACCCGAAGATCGTCTCGACCCTCCCGATGCCCTGAGCCGTACGGCAGCTACACGAGGGGGCAGCCGGTTCAGGCTGCACCACCAGCACCCGCACCACCACCCTGACCTAACGGAACCGGGGGAACGACATCGGAGGTTTAGGGAACTGACCGACAAAGCCCTACGCCGTGGCGTGTTCCACTCCGTTCCCGACCTGATCGCCAAGATCGAGGAATACCTCGCCGCACACAACGACGACCCCAAGCCGTTCATCTGGACCGCAACCGCCGACGACATCCTCGCCAAAGTCGCCCGCGGACGCGTCGCGCTTCAAGCGGTCAATCAATGACGAGACACACCACTAGTAGACCAGTGTGGGTACCCCCATGACGGTTTCCCTTCCTCCTCGCCACCGGCTGCGGCCCAACCAAGCCTCAGGACCTCTTGCCCGTCAGGCGGCCATGGCCAGCTGGACCGTGCTTCAGGATTCCATGCGTCTCAGCGGTGGGACTTCGTCGGCACCACCCGGCCCCTGGCCTCGCCGAAGCCGATCCGGTGACCGCTTACTCCGGGCGCGCTCGCCGCGATCACGATCTCGTCGCCGTTCTCTAGGAAGGTCCGCTCCTCGCCCTGCACCGTCACCGGTTCCGCGCCGCCCCAGGTCAGCTCGATGAAGGCGCCGCGGGTGTCCTTGGCGGGCCCCGAGATCGTGCCGGAAGCGAACACGTCACCGGTGCGCGCCGACGCGCCGTTGACCGTCATGTGGGCCAGCATCTGGGCCGGCGACCAGTACATCTCTCGGTACGGCGGTCGGCTGACCTCCTGGCCGTTCCACACCACCGAGAGGTCGACGTCGAGTCCCCACGGGTCTTCGAGGGCGAGGTACGGCAGCGGCTTCGGCTCTTGGGCCGGTGTAGACACTTTGGCCTCCTGCAGTGCCAGCAGCGGAACGACCCACGGCGACATGGTCGACGCGAACGACTTGCCGAGGTTGGGGCCGAGCGGCACGTACTCCCACGCCTGGAGGTCACGTGCAGACCAGTCGTTGAAGATCACGACGCCGAACAGGTACCGCTCGGCGTCCTCGACGGCGATCGACTCACCGAGCTCGGTTCCGGTGCCCACGATGAACCCGAGCTCCGCCTCGATGTCGAGACGGGTCGACGGGCCGAACACCGGGGCGTCGTCATCGGGTGCTTTGCGCTGCCCGCTCGGCCGCACGATGTCCGTGCCGGACACGACGATCGTGCCCGCGCGGCCGTGGTAGCCGATGGGCAGGTGCTTCCAGTTAGGGGTGAGCGGGTCTGGGTTCTGCGGGCGGAACAACCGCCCGAGGTTGGCCGCATGGTGCTCGGACGCGTAGAAGTCGACGTAGTCGGCCACCTCGACCGGCAGGTGCAGCGTGACCTCGTGCAACGGATACAGGACCTCCTGCGGCACCGGCCCCGCGAGCCGGTCGCGCACCTCGGCACGTACCTGGACCCAACGGTCGTAGCCCTGGGCCATGAAGGGGTTGAGGCTGGGTCCGGCGAACACGTCGTCGCCCAGCAGGCCGGCCAGGTCCACCACCGTGTCGCCGAGGCGGGTGGCCACCCGTGGAGCGGAGTCCGCCACCGAGTAGACGCCGTAGGGCAGATTGTCGAGGCCGAACAACGAGTCGGCGGGGACGGGGATTTCGGTCATGCGGGGATCCCTTCGGGAAGGTCGGGTGATGCGGACCCGCGCCGGGCGGCCAGCAGGTGCGAGTCATCGAGCAGGTCGAGCCGTGCGAGATCCGTCAGAGGCTCGTCGATGCTGCACGTGCCGACTGAACGGAACTGCTCTCGGGCGGCTTGGGCGCTTTCGCCGAGCCCCGCGACGGTGGCGGCCACGACGGGTCCACGGCGTTCGGCCAGCACACTCGCGACCTCGGCCTGGTCCGCGCCGGCTTGGGCGGCAGCCACGGCCGTCAGCACCTTCAGGAACCCGTGCTGCTCGAACCCTGTGACCGGGTCGGTGTTGCGCACCGCGTGGTGCAGCCCTGCGGTGGCCTTGAAGGGCACGCCTGCCCGGGTCGTGTTGGCGATCGCGGCGGCGAGCTCCGCCTCGTCGGGGTAGAGGTCGGCGCGCACCCCTGCGGTGCGCAGCTTCGCCAGGTATGCCGTGTGGCTCAGCGTCGCGACGAGCTCGTCCCGGCGTTCGTCCCTGGGCAGCTCGACGAAGACCTCCATGCCGAGTCGGTAGCCAAGGGCTGCGTCCAGGGTCGGCACGACGGCTGGCACGAGAACCTCAGCGGGCACGGCCACCTCCACCGCGCGCATGACAAGTGCGGGGATGCGGTCCGCCACCGCCAGAGCGATCCCGACGGCGCCGGGCTTGCCCACGGTCAGGGCCACCTCGAGCGACCCAGCGTTCCAACCCTCGGTCAGGGATGCCACCTCGGGCAGCTCACTGGCGGCGAGCACCAGGGGTCCGACGAGGCCGCCGTGCGGGCCGTCCCGATGCCCCGAGTGGGCCGCCAAAGCTTCCGCGAGGGGCAGGTTGCCGGGCGGGAAGACCGCCGCGTCGTCGAAGAAGTGGGCGAGGATGCGCACCGGTTCAGCCCTCAGTTCCGAGTCGTCGTCCGCCGGCCCAGGAGTAGGCGTACGAGTCTTCCTCGCCGGCCCGGGCACCCTCGCCCAGGTCCAGCGGCCGAAACGTGTCGACCATGACGGCGAGCTCGTCGAAGAACTCCGCGCCCAGCGAGCGCTCGACGGCGCCGGGCTGCGGCCCGTGCGGGTGGCCGCCAGGGTGCAGGCTGATCGAGCCCTGCGCAATGCCCGAGCCCTTGCGCGCCTCGTAGTCGCCGCCGCAGTAGAACATCACCTCGTCCGAGTCGACGTTGGAGTGGTAGTACGGCACCGGAACCGCGAGCGGGTGGTAGTCGACCTTGCGCGGCACGAAGTTGCAGATGACGAAGTTGTTGCCCTCGAACACCTGGTGCGCCGGCGGCGGCTGGTGGATCCGGCCGGTGATCGGCTCGTAGTCGGCGATGTTGAAGACATAGGGGTAGAGACAGCCGTCCCAGCCGACCACGTCGAACGGGTGCTGCGGGTAGACGTGCACCGTCCCGGCAAGACCGCCGGCACCGGGGCCGCGGTGCTTGATGAACACCTCCACGTCCTCACCCTCGACCACCCTCGGCCCCGACGGCCCGCGGAGGTCACGTTCGCAGTAGGGCGCGTGCTCGAGGAGCTGGCCGAACCGCGACAGGAACCGGCGCGGCGGCACGATGTGGGAGTTCGACTCGATGGCATAGACCCGCGCCGGCGCGTCGCCGGTCGGCACGACGCGGTAGGTCGTCGCCCGCGGGACGATGACGTAGTCGCCCTCCCCCACGGAGAAAGTGCCGAACAGCGTCTCCACGTCGGCCGTGCCCGCCTCGACGTACAGGCACTCGTCCCCGATGGCGTTGCGGTAGAGGGGACTTGGAGCAACAGCCAACACATAGGCAAGGCGCACGTCGCTGTTGCCCAGCAGCAATCGCCGTCCCGTCACCGCGTCGACGCCGGAGGCGTCCCCGGCGAACAGCGCGTGCGTCTGAAAGTGCCGCGGCGCCAGCGGGTGGTTGGGCGTCAGGCTCTGGTCCGGTAGCTCCCACGCCCGGACGTCGACCACGGCAGAGGGGATGTTCACGTGGTAGAGCAGCGAGGAGTCGGAGGAGAAGCCCTCCTCCCCCATGAGCTCCTCGAAGTAGAGCCCGCCCTCGGGGCTCCGGTGCTGGGTGTGGCGCTTTGGCGGGATGGTGCCCGCGCTGCGGTAGTGGGCCATGTGGTTCTCCTTGTTGTCTCAGTGCACGGAGGCGGCGGTGGCCACCGCGTGCGCGAAGTCGTCGGTGTCGAGGCGGTCCCCGAGCAGCAGGGCCAGCCGTGCCAGGAACCCCTCGCGGTCGTCGGCCGGCACGGCGTCGATGCCCTCGGACAGCGCCAGCCAGGCGGACTCGCGCCGCGCCTCGGCCGGGTCGGCTGCCACGTCGGGCGCGTCCACGGCGGTGGCGCCCGTGGTCGAGCCGCCGACCAGTAGGTGCCGGGCGAGGTCGCCCAACGACCTGACCGCGCCCCGAGTGACCAGGAGTCCGTCGGGCCGCACCACGAACACCTCGCCCGGGCGGGCGCCCCATGCGGCGGCCAGCTGCTCGTCGGTGTCCTCCACGGCGGTCAGGTATGCCTGGTTGCGACCCTGCGAACCGCCCCGCCCTGGCTGCCCGCTCACCAGGATCAGTGCTGCATCCTCGGGTGCGAAGGTCGCCATGAGCGAGTCGCGCACATCGAGTGCCGTCGCGACGTCGGTCGCGGTGAGGCCGAACCCGAAGATCGCGAAGCCCGCGCCGCGCACCTCACCCAGCGAGGTCTCCTTGCCGCCGGCGAGCACGAGGCGACGGTCTTCCACCGGGTCACCGGGCAGGACACCTGGCAGCCCGGTGGTCGCCAGGCCCGGGGACGCAGCCACCGTGAGTGGCGAGCGGCGAGCGTGCGTTGCACTCGACTGGCGCGGGTTGACCAGGTGGCTGAACTCCGGGCGGTCCGTGGCCAGCGCCAGGATGGCGTCACGGGTGGTCCGGTAGCCGTGGCTGCCCGGCGTCATGATGAGCGTGGACTTGCCGGCGTTGCTGATGTTCTGCTCCCAGGCGTGCCGTCGCTCCTGGGAGTAGGCACGCAGCAGTGCAGGGTCGGCGCCCGCGCTGAGGACCGCCGACAGCATCCACGTCAGCGTCTCGGCGTCCTCGAGCCCCGAGTTCAGGCCGCGGACCCCGAAGATCGGGACGAGGTGGGCGGCGTCCCCGGCGAAGAGGACCCGGCCCTGGACGAAGTCGTCGAGGGCAAGGGCGTGCGCCTTGTAGAAGCCGTGCCACTCCAGCGTCCAGGGCAGGTCGTTCTGCAGCCACTGCAGGTGGCTGGTGATGCGGGCGCGGATGCGGTCCTCGCGCACCTCGACCTCGGCGTCCTCGGTGGGGTCGAGCTGGTAGTCGATCCGCCAGATGTCGTTCGGCTGCTGGTGCATGATCACCGTGGAGCCGGGGTTGCTCGGCGGGTCGAACCAGACCATCCGCTCGGCTGGCAGGTCGGACTGCCAGTGGATGTCGGCGATGACGTAGCGCCCCTCGTAGCTGTTGCCGCCGAGCCGGGTGCCGACGAGGTCGCGCATCCGGCTGCGTCCACCGTCGGCGGCGACGACCCACTGCGCGCGCAACTGGCGCACCCCGTCAACCGTGTCGACGTCGAGGACCGCCTCGTCCCCCGTGTCGGCGAAACCGGAGACGCTGGCCCCCCAGTGCAGCGTGACCAGCGGATGCGCCTCCAGCGCGTCGACCATGAGCTGCTCAAGCTGTGACTGCGAGACGTTGACCATCGGCCCGCGCACGGCGTGCGGCTCGTTGGGCATCAGGAAGTGCAGCACCTCCTTGTCGCGGTAGAAGCTGCGACCGCCGTGCCAGGGCAACACCACGTCCGAGAGCTGCTCGCCGAAGTCGAGCCTGTCGGCGACCTCGAGGCTGTGCCGGGAGATGCAGATCGCCCGGCTGCCGAAGGACACCTGGTTGGCTGCCTCCAGCACGGTCACCCTGGTGCCGCGCTGGGCCAATCCGAGAGCGACGGCCATGCCCACCGGGCCGGCACCGACAACGACCACGGGCAGCGCCGGATCGCCGCCCACCATGGAGTCGAAGCGCGAGGGCTCGTAGCTGCGGGGCTCGTAGTACGGGGAGATGGACATCGTCACCGCTCCGCCTCGGTCACACGGGCCGCGGGCGCGTCGGTGGCGGCGGGCAGGGAAGCCGGCCGGCCGGCATACTCCTCGGCCTCGTGGGGGCGACGCAGGAGGACCAGTGTGCACGCGAGGCTGACCAGGCTCACGGCGACGAAGTAGCCGGTGATCGCGGAGGTGGAGCCGAAGGAGGCGTAGAGCCAGGTCGCGATGAACGGGGCGATGCCGCCGCCCAGGATTGCGCCGACCTGGTAGCCCAGCGAGGCACCGGAGTAGCGGACGTGTGCCGGGAACAGCTCGGCGAACAGCGCCGACTGCGGGCCGACGGTCGAGCCCAGGACGAACGCCAGGAGCAGCATCGCGACGAGCATCACCGGGATGCTGGCGGTGTCGATGAGGGTGAAGAACGCAGCGGAGACGACCAGCAGCGCGACCGTGGACGTGACGTACACGCGGCGGCGGCCCAGGCGGTCGGACAGGTGGGCGGAGATGCCCATGCCGGCCATCCACACGGGGCAGGAGGCGATGAGCAGCGCGAGCATCGTCCCACGGCTGAACCCGAGCTCCTTGGTGCCGTAGGAGAGCACGAACACCATGAAGACGTAGGCGATGCCGTTGGTGGCGATGAAGGTGCCACCGGCGAGCAGGACGGTGCGCCAGCTGTCGCGGAGGACCTCGACGATCGGGATCTTGGTGATGCGGTCCTCCTGCTCGACGGCCTGGAAGGCGGGGCTCTCCATGACGCCAAGGCGGATCCACATGGCGGCGCCGACGAGAGTGGCACTCAGCAGGAACGGCACCCGCCAGCCCCACGAGGTGAACTGGTCGTTGGTCATCAACTGGGAGCAGAGCAGGAAGACGACGTTGGCCAGGATGACGCCGGCGGGCACGCCCATCTGCGGCGCGGCGCCGTACAGGCCGGCCTTGCCCTTGGGGGCGTGCTCCGTGGCCATCAGCACCGCGCCGCCCCACTCGCCGCCCACGCCGACGCCCTGGAGGAACCGCAGGGCGACGAGGAGGATGGGCGCCCACACGCCGATGGCGTCGTAGTTCGGGAGGAGGCCGATGCCCACGGTCGCGACCCCCATCGTTAACAGTGAGGTGACGAGCATCGACTTACGGCCCGTCTTGTCGCCGAAGTGGCCCATGATCACGCCGCCGAAGGGGCGGGCGATGAAACCCACCGCCAGCGTGGCGAACGCCGCGAGCGTGCCGGTGAGGTCCGAACCGCCGGGGAAGAACTGCGGGCCGAGGACCAGCGCCGCGGCGGTGCCGTAGATGAAGAAGTCGTACCATTCGATGGCGGTGCCGACGAAGCTGCTGGCGACGGCCCTTCCCACGCCGCGGGGGACGGTCGTTGGAGACTCCGTTCGGGTGGCCGCCGGGGATGCGGTACGGTCGGCGTTGACCTTGGTCATCGGGTGGCCCTCTCTAGTGGGCGTCGGCATCGGTGCCGAGGCGTTGATCCAGAGTGCCGGGCGGGCGCTCATCTTAAAAGCGGAGGTTCTGCGCGTGGTTCCTCAGGTTTTCTGAGGTATGCCGGGTGCGTCCTCAGCGGCGAGCCGCACCGCGTGCGTCATGAAGGTCCGCGACGCCTTGCTCAGCAGGGAGTTCGGGTGCCACACGATATCGATCGCGACGTCGGGCAGAACGGGTGACGAGATGTCTTTGACCACAACGGGTTTGCCTTCGTACGTGATGTTGGCGCTGGGGCGTTGGAGCAGGAGCGTCCAGCCGAACCCGCGGCCGACGAAGGACCTGGCGGTCTCGTAGGTCCGGGCACGGTAGATCACCTGTGGGGTAAAGCCGGCCTTCGCACAGCAGAAGTAGGCGTGGTTGCTGCTGGGCGGGGCGTCGAGCAGCACCATCGGGTCGTTCTCGAGGTGCGCCAGCTCGATAGGCCCCGGGCTCTCTGCGAGCCGGTGGTTGGCAGGGAGCACGGCTCGGGGAGGCAGGCGGGCCAGGCTGACTGACTTCCACGTCGGGTCGAGGTCCAGGTTGTACATGATCGCGAGGTCCAGCTCCCCGGAGTCCAGCCCCCTGGCCAACTGGTCCTGGGTGTTCTCGTGGACCTCCACCCGGGCGTCCGGGTGCGCCTCGGTGAAGCTGCTGATGAGGGCCGGGAGGGCGGTCGGGGCCAGGCTCGGGTAGCACCCGATGCGCACCAGGCCAGAGACGCCCCGCTCGTCTCCCCTGGCGTCGGCCTCCAGCTCGCCGGCTTGGTGCAGCAGGAAGCGGGCCCGGGGAAGGACGACCTCGCCGGTCGGGGTCAAGCTGACGCCCTTGGCCTTGCGGCGCCGGAGTAGCTCGGCCTGGAGACAGCGCTCCAGTTCGGTGACGGCAGCGGAGAGCGCCGAGGGGCTGATGTGGAGTCGCTTCGCCGCGCCGCTGATCGAGCCGGCCTCCGCCACGGCGACGAAGGCGGCCAGCTGGTTCATCGTGAACGCCGGTGCGCCCTCAGCCTTGGCCACGGACAGACGCTAGCCCACTACGCGTGCATCGTCCCCATGCTTGCTACCAGCGTGGTGCCTCATGTCAATATGCTCGCGAAACGGGGTGTGCGTGCCTCACGTATTTTGCTCAGGATGCCTCTCCCGCAGGGCGAGGGTTTTGTCCTTGGCGACCCCGATGGACGGACGCAGCGTCGCCGAGGGACTGGTCGCGGACTTCGCCGCGGGATACCGGGCGGCCTTGGTCGGGCGCCGCATCCGGTCGATCGTCGCCGGACTCATCGCGACCAGCTGGGCCCGCACCGGCTCGGTCAGCCTGGCGGCGACCTGGTCCAGCTCACCGAAGCCCTCCAGCTGGGCCAGGCTCGCTTGATTTGGCCCCACCCTCGAGGTTCCAGCCTTTACGTTCCGTTTCGTCAGCCATGGCGAGCAGGAAGGTGTGGGGCGTTGAAGGAGAGATCGAGGGTGGAGCAGTTCGAACGTATCCGACGTGAGCACCGGGATGAGGGTCGCTCGATCCGGGAGCTGG
>JAABUM010003293.1_pt1 | contig 20171 bp, 16 predicted proteins | sample 5559161 | NCBI WGS metagenome assembly JAABUM01 (sample SAMN10711868, study PRJNA513369) | rock metagenome | isolation source: Antarctica rocks | place: Antarctica: Victoria Land, Siegfried Peak nord
CATCGCCGCCACCGCCGTACCGACCGCGCCGGTCGCGCCGACGGCGCCGCGCGCGGCTGCCACGCCGACCGTCGCCACGCCGGTCGTCGCCGCACCCCTCTGGCGGCCGACCGGCGCGCTGGCGGCGGTGCGCGCCCGGCACAGCGCCACGCGGCTCGCCGACGGGCGGGTCCTGGTCGCGGGTGGAAACAGCAACGGGGGCGCTGGCGTCGCCGCCTCCGCCGAACTCTACGACCCGCAGACCGGGCGCTGGTCCGCGACCGGGGCGATGGGCGAGGCGCGCGCCGCGCACCAGGCGCTCCTGCTGGCCGATGGGCGCGTGCTCGTCGTCGGCGGGTTCAATCTGCGGCGGTACAACAACACGACCACGGTCGAGGGCGCGGAGCTGTACGACCCCGCGACCGGGCGCTGGGGTCCCACCGCGCCGCTGCCGGTCGGCTTCACGCCCCGCGCGCTCGCGTTGCTCGCGGACGGGCGGGTGCTCGCGGCCAGCGGCCCCGACTCCACGGTGGGCAACCGGACGACCGTGACCCTCTACGACCCGGTCGCCGATCGCTGGACGGTGGCGGGCTACCCCGAGCTGCCCGATATCGGTGCCGCCGTCGCCCTGCGCGACGGCTCGGCCCTGCTACTCGGCGAGGTCGGACAGGCGAATGCTGGCATGACCCCGGCGCTGCGCTACGACCCGGCGACCGGCCAGTTGTCGGCGGTCGCGTCGCTGCCGGGGGCGCGGGCGGGCTACAGCGCCAGCCCGCTGCCCGACGGGCGGGTACTGGTGGTCGGCGGCGTCAGCTTCGGCGAGGGGAGCGCGATCACCCTCGACACGACCGCCATCTTCGACCCGGCGAGTGGCATCTGGTCCGACGGCCCCGCGCTGGCGCATGCCCGCGCCAACCACAGCGCGCTCACCCTAGCGGACGGGCGCGTCCTCGTCCTCGGCGGCGAGGGCGGCGGCTGGGTCGCCCAGGCCGAGCTCTACGACCCGCAGGCCGGGCGCTGGTCGGCGGCGGGCGCGCTCGACCCCGCGCGGGGCCTCTTCGCCGCCGCCGCCCTCGCCGATGGCCGCGCGCTCGTCACCGGCGGCGATTCCGGGTATGTGCGCTCCGTGTGGCTCGCCGACGCCGCGCTCTTCACCCCGCCCGCGCGCACCGCCGCGCCGGGGGCGACGGCGACGCCGCGCCCGGCGGGCTGGCGCACCGGGGCACCGCTGTCGACCGCGCGCTCCGCCCTCACCCTGACGCCGCTGCGGGACGGCACCGTGCTCGCCGTCGGCGGCGACACGGCGACCGGGGCGACGGCCACGACGGCGCGCTACGACCCGGTCGCCGATCGGTGGGTGCGGGCAGGGGATCTGGCCGCACCCCGCCAGGGCCACGCGGCGGTGGCGCTGCGCGACGGGCGCGTGTTCGTCGTCGGCGGGGGCAATTCCGCCACGCCGAGCCTCGCCACGGCCGAGGCCTACGACCCGGCGACCGACCGCTGGGCGGCGACCGCGCCGCCGCCCCGGCCCTTCGCGCGGGCGCTCGCGATCCTCTACGATCCGGCCACCGATCGCTGGTCGGTGCCCGCGAAGGTGCCCGCGCAGACCGTGTCCGCCCTGCTCACCCTGCCGGACGGGCGGGCCTTCCTGGCTGGGAACGCCGGCCAGGGCAAGCCGAACGGGCGCGACGAGCCGACCGTCCTGCTATTCGACCCGGGCACGGCCGCGTGGCAGACCAAGACGCCGCCGCAGGCCACGCTGCTCGGCGCGGCGGCGGCGCTGCTCCCCGACGGCACCGTGTTCGTGGCGGGCGGCCTCGAACCGCCGCCGGACGCCGCCGGAACCGGGGCCGGCACGCCCGCCCTCCTCGCGCGCGCCGACCGCTACGATCCGGTGGCCGATCGGTGGACGGCGCTGGCCCCGCTGCCGGTCGGGCGGGGTGCGGCCGGCGTCGTCACCCTGACGACCGGGCAGGTGCTGGTGGTGGGCGGCGACCGCGCGCCGGACAACCCGACGGGCGTCGGCTACAACGGTCGCGCCGACCGCTACGATCCGATCGGGGAGCGCTGGCTGGCGGCCGGCACCCTCTCCGGCGGGCGCGACGCCTTCGCCATCGCGGCCTTGCCGAACGGCCAGGCGATGGTCGCGGGCGGCGGCTTCGTCCAGGCGAACAGTTTCGTCCGCTTCGCCACGGTGGACCGCTACACCGCGCCCGTGCCGGGCGGGGCGCAAGCGGCGCCGACCGCGTCCCCGGCGCCGGGGACGGGGACGGGCATCGTGCCCGCGCCGACCGCCACGCGACCCGTTCCCACGGTTCCGCCAACACCGACGCCGGGGCCGCGAGGCCACCCGGTGGCCCGGTGAGGAGAGGGCGTCGCCACGATCGGCTGGCGACGCGGCAAACCATCTCGGAAAGGGGCGAACATGTACCGGCTATTCACGCTCGCGGTGCTCGGCTGGCTGGTGGCGGCGAGCGCGCTGCTCGGCGGGCGGGCGACCGTCGCCGCGGCGGCACCCGAGCGCAGCGACGCCGCCTGGGCGGCGATCCGCGCCACGTTTCCCGCCGACCAGTTCCTGCCCCGCCCGACCTGGCTGCCCGATCGCTTCCGCCGGGCCGGGCGGGCGATCGACAATGGCCTGGAATTCGGGGTCGCCTACACCAGCGACGAGGGGGAACGGCTCCTCTTCGGGCGCACCGCCAACGCCTGCGGCTTGCCCGCCGGGGACGCCTCGCAGATCGTCGCGCCGGTCCTGATCCAGGGCGTCATCGGCACGCTCACGATCAACTCCCGCCCCGATTGCTTCCCGCGCATCGCCGCCGCCTGGCCGCTCGGGGGCCAGGGCTACGCCATCCAGGCCAACGTCGGCCCGAGCGGCATCGCCCTCATCCCGCAGGACATGTTGGTGATCATCGCCGGGCTGGCCGCGACATTGCCCGACGGCGCTCCCGCACCGACGCCACTCCTGAACGGTCGCCCCGATGTGGCGTGCTTCAAGCAAGCCGCTAACCAGTGCATGGCGGGGCCGTTCCGCGTGTACTGGGAGGCGCATGGCGGCCTGGCGCGCAATGGCTATCCCCTGACCGGCGAGCTGGTCGAGCGGCTGGAGGACGGGCGCCCCTACCAGGTGCAGTATTTCGAGCGCGCCCGCCTGGAGTTCCACCCCGAGGCGACCGACCCGGCCTACCGGGTGCAGCTCGGCCAGTTCGGTCGGCGCGTCCTCGCCGGGGTGCCGGACGCACCGACCGCGCCGGTCCCGCCGCAGGGCGGCTACGCGCACTTCCCCCAGACCGGGCACAACGTCGGCCCGCGCTTCGGGGCGTACTGGCGGGCGAACGGCGGCCTGGCGCAGTTCGGCTACCCGCTGACCGAGCCCTTCGAGCAGCGCCTGGAGGACGGCAAGACCTACACCGTCCAGTACTTCGAGCGCGCCCGCTTCGAGCTGCACCCCGAGAACGCCGCGCCCTACGACATCCTGCTCGGCCAGTTCGGTCGGCGCATCCTGGCGGGCGAGGCCGGTCGGTAGCGCATGGTCGTGCTGGTGCGGGCAAGTGGCCTGCATCCTCACGACCCCGGGAGCGATGATGATGCGACGACCGCGGGCAGCGATGCTGGGGCTGGTGCTTTTGGCGCTGGTCAGCTTCGTCTCGCCCTTCTCCTACCTGCCCAACCCGCTCGGCCTCTACCACCTGGCCTTCGGCGGCTATCGCTACGATCCGCACTCGCCGTTCGTCAACCGCTTCGCCACGCTCGCGACCCCCGATCCGACCCCGACACTCGTGCCGAAACTCGATCGCCTGCTCGGCCTGACCGGGCTCGATCCGCTCGACCCGCAGCAGCCGCTGGTCGGCTACCGGGTGCGCGAGGTCGTCACCGGGCAGCGTCCCTGGAACAATGCCGATTACGCCGAGGCGCTCGTGGAGTTCCGCTACGCGGGCGGCGGGTCGCGCACCTACCCGATCACGGTCTACCAGTATGGCGACTATGACGAGGCCGGCGTGCGCCGGACCGGCTGGCGCTACACCGGCCTCGACCGGGTCTTCGCCGAGCACCTGGCTCTGCCCGATTTGCCCCCCGTTGCCGACGACTCCTTCCGCATCGGCATCCCGCGCCCGGCGGGGATTACCCTCGATCTCGGCCCGACGCTCGCGGGCGGCTGGGTCTCGGGGTTCGGCGACCCGCTGGTGCGGGCGCGCTGGTCGCCGGACGGCAGGTGGTTCTCCCTCCAGCGCGGCGACGCAAGCGGCGGCCCTCTATGGGTCGCCTCGCCCGAGGGCACGCCCGCGCGCGTGATCGCGGAGCGCGCCCTCGACGCCGCCTGGACGGCGGACGGGCACCTCGCCTATCTGCGGTGCGCGGCGCTCTGCCCCCCCGGCGCAACCTTCGACCTCGTCGTCGCCGACCCCGCGACCGGGGCCGAGCGGGTCGCGGGTCGCGCCCCGGGCCGGGCGCTGGCGGTCGCGGGCGCGACGGCCTATCTGCTCGACGGCGAGCGACTGTGGCGTATGCCGCTCGCCGGCGGCGCGGCAGCCCCGCTCGGCATGGCGGGCAACCTGTCGGTGCCCTACCCGTCGGTGGCCCAGCCGCTCGCGCTGGCCCCGTCGCCCGATGCCGGGCGGCTCGCCTACGGCTGCGGCGGGGATGTCTGCCTCGTCGGCCCGGACGGCGGCGACCCGGCGCGCGTCGGCCTGGGCTATCCTACGTCGCAGCGCGGCCCGACGACGCAATTCGTCTCGCCCCCGCCTGTGCCCGCTCCCCCCGCGACGATCGCCGCGACCCCGCGTACCTCGCCGCTCGCCTCGCTCGCCCTCGCCTGGAGTCCCGATGGGAAGCGGCTGGCGATCGCCACCGGCGTCTATCCGGGGGGCGATCGGGGGCCGGAACTCTGGCTCGTCGATCGCGATGGTCGGACACTCCGGCGGCTGCCGATCGGGCCGGACGGGGCGACCGGCGAGCCGACGTGGACGCCGGATGGCCGCACCATCCTCCTGACGACCTTCCCGCGCGGGCGGCGGATCGTCGCCGTCGATGCCAATACGGGGCGCGTGGCGGACCTGAGCCAGCCACGCTGGGATGCCTTCGCCGCCCTGGCCCCCGATGGCGAGCGACTGCTGCTGTGGAATGGTCGCGGCACCTTCTGGCTCGCCGCGCTGGCGCGCCGGACGGCTGCGCGGTGATGACCGCACCGCGAGCGCGCCCGCGACGAGCATCGTCCGGGTTCGGACCGCCGGGCCGGATGGCCCGACCGGCATGGTCGTCCTCCGTCGGCGCGGCAGGGGTTCGAACGAGGATCTGGCGTATCACGGCAAGTCGCCGAGCGGCACCCGGCCCTCGCGCAGCGCCACCAGCTGCTCGCGCAGCCATGCGCGCCGCGTCTCCTCCGGCAACGCCCCGAAGCGCTCGGCGGCGGCACCGATGGCGGGACTGGCCGGGTAGCGCGGGTCTTCCGGGGCATTCGCTTGGCGCACCAGCCAGAGGGCGACCGCGCTTTGCGCCGCCCAACAGGAGCTGCGGTCCCGCGCATCCGGGCAGCGCTGGATCGGGTACGGTGCCGGGCTCCGCAGGAAAGCTTCCGCTACCAGGGCGGCGAAGGTATCGGCGCGCGGTTGGGGGGTGAAAAAGAGGCGATCGACGGGGGGAGGCTGCTGTGGTGGCAGATAATCCACGGCGCGCGTCGGCGTGCCGGGCAAACCGATCAGCGGCGCGGCGATGCGGTTGATCAGCGGGCCGTGCTCCGCCAGCCAGGAGCCGAAGGCGGGATGGACACAAACCGGCAGCGGATCATCCGAGCACAAGGAGCTGTACGGGATCGGTCGCGCCAACGTCGCCACGCGCACGCCCTCACGGCCCCTGGGCGGGAGCGTCCGATAGACCGAGAAGACGCCGAGCACGGTGAGCAGCAAGCAGAGGCCGCAGGCGAGCCAGGCGACCGCGCCGCCCCGCCCCCGCACGGCCAGACCCGCCACCGCCAGCCCCGCCAGTCCGAGCAGGAAGCAGGCTTGCGGCCCGCCCACGTCCGGCTGGATGCCGTACCAGGGCGAGGCACCGAGATCGGCGACCGGCGAGAGGAAGGTCACCCAGTAGAATCGCGGATCGTCGGGGAAGCGGACATAATGGGCGATCCCCTGCGCGAAGAAGGCCAGCACCGCGACGAGCGGCGCGGTGAAACGGCTTGGGAGGGTAGTGCCGATCAGGAAGCCGAGCGCGGCGTGGGTGCCGAGCGCCAGCAATCCGACGAGCCCCGGCCAGAGGATCGGGCCGCCCCAGGTGGCGTGGCGGGCGGTGATCGTGACGAGGGTCGCGGCGACGAGCAGGTAGGCCGCCGCGCCCCAGAGGATCACGGCGAGCAGGCTGGCGAGTTGCCGCCCGAGCGCGGGCTGTGGCACCGTGTAGAGGAGTTCGCCCAGCCCGCGCCGCCCCTCGCGCCCCGCCAGCCACGCCGCCACCCCGGCGAGCGCCGGGCCGACGATCGTGACCCCATCGCGCACCGTCAGGCTCGTCTTGAACCAGAGGGGGGCGAATTGTGACAGGTCGCGGTGCAACCAGAAGAAGAGCGGGATCGTCAGGAGCAGCCAGGGACCGGCACCGCGCCGCGTCTCGATCAGCAGCAGACGCCCGCTCATCGCCGCGCCTCGCGCAGGACGCGGCTGTACCCGCGCTCGAGCGGCGAGTCGCCCGGATCGTCCGCGTCGCCGCGCGCGGCGAGGGCGTCCGGGGTGCCGCGAAAGACGAGCCGCCCGCCCTCCAGCAGCCCGACCGCGGTGCAGGCCGCGCCGACATCCTCGACCAGGTGGGTGCTGACGATCACCGTGCCGCGCCCGCCGATCTCGCGCAGCAGCGCGCGGAAGCCGACCCGCTGCTCGGGGTCGAGCCCGGCGGTCGGCTCGTCGAGCAGGAGCAGATCCGGCTCGTTGACGATCGCCTGGGCGATGCCGACCCGCCGCAGCATCCCGCCCGAGAGGGCGCGCAGCTTCGTCCGCGCGCGATCGCCGAGATCGACCCGCTCGAGCGCGCGGACGACCGCCGGGCGCACCGCGCGCGCGGGCAACTCCTTCAGCAGCGCGAAGTATTCGACGAACTCGAAGACGGTGAAGTCGGGGTAGAAGTCGAGCGTCTGCGGCAGGTAGCCGAGGCGCCGCCGGATCAGCCGCCGCTCGGCCCCGCTGGCCGCGTCGCGACCGAGGAGGTGCAGGGTGCCGCCAGCGGGGCGATTAACGGTGGCGAGGAGGCGCAGGAGGGTCGTCTTCCCCGCGCCGTTCGGGCCGAGCAGGCCGAAGACGCCGGTCCCCACGGTCAGGCCGTGGCGCTGCACGAGGCCCCGCGCCGCGATCCCCTGCCCCGCCGCAGCGTCCGCACCGGCGGTGCGGGCCATCAATCCTGTCGCCATAGCAGTCCCTTTTCGCGTTGCCCGCTCGTCGCCCAGAGGGTCGCCCCGAGCGCCAGCAGTGTCCCCAGCAGATACGGCAGGGGCGGGGCCGGGCGGGCGAGCGCCGCCGCAAGCCCGTCGCCATCGCTCGCGCGTGCCAGCACGAGCGCCAGCCAGACCAGCAGCCCCGCCGCCACCCCCACGTTCGCCGAGCGCGCCAGCGTCGCCGCCGCCAGCGCCAGCGCCGCGACCAGCGCCATCGGCAGCAGCCAGCCGAGGGTCAGGCCGGTCGCGACGGCGTTCGCGGTGAGCAGCGTGGCGACGAGGCCGAGCCCCGCGTTAACGCCGAAGACGGCCAGCGCGCGGGTCAGCAGGACCAGGCGATCGGAGACGGCCAGCGTCTGCGCCAGCTCGAAGGCGGGGTCGATCCCCGGCCCGTAGGCGTAGGCGAGGCCGATCCCGGCCAGCGCGGGGGCGAGCAACGTCACCCACGGCGTGCCGGTCCCCCAGGTCGCCAGCACGCCGACCGCCAGGATGGGCGCGCTCGCCACGAGCCAGGAGAGGACGAGCGAGGGGGTGGTCACCAGCGCGCGCGCCAGCCCCGGCGAGCCGAGGAGGCGCCCGGCCAGGCGCTCGAGCGGGCCGACCGGCGTGGCCCACGCCTCCGCCGCCACCCCGGTCCAGACCCGGTCGAGATCGACGTCCCACGCGCCCGTCGCACCCACGCGCAGCTGGCAGTCGGCGCACCTGGCGACGTGCGCCGGATCGTCGGGATGTTCGCGCATCACCGCCTCCCCAGTGCGGCCCGCAGCGCGCGGCGCAGCGCGTAGGCCCGACTCTTCACCGTCCCCTCCGGGATCCCGAGCCGCGCCGCGACATCGGCCAGCGGGCGGTCCTCCAGCAGCAGCAGCCGCGCGAGTTCGCGCTCCAGATCGACCCGCTCGGCCACGGTCGTGGCGGGGTCGGGGGTTGGTGCGGCGGCGAGGGCGAGATAGGGGCGACCGTGCTGGCGCGCCCAGGTCGCCGCCTGCCGCCGCGCGATCCCCCAGAGCCACGCGCCTGGCGCCCCCTCCGCGCGGTAGCCGCGCGCGCCGCGCCAGACCGCGATGAATGCCTCTTGCAGCACGTCCTCGACGGCGGCGGCGGGGAGGGTCCGCCGCAGCCGCGCCGCCAGCCAGGGGGCGTGCCGCGCGAAGAGCTCGCGCAACGCCCCCTCGTCGCCAGCGGCCAGCGCCGCGATCAGCCCCTCGTCGTCCATGCGCGCCCGCCCCTCGCGGTCCCCGCACCACCGTAAGCACGGCGGCTATCTACCCTGTCGTCGCCGACACCGGATCGGTTCACCACGGCGGCGAGCGCTATCATTGACACCTCGCGTCAGAATAGCAATACTCATGATCCGAACTCGCAGCGATTTAGGGCGTGGCGCGCCGTGGAGGGGGCATGGAGGACGACAGGCTGAGTCCGGCGCGGTTCGGGGCGGCATTCCAGGCCTTCATGGAGGCGGCCCTGCGGGAGGCCGCGCCGCCGACCAACCCGCTCCGCGACCGGATCGCGGCGCACGTCGGCACCGACCCGGCCCGGCTGCCGGTCGTCGCGGAGGAGTTCGAGCCGTTCGACCACCCGAACCTCCAGGTCGCGCTCGACGCCCAGATCGGCGCGCCCGATCGCACGGCCGAACTGCTCGGGATCGCCGCCGAGGGGAAGCGCTACCGCGCCCTCGGCTTCGCGGATCTCCTGAGCAGGGGCGGGGGCCTCGGGCACCAGCCGATCGCCGAGGGCGCGGTCGACTACGTCAACGTCCGCCTCGCGGGGGGCGCGACGCTCCCCTGCGTCCAATCCGGCCTCTACCTCATCCGCGACGGCGCGCGCCGCCTGGTGGCCTTCGTCGGCGTCGGCCCGGCACCCGGTGCCCCCGGCCAGAAGGTGCGCGTCGAGGTGCTCGCGGCGCGGCCCGAGGACGCGACATCCTTCCTGGCGGCGCTGCTGGCCGACATGGCGCGCCTGAACGTCTACCGCGGGCACGTCATCGCGCTGTCGCCCGGGCCGTTCGGCCCCGGCCCGCAGACGCTGCTCGCCTTCCAGGCCCTGCCGGACGTGGGCCGCGACGCGGTGATCCTGCCGGATGGGGTGCTGGAGCGGATCGAGCGTCACACGCTCGGCGTGGCCGCCGAGGCCGCGCGCCTGGTGGCCGCGGGGCGCTCGCTGAAGCGCGGGCTCCTCCTGCACGGCCCGCCCGGCGTCGGCAAGACGCTGACGATCATGTACCTCGCGGGGCGGATGCCCGGCCGCACCACGATCCTCGCGACCGGGCGGGCGCTCGGCGCGATCGGGATGCTGGCGCAGCTCGCCCGCCACCTCGCGCCCGCGCTGATCGTCCTGGAGGACGTCGACCTGATCGCCGCCGATCGCGGCCTCCCGCACGGGCAGGGCGGCGGCCCGCTCCTCTTCGAGCTGCTCAACGAGCTCGACGGCCTGCGGGACGACTGCGACGTGATCTTCGCGCTGACGACCAACCGCCCGGAGGCGCTCGAGCACGCCCTGGCCGCCCGCCCGGGCCGCGTCGATCTGGCGGTCGAGTTCCCGCTCCCCGACGCGGCCGGGCGGCGGTGCCTCCTCGCGCTCTACGCCCGCGGCCTCGCGCTGCGCGACGTCGACCTGGACGCCCTGGCCGCCCGCCTGGCCGGGGCCAGCCCGGCCTACATCAAGGAGCTGCTGCGCAAGGCGGCGCTGCTCGCCCTCCTCGACGGCGGCGACGGGGTGGTGACGCCGACGCAGCTCGCCGAGGCGCTGGACGAGCTGGCCGCGGGCGGGCGGCTCGCGGCGCGCCTCCTCGGGCTCCATCCGGGCGACGCGCCCGCGCCGCCGCCCGAGTCGGCGGGCGGCCCGCGCGGCGGCTTCCCGCTGCCCCCGATCGGCATGGTGCCCGGCGGGTGACCTACCGATCGGGGGCAGCCCGGGGCGCGACACCCGCGCTGCACCACCGGGCGCACCATCCGGCGTCCCCGGTGTATGCGCCGGGGTTCTGTTGGGTTGTAATGGGAACAAGAGACAGCGGGCTCGAGCGCGCTGGTCAGCGTGCCCGTGGAGCACTCGTCAGCGCATCCCGGCCGCGAGCGACCAGCGGAGCAGCCGCGCGATCGGGGCAACCCGGGGCCGACCTGAAATCGTAGCGGCGGCCGCGCAGATTGCGGAGGACGCCGTGCGCCCTGCCGATCGCCCGGGCACCACGCAGCGTCTCGAAACCCCGCACCCCGCCCGGCCGCCCCTTGCGGTGCTGGTGCTCGCGCGCGATCCGCTGCCGGACGCGCTTCCCGACCTCGTGCTCGACCCCGGGAAGGATCGTCATCGGCGCTGCGGGATAGGTCGCAGCACGGTCAGTCGTGACGCCGGTGGGCACCGCGCTCATCGACGCGATGGCCTGGCGGAAGCAGACGGCCGTATCGTCGGCGGCGCGGTGCTCGCTCACGTAGACGGCGACGACTCGGCCAGCCTCGTCGATCGCACGATACACACGGCACCACTGCCCTGCCGCCTTCCCGTAGGTTGCAGCGACGCGCCAGCGCTCGCTGCTGGCATGGCGAAACGGGGGCGCACTCTCCTCGCCGAGCGGGGCGAACTCCCGCACCCAGGCGAAGAGCGTCGCGGGGGCGACGCGCCCGCCCCGCTCGGCGAGGAGTTCGGCCACGTCGGCGTAACTCGAGCGGGAGCGCCGATACCAGCGGATAGCGAGCGCGCTGATGCCGGGCGGGAAGCGATCGCTTGAGGAGGGCGGCGCACGCAACGCAGTGACGCGCCGGAGGCGGGTTCCGTAGCGGTAGACCTGGAGGCCCTGCCGGTCGCGACCGTCTTGTCGTGCCGCACCCGCGCCACATCCTGGGCAGGTCACCGCGCAGCTCACCATTGCTCTCCCCCGCCGACATTCGCACGACGACGGAGGATAGCACACCCCGGCACAACGCAAGAGCACCCTTCCGCCCGCTGGCGAGGGGGGGTACCCACTTCGCGGGGACCGCAGCCCATCAGTCGGTGCGTGGGAGGGGTCGGCGACGCGAGTGTACTGCGCGGCAATATCGCGGCGCTGATGGCGGGCGGTTCGGACGGTGCGAGTCGCCGCGGCGATACAGACACGACATATCCCCATATTCCTTTAGTCCAATTGTATCTTGCTGAAGTTCACCGCTGCCAGGATAGGGGAGCCCTTCACAAAGCCAGATCTATGTGTCGCCCGGAGTGCCGCGCCGCTGGCCGAGGCGGGCGATGGCGCGGCGTCCGGCGTCGGTGCCGCGGCGGTCGTAGGCAATGGTGGTGGCGGGGTTGGCGTGGCCGGCGAGGCGCTGGACGGTCGGCGTGTCGACGCCCTCGTCGAAGAGGTCGCCGATGAAGGTGCGGCGGAAGTCATGCGGCGTGAGGCGCGGCAGCCCGGCCGCGCGCCAGCGACGCTCGACGATCCGGTAGATGCCGCTCCCCGAGAGCGCCCGGAGGCGCGGGTGCCCCCAGCGGTCGACCGGGCCGAAGAGCGGCCCGCGTCGCCGCCCGCGGACCGCCAGCCAGGCCTCCAGCGCGACCTGCGCGTCCGGGTGGAGCGGCACCTCGCGTTCCTTGTTCCCCTTGCCGACGACGCGGACGCGCGGCCCCTCGCGCCCGGCGGCGCGGTAGCTATCAGTGGTGAGCGCGGCGACCTAGAGTCAATTGTGGACTTGGGCGACGGGGGCGAGGTGACGCGCGAGGAGGAGGCAGGCGAGGGCGAGGAGGTGGAGGCCGGCCAGCACCTGCGGCACGCGCTCGTCGTCGCGCGCGAGTCGCCGGAACGTGGCAAGCCAAGCGCAGGGGCGTCCCACCACCCGGCGCTTCGGGAGTAATACGCAGCCCCGCTTCGTCTGCGGGAGCGTGACGATCACCAGCGCCACGCCCCGCCGCGCGGCCTCGGCGGCCGGTCCCGCCCCGGTATAGCCCTGGTCCACGTACGCGATCGCGACGCGGTTGTCGGTGACCTCCTGCACCGCGGACAGCAGGGCGGCGACCTGGGCGCGGTCCTGCGCGTCGGCGGGCGTGACGCGCAGCGCCAGCGGATGGCCGAGCGTGTCCACCGCGATGTGGATCGTGCTGCCTTTGCGCCGCTTCGCCCCGTCGTCGGCGGCGCGCTCGCCGCGCAGCGGCGTCGATTGCACCGTACGGCGGTCCGGGATGACCGCCGTCGGCTCCGGCGCGCGGCCCGCCGCGACGCGCCGGAGCGCGCGCAGATCGCGCGCCATCGCCGCGAAGACCCCGGCGGCGATCCCGCGACGCGCCTGCCGGGAGACGGTGGTCCAGGCCGGGAACGCGTGCGGCAGGTACGCCCACGGCGCCCCCGTCCGCACCAGCCAGCGCAGGGCGTTGCAGAGCGCGCGTGGGTCGTGCCGCCGCGGCGGCGCGTCCCCGCGCAGCAGCGTCGGGTCGGGCAGCACGAAGTGCCACGCCTCGTCGCGCACATCGCTCGGGTACGGCGTACGGGCCGATGCGTCCATCCCTCCCCCTTTTCGGAGAAGGAGAGCAGCGCCCGCTACCCAAAGTGCATAACTGACGCTAGCGGACGAGGCCGAGCCGGGCGGCGCGCAGGCCGAGGGCGAAGAGGTTGGGCGCGTCCAGGCACCGCTCAAGATCGGCGACGATCCGCTCCACGGTACGGGCGCTGATGCCCTCGGCGGCGGCGATCCCGTCATAGGTCTGCCCCGCCGCGAGCCGTCCCAGCACGGAGCGCTCGCGCACAGTGATGCCTGCTGCTGCTAAGCGGGTCGCCCCCTCCCCGCGCAGCCCGGCGACGAACTGGCGGACGACGGTGCCGCTCCCCAGGATCACGTCGCCCGTGATCGCGGCGGCGAGGCAGTGGCGCAGCACCGCGGGCGAGAGGTCGGCCCAGAGCAGGTAGCCGACGACGCCCGTGTCCTCGGGCGAGCGGAGTTGGCCCGGCGCGTAGTCGGCGGCGACGAGGATCGCCCTGGTGGCGGGACAGGAGGACCGGCGCAGCTCGGACAGGAGCGGCAGGACGGGCTGCCCGCCGAGCGTGGCCGCGGCGATGATCGCGTCGGGCGTGTGGGCGGCGGCGAGGCGGCGCGCCTCGATGGGGTGGGCGGTGTCCCCGACCACCCGCGTCTCCGGTAGGTCGGCGAGGACCTGGCGCAGATCGCCCCAGCCGATGGCGTCCGAACTAAGGAGCAGGACGGTGTTCGGTGAACCCGCGACGGTTCCCCCTCTCGCGCTCGCTCGGCGAGGGCGGGCGCATCATGTCGCCGACGCGAGGGGCGCGGGAGTGCTGGCAACCAGGCAGTCTCGGCGGGGCCGAGATCCACGGCGTTGCGGTGCCCCACCTCGCGATGGGGTTGCCCCGGCAGCGTCGGTCGGCGTTTGATACGGCGGCATGATTACCGCACCGTGACGGTGCGATGGTGAGCATACCGCACCGCTGTTAACGATGCGGAACACGGGTGGTTCTTCGGCTCCTGCGGTTCCCCGGTCGCTCGGGCGCACTTGGCGGCTGTCTCGCCAGCCTCCCGCCACCTTCGCCGCCCGGACTGGTTCCGCCGCGCTCCACCAGACCGCGCCGCTCGCCCCGCCCGACCACCCCAAGCGGTGCCACGCGCGTCATGCCCGTCGCCGAATCGGCCTCGCGAGCGGGGGCAGGCCTCAAGCCCCAGCGCTCCTGCCGTCGCTCCGGCGGTGCGGCTGCGCCGCGTGTTGTCGCGTCCTCCCGCTCGCCCGAGTGTGGCGGCCACCCCACCTGGTCAAGGGCGCTGCGCTGCGCTGCGCGTCCCTGCGGGATGCCGCTGCGCTCCACCCTTGGCCGGGCGAGGCCCCGGCCACCGTGTCCTCTTGGCAGAGGGCGACGCGACGGTGGCTCCGGACGGTAGGGCGCGCGGCGAGGCGGCCTGGTCGCCCGCGCGAGGGTCGGCGGAACGGGAACGCACGCGCGCGCGGGAGGCCGCGAACACGACGATACCCCCGGCCATCGTCGATAGCCCATGCACGCGACGAATCGGCCCGTCGCGACGCGCGCGTGTCGGCTCGCTAGGGGGCTTTCGCCCGAGGGCGTTGTGACGAGAGGGCGTGTGCCGACGCCGCCGGTCTACCCGCTTCGCTGGCTGGTCGGTGGGGGGTGGTCAGCCCAGCGCTGTGATTGCGGCGCGTAGGTCGTCCAGGGCGGCGAGTGCATGGTGTGCGAGCCCGGTCGTGTCGTCGCGGTCGCCCTGCGACCAGCGGGTGTAGCCCTGTTTGAGGGCGAGGACCCCGAGCTCGCTGGCGACGTGTGCGGTGGCGTCGGGGACGCCGCGCGCGGTGAGCGCGGCGGTCATGGCGGCGGCGAGGCCGACGTGTTTGAGGGCGTCGCGCTCTTGCAGTTCGGTGCTGGCCGCGACGGCTGCTTGCAGGCGCGGCCCGAGCGCGCGGCTGGTCGGTCCCATCGCCCCCGCGGCGCGTTCGAGCCCGGCGGCGACCGCCTCGAGCGGGCTGGCGCGCGCGGGTGCCCCGGCGATCCCCTCGCTCAAGAGCCGACTCAAGGTCGCTTGCCCGGCCACCAGGACCTCACGCTTGTCGGAGAAGTGCCGGAAGAAGGTACTGCGCGTGACCCCGGCACGCTCGACGATCTGCGCCACCGTGGTGGCGTCGTACCCCTGCTCGGTGAACAGGTCGACGGCCGCGACGACAAGTCGCTCGCGCCCCCCCGGTTGCCAGCGCGCCATGCCACCATCCCCACGGTTGCCAATGAGCCATGCCAGCATTGTAACCGATGCGACAGGTATCCCGTCGTTCGGCCACGATGACGGGACAACAGTCCCGTCGTTGTGCTACACTCCGCCGCGGTGATGGGACAACGGTCCCATCACTTGGCAGGAGAAGGAGGGCATCATGCACGTCTTCGTCACCGGCGGCACCGGCACGATCGGCACCGCCGTCGTCGCCGAACTGCTCGGCCACGGCCACACCGTGCTCGCGCTGGCTCGCTCGGACAGCGCCGCGCGGACCCTGAAGGACGTCGGCGCCGCGGTGCTGCGCGGCGGGCTGGCGGACCTCGCCGTCCTGCGGTCCGGGGCCGCCCGGTCCGACGGCGTGATCAGCCTCGCGTTCGGGCGCGACTACGACAGCCCGGACGCGCTCGCGGCATCCATCGCCGAGGAGAGCGCCGCCATGGCCACGTTGGGAGGGGCGCTCATCGGCAGCGACCGCCCGATCGTCACCGTCTCCGGGACACCCTGGGTGGCGGGCCGCGCCTCCACCGAGGCCGATCCGGTGCCGACCGAAGGGCCGGTGGGCGGCCGGGGCCGTTCGGTCAATGCGCTGCTGGAGCTCGCAGCGCGCGGCGTGCGCGCCACGGCGGTCCGCATGCCGCGCACGGTCCACAACGCGGGCAAGGGCGGATTCGCCGGCCTGCTGACCGAGCAGGCGCGCCGCGCCGGGGTGTCCGGCTACCCGGGCGACGGCACCCAGCGCTGGCCGGCCGTGCACGCCCGCGACGCCGCCGTCCTGTTCCGGCTGGCCCTCGAATCGGCCCCGGCCGGGACGGCCTGGCACGCCGTCGCCGACGAGGGGGACGCGGTGCGCGACATCGCGACGGTCATCGGGCGGCGACTGGGCCTGCCGGTCGCGGCCGTGCCGGAGGAGAACTTCGGCCCGTTCGGCGTGATCTTCGCGCTGGACCAGCCCGCCACCAGTGCCCGCACCCGCGCGGCCCTCGGGTGGGAGCCGACACACCCCGGCCTCCTCGACGACCTGGAACACATCCAGCCCTGAAACCGCGGGCGCTTGCGTCGCGCGGCACGCCAGAAGCGAGACACGTATTGGGAGGTCCCGCTCAACAGCGCCGCGCGGGAGGCCCTCGGCGCCTGGCTGGCGATGCTGCCGCCGGACGCGGCCTGCCTGTCCCCCCTAAGAAGGGCGGCGGGGCGCTCACCGCGAGGGCACACGGGTACCTGCTCACGAAGTACGCGACGCTGGCGCGGATCGGCGACGTCAGCCCGCACGATCTGCGGCACCGCTTCGGCTACCGCATGGCTAGGACCGTCCCGCCCCATCGGCTCGCCCAGATCATGGGCCACGATGCCCTCGATACGACCCGCCTCTACGTCGGGGGGACGAGGCAGGATCGGCAACACGCCGTCGAGGCGATCGCCCGGGCGTGATCGGCGAGCGCGGCGGGAGCGCTCGCATACGTTGCCGTCCCACTGCTCCTCGTGGGCCGCTTACGGCGCGGTATACTGTGCGTACAGTTCAGTGTAGATTCGTAGGGGGCACCTATGGCCACGTGGTTCATCACCGGGGCGGCGCGCGGGCTCGGGTACGCGATGGCGCTGCACGTTCTCGAGGCCGGCGCCAACGTCGTTGCGACGGCACGGAGCCTGCGCCAGGTCGAGGCGGCGTTCGCCGCCGCTCCGGGCTTTCCCGAGCGGCTCCTGCCGGTGGCGCTCGACGTCACCGACGAGCGCCAGGCGGTGGCGGCGGTCGAAGCTGCTACCGCACGGTTCGGCGCCATCGACATCTTGGTCAACAATGCCGGGCGAGGGCTGCTCGGCGCGGTGGAGGAGGCCTCCGCCGCCGAGGTCGCGGCCGTCTTCGCGACGAACGTCTTCGGGCTCCTGAACGTGACCCGCGCCGTCCTCCCGCGCATGCGAGCGGCGCGCTCCGGGCATGTCGTCAACATCTCCTCCATGGGCGGGTTCGCGCAGGTCGCCGGCTGGGGCGTCTACGGGGCGACGAAGTTCGCCGTCGAGGGCCTGAGCGAAGCGCTGCAGGCGGAACTGGCTCCGCTCGGGATCAACGTCACCATCGTCGAGCCCGGCAGTTTTCGCACAAGCTTCCTCGCGGGCAGCTCGCTGCACACCGCGGCGAACGAGTTGCCGGACTATGCCGCCACCGCCGGTCGGGTGCGGCAGGCCGTCGCGACGAGCGACGGCGTCCAGATCAATGACCCGGCCAAGGGCGCGGCGGCGATCTACGCGGCGGTGACGGCAGGACAGCTGCCCATGCGCTTCCAGGTCGGACCGGACGCCGTCGCGATGGTGGAGGACAAGCTCACCCGCGTTCGCGACGAACTCGAGGCGTGGCGTCCCCTCGCGTCATCCACGCTCTTCACCGACACCGCCGACGCGCAATCGGCGTAGGCGCCCGTCAGACGCCCCGCCATATCATCGGGGGTCTCCCGAGCTTTTGGCGATTTGGGTGGAATGGCCCAGGAAAGTGGGGCGAGGGCAGCGGAAAATTACCGCCATCGGCTTGTTGGGGCACTTTTCAGGCAGTTTTCGGTGATGTCGCCCCTATCGGGGACTCTGGATCACCAGAAGATCGGGAGACCCGACATCATACGGCGAGGACTGGTACATCAAGTCGCGAGCGGCTCGGCGGGTTGGCACGCCGCAACGCCGGTTCTCACTGCGCCGCTCGAGGACGCAGACCCGGTAGCGCTCGGGGTCGCGTCGACCCTGCCCCAGCAGCACGAGGTGCCAGCCGGGACATTTCGGCTGGCACCTCGTCAGCGCCTCCTTTACCTATCTGGATCGTCAGGTTGGTCGTCAGGTTAGCAGGAAATCGGCTGGCGTTCATGAGCGAATGTGCGCGAGGGCAGCAAAATCACGCGCTGTGTTGACCATCACCCTGCCACGCTTAGGATCGGCATGTATCAGCCAACTGCTGGGAGGTGTGGCTCGAGCGGTCAGGCGTCGGTGGCCGGGTGGCCCGGGAGGAGCAGCAGCTTCCCGCGGGCGCGGCCGCTCAGGCTGATCCGGAGGGCCGAGCGCCAGTCGTCGAGCGGGAAGGTGCGCGCGATCGGGACGGTGAACTTGCCGGCGGCGGCGAGCTGCGCGAACTCGGGGAACACGTCGAAGCGTAGGGTCCGGTCCTCGTGAAAGCCGTCGCGCACCCCGAGCTCGCCGGCGGCGGCGAAGTCGGCGATCGTGAGGACCCGTTGCGGGTCACCGCCGGCGATCCGGACGAGGTCAGGCAAGGCACCCCCGATGGGGGCGGTGTCGAGCACGAGGTCGACCGGGCCGTCGCTGATGGCGCCGACGCGCTCGACCATGCCGTCGCCGTAGGCGGTGACCGCGGCGCCGAGGTCGCGCAGCTGTTGGGCGTAGGTGTCCCCGGCGGTGGCGATCACCCGTGCCCCGCGGATGAGCGCGATCTGCACGGCGGCGTAGCCGATGGTGCTCCCGGCGCCGTGGATCAGGATCGTGGGCTCCCCGGCGAGTCCGAGCAGCGCGAGGCTGCGATAGGCGGTCTCGAGCGCCATCGGCAGCGCGGCCGCCCGCGTGGGGTCGAGCCCCGCGGGAAGGGGGGTCCAGTGGTCCATGATCGCGCGGTCCGAAGCGCCCGCGGTCGGCCCGCCGGCCCAGTCGGCGGTGCCGAACACGCGGTCGCCGATGGCGACGTCGGTGACGTCGTCGGCGACCGCGTCGACCGTGCCGGAGACCTCGATCCCGATGCCGCGGGGCAGCGCGCCGGCGAACAGGCCGCGACACAGGGCCCAGTCGGCCGGGGTCAGCCCGCAGGCGTGCACGACGACGCGGATGCGGCCGGGACCGGGGGCTGACACGGCCACGGTCTCCAGGTGCAGGACGTCGCCGGGCTCGCCGTACGCATGGAAGCGCACGGTGCGCATCGTGCCGGTCGTGGAATTGCGGTCTGCCATCACGGTCTCCTCGTACTCTGGTCTAGAATCGCCTGGTTCACCTCGTGCCCGGGAACGTGTTGACAGTTCACATGAAGCGGAGCGGACATTCGTGGGTGAGCGCGCGGCGCAGGTGGTACCGGTTGACTCAGCCGCGCCCGAACTGTCAACACGTTCCTGAACCAGGCCTCGAGTATAGCATAAGTGGAGCATGATCCGTTTGAGTGATCTCGATACCCGTGTGCCCCGTGCGGACGCGGCCCGCAACCGCGCCACCCTCCTCGCGGCGGCGACGCGCGTCTTCGCGTCCGCCGCCGCGGAGCCGTCGATGCGCGAGATCGCCCGGGAGGCCGACGTCGGGATCGCCACCCTCTATCGCCACTTCCCGACCCGCGAGTCGCTCGTCGACGCCGTCTACCAGGGCCAGGTCCAGCGTCTGACTGCGGGAGCCCGCGAGCTGCTCGAACAGCACCCGCCTGCCGAGGCGCTGCGCCGGTGGATGGACCTATTCGCCGACTGGTTGGCAACCAAGCACGGCATGACCGACACGCTGGCCACCATGATCGACTCCGGCGCGATCGCCCACGCCCAGACCCGCACCGCGCTCCTGCAGACCATCACCACCATCCTCGACGCCGGCCATGCCGCCGGGGACATCCGCACCGACGTCGGCGCCGAGGACATCGCCGCCGGCCTCATCGGGATCTTAACCGTCGCCGGCAGGCCCCAGCAGCGCGCGCAGGCCACCCGGCTCCTGGGCCTCCTCATGGACGGCCTCAAGCCCCGGGCGCCGTAGGTGCGCGGCGGCGACCAAGTCCGAAACGCGCCGGCCGACGCTATCGACTCCGGCCCACCCCCGCCACGACCTGTCGGTCACATGTTTGCACGGGTTGTGTCAGAAGTGAGACCATGAAGATGGCTGACAAGTGGCATGGACGACCTGAATTGGGCCTCGCCATTGGTCAGGCGACGACCATCTCGGCCATGACGGCCACCCAGCGCTCGTGGAACCGGCGACGGCGGTCCGCCAGCGAGATGATCTCGCCCGACCGTGCCTGGGCGCGGAAATACTGTCGCTGCTCCTCGAACCCGGTACAGAAGCGCACCGCAGCGGCGAAGTTGCCGAACCCGCACATGGGGCAGGAGCGTTGCTTGCTGCCCCGGTGATCCTGCGCGATCCGCTTGTTCTTGTAGCGG
>JAABUM010003294.1_pt1 | contig 20170 bp, 39 predicted proteins | sample 5559161 | NCBI WGS metagenome assembly JAABUM01 (sample SAMN10711868, study PRJNA513369) | rock metagenome | isolation source: Antarctica rocks | place: Antarctica: Victoria Land, Siegfried Peak nord
CCTCGTGGTTGACCAGCACACGCGCCTCGTTTGCTGCGAGGCCCGCCGCCGCCAGCAGCCCCGCGACCGTCGTGCCGGCCGGCACCTGCACGAGGACAACTGGGCACAGTCAGCTAGGTGTTACCGTTACGTGATAGCAGCTTTCGTGCATATGAAAAATGGAAAAAGGAAATGGAACGCTTTGTGCCCTGCACCTTGGTTTGTGACAGCATGAAACCCTTTTGTTGCAGGTCTGCCACACGAAAAGTATGCCCCAACTGCCAACGCCGTGTTTTTCACGCACTGCGACAGCTGGACAGCTGTTGGGGGCTCGTGAAACCTGCCCAACCACAGGAGCTCAAAGCACACATGCTGTGCTGCTGCACATGTGACCATGCACATGACAGGCTGCCGGTATCAATAGGCAAAATGGGTACTGCAAGTTTGCTGACATATCGAGTCTTACACACACCGTCTCGATGACGGGCTCCAGCGCCGACAGCGCCAGTTCACCGTTTCACTGGCACTTTGGTTGTCATTTGACAAGTATAATCTCACCGTCTCGATGGAGGGCTCCAGCGGCGGCGGAGGCAGCGCGACCACCGGCAGCGCCGCGCCCGGCGCGTCGAACGCGCCACTAATGGACCGCTGCAGGGCTGCCGCGGCGCTGCTTCCAGCTGCCACCGCGCTGCTTCCTGCCGCAGCTGCCGCCGCCGCCGGCGCGGCCGCCGCGCTGCTGGCCGCCGCATTCGCCGCCGCCGCGGCCTTAGTGGCATTGAGCAGCACCAGGTAGACTGGAGACGCAAGGTCGTCTGGCGTCGCGCGCGGCGCGAAGCGTTCGCTGCGCACGTACTTGGCAAACCTGCGGCAGTGCAATGAAAGGGGCTTGGTTCGACATTGACGCGGGCAGAGGCGAGAGGCTAGGTCGTCTGGCGTCTCGCGCGGCGCAAAGCGCTCCATGTGCACATACTTGGCGAGCCTGTGGCAAATATGACCGACAGGCACGGCTAGACGGCTTGGAAGGGAAGAGTGCAGAGGTTTGCGCAGCAGCTGCTACAGGCTGGTGCGAGAAGGAAATCGTGGATGTCTTGTCTCTCAATGTCAGCAAAATATGCAAGAGCGCCACAGCGGGCGATCCAGCCGCGGCAGTGTGTGTGATCGCTGCACGCCGGTGGTTTGATGACTGCGGTGCCTGCAAACCCCGCTTCGCAACAGGACAGATCGTAGCAGGATTCGAGGTGCAGGATGAGGACCGAACAGCGCCGCCGCACCGGCAGTCGGGGTGGTGCTCCGGAAAGGTGCAGCCGCCGGCAGGCGCGCCCGCCACCTGCGTTTCCCCTCCCGCCACATCGCCACTGCCAGGCAACCCGCGCGGCAGCGGCACCGACGGCGCCCGCGCGCCGAGGAGCGACGCCAGAGAAGTGTCGCGAGGCGGCGACCCCCGCGGGCGCGTCTTGCCGTCCTCCAGTTCCAGCTTCCAGGTGATCAGCCACCGCGCCCAGCTGCGACAGTAATGTGGGGTATTGGTACATACTGCGTGTCGACATGCTATCGTTTCGTGTGTTCATGTAGAGGTTTGCGTGACCGTGGCCTGCCGTCCCCCAGCGCCAGCTTCCAGGTGGATCAGCCACCCCGCCCAGCTGCAGTGTGATGGTTGGCTTTAAAATTTGATATTGTGTGTCCATTGACACACATGTGTGACCGTGTCCTGCCGTCCCCCAGCGCAGCTTCCAGGTGATCAGCCACAGCGCTCAACTGAGTATCAAGGCGAAACCGGTACTTGGGATACGGTTGCCATGGCCAACTTTGTGTGGAGGGCAACGCAAAGGATGTGTCACAGGCGGCGAGCCCAGCAGTCGCGTCTTGCCGAGCGAGCGAACTCCAGCTTCCAGGTGATCTGCCACCCTGCCCATGTATGCCTGTGGAGACGATGTCCGTTTCCATGTGTAATGACACTTTCTCTGGCGGCGTGTTGTGATCCCTGACGTCAGCCACCATGCCCACGTCAGCACACGCGCTCGTGCCGCCAAACAGTGTCGGCTGCAATTCTGGCAATGGTGCGGCGACGACGCGCTGGCTGATAGAACAGGCGGTCGTCCAGACAAAAGCAACCGAGTTGACTGACGGAAGCTGCAGTGCCCTCGAAGCGTCTGCGAGATCAGTAGGCGCACATGCGCCAGACAGGAATCATCATCGGTGCTGTTTAGTGTTGCGCCGCCACCCGCCATTGCGCAAATTCCACTTGCTGCCTTCGTTTATGTATTCACCTGGAACCTTGTTGAATAGAAACAGCACACCGATGAACTGGACAGTGGACACGCCGCCGTCGCCGCCGGCAGCTCATCGCCTCCTGTGCGTTTACAGGTTGATTTGCTCTTCATGCTGCCCGTCTGTTTACCCATTGAAAACGCACCCAATGAGCTGGTCGGTGTGCGCGCCACCGTCGCCGCCGTTGCCTAGTTTCTCCTTGTACCGCCAGTGTGCCGCGACGCCATATTCTGCGATGTAGTGCATCTTGGCCGTGCGGATCTGCACCTCGATGGGCAGCCCGTCGGGCCCAGTCACCACGGTGTGGAGACTCTGGTAGCCATTGGCCTTCGGCGTGCGCACGTAGTCCTGCATTTGCAGCGGAGGTAAGTGAGTTTGAGCATCAGAGCAGGGCAGCGACCAGCAGGAAGTTTCATAGGTTGGGTTTGCCCGCCACCACCGTGTGGAAGCTCTGGTAGCAGTTTGCATTGGGCATGCGTGCGCAGTGCTGTGGTGCAGAACAGAGCACATGAGGACAGCATCGGAGCTCGGCAGCATCAGCCGATGTGCCGGCGGAATGTTGACATTCTGAAGGCGTGTTTTTGAGAGCAGTGGCGATTCCCTGAAGGCTGGTGTTCTTATTGGCTGGTGCCGAGCGCAGTGCAGAGGCTGCAGCAATGGCAATAGCCTGGGCATGCAGGTGCAGGGAGAAGCTCACGTAGGGCAGCATAGCCAGCGAGGCAGTTGCAGGACCCGTCAGCTGCCAGCACGCTGCCTGTCCACGCAGCAGCTTCACTGCGGCAGCCTTCGTTTCAAGTGACGCCAGGGCAAGGCCGATGCGTAGTTCGAAACGCTAACCATGTGCGAGAGCGAATTGGTACCGCGAAGGTGCCCGCAAGCTGGGGGCAGGCTCGCTAACAGAGAAGGGGCGAAATCAGTAGGCGAAGCAGTCCTGCTTTGACGCCGCATTGCGCACTGCTAATTTGCGGGTTTAGACTTTGAGCCGTACATGTTCTGCTGCCACATCTTGAAGCGACCGGGCACGGCGGACCACAGGCGCTCCACCTCCCGCAGCGCCGCATAGCAGCCCTGCTTGCCGCCGACATTCAGCCGCGGCACACCTGCTTTTTGTGTTTTAGGTCTTGGCTGAAAGACGACCGAGGGATAGAGACGGGGACGGAATATCTGCACCTTGAAGCGGCCGGGCACGGAGGGCCAAAGGCGTTCAACTTCCCGCAGCGCAGCATAGCAGTCCTGCTTGCTGCCGACGATCAGCCGCAGCGCCCGTACATCGTACACCTGGCCCAGGTCCGCGGCGCCGCTCAGCCCCTTGCGTGCCAGCTTGGAGTGCACTCCATACAGGTTCTTCGGCCGCCCTGCGGCATCACACCGCGGCGTCGGAATCAGAATGATGATGACTTGTGTTCTCCTAGCATCAGTCCCGAGCACCGTTCAGGCCGTTGCGCGCCAGCTTGGCGTGCATGCCGCACAAGTTCTCGGGCCGCCCTGCAGCATCACACCGTCGATGCTCATGAGCAAGACGAAGTCAGACAGAAGCAACATTGTGCTTGATCGGCGGCTTCAGCGCCTCGGGCGCCAACCTGCAGGGAACGCCATCGCTGCGCCAGTCTGCATCGGACAGTAGACGGGGATGATCCCGCATTCAAGAGATTGGAGACTACGGCTCGTGACCAGGACAGCGGCATGCTGCGATCTGCAGCTCAAGTACGGCCAAGACGTGATGCTGACCCTCTCTCTGGGTTGCAACCAGCCAGGTGCCGGCCCGACAGCAGCAGGTCCAACAGACAACTCTGCATGCGTGCCCAAACAACACTTCTTTTGATGAGACTTGATGCCCGTCCTCACAGTTGGCCCCGTGTTTCAAAGCATGTGAATGGGGCCTGACAGCGGGCGGGGATGCGAGCATCTCTTGCCGCTTCATGTCAACCCCCGAGATATTGTAGACCCCAATGCAAAGTCCCGCGCACCTGAGAGGTCCTCATAGGCCAGCCCTGCAGCGTCCAGCCGCGCCTTGAGCTGCGTGAGCGCAGACGCCAGCCCCGCGCGCGACTGCAGCTGCGCCAGCATGTCCCGCAGCTCCTTCGCGCGCTTTGGATGCAGCACCTGAATTGGAAACGGAGTACACAGGATAAGGATAAGGCGTATTGCGCAATCGTATATACAGGATAAGGATAGAGTGTATTTCGCAATCGAGGTGCATCATTTCTGCGCGCGACTGAGTCTGCGCCAGCGTGTCCCGGAGCTCCTTCGCGCGCTTCGGGTGCAGCACCTGCAAGTGGAACGGGAAACAGTGTGTGAGACACAGTGGATCGTAGACTTTGAATGCATCACCATGCACCCACGGCTGCGCCAGCGTGTCCCGCACCTCCTTCGTGTGTTTTGGGTGCAGCACCTGCGAGGTGTATGAGAGAACATGACGGACGTCAATGCACATTTCCACCGCGCGACCGCGGCCGTGCCAGCACATCCCCCCGCGGGCTCATTTGCGCATATCGGGTGCAGCACCTGCGCAGCCAGGTGGGTGTTGCAGAGCTTGTGCGCGAAAAGCGGCATCAGTCGCAAGCCAGGTCTTGTGCAGCTCCCCCTTGTTCCTCCTTGGTGCGATTTGGCCGCAGCATGTGCGCAGACAAGATGCTAGCCTAACCGGCAACGGCACCGTGATTGTTCTTGCCACGCTTCACAGATGTTGGGAATTGCGCGACATTGTGCAGAAGCGATAGGAGGAGCGCGTAAGGTTGCACGCTTCTATCCACAGCTGGCTACACCCTGTGCAGGCAGTCTGAACGACGTGGCCACCGAGATGCACAGCTGCAGAGGCGGGCTGCTGCATGCCGGCCGGCCAGCTGAACAGACTGACAACTGGTCTGACCAGCTGCGGACCAGCAGGCCCCTTTCGCATGCAGCCAGGACGCACTTGCACACAGTGCGTTGGACCGGCGTTCCAGAGTTCCGATCACCGATCATATTTGACACGAGTTCTGACTTGTCGAACCCCGTCATGTCCTTTTGATTCAGGTAAACGAAGGACACACAAGCTCACCAGGAAGCACAGGTCCTCCAGCTCGGCCTTGAGGCTCCACACGCCCAGGCGATTGGCCAGCGGCGCGAAAACCCTGAGACCCTCCTCCGCCTCGGCGCGCAGGTCGGCGCCGCCGGCGGCCGCCAGCGCCGCCGCTGCTCGAAGCGCCGCGAGACGCGATGCGAGCACGACGAGGACCGCGCGCACATCCGCCATTGCCAGCAGCATCGTGGTCAGCTTCGCCGCGGTGCTGGGGTCCTGCAGAGCAGAACAGTAAAAGGAGTTGATTCCCCCATGCAAGACCAGCAGAGGGACGTGATGCCAGGTACTGTTGCCCAAGCAGAAATTTGAGCCAGAACCCGCACTTTGCAGCCAGTCTGACAAGTGCGCATGCGAATTTTACCATGTTCAGAGACGCATAGACGCACACAAGGCCAGATTCCTGCATGATAATCACCGGGGTATTATGGATCCCGAACACTGACCTGTGCGGCGCTGTCGGCCTGCACCAGCTGGCAGGCGGATGAGATGCGCGACACGTTGGCCACCATGTCCGCCACCGCCGGCGGTACCAGCATCTGTGATGGCAGACATCACAGGTCGCAAACGACTGGCGGAACATGTCAGCCCTTGTGGACACACAGTGTGCGAAAACATGCACGCCACGTCGGCCGCCATGTCCGCCACTGCCGGCAGCGCCAGCATCTGCACCACGTAATAGGTTGTTTCTGCGGCCAACAGTTCTCTCACAGGCAGCTGATGCCAAGAGATGATCGGCACGAGCTGCGCCTATACTCTCTCATACAGCGCCTACCTCCAGCTGCTGCCATGTGAGCGGCGAGGCGTCCAATGCATCCCGCAGCAGCGCCGTGGCCACGGGGTCCGCGTCCAGGCCCTTTTATAATTACCTCATTGGAAAGTCAACTCATATCGCTCACCTCCCGACTGCTGCCAGTGAGGCGGCAATGCAGTCCCAACGCAGCAGCGCCGCCGCCACGGCGTCCGCGTCTACACCCAGTGCCAGGTCTGACTGAATAAAGTTCTGATGGGGAAGACAGGGGAAGACAAAGAGTTTCTCACCTCCAACTGCTGCCGCGTGAGCGGGGAGGCATCGAGCGCATCCCGCAGCAGCGCCGCCGCCACGGTGTCCGCGTCCAGGCCCAGATCCGCGAGAATGGCCGCTGCGGCGCCGTTGGCCGCCAGCCTGTCTGCCGCGAGTGTTGCGGAGGCCACGCCGTAGGCGCGGGAGACGACCGGCGCGCCGAACACAGCGTGTCGCTCCTGTTGGGAGCAGCGGGCAGCAGCAGTGTGGGCCAGATGTGGTATGATAGTGGGTTGGTTCTGTAACTTGGTGAAGCAATTTGCAAGGCACACGCAGGGCCAGTGAACGGTCTCAAACAGCAGCAGGAATGCGGCAGCGCTATCTCACCCTGAGCTGCTCCAGGTGGTCTGCCGCCGGCACGCTGCCGTGCCGCTGCTGGAGCTGCTTCTGCTCGCTGGGAGGCGTGACCGCAGCTTTGTCCAAACACTTCTCCAGCGCCTTCTGCGGTGGCACGACATTCAGAATGTGGGTAGAAGTCGTTTTTTTGAGTCAGTGCTGCAGGGAGCAGCTTGTTTCACGAACCGAGGTACAACTGGGGTTTGCTCTTGATCCAGCATGCAGCTCGACTGGCTTCGCGTCCTTTGAAAGCTATCAGGAGCAGCAGCTGATCATCTCGGGTTCCGGATATGCCCGCAGGGCCTTGTAGTATCTAGCACGAGCATGAGCGCGTTCGAAACGTGCTGCATAAAAGGGCCTACACACAGGGTCAACGCCTAGACTGTGGTGCACCGGCAGGCCCTTGGCCCGCGGGGGTGGGCCGGGCAGCTTCGACAAGACAGAAGCGCATGATCCAAGGAGCCCCCGCACCTGCAGCTCCGTCTGGCTTGGCCGCTGCCCCACAGGCTGCACGTCGTTCGAGGAGAGCTGCCTGGTCAGCAGGCCTGCCGCTGACGCCGGCGCGCCGCTGCCACTGCGCCTGGGTTGCTGCTGCGGCGGGTTGGCGGGCGGCCGCTGCGAGGCGGGCGCAAAGCCGCGCTGCACGTGCAACGGAGCGAATTCTGGCCTGCGCAACGTGGGCAGGCTCCTGCTGCTGAGGCTGCTGCCGCCGGGGCTGCGGGACAGCCGCTCGTCGATGCCAAAGCCGCTGAAGGTGCTGCCGGGGCGGGCGCGGCCGCCCTCAAAGCTGAACCTCGACTCCAGCCTGCTGCCATCCTTCTGGTCGCCCGAGCAGCGACGCACAAAGGGCACCACGGTGCTCTTCACGCTGCCGCCTCGCTGCGGCTGCGGCGTGCTGCTGCGGGACACGGTGGGGCTGCTCCCAAGCACAGCGTGCTGGGGAGCCATGCCCGGCAAAACCGTTTCGCTGCCCGAGGGTTTCGGTTGTTTGTGCTCTGCAGCAAGGCGTCAGGCAACTGGAGAGGTTGCAAGAAGGTCTGCAGATGAAAGTTCATTCCCTAAGCTGGTGTACGCAGTGTATTTGCTTTGGCTGAAACTTTTCTGTTCGGTCTATGTGTGGCGAGTTAGCTCACGCGAAGTCACTTGCTGACATGGTGATTCAGATCTCAGTGCAGCACGTGGCCGCTGATAAGGGCCTATTAAGGCCTTTAATCAGTTGCGTTTCCACCCCCTTGCCAACGATGATGGCAGCTAAAGCCCCGCTCTGCCTCGATCAGAGCAGGGGCGATCAGCTTTCATATTGCTGCAGTAGCTCATTGTATCTAGTTCACAGTCGCTGCACCGCGCGCGGCCGCCCACAGAGCGATCGACGGCCGTCCCTGGGACGGCCCTCGTATCGTCAAGGAGGTGCAGCCAGCCTGCAGGATGCGACACCGGCAGATAACGCCCACGGCGGCACCCTGACTCCAAAAGGCAATGATCACGGCTGACCCGGCCAATGCTGACCCACAATCGCACATGCGCATATCGACGCTACACCTGCCTGTCTGTCGGTGTTTCCCAGGCAAGCACGTGCGGTGTAGATTTTCGGCTCTTACTCTTCCATTCAGAGAACGGTTGCTTATCGCTCCGTTCACTGCTATTCTCGGCTGTCGACAGTGTCTCACGGCAGAAGCAGTAGCGGCGGCACGCCTGTGCTTCTGTAACTGCAGCAGCACCAGACCTGGGCCTCGCCGGCAGTCGCAGTCGGATCTAGCTGGAGAGCTGTTCGGATGGTGACGATGCCGCCGACCAGGGTTGTGGTGGTCGCAATGTTGGTGTCGGCCGCTGCAGCCGCACACTTTTTGCACAACCAACGGCCGCTGTGGCACGCCGCCGGGTCGCCGCTGCCGCACGTGGATTACATGGTGCGCATGACATCCAAAGCACACCTTTGAGCTTACATCCAGCTGCATTAGCCAATAAGTTTCAGCCGCGCTTCGCAGCTCCCCCCGTTGTCTGGCGCACGTGGCCTGCCAGCCGCTCGCCAGTGGACCTGTTGCCACATTGTTGGGAGAGGCATGGCAGCAATTTAAGTATCTTTTGCAACTCTGAGTCATGGCGCTGCGCTGCTTGATACTCACTGCTGCAGGTACAAGCGCCTGGTTTCGCGAAGCGGCCGGTGGAAGCGCCGGCGCAGGGGCCGCCGCGGCAGCTGCCGCGTCCGCAGAGATTGCCAGACGTGCCGCTGCCTGCCACGGACCCGCCCACTGCCAAGGGCAGCAAGGCTCGGCAGCCTGTCGGCTGGCCAGATTGCAAAGCCAGGGTGACTGCACGGCTCAGCCCTAGATCCCCGCATGGATGAGCGAATGTAGTGGCATGAGCGTGGTGCTCCGAACTCTAGTCCCAGACACCAACCCTGCTGATGCCGTCGTACACGGCACCCTGGGGGCATCCCACAGCTGAAGCACAAACATGGCTGTCGTTTCTGTCGCTCGTGTCCACGCACAGCGCAGTCTGCTCCTTTCGCTCTTTGATGCTACCATGTGCGCTGAACGTGGTCAGAAGCATGAAGGGAACAAAGGTCAGGACTTGATACTCGCAGAGCGTCAGCGACGAACCCTCGGCAGCACCTCTCTAGGGCTTCATGCATCTTTTGCCGTTTCGCGGGGTCATCATTTATTGTGGTGGCGCCGCTCGCGCAGGCGCAAAAGCGGCTCGAGGCGATGGCGGCTGCGGACGCCGCGGGTGGCTGGCGGCAAAAGGGCATTGCGCGGACGCGCTGGAAGCGCTGGACAGGCTCGGCAATCGGCGGCGCCGGCAGCGGCGGCGCCGGCAGACAATTGCCGTCGGCGCTCGTCGCGGTGCCGACGGCCAACGTGTGGTCGAAGACGGAGCTGCTGCTGCACTCGCTTGCGGGCAACAGCGACAGCTTCGAGCTGCTGGTGGGACTTCGAACCTTTTGTAGGTTTGCTTGAACTGCGTTTATGAGCTCCTGCGTCGTGTCGTGCTCAAGACGGGGCTGCTCTGGCACTCGCCCGGCGGGTAACAGCGAAAGCTTTGAGCTTCTCCTATGGCTATTACCAAGGTTCTGTATGCATTCCCGGCGGGCTATGATCAGATTTGATGTGATCCAACAATGACATGCGGGTGTCTTACGTGTGCTGCTGCCTGCTCTGCTGCCGCCGCTACTGCCTGCACTGAAGTGCTGTGCTGTGCGCTCAAACCGCAGATGGTGGACGAGCGCAGCAGCGATGAGACGCCGGAGCGGCTACGGCAGCTGGGCATCCGCATGCTGCAGCCGCCAGAGCGGCAGGGGGTGACGCACAACTGGAACATGGTGCGCTGGCCTAGGGCTGCAGACTGTATGGAGATTAATGTGAAGCCCCTGCTCAAGATACACAGCCATGGGCTGTGACTGCTTCCTAAGTTGAAATGGCTGCAATCCAAGCGTGGCGTTATGGCATGCACAGCTTGCCCCATGAGTCGCTGTAGCTCGTCGGCAACAACTACGGCATGACAGCTCTACCTTCGCATTTTGAAAATTGATTGAAGACACTGGACAGCCTGGGTGCAGGCGTACCGCGAGTGGCTGAACAGCAGCCAGGAGGCGCTGTTCATCATCAACAACGACGTGCTGGTGCCTGACGGTGTCTTCGATGCCCTGTCCGCCGCGCTGACGCCGGCAGGTGCACTTTAGATTTGTCGAAACCCACTCAGTCTGCTCTCTTGTCAGCTAGCCTCCGGTGGCGTCCGGCTATGACGCGCTCTCCGCTGTGCTGACGCCAGAAGGCGAGCCTTGAACAAACCCTGAACCTGCCTCCTCGTGTGCTGTGTTGTGAAATGGTGCCGACGGACTGTCCATCGCGCTGACCCCTCAGCCAGCTTACAGGGAGCCCACAGCTGCCGTTTGCATGCTCCGACGTTTTGATGTTGTAAGGTTGTACCCGGGCGCCTGTAAGTTTCAAGATCAGTTTCAAGATTCTCGGTGTGTCCCTTTGCTTTGGCAGGCGGCGATTGTGACCTGGTGTGCCCGCTGTCGACGGTGGCGGGGCTGGGCAGCTGGGGCCGTTTTGAGGGCATCGAGGTGCTGTTCGGGCTGTCGCTCCCCGCGCGGCAGTTCGTTCAAAACCCGCTCAACTTCCGCCGCGTGCAGGTGCGGGAGACTTTGAGCCCAACAGCAAGCGAGTCTCCATGTACTGTGCAGCGCTGTTGGCACTGGCACCGGCAGCAGGGAACCACTGTGTTCCTTCCAGCCCTGCCGCAGTGCCTGCACTGTGTCAACGTTTTCTGATTCAAGTAACCTGGTTTGATGGAGAAGTTCATCATCATCATCATCACATACCATAGTGGCAATCACGCCCAAAACGCATATTCCTTGCTGCAGGAAGCACTGGAAGCGGGAGGCTGCGCGGGGCCTGCCGCCGCGCCGGAGTGGTCGGCCGTCCAGAAGAAGCTGCCCGGCTTCTCAGGTGCTGCCCCAAATTGTTGTATTTCACTGACAACCCTCCATCCTCCAAGTTTGTGGCACCGCGCTGACGGCTGGAGGGCGGCTCGTTGTGCTCGAAAGCTGGCGGTATCATGCGTTGCATCTGACTCTGGTGTGTGATCTCGGCACGGGTGCTTGGCATTGGCAGCCTGATGAACCAAACCAAAGAGGTGGTTTCTTCGCAGGGTTCTTCTTTGGCGTGCGCCGCAGCATCTCGGCGTGGGCATTTGATGACGAAAATCTCTTCGACCCCGGCAACCGCATCATCGGGCAGGAGGGGGACCTGTTCAGCAGGTAGTGTCATAAAAAAATCAGATGTGCACTCATACGCAGCTGCAGCTGCAGCATGTACGATATGAAGCTCCTACATGCGCTGACCTTTCTGCTCCGCGTCTATGCAGATCACAAAATGACATCGGTCACCGGGCGAAGATCTGCCTGCACACCGGGGCGTTCGTGTATCACTACAAGTCCAGCACCATAGACCAGAGAGTGGACCGCACCAAGTGGCACATGCCGGGGACGCCGCCGGCGCCGTAAGGCTCGGCACATATATGTGTCATGTACAGGCTTTGCAGTCCGGCGCCGCCGGCGGCTGCTTGTGCGAGGGATGCAGCTGCGGCGGCGGCGTTTTCGAATCGGGCAAATCAGCACACCTTTCATAGCGGCGAGCTAGCAAAGTGCTATGCATGGATGAACACAAAACTGTGCATACGTGCGGTGGCTGGATGCAACGGCAGTTATCATATAGCGGGCAGCACGGCCAGCAACGCCCCGCAATGGTGAGCCTCACATACGTCATGACGCTACTTTTTCAGAATGCGAGGTGCATGCAGCACGAAATAGCGCTAAGTACAGACTGTATGTCTAGAAAATGCCACCCATCTGCCAAAACACGGCATGCTCTTACACTGTACTACAGTTAGGCTGGTGTCGGCCATGCTGCAGATGCATGCCGCTGCGTCTCTCGCCAGCCGGCGCCGGGGCGCACCCTCCCGTCGCCGCCGCGTGGCGTTCCCTGATGCTGCGTGCAAGCCTTGAAGTGACCTAGCTCTCTGGAAACCAGCAGGAAACTGGTTGGGTTGGGCAGTAACTCAACGGGCATGAATGCCAAGAGAGAAAGGTTGATGATGAGGAAAAATCTGGTAACAAGCCAGAGAACGGTGTAAGACTTGGAATCAACCAAGCCTTGGAATCAACCAAGCCTTAGAACCAATGCCCACCAGAGAAATGTGCAATGGCCTCCCGCCAAGATGTGCACGTGCTTGCGCGATCTGCGCGATTTCAAGCAATGTTGCTGAGGACCTGAACTGAAAATACACTTGCACAGACACATTGTGTAGCTGACACCGCAGCTCCCCTGCCTTGGCTTGCGCAGAATGCATTAGCAGATAAATTCTCACGCATTCTCACACACTCGCGCAGAGAAGTGCATTCAGCAGCCTCGAGTCCTTCGGGAATGTTCGCCAGTGATGCTTAACCGCGGCATGTGAAGCCACCGCATGCTGCGCTGCTGCCAGCCCCGGGCAGCCGGATCCCTGAGACGTTCCGCGCCCATTCTCAAAGCGCTGCCCGCCCTCAAAGCGGCTGATCGCAGACCAGCAAGGATACCAGAAGCTTGCAGCCCTTTGGTGCCTGCTGCGTGGATCTGCGCGTCTCGGACAGCAGCGCCCAGCGGCAGGCGGCGGCGATCGGCAGCGTGCATGGCGGCAGCCGCGTTGGATGTGGCAGCCGCTGCCGGCGCCGGGTCTTCTCGTGCAAGTGATGGAAAGGCGAGAGCTCCAAAACTTCTTTGAATCTGTCTGATCAGCTTCGGCATTGCCAACTGGCCTTCATGCCGCAGGTCCCGACTGGCAATGTCGGCTCGACGAAAGATTGCGCGGTGCCTGAAAATTCTTACCGAACTCCACAGAAGCCGCCGCGGGAGGGGCAGATGACGGTGGCGGGCATCGAGGTGGAGGGCTGCTCCGTGGCGGGCCTGGACACCTGCATCATGCTGCCCCGCTGGTGGTTGAGGAATTGCTGGTGCATGGCTGTTTAAATGCACATTATGTGCGAATATGCTCACGCCTGGGGACCTGGACACCTTCACCCGGCTGCCCCGCTGATGGATCTCGCGCATTCGTCGCTCAGTTGATGCTGACGCGTGGAGTTACCCAGGCTGTGACACATGCACTGTGACTGCCCATGGTGTTGTGGAACACACATCGAACAAGCTCGGTGCTGCTGCCCCGCGGTCGGGTGCCGGCTGATCTGGGGCGGATCCATGGTGTACTGCACATGCAGTCTTAATGCATGTTGATGCATCTTCAGTGAACTCCTCCACCACCGCCGCGCAGGCGGGTGGCGTTTGACCTAGGATGGTGCCCACACCGCGCGTGCATGCATACTATGACGTGTTGCAAAGGAGAAAATCGCACGATGCTTCTGTGCAGGCGGGTGGCGCTCGACCTGGGGCGGTGCCCCCATCGCGCGTGCATGCAACACACCGCGTTCATCAGCCACGGTCACCTGGATCACATCGGCGGCCTGCCGGCATATGTAGCGGCAAGGTGAACATCAATATGCGCAGTATAGATGCCGCAGGGTACCCGCCTCTTCTTTATCAACCTCTGCTTGATCAGCCACGGCCACCCAGACCACATCGGCGGCCTTTCGTGATACATCTCGGCGAGGTGGACAAGGGCAGTTATAGCAGTGTAGGTGCCGCTGGGTTTCCGCATCTTCTTATGAATCTTTGTCTTCATCAGCCGCGGCCACCAGGATCACACTGACGGTCTGCCCGCCTATGTAGCGGACAGGTATGCTGCCTTAAAGCTCTTGGTGGTGTGTATGCCTCACTGAAGTCGCAACAGGAGCCACGACCAGCTGGTCCACACCAACCGGCCGGCCTGCATGCGCCGCGAAACGGTGAACATGCAAATGTAGAGGCAGTTTTTGTTCTGTGGTTACTGTTCCAGCCATGATGTCCGCCGCAGCCACCTGGACCACATCTGTGGCCGGCCAGCCTGCACTGCTGTGGCGTGGTCAACAGTCTATAGAGCTTCTGCCTGTGCATACAAAGACACGTGCTGGACATGGCGGTGCCGCAGGTGTTCCTACGGCCGTCGTGCGCGGCCGGAGCGACAAAACACTGCAGCATCCATTTGCTGACTTTGTCCAGTTGCCTTATTCCTTTTGCCGCAGGCACATGCTGGGCATGGCGGCGCCGCAGGTTTCGTGCCGCTAGCGTGCGCGGCGGTGGCGCAGGCGCTGCTAGACGGCGCCGGATTAGTCACGAAACTGGGATTATTTTGTTCTTTGTTCAAGTCTGTTCTGCCTTGGGCCGCAGGCACATGCTGGGCATGGCGGCGCCGCAGGTTTTCGTGCCGCCTGCATGTGCGGCGGGGGCGCAGGCGCTGCTAGATGGCGCCGCGGCCGTCAGCGGCCACGACATGCCCTGCCGCCTGCAGCCGCTGGACGTGCGGTTTCTTCCTGAACAATGCTCAATTTGTCAAGGTCTGTCAAGATGAAAGCAGTGTGGCCACCCAGCCGAGGACATCAGCGGCCACGGTATGCCGCCACTTGCAAACCCTGGACGTGCGATCTCCGCCCGGCTGTGCCAATCTCAGCATGTGTTTGTCTCAGGCGTCATTAAGGTTGACGAATATGCAGCCGCTCAGCCGTGACGGTCAGCGACCACGACATTCCCTGCCATCTGCAGCCCCTGGACTGGACGTGTGATTTATTATTCACCTTGGAGTCGCGTCTCGGAAAAGCCATGTCACAGCTGATGCTGTTGCCGCAGAACACGGCAGCGCAAGCGGCCGGTGAGGTGTGGCTGCGAGACGCAGTCGTGCAGCCCGTTCAGACGTACCACATGGTGGAGTCCCATACAATGCAGTGTTGCCTCATCGATTTGAGACTTAGTGTGAAACCCTGCATTCTGCTGCAGCGCAGGTGGGTGGCGAGGTGTGGCTGCGGGACGCGGTGGTGCGGCCCTTCCGGACGCACCACAGGGTGGCCTCCCAGGGCTACGTGCTTTCCAGCGTCAAGCGCAAGCTCAAGGCGCACCTGGCCGGGCGGCCAGGCTCGGACATTACTGCGCTGCGCGCCGCGGGGGAGGTGAGACATATGTCTATTAAGCCATCCTCATTCCCAGGGCTGCGTGCTGTCATCCGTCAAGCGCAAGCTCAAGGCGCACCTAGCGGGGCTCCCTGGCGCCGAAATCAAGGCGCTGTGTGCTGCGGGGCAGGTGCGTGAACTGAGTGTTAGTGTTTCGTGACTGCGGGGTTTCTGTGGAGCTCGAGGTGCTGCGCCCTGCCTGCGGGGTGAGAGGAATTTGGATCATATCTGATGCTTCCAGGGGGTTTTGCATCACATTGAAGCCGCGCCTGGTCGGCCAGTGGGGCGCCGACTTTAAGGCGCTGCGCGCCGCGGGGGGAGGATCTGCCGGGCGCCTCAACGCCGAGAGATACTGCAATTGGCATTCATAGGCGATGCCGCGCTGGGCTTTGTGTTGAAGAACATCAGAAATGCTTTCACGATGCCTGAACCTGGGCAGCCTTTTTGTGCATTTATAGTGCATTGTGCAGGTCTCTTCAGATGCCGCAGGAGGTGACATGCTCGAAGGACACCACACTTGAGCCGGCAGCAGTGGCAACACGGCGCGCCTGTGTTGGGGAAGCACATGACCACGGCCGAATTGATGACAGAACCGTCAAATGCTGCCGCGAAAGGTGACGGAAGTCCAGGCTACACGCTCTGCAGCAGGAGGCGGCGAGCGCAGTGGAGCCGCCGGTGGCGTTCGCGGGCGACACCACGCTGGACATCTTGCCCGAACTGCAAGTGACTTTGCATCGTTCTTTCATAGCGCTCTTCCTCAGACCGTCTTATGGTCTGGCCGCAGGAAGTCACAGATACGGTAGAGACGCCAGAGGTGGCGTTTACGGGCGACACCACGCTGGATTTCATACACGAGCCGTCGGCGGCGGCAGCGCTGAAAGCACGGCTCCTCATCCTGGAGGTCACCTTTGTGGACGACGGCGTCAGCGCCGCCGGCGCGCGAGAAAAGTGAGTAAACCTTGGGCAGAAAGCCTTGCATTTCCTACTTAAGAGAATTTAGCAATGTGAAACTAGCAATATTTACGTGCACGGTACTCTTCCTGGAGGTCACCTGTTGCCCGAGCCGTTGGCACACGGATTCAGTTTGCTGCTTCCGAGATGTTTGACTGGTTTATGCAAGCACAGCCTCCTTCTGAGATGTAGCAGCTGCCGCGCTCCCGGCACCTGGCAGCGTCGCCTGTGGTCGGTAGCACGAGCGCCGCCGGCGCGTGCCTGATAATCAATTCGAGCTGAGCCATCTACGAATGCAAAAGGCTGAACGATGCTGTGAGCTGCCAGTGGAGCGGTGTATGGCATATGCAGCCGTTTTGAAAGGAAAAAGCAGGCGTCATATTATTTGTTCTGAGGCTGCTGGGTCCATTGTTTCGATGAGTTTGTGCGTTCGCTGCACAGGGGCCACACGCATCTGGACGAGCTGGCGGCAAACGCGGACGCCTTTGCGGCGAACGGCGCGCTGCTGCTCATCCACTTCTCCACCAGGTGCGCACCTCAGCTGCTGATGCACTTTCGTTAAACGATGTTCGCGATGGTGTGTTTCTGGATGTTGTAAATGCACCTTGGAATTGGAAACGAATGCCCTTCGAATTTGCCACCGCAGGAGCAGTGAGAAGGCTATCCTGGAGGCGCTGGATGCAAAACTGCCACCGGAACTGAGATGCAAGTGCACGCCGCTGCTGGCGGGGCGCGACCGATACCGATGATTGGAGAATCTTGGGGCGAAAAGACTGAAGGAACAATGCAGCGGCAGTTGCACGGCTGATGCAGTTTGACACAGAATTTGTCTGACAGACTTGTGAAATTGGTAGTAGGGGGCAATGCCCAAAAGTAAAGAGGTGGTGTTGAAAAACACCATTTGATCTGATGCACGGCTCAACTCATTCCATGAGCGCAGAGCAGCTTCAGGCCTCCTTCTTGGCGGTCTTCTTAGGCAGCAGCACGCTGTGGATGTTGGGCAGTACGCCGCCGGCGGCGATCGTCACGCTGCCGAGCAGCTTGGACAGCTCCTCGTCGTTGCGCACCGCCAGCTGGATGTGTCGCGGCACAATGCGCGTCTTCTTGTTGTCGCGCGCGGCGTTGCCGGCCAGCTCCAGCACCTCAGCTGCGTTGCGCAAGCAGGAAAGGCGTCAGCATGTCTTTGGAAATCAAACCAGCGCATTGATATCGCTGCCAGCATGGAACTTGGAGGCTTGACGTTCATGTAGCTAGATGGAGCCTCAGAGAGACGTGGAACACATTGGATAGCAGGCAAAGACGGTGGCTCACCGGCGAGGTACTCCAGGACAGCGGCCAGGTACACGGGCGCGCCAGCGCCGACGCGGGTCGCGTACTTGCCCTTCTTCAGGTACCTGCGTTGTAAGGGAGGCGCGAGTGAGCTTCGTCAACGAGGTCCCGACCTTCACCGACAGGCAGAGCCTGTGCATAGCAGCTAGTTGTGATTTCATCGCATCATGGACAGCTGAATGGCGCACAGTGCCCCCGCACAGTTTGGCAACGCAGAAGAGATGCTCAGTGCTCACCGGGCGACACGTCCCACGGGGAACTGGAGTCCTGCTTTAGATGACTGGCTTACAGATTTCTTCGCCGTCTTTCCCTTGCCGCGGCCCGACATGGTTGCTGTTGTGTCTGTTGGAAAGGGCCTAGAGCTGCAGGAGGAGGCAGGAGGAGGCGAAAGTGAGCGAGAATGCGTTGTCAGCGACGCGAGATCGCTTTTTGTAACGGCAGCTGAGGTCTCAGATGTAGGTTCCATAAACAGCGGGAAACAAAGGTCAAATCTGGACAACACAGGCGTGGTTTTAGACTCGAGGTTCCTTTTTCGAGCTGGACTTGGACACGAGCGAGCTCGCATTCCGGCATTCGCACTCTCCTACTCCCCACCTCTCTTCCAGCTGCCTTCTGATCCTCTTCTCGCAACAGCAGGTGCGTGGCCTGCTGCTCCGTGGAACTCTCTCGGCCTTGCCAGCACGAACATTTTTTCTGCCAATTCGAAACTTCTGGTGCACCTGGGTGCACTGCTGCGTGGCACAGCCCGGGCGCTCTGTCTCAGCTTGGGCCGCATAGAGATGCACAGCCCACTATGCAAGCCAGCCGCATGCCTTGCGTGTCGCCTGCCGCTGTGCTGCCTGCTGCCTTCACATTCCAGCTCTGATGGTGGTGTGGCCAAGCGAAGGCCAGCCAACAACCAAGCCACACAGCTGAACATGCTGCCACCATACACGGCCTAACGTGCTTGCCCCTTGCCATGTTCTGCAGGACACAATGGCGCCGAAGACCGCAGAGAAGAAGCCCGCCGCCAAGGCCGTCGCGCCCAAGGGCCAGGGCGCCAAGAAGGGCAAGAAGAAGTCCGTCGAGTCCTGGAAGATTTACATCTACAAGGTGGGCTTGATTGCAACCTGCTCTACATGTGGCACCACATCTGCCGCGCACTGACGGGGGCAGTCACAATGCGCGCCGGCGGCGCTTCCATTGTCGTGCGTCCACGCACAACCCCACTGGCGATACACATCAGTTGCCGACTCCTTCTCCTGCTGCTGCAAACAGGTGCTGAAGCAGGTGCACCCGGACACGGGCATCAGCTCCAAGGCCATCTCCATCCTGAACTCCTTCATTCAGGACCAGTTTGAGAAGATCGCAACGGAGGCGGCCAAGCTGGCGCGCTACTCCAAGAAGCCTACAGTGACGTCGCGTGAGATTCAGACCGCCGTGCGCCTCATCCTGCCCGGCGAGCTGGCCAAGCACGCCGTGTCCGAGGGCACCAAGGCCGTCACCAAGTTCACTTCCGCTTGAAAAGGTCGCTCATTTCCTGGCGTATTGACAACCACAATGGTGTTTTTAAACACCACCTCCATCCTTGGCAGGCGCCTCGCAGCCGCGTGCTGCCTCCACGCACAAAGTTTACTTTCGGCTGAAAGCACGCCACCCCTGCATCCTCTTCACATGCACCCTTGGTCGGCCGCTTCTGTTTGCATGGGCATGTCGCTGTGGGCTGCAATCTGGCAGCCTCCGCCATGACGATACCCATCGGCCGCCTGCGCACTGCCTGAGGCACGCACCTCAGGTGCACTTTCTCACCGTCACGCACCAACAAAGCTGCACAGCATGCGCAGATTGACCGTAAGTGCGGGGCTGCTAATATGGCGCACCTGTAGGCAGCAAACCCTGAATCCGCCGGAACACAAAATTCTGCGCGCTCCAGGACGCCACGCAAATGCGCTCCAGGACGCCACGCAAATGCGCTCGCAGCGAGCGCATGACGGACGTGCCCATGGTGTTGACGCCGTTGGGCGCCCGATACGACTCGACCTTCACCCGTTCCCACACCTGCGCCAGCACTACTGAGTGCTTCAGAAATGCCGCAAACATTTAAATGGCCTGTGTTGGCATCGACGGCCCAACGCGCCTCGACCTTCGACCTGTCGCATACCTGCGCCAGCACTGAGCATTCATGGTGCTGTGTTGGATCTGGCAGACACATGTGCGATGTACAATCGTCACCCCGCCACACAGCAGCGCCAGCGGTGCTGACATTTGGTCTCAGGCTCAGGACTCCCCGAACAGGGCATCGACTCAAGCGTGGTATCCACCTCAGCGACTGGCTGTGTTGAGTGTGCTGAGGAGGAGCATCTGCTAGGTGATTGTGCCCAGGGCACAAGAAAATTTGAATGATATTCACGACAAGGGGGGCGCCCCCAGGGGCGCGGAAAATGCCCGTCGGCCCTTGTCACATTCCACTTGTTTGAAGTTAACTTCAAACAGATGTCAACGTTGACGTGCAGACCAAATGACATGCGGTCCAGTGTGCATTTGCAAGTTCGGTGGATTGATGCGCATACGGCAGGACGCAATATTACAGTAGCCTTGCATCCTGCGGTCAGCAACTTTCAAATACACGACCACT
>JAABUM010003296.1_pt1 | contig 20152 bp, 33 predicted proteins | sample 5559161 | NCBI WGS metagenome assembly JAABUM01 (sample SAMN10711868, study PRJNA513369) | rock metagenome | isolation source: Antarctica rocks | place: Antarctica: Victoria Land, Siegfried Peak nord
CTGCCGCTGCGGCACAGCACTGCCTCCCTTGCGCTGCGCACCCGCCGCCGCCGCCGCCGGGCTGTGATGCTTCGTGCTGTCTGCGTCAGAGGCCGGCGAGGCCGCCGCGGCGTCGCGTTCTGCCGGGCTGGCGAGGTGCCATGGCAGCGCGGCAGCCGGCGAGGGCCGGGGGTGCTGTTCTGCCTCGCTGTGCGCGCTGCTGGTGTCTGGCGCTGCGGCGTCCGGCTCGGCCCTCAGCCGGGCTGTCGCCTCTGGGTCCGGCTTGATTCCGGCAGGGTCCAGCTTTGGCTCTGCCGTCAGCGACGACGGCAGGCTCGCCGCCGGCGCCTGTGGCTGCGGAAGTGCCGCGGCACCAGGCTCGCTCTGCAGCACTGCCGCCTCCGCTGCGTGCGCCACCGCCGCCGCCGCCGCCTGGGCCGCGTCCGCCGCCCGCTCCGCCGCCTGCTCCGCCTCGAATTCTGCGAGCCACCGGTTCTTCATGCTCTTGAAGCCGCCGGGCAGCGGCGTCGGCATCGGCTCCGGCTTTGGCAGCGGCACTGCTGCTGGCACCGCAGGGCCATTGGCCACCGGGTGAGCTGGCAGCGGTGCCTCTGCCTTGACCGCCTGTCCAGGATCAGGGAATAGTCGATGCAGGGCATTGACGGTAGTCACGACTCAGCCTCACCGCTCACCAGACCACGCCATAAGCACCAGTGCCATAAGAACCTCAAGAGCAGTTGCAGCTGCTGCGAGCTCACCTTTGCGCGTGCTTTGCGTCCAGGCGGCATCCCTTCACCCTTGCGCTCCGACAATTACAGCACCGCTCCCCAAACCACCGCTTCCTGGGAAACACGCCATTTTCAGCCGAGAAGTTGAAAGGCACAGATATCTAGTCGCACGATGTGTCCAGGCTGCATCTTGCATCCCAAAATGGGTGTGCAGCAGCAACAGCTGGCTGCCTGTCTGTCCCGCAGAACCAGCGCATGCAGCGCATGCATGCGTGCGCACTGTGCTGTGGCAAGTAAAGCGCATGCAGCACAGCCATCGCCTAGGCGGATGTGGCATGCTGCAGCATAGTTTGCACGCATGACCGGTGTGCGCTCACCGTCAACACTAGGCTCCAACCCTGCGCCTGCCCTCTTATCACTGCCACAGCTCCTGGGAGATTTGCATTATGAGATGCCCCCCACGCTGGGCCCACGGCCCAGTCAGTGAGCTCCAGAAAACAGCTCAGGAGGCCTTAAAGGGCGGACAGGCGCTGCCGAGGTGCAATCCAAGTTTGATGTATTGTACGCCTGGAAAACGCCCGCGTTGCCCAGTGCCGGCTTCTGCACCTGCTCCAAGGGTACTACCAGCGCCTCTCAATGCTCCAATCAATGCAGTTCACGGCTTAGCGCGGCTGTGCAAACGTAAAACTGGCGGGTTTCGTCTGGCTAATCAGGGAGTCATGGTCATTTGGGTGGTTAGGTGCCCTGAATGCAGTTAGGTTGCGCAGGCAGTGTCTGGAGCTGCTGGAGGACAGTTCGACAGGCAGTGCAGGTGCTGAGATCTGGGAGATACAAGTGGTCGACCGGCGCAGTGGCCAGCTGTGATGCGGCGTCACGCTATGCCCTACAGGATGATGCGCCGATACCCAAGAGCCAAATGCTGCGGCTCCGCACTCAGTCACTTTCAAGCTTCCCTTCCAATCCGGATCGTCAGATGATGTTCCACTTCCACTCCAGCGCATTTGTGATCTTGCCGATGCAGCACGCAGCGCTGAGCGGGTACTCCGATATTGACACCATTTTGTCGGTGTACGAGACATCGATCTTGCCGCGGGCCATGCCGCCGACGGTGAACACCACTGGCTGCCCAGCCGGCAGCCCTTTCACGAAGCCCTGCAGCGTGCCCTGTATGAGCTCCGCCTTGTGCGAGAAGCCCACTCGCTCGGCGCCCGCCGGGAAGTACTTTGTGACCGGCCCCTTCACCACCTGCGTGCGGCCGCATGGACACACGTTAGCCACGCGCTGTGATGGCGCCGTTGGCTTGGTGTGGCTGTCGCCACTCCGCTGTACAGAAGGTGCCCCCGTGAAGTGCTCTGCGTCCTTGGCATTAGGTCCTGATTTCACAGCATGCCAGTGATGTGCATGCAGCAGTCGAGTTTGCTAAAAGCCTCGACTCCACTTGGGGCCAGATGAGAAGGCTATAGAGAAGACAATTGTGAGATGGCTGCGACGAGCAGACCTTGAGCAGCTTCTGCGAGCCGTTCGAAGCGCGGATGCTCAGCTTCTGCAGCAGCTGCACCATGAGGCCGCAGAACCGCTTGAACGTGCGCGGCAGCCGCACTTGCGGGTTGACCTCGATAAGCACGTTCTTTGCGGTTCGCACGTACACCGCCTGCCAGCAGGGAATGGAGTGATGTGTCACCAACATAGTAGAGGCGTCTGCAACACTTCGGAGCAGCATGTGTTGGCGCCAATGCACTGTGTGCAGAGCGGCAGGGCACCTTTATCCTGCCTGCTTTGTTGAGCGGACTGTCCAGGATCGCTAGCAATGCCTGCGGAACGAGAGCAGCTCAGCTTCACCACGCGATATAGCTCTCAATCGCACGGTAATTGCATGCATGGTGAGGCACGCCGCCGCCGATTTTCACAGCCCCACCTGGTGGCAGATATCAGGCCTGTAGTCTGCAGGGTCCTTCCCGTTCCGGCCCAGGTACCGAGCATGGTCGTCGCAGTTGAGCAGCTGATACGTCTGCAGTACCACAGCCAGCACAACCGTGAGCATCGGGCCGGCCGCTGCAGCCGCAACATCCTGTGACGCTGTATTGTGGCATGACCGGCAAGCCGCGTAAAAGCTACGCGTTGACGTGATTATCACAGCTACCTTGCCGACGTGCGCAGTCTCCAGGCTGGCGTTCTCCAGGACAAACACGATGCCATCTTGCTGCTGCTGCCCTGAGGTGGTGGGAAAGTCGTCGTCCTCTGGTGCTTCTACGCCGCGAGCACTCATGTTTGCCAGAGTCTTGTTCAGACTGCAGTAAATTATTGGTGGTGCTCCTCACCACGAAGAAAGACGGGGGGTTGCACCCAACTCGTGTGCAATGTGGCTGCGGTCAATTGTGTCACGCAGCTCCGCTTCGCGTCGGCAACTAACTAGCAATTCTGGCAAGTTTGCGTAACGCAGGGATGGCATGCAAATGGCGAATGATGAAGTGTTGCAACTGTGATGCTGAAACAAGGCGCAGCGTCGTTCGAGCACATGCAGAAATGTGAATTCTTGAGCTGGCCTGCAGTGCAATGCAATTACTCAGCATTCGCATTTTGCTCATCGGTGTTCGAGATGGCAGAGATGCTCGCTTTCGAAATGCGCATGACGGTCTTGTGCACATGCCTGCACGGTCGGCGGCCGTGATGTGAACTCGAAGCCTTGCGCCGCAGAGAACCACGCCAACATGCTGGAGGTGTCACTATGCTATCCAAACGCAGTTGGCATGTCTGCTGTGACCTGTGGGCACTGAATCAGATGAGGGGACTGTGTCGACCCCAGTGACTGCCGCCTTCCTCAGAGGCGCAGGCTGAGGACTGCCGCCTCCCGCACATCTGCCGCAGTGGCGCCCTCCGCAAACAGCTCGCCCTGCAGCTGCGCCGCCAGCGGCGCCAGCTGCAGGAAGTACTTGCGCAGGAAGGAGCGCAGGCTGTACAGCGCAAAGCTGCGCCACGCGGCGTCGGCCGACGGCTCGGCTGCCGCGTCGCCCTCGCCGCTGCCATTGGCCGTCGGAGGCGCCGCCTCCGGCATCGCCGCCAGCAGCTCCTTGAATGCCGCCAGCGTCTGCAGCAGCAGCGCCTGCGGGCATGCATTCGATCGGGTCAGCGTCATAGTTCCGCCGATCAGTCAACACAGTCGCAGGCATGGCGATTGCAGCGCAGTTGCACAAGCTGGCAACTTGTGTCGAGCGTGTGTGCGCTGGAGACTGCAGCAAGCAGGAGTCGCATCGCTGGCCTGCATCTTAGGCAGGGCAGGACAGCATGTAGTTGCGGCAGATGCAGCTGATCACCTCCTGCTCGGTGACCGCGGCGTCAAGGGCGGTCTGCGGCTGAATGTTCACTGATCTGATACGTCGTCACGGCAAGCAGTGAGGCTGGAGGAAACTGGATTTCGCACCTCCTGCTCGGCGACCGCGGCGTCGAGGGCGGCCTGCGGCTGCGCCACCGCCGCCGCCACCTCCTCCTCCGTCAGTCCCGGATTCATCTCCCGCACCTCCGCCGTGGCCATCGCCACGTCGTCCCGCACGTCCTGCAGGTGAGATGTCAAAACAGGTCACGGTGCACGTGTCGGCACATATCAGAAGTCCGCTTTGCGCCAGTCCTGCCCGCCACAGTTCCTTGCAGCTGCTGGAGAGCAGGCGGCGCCAGATCAGGCGGCAATGCCGAGTGCAGCCGCGCACCTGCGTGCGGGCGAGCGTCTTGTTGACGGCGGCATATAGCGCCTCCCAGGCCAGCCCCGCGCCGAACTCGTCTTCAAAGCGCTTCACGCGCAGCTCCCCAAACGCCCAGGCGACAATGGAGGCGCCGGTGACAAGGCGCAGCGCCATAAGGCGGTCGATCGCCATGGCGGCGCGCTGCGGGGAAGATGACCACACCGCCGCCGCTGTGCCAACCATGGCCTGCTCGCCCTGCATGAGCCGACAACCAAACGTTGGAGGGATAGACGGGATCGCGCTCCATGGACGAGTGGTGCGGGGAAGATGACCACACCGCCCCAATTGATCGCCTGCTCGACCTGCAGCAGAGGCGGCAGCAGTCATGTGCTTTGGTACAGCTCGATCGAGTGCATGCTCGATCGACCAAATTAAACAGCGCCGACTGCCACTTCACTGAACAATGTCAAATGTCGGGAAATGTCGAACAATGTCGGGAAATGTCGAACAATGTCAAATTGAGGGAGATCCCTCCAGGAGTGAAATCATTATTTCTGGCAGCGACATTCAGTTCTGTGCATGCTGGCAGGCTGTGGTGCCAGTGTGCATGCCTGCATTTCCCGCGGCGAGCTCCAGCAGCGTCTGCAGTAATGTCGTCTAGAACAGCAGAAGCAGAGTCTGTCAAGGCGCAGAACTACAAGGTGGCGCCGCCGGAACCCTCCTGCGGCCCGCCGAGCTCCAGCAGCGACTGCAGAAGCGCCTGGTATCACTCCAGCAGTACACAACTGGCACAACTCCCATCGCTATTCACTGTGTTCCATATCTGGGCACACCTGCGGCCCGGCGAGCTCCAGCAGCGTCTGCAGCAGCGCCTGGTAGCGCTCCAGCGCCACCAGCGTGTGCGTGAAGCTCTTGGAGCCCGCCACCAGCAGGCCCCGCACCTGCAGCAGTTGCAGTCGAAACCAATCAGTATGAAACAACTGTGCACTACGACTGCACTGCATGACTCGACAAGGTCATCGGCAGCAGCAGCCTGACTGGTCTGATTGCTCTCGCAGCCGCTGCTGAAGCCTACTCATATGGAAATGCGAAAGCGCTTGCTTGTTTTGGAGCAAGCGAGAGCAAGCAAGCCTTCAGTCACGTTGGATATGCGAATCCGAACAAGCAGAAGGAAGACATGTACAGCTTTCAAAAGTTCAGACGTTCAGATCAACTCACCGCGGCGGCGCACGCGACCGCCGGCCCGCCCAGCCGCTCAACCAGGTCGCCGCCAACAAACTCCGCCAGCACATCCTCCACCAGCGTCTTACGCTTCACCTGCACGACAGTCGGAATTGGGCGTTGGACTCCGACATCTTTGTGGGTGCTGGACGAATAGGTCGCCGCCAAAAACCTCCGCCAGCACATCCTCCATGTCTGCGCTTCACCTGTGCAACGGTAGAAAATAGCTTCCTGTTGCATGTTTGTGTCCCATGAGGGTTTTCGAATTGCCACCGACGAACTCCGCCAGCACATCCTCCACCGGCATCTCGCGCTCCACCTGCGCTCCAGGGTTTGGGGGTTTAGGACAGGCACGACACCATGCGGGTGGCCAGGGTTGGCCCGGGGCCCGTTTGAAAGTCTGTGGGTCGTGCCGTCTTGCGCGGGCGCGTGGATCCACTGGACGTGCGATCTGCAGCAGGCTGACAGCATTGATGGTGTTGTTTCAGAACTCCAGAAAAGGGTGTTCTTGTTCCTTTGAACAAATGGCAAGTCACAGACACGAACACACCATCTGCAGCAGGTTGGCGGCGGTGGCGAGCTCTAGCGCCTGGGCGCCGTCGGCGCCGTCCCCCTCCGCCGGCGCGCCGGCCGTCGGCAGCTGCTGCGGCGAGGGCGGCGGCGGCATGAGCGCGTGGAACGCCTCCGGCACCGCCGCCGTGATGCGGTCGTAGTAGGACAGCCGCACCAGGCGGGCCATCACCGCTAGCACAAAGTGGCTGCAGGTCCAAAGCCCGACATCATGTTCTTTGAGTATGTGGAGGAACGGGTGTGCAGAGCTCATACGTCAAGTTTATACAGCTGCAGGCGGCAACGTGGCTCACACTGACCTTCGAGTGCCAGCAACGGTGGAGTGTAGGAAACAGGAATCGGTAGTAGAGGAGCCCCTCACCGCTGCGCATCGTGCGGCGGCGCGGTCAGCACGTGGCCCCACTTGGCCCAGGGCCACACGTACTCAAAGTTGGACAGGTGGTACGCCAGCCACTCCGCGAGGCGCTCCCGGATCTCCGGGTCCGCATTCTTCAGCCTGTGACAATTGACATTGACATTGAGTTTATACGTTCGCGGCATGCACAACCTAGGTGATCTGCTGCACACTTCAAGACTGTGCTTGACAGGATAGCTCCGTGCCCACAGGCTTGCGAGGCATCGGCTTGCACAGCATCGCAGTACTTCGAATGCCAACAAGCGGGAACAGAACCTGAACCCCAACAACGACTAATGCAAAGCAAAAGACATGCTCAGAAACAGAAACAGAGAAAAGGAACGAAGCATTCGCGGACGCAAGACATGGAGCGCGGAACGTTGGGCAGCAGCTAGCACAGCATTCGAGGTATTGACGTGCGACGGAAAGAGAACCCGGAAACCAACAAAGAGCCGCACCGGGCAAAGCACTCGCGGACGCAGGCGGACATGGAGCGGGGGAAGGTGGGCAGCAGCTTGCACAGGTCCACCATGAGCGCCGCGTAGGCGACGGGCTTGTGCGCCGGGCTCGGCACGCGCAGCAGCTGCGAGAACAGCGTCTCCGCCAGCAGCGACTCGTACTTGTAGGGTATCGGCAGGCCTGCAGAGTTCCCATGCGACACCCATCACGGCCACTCTCCTGGCGCTGCCCAGCTCCCGGGAAACGTCTTGCGATGACTGCGACAAAAAGCGTATGCGCAACAGCGACCCTGTGAAGACGCAGGCAGCGATGAGATGCAGGCCACTGCAGAAACAGGGACGACAGAGAGCTTAGGGCGGGCAAAGAGGTACAGCAGCCATGAGATATGTACCTGACGCTAGGCGCACGGCGGATTCCACGCGGTCGCCATCAAAGTACAGCATGGAGTCGAGGATGTAGTCCTGCGCTATGAGGCGGTCCAGCGGCGGCCGCCCGCCGCCCGTGGCCTCCGCTGACAGCAGCGCGATGCTGCCGCGCGGCAGGAACGCCGCCGTGACAGCCGCCGCGGCCTACTCAGACGCGCGCACGTTGTGACGCGTTGAAACATGGCATGGTGTCCCTGCGGCGCTGCCTCAAAATGCGCTGTAGGTCGACGCTTGCCCGTCCCATGCATTCAGCAGACGGAAGTGGCTCGGCACACAACATGTTGTCGATGATGTACGACCCATACCTCGGCAGGCGGCGCATCGGACGACATGCCGAGCGGGTTGCGTGGCACCACCAGCAGCGGCAGCTTTGCCGGCTCGCCCGACGCCAGCACCGCCTCATACTCCTGCAGCAATTGAGCGGCCGCATGGCAATCTCGACTCCTGCAAGCTCTGTCGCTCACTACCGTTCCCCTGATGTGCTCATGTCGCACCGACAGGCGTGCAATGCACACGAAAAGATGGTGCACCTGGCTCGCTTGCGAGTCCAGGCTGCAACAGCGTTTGCGACAGCAACATGAATGTCTTTCTGCACCTGCAGCTCAAGGCGGGGGACAGTCTCCAGCTGCCACTGACCGGACTCCCGCCAGGCGCACACCGCGTCCCAGGCCTGCCCCAGGAAGCTGGCGCCGCCGCTGTCGCTCCTGCAGCGGCAGACAGGGGTTGGAGACTGAAGCGCGGTCTTCATGCGCGAGGTCACCCAGGCTTCCAGTGGCGCTTAGGGGTGAGCGGCGCACAAAAATGGGCGCACCACGAGGTGACAAAATCCTCAACCCAGGGTGCCTGGGACATCTCGGCAACACACATGGTACTTTCGCTCGGGATGCACACCGGCGACAATCCAGCAGAGACACGTCCCCAGAGACAACCCTCGGAGCGTAGTGCGCACTGTGCGGCGGCGTCCTCGGGTCCATTGGCCGCGAAGAAGGGCGCCAGCCCCGGCTGCTGCTTCCGCGGCCGCGCATCCATGTACGCCTGCGCTGCCTCCCACAGCCGGTCCAGGTCGCCTGCTGCCTGCAGGGAAACAACTTTGTATGTTATCCAGGCCTTGCAGTCACACACACACACACACACACACTCTTCCTGTAAGCAGTTTCCGCTGGTTCCTATGGACAACAGGTTGTTGACCTCGGGGGGACAACCGGTCTGACAAGCAAACAAGCAGTTGAGTCTTGCTGTAAAGCGTACCGCGCCCGCCATGAGGTGCTCGCCGCCGAAGGGCAGCGCTGCCAGCGCGCCGTACACGAGGCTGTCCGTGTATGGCTGCCAGGCGCGGCCCTCGCCCTCTGTCGCGCCTGCATCAGAGTGCAGCTGTGTCACAGGTGGGCGTCACCTGATGCACGGCAGCATCGCCCGTGATGGCATCCCCTATCTCCGGGACCACCAGCATCTGGTCTCATGCCTCCACCAGACCCCGCGACCTTTCTGTAGAAGGCATCCGAGCTTGACACCATTATCGACAACCCAACATGTTGCATGGCCGCCGTTTGGCCGCCGCCGTGCCCACTTCCCTGTGCAATCTACCACCTTGTACGGGCTGCCACATTCACCACTGATTGCACCAATCTGCTGCTCACCTTGGGCAATCTCCAGCGCCAATCGCACCACGTCCTCCAGCGCCGCCATGACCGTGCTTGGGTGCAGCACCACTGTGGATCATTCGATTGTATTCGCAAGGGCTGCTACGTTCGCCGCTGATCACCACTTGCCTTGTTGTGCAATCTGCAGCGCAGACCGCACGACACCCTCCAGCGCCGCAATGACCGCGCTCGGGTGCAGCACGCCAGGCACCACCAGCGCCGCCAGCAGCCGCAGCAGCAGCCGCGCGCGCGTGCGGTCGCCCGCGCTCAGCGCTTCCTCGAAACCTGTCGACGCCTGCTGCACCAGCGCGCCCACGAAATTGCCGTCGTCCGCGTTCAGCAGCCCTGCGGCACGATCACCAAGTTTGTTGGGTCAGGTATACAGAATATGCAGTGTAAGTTGCCCACAGCCTGCGGCACAAGTGGCAGGAACAGTTCATACATTGTGTTTGCAAGACGATGAAGCATCTTGTGATACAGATAAGAAGTACCTACAGATGCGCTTAGGTGTGCACTTTGCAGCCCAGCTCCGCCACGGAATCCAGTAGGACGGTTCGAAGGCAGCGAGAAGGCAGTGTGTGTGTTTTGTGCACACATAACAGGTATCTCACCAATGAGCAGCGCATAGGTGGGCACTTTGCAGCCCAGCTCCACCGCGGAGTCCAGCAGGAACTGGGTGACAGGTCCCGGCTTGGCATGCATCAGCCGCCGCATGTTCTGCGACATCTCCTCCACCTGCTGCTCCGCGGGCCGCTCATCCGCCTGGCCCCTCTGCAGATAGCATTTGTACAGGCTTTGCATAGGTTGATGATGCAATGTTGAATGCGGCTGCTCCAATTGGCGCAGGCCGTGGCGCACTGACGAGTGGCAGGACACGGCGGCTGCGGGGGAACAGGTTTCAGTGCCCCGCATGGCCATGCGCTGCGGGCTTGCGGCCAAGCAGTTGTGGGTCACCTGCTCGCGGTCGCCGAGGTGAAAGCACAAATTGATGAATGCCACGACGTGAAAGCTGCCTGGCTCAAATCCTGTCCGTGTCGTGGTCATGCATAACAGCGCAACAGCTCAGCTTCCTGATTACCTGCTTGCGGTCGCCGAGGTAGAATAAGTCGTAGCACAGGCTGCGCAGCCCATCATCGTCCTGCGCATCGTCCCGCTTCCGCTTGTTGTCATTGCGGAAGCCGCGACCGCCGCCGCCGCCGCCACAGAAGTTTTCCTGCCCCTGGCGCGGGCCGCTGCTGTAGTGAGCCACCCGGCGATCGCCCATCGCGGCTGCGCCTGCCTGCTGCTGCCGCTTATGCCGCTGCAGCAGTTGCGCCAGTCAGTGCGCAGGTCTGGCGATCTTGAGCCGGACGCTGGCACAATTGCGTATGAACCCCTCACAACTGTCGTTTCAAGCTCATTCCAGCGCCTTGCAACATGCCATCTTGCTTTTGCCAAGACTGGACCAAAATTCGGATCAGGCAGAGTCCGTCGATGCTGGACTCGCCAGTGGACCAAGCTTGACAACAGGATTCAAATACGCATGATGAAAGACGTTGCAACTGGCACAATGGCCAATTCAGCCCGCTGGTCGAGCGGCCATAGTGGGACAGGGCGCCTGCACTATCGCAAGCGGGGGCTGCCAGCGTCTTCAAAACTTCGCTTGAATCTGCTGTGCGCGTAACTTGTTTCACGCATCTTGCAAAGTCCCGAGTGAAGCAGACATAATCTTGGAACTTCAACAGGCTTCGCAATGAGTTGCGCCTGGTAGCACAGCGCTCATTGCCCAATCCAATTCTGCACAAACAGCAGCTGATCGGTCACCCCGCGAGAAGGATCCAGACGAGTAGCATGTGACATTGATTGAAATGCACAAACAGCATGGACGATGAATTTGCGCTGGAGCTGGAGGACGTGGATGACGGTCCTCCGGCCATCCCGCGCCCAGCACCGCATTCGCCACTGCTGATGCCGCAGCAGCAGCAGCAGCAGCGGCAGCGGCAGTGCCAGCGGCTTACGCCAGCACAGATTGACAGCCGGCAGTCTGCAGGAGTCCTCGCCGATGATTCAGACTCCGACGAGATGCTGCTCGGTGCTCTGCCGGATGCACGCGCGCCGCCGCTGCACGACGTGCAGCACGGCGGCCAAGGGGCAGCGCACCAGCAGGCAGCACCGCCGCTTGAAGCCGCACAGCAGCAGCAGCTGCCCGCGTCGCAGCAGCACACACTATCATACGTTGCAGGCCGGCAGGATGACGAGCGGCAACTCGACATGGAGGTGGACAAGGCTGCGCCTGTGCAGCCGCAATCGGCGAGCCGGCAACAGCCGCTGACGCAAAGACTGCCACAGACAGCGCACGCGGCGGCTGCGCCGGAGGCATCGCAGCAGGCGCCACCCCAGCAGCAGGCACAGTCCCAAATGCAGCCTGCACCGTCGCAGAGCCAGCCACCGCCGTACTGGACGCAGCAGGGCCCACAGCAAGCGTCGCAGCTGCTGAGCCAGCACATGCCGCCAATGTGGACGCAGGTCGGGCCGATGGGAGGAAGGGCAACGGCAGCGGGCAGTGGCGGGTTTGCCGCGCGACGAGGCGGTCAGCCGCCGGCAAAGCAGCCCAGGACAGAGCCGCCTCGGCCTGAGCAGCCTGTTGTGGCACAGCCGCCGCTGCCGCTACAGCAGCATCAGCCACCGCCGCAGCCGCCCCGGATCTCAGCGCCCTCCCTGCCAACAGGCATTGTACCTGCTGGGAGCCAGCAGCAGCAGCAGCAGCAGCAGCAGCAGCAGCCGCCTTGCACGTGGGCGCCCTCTCAGGGTGCGGACGCGGCACCCACTGTGGGCCATCAGCAGCAGCTGTCGCAGCGGCGGGGAGTGTCTCAACAGCTGCCGCCGCACCAGACTCTGCTGCCGGCGCTGCAGCGGCAGGCGCTGCCGCCACAGCACGCCGCTCCGCCGCAGCCGGCGCGGTCTGCGCCAGTGGGCAGCCAGCACCCGGCGCCGCATCAACGCATGCCGGCACGGCAGCCCAGCCAGGCGGTGCCGAGCCAGGCAGACGCGGGCGACGCCATCAATGCAACCCAGCCTGTTGCCGCTGAGCCGGTGAGGATTGTCCGACAAGCTTGGCATATGTGTGGGGCTAGGAGCATCCCGAAATCGTGCATCACAGGGGTCGCCTTGTCTCGGGGCTGAAAGCGTCGGAAGGTGCCCGGATCATGTGCGCAGGCCGCGGCAATCCCGGGACCGGCAGGCATGCTGCAGCGGCAGATGGCAGCGGGGTTGGTGCCCGCCACCATGGCCGACCTGCTGGGCCTCACTCAGGCAAGCTACGTGTAGCGCCTGTCTCTCGCATTCGAAATGCCCTCGTTGTCGCAGCCCATGAGGGCTGCCTTCACGTCTGCATCGTGATCCAGGCAGGCTATTGTCTGCAGTGGGTGGTCTTCTTTGCAACCTGCGCAGCTGATGATAGTGAGTCCATTCTCCCTGCCCAGGCTGCAGCCCAGGCGCGCCATGCGGCTGATCCGGAGCAGCCGGCGGACCCTGACTTTCTGGCGGAGGCGTGGCGCTCGGCGCTCGACGCGCTGGACCTGACGCACTTTGACGGTGCGGCAGCTTTGGCAAGCCATATGGCAAGCCATGCGTGGCATGCGCGCATCAGCTGGGCTTGATGACACCATGGGTGTAATTCGCCCGCACAGCGAGGCAACTCTATCTCAGAGATTGCCGGAGCCCGCGGGACCCTGTCACTCAGCAGGCCGGTGTGTGCGCGTGCAGAGGCCTCCCCGATGCTGCGGCACACAGTGCGCCGGGTGCTCTCCCTTGGCGAGCCGTGTAAGGTCCCGAGGGTGAGGCCCGCCGTCGGGATGTCCTTTTCCTTCCTCTGCGTCCATGGATGCACTTGAGCAAGCAAGAAATTCACCGATTGCACCCTGGCGGTCTCTCAAAGGCATACGGGGTACTCGAACAGCTTTCATCCGTGCGGTGATTGATCCCACAGTTGAGCAGGTTTGACATGCAAAACTGATGGCTGCCTGGCGCACTTCCGCAGATGCTGGTCCTGGTGGTGTCTGTGGGCTCCGCACCCAGCGGCGAGGGCTACATGACAGTCAAGGTCCGTCTTGCTGCAGCGCACTTCTTGTGCCCTGGCTGTTGGCGCAGCGCACATCAGGACTGCAGCGTGTGAACGGCGCTAGTGTGTCTTGCCCCATCATCACGTGGACAGTGCACCAGCTGTGGCATGGCTGTTCCAGGTGTCAGGTTTTGGGGTCTTGAGCTGATGAGCACCTTGTCGGCTGCAGGACCCGACTGCCACCATGCGCGGCTGCCTGAGCCGGGAGGTGATGGCGGGCGAGGACTGTCCCAAGGCCGGCGCCGTTCTCATGCTGCAGCAGGTGCGGCGTGTCTGAACCCACCGCCAGTGAATCGCGGCAGCGACCGGCCCCGCCAAGGAATGTGCATCGGGTTCTGCCTACGCACTGGAGGGTCTTCTGCAACATGGACAGATGCGCTGCAAGCTCGTGGATGCTGCCGCAGGTGTCCATCCTGCCGCTCGGCTGGGGCGGGCCCAGCGTGCTGTGCGTCACGCCCGCCAATATCGCGCAGGTGCCTTTCTGTGCTCTCACGGCACATTTGGCCTGGTGCTCGCAATTTTCGTGTCCCACGTGATGGCACCCATTGCGAAGTCGCCAGTCGAAATTTTAGAGGTGCTGTCTGCCAGGTATCCGCCTGCTATGGCTCGGGAGCAAAAGCAAAGCCAATATAACGGTGACAGTGAAAAGTGAAACCTCCACAGGTGCTGCCGCCCGACCCAGGCGGCCTGCCCAGCCAGGCGGGCGCGGCAACGGTGCCATCCGCGCAGCAGCTGCTGGCGTCAGCCCGCCTGGCATCGCAGCACCAGCAGCATGCGCAGCGGCAGCAGCTCGGCGGCGGCGCTGGCAGCAGCCAGCGGCCCGGCGCGGCGCTGCGAACAGAGCGCCCGACCGGCAGCCAGCACGCAGGGCCATCGTCCCAGCGGCCGCAGACGCAGCGGCAGCCGGCGCAGGACGCAGCAGCGGCGCGGGAGCAGCAGCGGCTGCAGCAGCGGCGGCGGGCGGCCGAGGCGTACGCCCGAGCGGCGTCGCAGCCGCCGGCGTCACAGCCCATTGGGCCGCCAGGGCAGCAGCCGGCAGAGCGCTCGGGAGGCGGGCAGCGCTCGGGGCGGCAGCCGTCCGGCAGCCAGCAGCATGTAAATCTCCTGCAGACGACGACACGTAGCACAGGTGTGGAGGGTACGGTACGACAGACTGTTCTCTCGTGAACGAACGATGCAGGACGTCACACTGGCTCGACCGCTGTGCTGGGCTAGCGGAGCGACGCAGAAGAGTGTAATGAAATGCAGTTGAAACGGAGCTTTCGGAAAAGTGACATGTTCTCCGAGACCAATGCTGATTTGGAAGCGGTTTTGAACGCCTTTTGAACGCGAAGTTTCGCAACACCGATCCGACTGACTTCCGGCTTGACAATTGCACTTACATGTCATTGTATCACAAGGCAGCAGCCTAGGTTCACGTTGTCTTGTCCAGCTCACTATACCGCAGCACACGCAGGCGATTGCGACAGCGTGCTGCGCAGCACGCTGGGGTGCAGAAGGGTCTGCGGTGCCGCAAGTGCCGCAAATAGTTATTGCAAGAAGTCTTCTGTCACTCTCAGAGGGCCTCGCCCAAGCTAGACAGCGGCATTGTCCAAATCGTTCCCGGGACACCTTCGGATGTGCAGCGAGCTGCACACAACACAGAAGCCAGTGGGCAGTGGAGCACCAGACATGACGCGGATCAGGCATCAGAAGAAGTCGAGGTCGAGCGGAGCTGCTAGTGCCCTGTGACCTTGAGGGTTGCAGCTCACCATGCAAAAGCGCCAAGGCCGCCTGCATGGCTTGATGAATGGCGGTCAACAGACTGGTCTTCTCAAAGCCTCGACGACGAAAGGAGGTGAGAATCGCGTGATTCGGTCTATCACATGACACCATTGTCTTACCCATGCTGTTAAAACTCTGGCGGCAATGGCAAGGCGCAGGCCGTCCTGGGTAGACGTTGACACTAGCAACGCCTGCTGTTACGCCTTCACACTCGACTTGATGGCACTAGGGCTCCTATCACAGGTCGTGGAAAACAGCTGGCGCAAGCAGCACAGCAGACGCCGCAAAAGCGGCCCAGCCCTTCACAGCCACCGCGTACAGGTGCGCCTTCTGCAAAGCCGCTGTGCTACCTGCTGTCCATCGAATCACATTGCCAGGCCTGATCTACAACACTTCAACTGGGCGTCCTTATTGCCTCGCACTGATCGTCGAGGCACTGCTGCAGGCGCGGACCTCAGGCCAGCCACGCTGCAGATTGGTGAGTTCATCGCAAAAAAGCACGGCGGCCAGATTCCCACCAGCAGCTCTCCGAGCCCCCCAGCAGGTGCGTGCTGCGATTGAGCGTGGACCTGTTCGGTGTATTGCAGAGCCTCCATCTTGAAACCCGACTGTCGAGTCTCGAGCACTGCGTCCCCCGCGCCAAACAGGACCGCAGCCAAAGCGCAAACTCCCCGACAGCAGTGGCGAGGCTGCCGAGGAGGCACCCAAGCGAGCGGCCGGCAGCATCTGCTCCCCGACAGAGCCTCAGCGCACCAGCCCAGCCTACGGCGCTCAGCGCAGCGCCATCCAGCCGCAGCGGCACACAGGCGCCGGCGGCAGCTACGGCGGCACTGGCAGCGGAGGCGGCTACGGCCGTGGCGGCGGCGGGCATGGCGGCTATGGCTCGGGCAGCTACCGCAAAACCGGCTGCTGGAACCGGTTCCAGGAGCCGTCGTGGAAGGGTGTGCACGGCATGATGCGGCCGCCGCACCGCCAGCAGACGGCGATGAGGCGGAGCCGGCCGCTCGGCATGACCAACCTGGGCAATACCTGCTACCTGAACGCCACGCTCCAGGTGCGATGCTGGCACATCCCCAGCGATGCACCTGTACGTGGTGACTTCGGAGTCAGCCTGTGCATCTACTGCTGCATCCAGCAGCTGCAGGCCCCTACTCACCGCTGAGGCAGCGCGGCTGCTGAAGAAAAGTGCCCGCCAGCACCTTACCTCCTCTCTTCGGCAGCTCGAATGGCACAGAATTGGAACGATAACGATTGTTCAGATGTCTCCCGACCGCCATCCACCACATTGCATGCATAGGTGCTGCTGAGCCTGCAGCCATTCGTGGGTGACCTGGAGGAGGCTGCTCAGCGGTGCCTGCGGAGAGCCGGCGACGCCGACAGCGGCATCGCTGCCGAGCTGACAGCGCTCGCACGCAGCATGGCAGCCGCCAAGTGCGCCTCTTCCGGCCTCTTAGCAGCTTGGCACAACCCATGTGCCGCTCGCAGCTGATGGACTGTCAAGGTATCGTGCAGGCCTCCCGATCCATGCGGCCCCCAATCCATCTCCATGAGGCTTGACGTTGCTTATATTGCCTGCTACGACGCCCGCTCGTGCATACCTAGCATCCTTAGTGTTGTGGCATGCCTGTGCGTGCATGCAGGGACCAGCCGGCGGGGGACAGCCTGAGCCCGGAGCCGCTGAAGGAGGCCCTGGAACGCCGCATGTCCGCCTTCCAGGGTGGCCTGCAGCAGGTGCGTTTAGATTCAGTGTAGTTGAGGTGTTGAGTCCTTTGGCAGCCTTCGGCACGTACTTTGTCAACCCATGGCTGTGGACTGCATGTCACTTGCCATCTACAACGCCTGCGCGTGCCATGCAGCCGCCCGGAGCTGGCATTGCGTGCCGCAGTGATAGTTCAGAAACTGGTCACACACAGATGGTTGCCCTTCCCCTACTTCGAATGTTGTAAATATGCTAATACCGACCGTGCAGGACGCGCACGAGTTTCTGTGCGCGCTGCTGGAGGCGCTGCAGGCGGAGGTTGTGCGGCGGGAGGCGGACGCAACCACCAGCCGCCGCGTGCCGCTGTCTGCAACAGCCTGCCCCGCTGCCCGCAACTTCAGCTTCTGCATCGAGCACCAGGTCGGTGATGAGTCTCAGGGCACAGAGCGCTCCCTCACCTCGCGAGCTGTGCCCCTGTGCTGTCCATGCGTCTCTGGGACAGTCCGCCTGCATGCCGGCTGCTGAACCATCACACAACAGACCTTGCTAAGACCGCTTGATGGCTTGGAGGAAATTTGTCCTTGTCATGTTCGTCCCTCAAGAAGCCAGGAGGTCACCGACACATCTTCACAGCGCCCTTGACGACCGCAGGTTGACATGTGGCAAGTGCGGCAGGGGAGACGCGGCTGCAGGAGCAGTTGTCACCACCAAAACTTTGAACGGCTGTGATCGTGAGCTTGCTTCTGTCCAACGTGGTTCCACCGGTCTGAACAGGTGACGTGCGGGAAGTGCGGGAAGGAGACGCGGCTGCAGGAGCAGTTCATGCACCTCAGCCTCGAGCTGCCGGAGGGGTCGGACGGAGCGGCGCGCCTGCATGCGCAGACACTGCTGCGCGATCACCTGCAGGCGCGCATGCCCATATATGGGCAGAACCAGGGTTGCAATAGGTTTGCAATACATAAGGGGTCTTAAATTCAGGGTTGCAATAGGGTTGCAATATATAGGGGGTTTCCGACATACGATTCTGTGACTGGCCGAGGCGGTGCCTGCATGCGCAAGCCCTGCTGCGCGGCCACCTACAGTCGCGGAAATGTAGAGTCGCGTTCTCAGGGCTATGGCTGTGGCGAGGAGGTGGAGACGCCGCGCAGGGTGCCGTATAAGAAATGCATGGCGCAGCTGAAACTTCTCAACATCATCAACTTTGATATTGTTCTGCGCAGGACGAGGAGGTGGAGAAGACATGCGAGGGGTGCGGCGCAGAGAACGCGGCGCATCACGTGCATCACATGCTGCGCCGCCTGCCGCGCGTGCTGGCCCTCCACTTCAAGCGCTTCCGAGTGCGCGCCAGCAATCTCACAGATTTTGGCACAGTGCTACTCACCCGGGCTCCGAGTGGGTGCCAAATGCCGCACAGTTGACGGGAAAGACCGACTGCCGACCGGCATTGCATCACGGCACTGGCTGTCGGAACATTCCAGCAGTGGCAAAGGCAAAAGTTTCATCCCCAAGCCACATGTTGACCCTGTGGCTGCACAGCTTACCCTCGTGCTGCTTCAATCGCGCCGTGCGGCGGCACATGCAGGTGCAGATGAGTCCGGGCGGGTCGCCGCGCTTCCGCAAGATGCACGCGCGCATCGCGGTGCCCCAGTCGCTGCAGCTGGCGCCCGATACCGACGCCGCCACCTGCCCGCCGCTGCCGCTGCGCCACAAGCCGTCGCCGCCGTGGCCGGCCTCCTCCGGTGAGCGCGGGGGAACAAAACCCTAAACTCTAGGCCCCAAGTCCAATAGGCCTGGACCTTGTGTTGCCTGGTGAGTGCGGCCAGCTGCACAGTGCACTGTCATCAGGGCGGCATGCTCCTTGTCTTCCGAAAATGACCCCGGCAACGCTTGCCTCTTGTGCCCTTATCCGTTATGCGCCAGTGGGGCCACACATTTCGAGCGCTCACCAAGATTTGCCAATCCTTGACATCATCTGAGGTTTGATCTGCAGGCGAGAAGGAGAACAGTCCAGGGGCGGCCAACCGCAGCCGTCTGGGGCATGCCGGCGGCGGCTGCGGTGCTGCCAAGGGGAGCGCCGCGGAGCCCTTCACTCCAGTGGTGTGCCTCGGTTCAAAGACATTAACCCACGTCGTCGTCAGGATCTGTCCCTGTTGCGCTGGATTTCGTGCTGACGGCAATTCATCTATCCCAGAGAAATCTTTCAAAGTCTCGGTGGAGCCTTCGCCTTCAACCCTGTCCGTGTCCCACAGCCTGCACACGGATGTCGGGGGAGGAAAGGTATTTGCAGCGCATCTCTGCTGGGAAACATCAAATCCTAAACCCTAGGTGTCTTAAGGCGGCGCAGCAGCTGTCAAAGGCGCGTTTGATTCCTTTGCATCTCTTTGGATCCGCTGACCAATAACTATCTTTTGCTGCATTTAAAGCGGAAGTCGGAGGAGGAGCTGCAGCTTGAGGAAGCGCTGCGGCGCAGCGTCGCCGACACGCACGTGTCCCGCGGCGCGCGCCGCGGCAGCCCAGACATCCGCGCCGCTGGCGGCGGCGACGCCTTTGACGCGCTGCTGTGCGCGGAGGAGGGCTCTGGCGGCCTCGGCAGCCGCACGCCCAGCGTCGACAGCGGCAGCGGCGCGCCAACGTTATATGAGGAGGCGGCGCTACAGTCGGTAGCTATTTATTGGTTCCTCTCTCACTTTCTCTGCTGCGTCTGCTTCGGTGCGTGATATTGTAATCTATGGGCGCACTGCCTGTCAGTCTTGTGACACCTACCCATCAACGTGGCTTCCCCCGGTCTTGCTAAGGCCGAGGGTGCACAAGAACAACGCCTTAAATGACACCAAAACCCATGCAGAGGCTGACGTCTGGCATACGAGACATATTGACTGACACGTGAGTAACAGGCGCTCACAGCGAGCGCGGATTAGGCGGAGGCAGTGGGCCTGCGGCGCGCGACAGCTGCTAGAAATGAACCACCAACGAAGTGACTGTCAGTGCCATTGCCAGATTGATCGACATGTTATCGCTTGTCACTTGTCACGGTTTTCTGCTACAGGCGCTGAAGGCGAGCGCGGAGGAGGCAGAAGCGGAGAGTCTGCGGCGCGCCGCCGCCGCCGCCGCCGCCGCCCCCATGGACCTGACAGCTGTGGAGCCGCCCAGCATCGGTGTGCTCAGGGTTTATGGTAACCCAGAGCGCACCAATCGTTCAACGCCTTTGGCCTGGCCGACGCATCTGCTAGACCTCTGTCAGTGATCCTCTTGTCAAGTGATTGCATGTCGTCTACGTTGACATGACCTGACCTGCTAGCCTAATGCACGTGCGCAGGCGACCTGTTCAGCGGAACAGACGGCGACGCCAGTGAGGCGGCAGCCTCCCCAGCATCGGCAGCCGCCACGCGCCCGACCAGCAGCTGCGGCGGCGCCGCGACCGCGGCAGCGACGGCGCCGGCGGCGCAGGCAGCGGCAGCGGCAGATGCCGGGGCGGCGCCGGCTTCCGGCGCCAAACCTCC
>JAABUM010003299.1_pt1 | contig 20131 bp, 18 predicted proteins | sample 5559161 | NCBI WGS metagenome assembly JAABUM01 (sample SAMN10711868, study PRJNA513369) | rock metagenome | isolation source: Antarctica rocks | place: Antarctica: Victoria Land, Siegfried Peak nord
GGCGCGAACCCAAGCCGAATTGGAAAAGGCAATCGCCGCGGCGCTCGAAACAATCACGGCAAGCGATTGTGTGAATTGGTTTCGGCATTGCGGTTATGAGGTTACACTCAAATGAAAACCGCTATTGGAAGCAAAAGGTTTCAGGTCGTCAGTGTAATTTTTCCAAAAAACTTTCCCTCTACACTGATATGAAATTTCAAAGGATGCTTCTCACTCACTGTTTACACACGAAGCGCGTGGTGATCGCTGCTTAACAATCACCACGCGCTTCGTGTGCGTTCTCTTACTTTCCGAAAGAACTTAAATCTCTTTAGTTTTGTCGTCGGTGATGCCGCCCGCGATGCTCGTCTCGTCTTCGAGAGACGCGTTAATCACATCGTTGATCGGGTTCGACGGATTCACGCCCGTGTCTGCGTTGCCGCCCATCGCCGCGCCGCTTGTGCCGCCGCCGATGTTCGTCATGCCGCCGCCGCCCATCGGACTCGGCATTTTGCTGCCGGAAGTAAAATCATCATCTGTATCAAGACTGCTTTTATCTCGTGCCATTGCTGTTCCTCCATTTGTCAGCCTGTTTGAAATTGCCCGTTGATTGTTTCGTGTTGTCGAACGCTTCACATTGTAGCCGTTTGGCGACGCGCCCGCCAATGCTTGAAACGCGAGTGCTACCGTTTATCGAGCGTGTTATAATTTCTTTTTCCAACAATGCAACGAACCGGTATCTACATACACATTCCTTTCTGCCGCCGCCGCTGCTCTTACTGCGACTTTGCGACGCACTCATACGACACGGAGATGGCCGCGCGATACGTCCGCGCGATTATCACTGAGATCGAAAATTTCAACGCGCCCACACTTCTTGCGCATGAGGTTGACACTATCTATTTCGGCGGCGGCACGCCGAGCCTTCTCGCGCCCGCGCAAGTTTCTTCAATCTTCGACGCAGTGCAAAAACGTTTCCAGGTCGCAACGAATTCCGAAATAACCATGGAGATCGATCCGGGCACGGCGACGCTCGACGACTTGCGCGAATTTCGCCGCACGGGAATCAACCGCGCGAGCTTCGGCGCGCAGACTTTTGATGACAATGAACTGCGTAGACTTGGACGCGCGCACACGAGCGCCGATGTTCGCCGCACGATGACGGATTTGCGCGATGCCGGATTCGATAACGTTAGCTTAGATTTGATCGCAGGCTTGCCGTCGCAAACGCTTTTCGCATGGCAACGCAACGTTCATCAAGCGCTTGCACTTCGTCCCGAACATTTGTCGCTTTACCTTCTGGAAATTCACGAAGGCACGCCGCTCCACGCGCAGATTAAACGCGGCACAGCGGCGCCGCCTGACGATGACACGGCGGCAGAGATGTATCGCCTGATGGTCGAAGAATCGCTCGACGCGGGTTACGAGCACTACGAGATTTCCAACTTTTGTTTGCCGGGACACGCCTCGCGCCACAACACGAAATACTGGACGGGCGCGCCGGTCTACGGCTTCGGCTGCTCGGCGCATTCTTATGACGGAATCTCACGCCGCTGGTCGAACGACCGCGGCACGGCGCGCTATCTCGAATTGATCGAAGCAACAGGCGAGGCCGTCGATGAAGTAATTGAACTCAATGAACAAGAGCGTCATGCCGAAGCCATTTTTCTAGGCCTGAGACTTCTGCGCGGAGTCGATTTGCTGGAACACCAAACGCGTTACGGCGTGAACGTCTGTGAAGACTACCGCGACGCACTCGCGCGCCTTGCCGAGGCTGGATTGATCGAGTTAAACGGCGGCACAATGAAACTAACGCCACACGGCGCACTGCTTTCCAACGAAGTATTCGAGATTTTTATATGAGGAACAGAAGTCAGCGGAACAGGAGTCAGTAGACAGAAGTCAGGAGTCAGAATAAAACCAAACGCGGGCGATCCGCGACACGAATCTAATTCTGCCACATTTCTTATTTTTAATTCATTCTGACTTCTGATTTCTGACTTCTGTCTACTGACTTCTGACTACTAATTTTATGATCGATCTACGCAGCGATACTGTGACGAAGCCGACGCCCGCGATGCGTCGCGCGATGGCTGAAGCCGAAGTCGGCGATGACGTTTATTTGGAAGACTCGACGGTGAATCGTTTGCAGGAACGCGCGGCTGAGATTTTTGAAAAAGAAGCCGCGTTGTTTGTGCCGACGGGTTCGATGGGCAATTTGATCGCCGTCAAACTGCACACACGTCCCGGCATGGAAGTGGTCATCGAAGAGCGCGGGCATATTTATAATTACGAGATGGCGGGCATGGCGGCAGTTGCCGGAACGCTCGCGCGGCCTGTTAAAAGCGCGGACGGCACGGGCATTCTCGCGTGGCCTGATATAGAAGCGGCGCTGCACGTCGGCAGCGCATATTACGTTGCGCCGACAGGACTCGTCGCGCTTGAAAACTCGCATAACCTTGCGGGCGGCACAGTTCTTCCCCGCGCCGTTTGCGAAGAGATTTGCGAGCGCGCGCGCGCTTTGAAATTACCTGTGCATCTGGACGGCGCGCGAATTTTTAACGCAAGCGTCGCGTTGGATGAATCCGTCGCGGCGCTCGCGCGTCCCGTTGATTCCGTGATGTTTTGTTTGTCGAAAGGCTTGGGCGCGCCAGTCGGTTCGATGCTGCTCGGCACGCGTGCTTTTATCGAAGAAGCGCGTGTGTGGCGCAAACTTCTCGGCGGCGGAATGCGGCAAGTCGGCGTGCTGGCGGCAGCCGGTCTCGTCGCGCTCGAAGAAAGCCCCGCGCGCCTGCATGAAGATCACGAAAACGCGCAGCTCTTAGCGCAGGGACTCGCAGACATAGACGGCATCGAAATCGATCCCGCAAGGATCGTGACGAACATCGTTATTTTTGAGATTGCCGGAACGGGTATGACGGCGGACGCCATCTGCGATGAATTGAAGGAACGCGGCGTGCTCGCGTCCGGCTTCGGTTCGAGCATCCGAATGGTCACGCATTATGATGTCACGCGCGCCGGAATTGAAACATCTCTGCGAGAACTGCGCGAAGTAATCAATAACAAACGCGCGCGGCAAGATGATGTTGCTGACGTTGGCGACACTGTAGATGGAATTGATAGCCGGACGATCACCACAGTCGCCGCCGCGAAATCATAGGAGCGCGTTTTCGTTTGAAGCAACGATTAATTATCGCCGTTGACGGGCCGTCGGGCGCGGGCAAATCCACGCTCGGACGCATGATCGCGCGCGAACTCAATTTGCTTTACATAGACACGGGCGCGATGTACCGCGCGGTGGCGCTCGCCGTCATCGAATCCGGCGTGAGCACGACGGACACGGCGAAAGTCGCTTCGATTGCCGACTCCGCGCGCATCGAATTGGCGGGCGACCCGGATTCCTTGCGCGTGGCTTTGAACGGGCGCGACGTGACGTATGCACTTCGCACCGAACAGGTGAGCCACATGGCATCAACCGTCTCGGCGATTTCGCAGGTGCGCCGCACGCTCGTCGAACGCCAGCGCGAAATGGGCGAGTCGAGCGCGGACGGCGTGGTGCTCGACGGGCGCGACATCGGGACAGTCGTGTTCCCGGATGCCTTCGTAAAGTTTTTCTTAACGGCTGCGCCCGAAGAACGCGCGCAGCGTCGTTACGAAGAAGACCGCGCGCGCGCACAGGACGTTTCCTTTGAGGAAACACTCGCCGACATTAACAAGCGCGACCAACGCGATTCGACGCGCGAAGATTCGCCGCTCGCCATTGCCGCAGACGCCATCGTGATCGATTCCTCGGAACTCTCCATCGAAGAAGTCTACGCGCGCATGATGGAGGCGATCCACGTGCAGATCAGCGAAAGGTGAAGATGAAACTTCCCAAATTTTCATTCAAAGACGAAGGCTTCTGGCTTGCGGTTTCCACATACGCGCTGCCGGTCATCGGCATCCTGCTCTACCTTCTTCTCTATCTTCTGTTCCGGCTTTTCAAACATTAATTTTTATGTTCACAGGCATCATCGAAGAACTCGGGCGCATTCGTTCGATTGAACGACGCGGCGAGGGCGCGCGGCTCATCGTCGAAGCGGGCATCGTGACCAATGATACGCGCGAAGGAGATTCCATCGCGGTCAACGGCGTATGCTTGACGGCGATTGACGTACAGGCGAGTTCGTTTGCGGCGGACGGTTCGAGGGAAACTCTGCAACGCTCGACGCTTGGAACTTTGCGCGCCGGATCACCTGTCAATCTCGAACGCGCGGTGACGCCCGCGACGCGTCTCGGCGGCCACATCGTGCAGGGACACGTCGATGCGCGCGGGCAATTTTTGAGCGCCGAAGAACACGGCGGCTCTTGGACAATTCGCATCGGGTATCCGCCGTTGATGCGGCGCTACTTTGTCTTCAAAGGCTCCGTCACAGTCGAAGGCATTAGCCTGACCATCGCCGCGCTCACAGATGATTATTTCGAGATCGCCGTGATTCCGAAAACATGGGCGCTCACCAATCTCTCGCACTTGCGCTCCCACGACCACGTCAATCTCGAAGCAGACATTATCGCCAAATACGTCGAGCGCATTTTGACAGTTGGCGCGAACAATGAGAAAGAGCATTCGTCATCGCTGACTTTAGAAAAGTTGGCAGACCTCGGCTACAAGTAGTCGTCTATCAATAACCGGCTATCAGCGCCACGAACGCCACGCGCAGTGGAGTAACTATTCTTCAATGATCGATACAAAATCCGACAACAACGAACCCGTCGCGCAGCACAATTCGCGCGCCAATCTGGAACGCCTGCTCGACGAGATTATTCAGCAACCCGAACGGCGCGCCGAAATTGCGCAAAACAATTGACGCCGCTTTCGGTCAGGATAAAGTCGTGCTCGTGCTCGACATGAGCGGCTTTTCGCGCACGACGCAGCGTCACGGCATCGTTTCGTTTCTGTTGATGATCCACGAAATGCAATTGATCGCCCGGCCTTCGCTGCAAACTCACGGCGGGCTGCTCGTCAAAGCCGAAGCAGACAATCTTTTTTGCTTGTTCGATACGGTGGATGCGGCTGTGGGCGCGAGCCGCGAGATAAGGGATCGCCTGAACGTCGCCAACATGCTGCTGCCCGAAGATCATCGCCTGTATGTTTCCATAGGCATCGGCTACGGGCGAATTTTGAACGTCGGCGACGAAGATTTATTCGGCGATGAAGTCAATCTCGCCTCCAAACTCGGAGAAGATATGGCGCAAAAAGGAGAAATTCTCTTAACGTCGAACGCCCGCGCCGCGCTTCAGGACGCAACTATCCAGACGCGCGAAGAAACCGTGAGCATTTCCGGCCTGTCTTTGGCCTACCATGTCCTGCAGAGTTAAGCCGGAGAGGTCTGCGACATATGAGCAAGGTATTGGCTCTTGTCTATTGTAATCTTTATGTCTGCTGTATGCTGATTGCTGTATGAGGTGAACAGAAAATGATTAATACGATTTGGGCAGTTGTCCGGGAAGGTAAAATCATTCCTTTAGAAGAAATCGAAGTGCCCGAAGGCACGCGGGCATTGGTTACTCTGTTGCCTGAAGCAGTAGAAAGCGGCTTTTGGTTGGCGGCGAGTGATTCGTCGTTGCACGCGGTATGGGGAAACGAGGAAGACGAGGTGTATGCCGGGCTACTTGAAAAATGACGTGGTTCTCGTGCGTTACCCGTTCTCTGATTTGTCTGGCGCAAAAGTTCGCCCTGCTGTTGTTGTCAACGCCACACACTCTTCACAAGATTTAATGATAGTGCCGCTTACAAGCAAAACGGCAACATTGCTTGCAGGTGAGTTCGTGCTGGCAGAGTGGCAACAGGCAGGCTTGAATGTCGAAACAGCCGTGAAGCGCGGCATCTACACCATTCACGAAAGTCTTGTAGTGAGGAAGGTCGGGAAGCTGATGGATGTTGATGCTAAAAACTTAGAGAAGGCTTTGCGCAGTTGGTTAAGTTTATAGCCGCCTTTGAAATTTGCGCCGAAGCCGAACAAGTCATTGGAGCAGAACGAAGTCAGAAAAAGCTCCTCGGTTCCGCGAGTCGCCAAAAGCGCGGCTTTCGGGTAAGATAATTGTTGCCCGTATTCTCTCCCGATAATCTGCTTCGCGTGAATGAACATGCCTTTTGCTGCCATTGAAGACGCCGCACGCGACATACGCGACGGGCGCATGATTATTATCGTTGACGACGAAGACCGCGAGAACGAAGGCGATCTGGTTTGCGCGGCGGAAAAAATCACGCCCGATATTATCAATTTCATGGCGACGCACGCGCGCGGTTTGATTTGTTTGCCGCTCACGGAGGAACGCTGCGATGAATTGCATTTGACGATGCAGGTTGCCGATAACACTTCGTTTCTCGGCACGGCTTTTACAGTCTCAATCGAAGCGCGCAAGGGCGTCACGACGGGCATCTCCGCGCATGACCGCGCGACGACGATTCTAACGGCGGTTGATTCAAGCACGCGTCCGGCAGACCTCGCGCGTCCCGGCCACATTTTCCCTTTGCGCGCAAGGAAGGGCGGCGTGCTTGTGCGTCCCGGACAAACAGAGGCGAGCGTTGACATCGCACGCATCGCGGGGCTGCAACCGGCGGGCGTGATATGCGAAATTATGAACCCGGACGGCACGATGGCGCGCTTGCCGCAACTCCAAGAATTTGCCCGCGCGCACGATTTGAAAATCATCTCTGTCGCGGATTTGATTCGCTACCGTATGCGCAAGGAAGTGCTTGTGCGGCGGGCGGCGGAAACTGATTTGCCGACTGTCTACGGACGCTTTCGCGCCGTCGCCTTCGAGAACGTCGTTAATAATGAAGTACACTTGGCGATGGTCATGGGCGATGTGAGAACGGATGAGCCTGTGCTGGTGCGCGTGCATACGGAGAACGTGACGGGCGATGTGTTCGCATCAATCGTTGACGACACGAATTATCAATTGCACACGTCGCTCGAGAAAATCGCGGCGACGAATCGCGGCGTGGTGCTTTATTTGCGCCAGCGCGAGCACGGGCTTGATTTGATTCACCAGCTACGCACATACGAGTTGATGCAAAAGCGAGATTTGAGTTTGCTGGAAGCGAGCCTTGAAACGGGCTACGGCGCGGATCGTGATTACGGAGTGGGCGCGCAGATTCTGCACGAATTAGGACTTCGACGGATCGTGCTGTTGACGAATCATCCGCCGAAGGTCGCGGCGCTCGAAGGCTTCGAGTTGGAAGTCGTAGGGCATGTGCCGCTCGGCTCGCCGATGAGTGAAAAAGCGTTGATGGAAAAGTAATGGAAAAGCTTTGTCGCCGGATGAAACGCTTTTCCGACTGTTAGACGAGCAGCAGCAATAATAGGCAGCAGCGTTAATAGTATGAGCAAGTTGTGGTTTTGGCGGCAACGCTTGTTAAAGTTCAGTCATCAAGGATAACGTCGAAGTACGGCTGGTGCTTTTTTGCGAAGCGCATTCTTTCGCGGCTTCGATTTTCTCTCCACACAAATTTAACTACACAGTGAGCGAAAGCGACGGGAGCGAATCTCTCGCGCACAAGTCTTATGCCCGTTGATGATCGTGACGAAAGCCCAAAGAACGCGGGCGCGTCGCCAGCAGAAAAAAAAGCCGCCGAACCGGAAGTGGCCGCCGCGCTGCAATCGGAGACGGACGCGCCGCTGCCGCCCGTCGCCGAAAAGATTGCGGAACAGGACGCTGACAGCCCTGAGCCGCAAACGCCGCAGGGCGAGCGCCGCCGTTACCTGACGCGCCGCAACGCTTTTATCGCGACGCTCGCGCTGGGCGGCATTCTCATCGCGCTTGTGGTCGGCGGTTTGATTCTTTACCGCGTCGGCTACGTTGATCGCTACATCGCCAATCAAATCGTCGGCACGTTAGCTGAATTCGGTGTCCGCGCCGACATCAAAGAATTTCACACGGTTCTCAGCCCGCGCACAGTCGAGATGAGCAACATCGATCTCTACGACGCGAAGACCAATGCGAAACTCGCGCACGCCAATCGACTGTTTGCCAAGATTCGCATCGAAGACCTCTACGCGCTCAATCTGCGCCGCAACATCAACCTTGAAGCCTTAGACATAGACGGCCTCGAAGCGTGGGTTGCGTTCGACGAACAGGGACGCTCCAATTTCGACAATCTGCGCTTGCCGCCGCCAGACCCGAACCAGCGCATTCTCTTTTCGTATTCGACGGCGAAGATCGCACTCAAAGATGCCGTCGTGCATTACGGCGACGAGCAGCACAATCTCTCCGGCACGGCGCGCAACATACGCGCCACCGTTGAGCCGGACGATCCGAATGCTCCCGCCGAAAGCTGGATGAACAAAGTCGCCGTCGCGCTCTCCGATTCAACTTTTATTTATGACGGGCGTCCTGTCGATCACATAGACATCGAAGCGCACGGGCGCGTCAATCAAACACGCGCCGAGATTCAGGATTTAACCCTGCGCTCGCCCGTTGCCGAAGCGCATCTGCAAGGCACGATGGACGACTGGCGCGCGCTTCGTTATCAAATGAACGTCACGTCCACGGTTGATCTCACGCAGGCTTCGGACATTTTGCAGACGGGCGCAACGCTTCGCGGCGCAGGGAATTTCATTGGCACTGTGACGGGCGAAGGCACGCGCTATCAAGTCAACGGCGAGATTAAATCCGACGCGCTCGCGGCAGATAACATTCGCCTTAAAGCTTTGAACTTGAACGCCAGCGCTAATGGCGACGGCGCGACTTATAACATCACCGGACGCGCCGTCGCGGAACTCCTAACAGCGGGCGATTTTCAATTGAATGCCTTGCAACTCGCGGGCAACGTGATGGGGACAGGCACGGACTTTCGCTGGGTCGGCGATCTGCGCGCGGCGGCAGCGCGCGGCCCCGGCCCGACGACCATCGCCGGACTAATCTTGCGCGACGTGAAGGCGGACGTGCAGGACAAAACGATCACGGCCAACGCCAGCGGAGTTTCCGTTGACAGGCTTTTAGTCGCGGGCGCAAATGTCAGCGGTGCGCGCGTGTCCGGCGTGCGCGTGCGTTCGGAAAACGGAGTGGTCACAGCCTCCGCCGGAAGTGTACAGGCCGGAGCGATTACGGCTTCGGGCGTGCGTGTTAATGGCGCAAGCATCGCGGGCGTGACCGTCACCAGCCGCGACGGTGCGACGACGCTCGTGGCGAAGAATGCGCGTGTTGGAACGCTCGACGCACAGGGCGCTCGCGTGAACAACGCGACGACAGGCACGCTCAGCGTCGTTCAACGTGGCGGCACAACGAACGTCGTCGCCGATAATGTGCGCGTCGGCGGCGCAAACGCGTTCGGCGCGACAATCGGCAGCATCAACATTGCGGGCGTGCGCCTTGCGATTCACGATGGAGGCCGCGTCGAAGGCTCGTCGAGCGATGTCAACGCAGGCACTGTCGCTTACAACGGCGGCGCGAAAAGCCAACTCAATGGCCGCGTCGAGAATGTGCGGCTGGCGCATCCCGTCTTCACGCTTGAGCCTTCGGGACGTTATCGCGCGAGTGCTGATTTGAGTCTCGGCGGCGGCGTGCTCGGTAAAATCAATCTGGGCACCGCGCGCGCAGGCGTCTTGGCGACAAATAATCAAATTCAACTCAACAACTTTGACGCCGATATTCTTGATGGTCATATCGCCGGTAGCGCAACCGTCAGCACGACGCGCGTTGGTTCATCGAGGGTTGCCGCCTCGTTTACAGGCATTGATACGGGCAACGTGTTTGCCGCGCTGACGGGACAAATTGTTCCAATCACAGGCCATTCAACCGGCACGATTGATATTGCATTTCCGGGCACTAACATCGAAGCTGCGCAAGGCACGCTGCGCGCAAACTTCACAGGTGCAACCAAAGAAACAGGCGCAGGAACGCCGCTTACAGGCACTATTGCCCTGCGCGCTGATCGCGGTAATTTCAACATCGAACGCCTCAGCCTTCAAACTCCCGCATCGAAAATAGATGCGACAGGGCAGTTTTCATTCGCGCGCGATTCCAACTTACAGATTAATCTTGCCTCGACCGACGCTGCGGAACTACGGCGCGTGCTCGTCGCTTCCGGCCTCGCGCCGTCCATCGAAGACCAACTCAACGATTACAAAATCGAGCTTGGCGGCAAGCTTGCCTTCAACGGCACTGTGCGCGGGGCGCTCGCTGCGCCGAACGTTGACGGGCGCGCGTCGCTCGATTCGCTTATCGTCGGCGGGCGTGATCTGGGTTCACTCGCCGCGACAATCAATGCCACGCCCGCGCTGCTGCGGGTCACGGATGGGCGTCTCGTCGAACGTGACGGCGGCGGCGCGCAGTTCGCCCTCAATGCTCCGCTCACTGATACCAACGCCAACAACATTTCACTCGATGCGACGCTTGACCGCGTCAACGTCGGCAATCTCATCGCTGCGCTCAATCAAAAAAGCGGCGTGCTCGCAGACACGCAATCCGACCTTTCCGGGCGCATCAATGTTACTGGCTTGCCCGGTAATGCGAACGGCAACGCTGACTTGCGTTTCGGCGCGGGACGCATCGGCGGGCAGCCTTTCGAGAGCATCGCCGCGCGCGCCACCTTCAGCGGCTCGAACGTCAATCTCGAAACCGTTGACGCGCGGTTCGACGCCGGACGCATTAACGCTAACGGCACGCTTAATCTTGAGACGCTCGCCGTCAACTTGCAGGCACAGGGCAACAACATTCAGCTTGATCGTCTGGCGGCCTTTGCGGGCAACGCCTCTTCGCTTCCGCAATTGACGGGTACGGCGAACATCACTGCGAGCGCGACGGGCACGCTCAAAGATTATTCATCGCTGCAAATCAACATCAACGGCGAAGGCCGCGACGTAACGATCAACGGGCGACAGGCGGGCGCGCTCACGCTTGTCGGGCGCACGGAAAACAAGATTTTCGATTTGCGTTTGACGACGGGAATCTTCGGCCAACCGCAGGTCGTCTCAGCGCGCGTCGATCTCAGTAATAGCCGCTTGCCGACGACAATTGAAACGACGCTCACGGGCACGGATTTAACGCCGCTCTTTGCCGCGCTGCTGCCCGCCGATTCCGTCAAGATTCGCGGGCGCGCGACGGGTTCATTCAACGCCAGCGGCAACCTCGCGGACGAAGACGGTTATCCATCGCTTGCAGGGCTTCGCGGCACGGCGCGCTTCACAGACCTTGCTATACAGGTTGAGGATGTGCAGTTGACGGCGACTGCGCCTTTGCTCATACAGTTTTCCAGCAATGAAATCTTTTTCGAGAAAACACAGTTCACAGGCCCCGGCACGAACGTCGTTTTCGGCGGCACGGCGGCGCTCTCCGGCGCGGGTCGTCAGAATCTATCAATTGACGGCAAACTCAATCTGCGTATTTTGAACGGCATTTCGCCGGACATCTTTTTATCTGGCACGGCGGAAGCGAGCGTGCGCGTTTCAGGCACATACGATCAACCGCGCTTGCTCGGCACGGCGTCGGTGGCGGGCGCGTCGTTTTCTACGCTTGTCGGCGATCAACGTTTGACCGTCGCAAACGTCGCGGGTCTTGTGCGTTTCAACAGCAATCAAGCGCAGCTCGAATCTCTGACGGGCACGCTCGGCGGCGGGCGCGTCACGGCTTCGGGCGGCGCGTTGCTTGCGGGCTTTGTGCCCACGCGTTTTCGCTTGAGCGTGCGCGGCGACAATGTGACAGTGCCTCTTCCGCAAGACTTCCGTTCGACCGCCGACGCAGATATTGCCGTCAGCGGCACGACGCGCGAGCAGGTTATTACAGGCACAGTAAACTTGCGCCGCGCCGAATACACGCAGAACATAGAGCTGGCGGATTTGATTAATCGTCGCCGTGAAACTTCACTTTCCGAAGGCGGCGGCGGCGGTTCGGCGTTCGGCGCAACGACGCAACTCGATTTGCGCGTGGTCGGGCGCGATGCCCTCGTGGTGCGTAATAATCTGGTGGACGTTGTCGGTTCCGTCACGCTCAATGTCGGCGGCACGATTGACGATCCGGTGATTGCGGGAAGAGTTACCGCGTCGCGCGGGACAATCAAATTTCGCAACGACAGATATGAATTAACGCGCGCATTTATAGACCTTCCGGCGCGTTCCTTGAGCGAGGCCGATCCGCTGCTAAACATTCAGGCCGAATCCGAAATCAAAGGCTATCGCGTGATCGTTGCATTGACCGGCCCGCTTTCGAGGCCGGATGCGAGCGTGCGTTCCGATCCGGCGCTTCCGCAATCCGATGTCGTCGCGCTCATTACGACGGGCGATCTTTCAACGAATGATGGTGGCACTTCTACGCTTGCGCAATCGGGACTCGGCACGGCGGCCAGCCTTTTGACCGATTCGCTTATCAACAATCCTGTGCGCCGCGCTTCCGATAAGCTGTTCGGTTTGCGCGTCGAGATTGATCCGCTGATTTCCGGGCGCGGCGGCGCAAGCCCGACGGCGCGCTTAAAAATTACGCGCCCGATCAATCGCAATTTAACCGTGACTTATTCGACCAACGTGACTTCGGATCAGAATCAAGTGCTTGCCGTCGAGTATCGTTTGTCGGATCGCTTGTCGTTCGTCGCGCAATACGAGCAAGGGTCAGTCAACGGTTTGAGTTCGCGCAACGACAATTTTAATTTCGAGATAAGGTTCCGCAAACGGTTTTGACGGATGGCGAGTTTCTTTAATCACACAGCAGCGAGAACAAGCCGCGCCGGTAACGACAATCTCTCGCGTTCACCGGAGAGCGTGCGCCGCCGTGTGTTCATAGGCGTCTTCATGCACGCGCGCCGCTTTGCTTTCTTCATCGCCGTCCTGCTAATAGCTTTCTGCGCGCGGACGGAAAATTCATTCGCCGCCGGTATTAATGCGAAGAGAATGGCGCAGCCTGCGACGCTTCAGGTCGGCGCTTACGAAGGCCGCACAATCACGGCAGTCGAAATTGTCATCGAAGGTTCAGCGCCTGATCCGGCGGCGGAAGCGGAGTTGGCGTCCCTGTTAAGCGTTGGGCCGAACACGGAATATGCGGCGGTGCGCGTGCGCGATTCTCTGGAATCGCTTTTTAAGTCCGGGCGCGTTGCCAATGCGCGCATCGAAGTCTTTGAAGCAAACGCGACGGGGAGCGCAACCACGCGAACGACGGGCGCGGCACCCGGCAGCCCTATCCGCGTGCGCTTCGTCGTTCGGCGACAAGTGCGCGTCGGCGAAGTGTTGCTTGAGTTGAGCGGCACAGGCGCGGGCACAACGCTTTCGGCGGATGAAATACGCGCGCGCCTTAACATGCTCGAACCCGGCGCAAACGTCACGCAACAAACGCTCAGGCGCAACGCCGACGAAATTCAAGTTTATCTGCGTGATCGCGGTTTCTTTCGCGCCACAGTCGAGTCTTCGCAGCAGTTGGACGCGAGCGGCATTCGCGCCGTCGTCACCTTTCGCATCAATGCGGGTGAGCAGTCGCGCGTCGCCGCCTTCAACATCAACGTCACTGGTTTTGATCCGCAAATCATTTGCCCGACGCTTGCGCTGCAACCGAATGCCGCTTTCTCGCGCACCGCACTCGGCGAAGACATCAATCGCATACGTCAGGCCTTGATCGCGCTAGGGTATTTAGCGCCGCAGTTGAACGACGCGGACGTGCGCCTCGATTCGGCAAGGAATCTCATCACGATAACTTTGACCGGCACGGTCGGGCCGAAGGTTTCCGTCAGTTTGCAAAATTACACTCTGAGCAAAAAGAAGGAGCGCGAGTTGTTGCCCGTCAAACGCGAGGGCAATGTCGATCAATCGGCGATTGAGGAAGGCCGCCGCCGCCTGCTCAATCGCTTGCAAGAACAGGGCTATTTTTTCGCGGACGTGACGCCGGTTTGCACAGTCACCCCGCCGTTGCCCGTCGCCGCCGTCGCTGTCACCACGCCGCCGGGCGACATCGCCGCAGAGAACAACACGTGCGAGAATTTGAATCCGCAGGAATTGTCGAATCGCAACCTCCAGATAACTTACGATGTCGAGCGCGGGCGTCTTTTCAAACTCACGGATATACGCATCGAAGGCACCAACAAACTTTCTTACGCCGATGTTGAAAACGATCTCAAGACGCAGAAGGCCAATGTGCTCGGCTTCCTTCCTTTGGTGGGTTACGGGCGCGGGTTTACGAGCCGCGAATTGCTCGAAACTGACAAGCGCACGATTGCCGCGCGCATGGCCGATCTAGGATATCGCAAAGCAATCGTTGATGTGCGTCAGGGCGTAACCATCAACGGCGAAAGTTTGATTATTACTTTCGTCGTCAACGAAGGCACACTGACGCGCGTCGCAAGCGTCGAAGTTCGCGGCAATCAGATTTACACGGACGAGCGTTTGCGCGACGAACTGACAAGCCTGACGTGTCATGCGGACGACGACACGCGCGGCCCCATTGTGGTCGGCGCGTCGTTTTCGCGCACACGCGCACGCGCCGACGGTAATTGTCTGCTTAATCTGTATGCGCGCAACGGCTACGTCGATGCGCGAGTTGATTTCTCAATTGTCGAACTGCCGCGCAAGAACAACGATGAGCAAGTGCGTCTCGTTTATACAGTGAAGCGCGAAGGCGACAAAGTTTTCGTCAATCGCATTCTCATCAACGGCAATGTGAAGACGAAGAAGGAAGCTATCCTACAGCAATTGCCGATTGTGGAAGGCGATGTGCTGCGCGCCGATAAATTGACCGAAGGCGAGCGCAATCTCTATAACACGGATGCCTTTCGGCAGGTCATCGTGCGCACGGAACCATCCGGCGAAACAAGCGCGGGCTTTCGCAAGTACGACATCATCATCGACGTTGAAGAAAAGAAACCGCGCCTCTTGCAATACGGCGGCGGCTATTCGACGGACAAAGGGCCGGAAGGATTATTCGATTTAACCAACTTGAATGCGTTCGGCAAATTGCGGCAAACCGCATTGCGCGCGCGCGCAGGCCAGCGCCAGCAGCTTTTGCGCCTTGAATATCTCGACCCGCGTTTTCGTCAATACGGCAATCGGCAATTCGCGCCGCTCAATCTCTCCGCGCAGTACCAGCGCGACACGACGATCACCCGTTTCTTTCGCTCGACGATTGACCAGGGCAATTTCGGCGTCGTGCAGCGCCTCAACGAAAAAGGCAAGCCCATCGACGAATTTGGCAAGGTCACGAAAGAACCGTCGCTTAACCGCTTCACCATCAATCTTGAAACGCAGCGCGACCTTGAGCGCGTGCTTTCACCGCAGGGTAAAGTTCTCAAGCGCACGACAGTGCTCGCGCGTTATAACTATGAAGACGTGCGGCTCTACAACATCAACAGCTTGCTTATCCGCGACATCCTTCGCCCGGATCGCAAGATACGTCTCTCGCGTTTTGCGGCGACGCTTGTCCGCGACACGCGCGATGATCCGCTCGATGCCACGCGCGGCGATTTTTTAACGTTCGACTACGCGATTGCGCTGCGTCAATTGGGCGGCAATCTTTCGTTCAATAAACTGCTCACGACTTACCGGCGCTACTACAAATTCGAGGGCTTGCGCGGCACCGTGCTGGCAGGCTCCGCGACGCTTGGGCTGGCGAATATTCTCAGCCCGCGCGACCGCGACGGCAATAACGTGATTGATGAACTTGATCGACAACTTCCGATCAGCGAGCGTTTCTTTTCGGGCGGCTCGACAACTCTGCGCGGCTTCGGTTTCGAGGAAGCAGGCCCGCGCTTCGTGATTCCCGGCGGCCTGTTCCGCAACAACAAAGGCAAGCCCGTCAATCTCAATCCATTCACAGTGCCCATCGGCGGCAACGCCGAAGCGATCATTAATCTCGAAGCGCGCGTGCCCGTCACAAAAGATTTAGGGGTCGTGCCGTTTTATGACGGCGGCAATGTCTTTCGTAGCGCGCGCGAACTCTTCGGACGCAAACCAATTGCGCCCGCGAATGCGAGCCTCGCCGATCTACGCGATTTCTTTAACGCGCGGCAGAATTTTACGCACACCGTCGGCTTAGGCTTTCGCATCAAAACTCCCGTCGGCGGCTCTGTTTCAATCGACTACGGATATTTGCTGAACCCGCCGCGATTTTTGATACCGCAGACGAACGCGCCCGATGCGATTTTTCGTCCCAAACATGCGCACATTCACTTTCGTTTTACGCAGACGTTCTGAAGAAAAATGGACAACGGAAAAACATTGAAGTTCACACGCGCCGCGCTCCTTCTGTCGTTGACGTGCGTTAGTGTGAGCGTTTCGTTTTCGCAAGCGAGCGCGCAAACCGTCGCCGACAAATGGATTGCCAGCGTCAACAGCGGCGCGCCCACGCCAGACCTCATCACTTACTCTGACTTGCTGTGGCAGCTTGCGCTTCAGCCCGCCGCGCCGCTTTCCAACCCGCGCCTCGAAGACTTAAACCGCGCGCTGCAACTTATTATCAGCCAGCGTTTGATTTTGCAGGAGGCCGCGAAACTACCGACGATTGCGCCGGATAATCGCGCGGTAGACGAAGCCTTGAAAGCGCTCGGTGCGGCGTTTCCTTCGGCGACGGAACTAATGCAGCGCGCGGAAACTGTCGGCCTCAACGCCGAACAACTGCGCGAGATCGTGCGGCAGCGGCTTGCCATAGAAAATTATCTGGACTTTCGTTTTCGCTCCTTCACCATCGTCACAGACGCCGAGATCAGTGATTATTACAAAGACGTTTACGTGCCGCGTCTACGCCGCCAATCTCCCGGACGCATCGTGCCCGGCCTCGATGAAAAAATACAGGCGGACAAAACCGTGCGCGAAGACATACGCCGGACGCTCACCGAAAGCAAAATCGAATCGGACACCGACGCCTTTCTGGATGCTACACGCGAACGCGCCGACATCATCTGCCTCGATCCGGCCTATCGCTGCACGAGTCAATAACTGCTCCTCCGACTTTCAGAGCACCACAGAAAGCTTTGCCACAGAGTCACAGAGACACAGAGCAAAACATAAAAGAGAAGGCATACATAGAAAGAGAAACAGATGAAGAAACATATCTCTTACAAACCTTTCTTAATCTCTGTGCCTCTGTGTCTCTGTGGCTGATTCGGGAAGAAGAAAGCGGCCTCGCGTCGGCCTCGCGCTGTCGGGCGGAGCGGCGCGCGCCTTCGCTCACTTGGGGGTGCTGCGCGTGCTCGAAGCGCATATTATTCCCATCGATTGCATTGCGGGCACATCAGCCGGAGCCATCGTCGGCGCGCTGCTGGCGGCGGGCGTGCCGGTTGCTAGAATCGAAGACATCAGTCGCAATCTGCGCTGGCGCGATGTCGGGCGCATGACTTTGTCGCGGCTCGGCGTTCAATCCAATGCGCCGCTCGAAGATTGGCTGCGCAAGCATTTGCCCTTCACGCGCTTCGAGGATTTGCCGATTCCTTTCGCCGCCGTTGCCGCAGACCTTCACGCCGGAACTCCCGTTACTTTAAGCGGTACGGGCGACGTGCCTTTCGCGGTTCGCGCAAGCTGCGCGCTGCCCGGCTGGTACATACCCGTCGCAGACAAACACGGACGCCAGCTCGTTGACGGCGGACTCGTCGCCAATGTTCCGGCGGCAGCCGCGCGCTTCCTCGGCGCAGACATCGTCATCGCCGTTGACGTGAACGCGGAAGGCGCGAAATTTTTAGGAACGCCGCGCACAGCTTTCGGCGTGCTGCTGCAATCGTTGATGGTCGTGACACGCACTGTTTCAGGCTATCAATGGCAGGACGCGGATATAATTATTCAACCGAAGATCGGGCACATTCGCTGGGACGAACTAGGCCGCAATGACGAACTGCGCGCCGCCGGTGAAGCAGCCGCCCGCCACTGCCTAGCAGACATCGAACGCCTGCTCGCTTCCGCAACACAAGCCTGAGTTACAAGCTAATGCGAAATCGCCCGCCTGTTTTGTGTGTGGCTGTTTTAAGTTTTCTCGAAGATAACCTGAGCGATGGCGTGCTCTGTGGTGTGCGAGATGGAGATGTGCGCGGCGTTTGCGCCGGATTGATGAAAGAGTCGATGCGCTTGTCCGTGAAGGTGAAGGACGGGCGCGCCCGTGTCGGCGTTGACTACTTCGATGTCATGCCATGCGAGGCCGCCGCTCCAACCCGTGCGCAGAGCTTTGAAGGCGGCTTCCTTGGCGGCAAAGCGCGCGGCGTAGTGCTGCGCGGCGACTGCTTCAACGCGCCCTTCGCAGTAGGCACGCTCGCGCTCTGTGAACACGCGCGTGGCAAAGCGCGGCGTGCGGCGCAGGACTTCGTGGACGCGCGCGACTTCGATAATATCTATGCCGATGGAAATAATCACAGACGAAGATTTGAAACTGAAGCACGCCGGATTTTACTGGCGCGCGAGCCTAGAGCACAAAAACGTGCGCGTGCTTTGTTGCTTGCCGCTCGAACAGGACGGCTTCACGAACGGCTTTTCAACGCGCACGGGCGGCGTCAGTCCCTTCCCGCAAGCGGCGCTTAACCTCGCAGGCTTTTCAATTGATACGAGCGAAAACATTTTCGAGAATCGCCGCCGCTTTCTCGATCTCATCAAAGGCAATTGGACGCTCGCCACTTGCTGGCAAGTTCACGGCGCGGATGTGCAATGGGTGCGCGATTCCAATGATGCTTCTACAAATGCGAACGAGCGTTGCGATGCGCTCATCACGCACACGGAAAACGTGCTGCTCGGCGTGCAAACGGCTGACTGCGTGCCTGTGCTTTTGGGCGATGCGCGGACAGGCGCGGCGGCGGCGATTCATGCCGGATGGCGCGGCACGGCGGCGAGCATTGTTGCAAACACGCTTCAGCGCATGAGCGATGAATTCGGCACGCGCGCAGGCGATGTGCGCGCCGCCATCGGCCCGGCGGCAAGCGCGTGTTGCTATGAAGTCGGCGCGGAAGTGATTGAGCTTTTCCGCGAGCGTTTTTCCGACGCCGATGAATTGCTCACCGCCACGCGCCAAGGCCACGCGTTGATTGATCTTCAAAGAGCGAACCGCAATCAATTAGCCCGCGCCGGAGTGGATGCTTCGCGCATACACACAGCGCCGTTCTGCACGATGTGCCGGACAGACCTTTTCTTTTCCTACCGCTGCGAAAAAGCTTTGCACGGACGAACGGGACGCCTGCTCTCGGCCATCGGACGGGCGAAAGGCAGATGTTAGATGTCAGATGCCGGATGTTAGTCAGAGACTGAAAATAGCATCCAACGCCGAAACTCACCTACCGCCCAGCGAGCAGCCTTGAGGGTAACGAAACAAAGGGGCTTGAGAGTCACGCTGTCGGGTAGTCAGGTGCAAGGACTTGTTAGGTTTGGTGTTTAGTATTCAGACTTGAAATATCTGTTTTTATTTTTTAGTGCTTTCAAGTTTGATGTTACGAACTCCGGTCAAAATTCCTTCTGTGCTGCGTGTCAACTTGATAATCGAGTTGAATCCGCCGCGTCCCGTTAATAGTTTTGCTTTTTCTTCGGGCGTAATAAAAGGGTCGCCTTCAAACCAATAATCATCAATCGAGTATTCTGGAATTTGCGAACTGTAAATTTGCGCGTGAATATGAGCAGGTGTAGTTCTTTTCGGATACGGCGCGGGTTTGATGGTTTTGAACTCATACTTTCCGTCTTTCCCTGTTTTCATCCAGCCGCGCAGTCTCGGATTATAAGGGTCGTCGTCTTTGTTGTAATAACCCGTCGAATCCGTGTGATAGACAAAAAGCACGATTCCTTCTGCCGGTGTAGTTCCGTCGGGTTGATAGATTGTCCCGGACACTAATAACGGTTCACCTTTTTCTTTTTTGGAAGCAATCGTCGTTTGCCAAGAAATATTTTGCGGTGCAAGGCAAGAACTGCAAGGCATACTTCCTCTACCGGCACTATAAGGCATTCGTGTAGTTTGGGCGATGACAGCGGGTTGAGCCGTACATCCGCTTAGATTAAATACGCCGAACGATAAAGTTGGCAACGCGGCGACACACATCGAAGCACTTTTGATAAATTCCCTGCGATTCGAGTTAATATCTTTACGCATATCAGCCTCAACCTTTTAATTCCTATCGACTTTGTTGCGTAAATAGCTACGGGGACAGCAGTGCTGGTAATCTTTTGGTGTGAAACAGAAGAAAACCAAACGCACCTACCGTCTCCGTAACTGGAGTCAATATAACAAAGCTCTGGTCAGG
>JAABUM010003301.1_pt1 | contig 20121 bp, 17 predicted proteins | sample 5559161 | NCBI WGS metagenome assembly JAABUM01 (sample SAMN10711868, study PRJNA513369) | rock metagenome | isolation source: Antarctica rocks | place: Antarctica: Victoria Land, Siegfried Peak nord
CCTTACGTGTTACTCACCCGTCCGCCACTATCTCCCATCCCGAAGAACAGAAGACCGTTCGACTTGCATGTCTTAGGTGCGCCGCCAGCGTTCGTCCTGAGCCAGGATCAAACTCTCCATTACAGTGCTGAGGATGAGACCTCAGCTACGTAGCAAAGCTACAGAATTGATCAGTGAACTCGAACACTGCACAAGTTTACCGGCCTAAGCCGGTCAATATATCTCGCTCTTCAGCTTTTAATGTGCCGCGCCTTTTTAGGGGCGCAAAGAGAAATATACTATGATTCGCGCCGCCTGTCAAGCTTTTTGCGGCGCGAATTTTTATAGCCGCTAGTGATACTCCGCGCGGCCTTCCAGCGCCCGCGCCAGGGTGATCTCATCCGCGTACTCGAGGTCACTGCCCGTCGGTAGGCCGCGCGCCAGACGCGTGACGCGCACAGGCAGGCCCTTGAGCGCCTGCTGGGCGATCCAATTGCCGGTAAACTCGCCAAACTGGTTTGGGTTCGTCGCGATGATGACCTCGCCCACACCGCCGGCGCGTACGCGCTGGGCCAATTCAGCCATCTTGAGTTTGTCGGGCGTAATGCCCTCTTGCGGGTTCATCACCCCATGCAACACATGATAGACGCCACGGTAAATGCCGGTGCGCTCCAACGCCCGAATATCCAGCGGTTCCTCGACGACGCAGATCTTGCTATGGTCGCGCGCCGGGTTGGCGCAGATGGCGCAAGGGTTCTGTTCCGTCACGTTGAAACACTGCGCGCACAGCACCGTACGCTCTTTCACCTGCACCAGCGCGTCGGCAAAACGGCGCGCCTCGTCCTCAGGCATACGCAAAATATAGTAAGCCAACCGCTCGGCCGTTTTAGGTCCGATACCCGGCAGCTTCACGAACTCGTCAATGAGTCGGGAGACCGGTTCAGCGATCCCATACATGAGTAGCTCCTTAATAATCAGCGGCCAGCCATCAGCTTCTGTAGCTGATGGCTGGCCGCTGATTGCTGACGGCTGTGGGGTTAGAAGCCCAGACCCGGCGGTAGCCCCATACCGCCGGTTACTTGCCCCAATCGTTCGGTCTGTAGATCCTTGGAGCGCTGCAGCGCGTCGCTCACGGCGGCGTACACGAGGTCTTGCAACGTCTCCACGTCGTCAGGGTCGACCGCCTCGGGCCTGATGGTGACGCCTTTCAATTCCTGGTCGCCCGTCATGGTGACGGTAACCACACCGCCTCCCGCGGAGCCTTCCACGGTCGTCGCGGCGATCTCCTCCTGAGCCTTGGACATACGGTCCTGCATCTGCTGAACCTGGCGCATTATGTCACGCTGATTGAAGCCCATCGTCACACTCTCTTTCACTTACAACTACGACTGTCTACTGGCGGTAACGCCACACGACACAACCATGCGATGCGTCTACTAACTACTGATTACTGACTACTATCTACTGACATGTATCGCCCGCAACCGGCGCGCCGCGTCGTCGACAAACGTGTCAGACGTGGGGTCGCGCTCGGCCGTCGGCGCCCCCGGCGATTGTTGTCTCAGTGTATCACAGCGCAACGTCACGGGCCGGCCCACCACGGCGGCCAGCGCCTCCTCGATCACGGCGCGGTTCTGCTGCGCCATGATCTGTTCCTGTCGAAATTTGTTGCGTCCATCGAACAGCAACACGAACGCGCCGTCCTCCAAGCTACCGGGCACGCACGAGTCGTCGAGCAGCAGCGCATTCAGCCGCGCGCGTCCCTTGACCGAGGGATGCTGGCGGACGCGCGCCCACACATCGCGCGGATCGAGGCGCGCCGGCGGCTGTGGCGCTGGTTGATGTTGTTCGTGCGCCAACTCGTCCATAGCCGTCGGCACAGTACTATCCAGGGGCGCCGCGCGCCGCGTGGCCTCACGCATAGGGGCATCCTCCACCGGCCGCGCCTGTCCCACGGCCTCCCTGGACGTGGTGGTTGGCTCAACAGACGATAGGGCGCGCGCATGATCGGGGAGCGCGGGACGTTCGCCGCGCTGCTCGCCCGTCCCTGTCGTACGCCCCTCACGCGCTGGGATAGGCGCGTCACCCCTGCTCCCCGAATCGTTCCCCCGATCGTGCGCGCGCCCTGCCGTAGCTGGTTTGGCCCTGGCGTCTGCCGTAGCTGGGGGCGACGCCGGTCGTGGCGCGGTGGCGCCAGACATCGCCGGCGGGTGTGACGCGGGCGCCGAAGCGGCGACGGATGATTGCGACCCGTTCGTGGAAAAGTGCGTGCTGGCCTCGACGACCGCGAGTTCGAGCTGCGTCTGGGCCGAGGCGCTACGCCGGCCGCTATAATCAGGCTGCAAAATAGCCTTCAACACCGTCGTGATATCGGCGGGCGACAAGCGCGCGGCTTGCGACGCCGTCGCCGCATCGTTCACGCCCCCTCCCGCCGTCCGCCGCGACGCTCCCACGCGCATGAGCAACAGATCGCGCCAATACTGCACCAGTTGCTTGGAGTATTGCCGCATATCGCTCCCCGCCGCGGCAAGCTCACCGATCAGAGTGATCGCGCCGCCGGCATCGCCCGTGATGATGTAGTCGGCCAGACGTATCAATGTCTCGCTGCGCGCCAACCCCAGCGCGTCCTCGACCGCCGCGACATCGATAGACGCGTCCTCGTAGGCGCGCACCTGCTCCAATAGGCTCAACGCGTCGCGCAGGGAGCCCGTGGCCTGCTGTGCGATCACGTCCAGCGCCGCCCGCTCGGCCTGTAACCCCTCCTGTTCGCACACATAGGACAGACGCTCCACGATGTCCTGCATCGAGATAGTGCGGAAGTCGAGACGCTGGCAGCGCGACGTGATCGTGGTCGGCACCTTGTGCACATCGGTCGTAGCAAGCAGGAAGATGGCGTGCGCGGGCGGCTCCTCGATCGTCTTGAGCAGCGCATTGAACGCATGTGTCGATAGCATATGCACTTCGTCCACGACATACACTTTGCGCCGCACCTCGGTCGGCGCGTAGCCGACCTTATCGATCACGTCACGCATCTCGTCGACTTTGCTCTTGGAGGCCGCGTCGATCTCCATCACGTCGAGGCAGCGGTTCTGCAAGATGGATTGGCACGGCGCACAGACGTTGCAGGGCTCGCCGTCGCGCGGCTGCAGGCAATTGACGGCGCGCGCGAGGATACGCGCGGTGCTCGTCTTGCCGGTCCCGCGCGGCCCCGTCAACAGGTAGGCATGGCCCACACTGCCCGTGCGCACGGCGTTGCGCAATGTCTGCGTAATGTGCCCCTGGCCCACAACCTCCTCGAAGGTACGTGAACGCCAGGTACGGTAGAGCGATTGAGCGGTCGTTGGAGTCATAGCGGCTTTCAGCGGTCAGCTATCAGCTTTCGTGAGCGCCTACAGCGCCCTATTGAATTATATGGCGCCGCGCGCATAGGCGGGGCCAATTGTGCCCCACGCCTGCGCTTAAAAGGTCAGGCCCACGGAGGGCGCCTTCCGTAGCCTTGGGACAAACCCAGGAGAAAGTAGTAAGGTATGGTATGCATTCCCAACAACAAGCCCTAACCGCGCTGCAAACCCTCGACCACGACATCGAGGTGTGCCGCCAGCGCATCCGCGCGCTGCAGGTGGAACTGGCCGACGAACGTGCGCTCACGACCGCGCGCGCGCACGCACAGTCGGCGAACGCCGAGTTTGCCGCCGCCGAGGCGGCCGTCCGTGATGGCGAGGCGGCCCTGAAGCGGCTCGACCGCACGATCGCGATGCTTTCCACACGCCTCTACGACGGCTCCATCCACAACGCCAAAGAAGCGGCCAGTGTCGAGGACGAACTGCGCCACCGGCGCGACGAGCGCGGCGCGACTGAAGACCGCGTGCTGGCGGCGATGGAGCACGTCGAGGCGGCGCAGGCGATGGACAGCGCCGCGCGTACCGCGCTCACAACGGCCGAAGAGTCGCGCGCGGCGCGCGTGCCACGCGCCAAGGCCGAGGGGCGCGAGGCCACGGCACGCTTGAAGGCCATGCAGGAGCAGCGCGCGGCCCTCACATCCACCGCTCCACCGCCGTTGCTGGCGCGCTACGAGCGCGTGCGCGCTAGCACGCCGCCCGCCGTCGTCGCGCTCAACCACGGCAGTTGCGGCGGCTGCGGCGTCGCCGTTTCCACCGCCTTACAGCAGAAGGTCGCCGCCGACGAACTCATACAGTGCATCAATTGCGGGCGGCTCTTGACGAGTGGCGAGTGACGAGTGGCGAGTGGCGAGTGGCGAGTGGGTGTTTACTGGGAGCGCCGGCGTCAGCCCGCTGACTGTCCAGCTGGCCCCGCTCGCCACTGACATGTCGGCCTACGTGAGTTCATGCTGTCGCCGACGTCTGCCGGCTGGAAGCCGGCGCTCCCAGTAGATACGCGGGGATTGATCGCCGCGCACCTTGACGGGCCACTCGTCACTCGCCACTCGTCACTCGCCACTCGTCACTCGCCACTCGTCACTCGCCACTCGTCACTCGCCACTCGCCACTCGCCACTCGCCACTCGCCACTCGCCACTCGCCACTGTATAAATGATGCGCCTCGATGTACGCCCACACGGCATCGGGGACCTGATAGCGGATTGGCGCGTTGGCGGCGACGCGGCGGCGCAACTCACGCGAGCTGATGTCGATGTCGGGAACGGCCAGCAACTCAACGCGGTCCGCGGCGTCGGGCGATATTTTTTGTAGCAGCGCCCAGTCCGGCTCGCGCACGTCACTGCGCGACATCACCACCAGCCGCGCCAACCGTAGCAACGCGGCTGGCTCACGCCAGCGGTCCAGCGCGTTCACGGCGTCGATCCCCAGCAGGAAGTAGAGTTCGCACGACGAACCGTAGGACTCGTGCAGCAATCGCAGTGTATCGACCGTGTAGGACGGCGCCGGACGCTCCAATTCGAGCGCGCTCACCGCGAAACGTGGGTTGCCCTCGGCGGCCAACCGCAACATGGCCAACCGCTGCGCGTCGCTGGCCCATGGTTCATGGTCCTTGAGCGGTTGACGGCGCGCCGGTAGCAGCAGGACCCTTTCCAGGTCGAAGCGGTAGGCCGCCTCCTCCGCGGCGGCAAGGTGGCCGAGGTGTACGGGATCGAAGGTGCCGCCTAGCACGCCGAGACGCATACAGCCGCCTTACCAGTGCGCCGAGACCTGCGCCAATTTGAGGATCGTCCCGCCGGCTACGACCTCCATCGGCACCCGTCCGGCCGTTTGCCGCACCGCCGGGCGATAACGATGCGCCTGGTCGGTCAGCAAGTCGCAGCCAAAATCGGCCGCCTTCAGCTTGGGGTTGGCGGACAACGCCGCCGCCAATTGTTCCGCGCACGTTTCCGGTCGGTAGACGGCGAGGTCGATGTCCACGAGTCCGTTCTCGTTAGTGAACACGGTCAGTGGCGTGGCCTGTAGCGTCATGACTTTGTTGACGGGCCACTTCGTGATCGGCAGGACATCGGTTCCGGGAAAGTCGTGGTTCTGCACGTCGATGGCGCCGCCGCTGTTCGTCATATATAAGCTAGGCGTGATCGGGGCAGTCACCGGCGCGGTCACCCGCCAGTAGGTGGTCATCAGCACGTCGGGCTGGCGCAGATTGACCTGTTCGCGCCGCTGCACGTCGTAGCCGAGCAACTGCAGCGAGGGACCAAAGTTGACCACCATGGGATGGGGGATGCTGGCCGGCGCCGCGTCCGTGACAAAGCTGTCGAAGGACGGCGGCAACGTCGTCGGCAGCGTCGGGGCGGCCGATTTGCGCTCCAGCAGCACGTAGCCGTCGGAGGCGTAGCGCACGCCCCAGCCCGCCGCGCATCCAGGGATAACAGCCTTCAGCATGCAATAGCGGATCAAGTTGATCTCGTCGACCGCCCTCAATGGAAAGTTGTCGCGGCTCACATCGCCCACGGCGTACTGAGCGTCGTTGGTATCGATCGGGAACAGATAAATGTTGTGGCGGTCGCTGAGGTGCGGGTTGAGGTAGTCCCCCGCCGACACGGACGCGCCGGGCGGGATCATTGCCAGCACCTTGTGCCCAATCTGGTCGTGATAGGTTTGCGCGGGCGCGTCGAAGGTTGTGGACAACGGGGTAAAGCCATTGACGTGCGCGTTGGCGACGCTGGCTATGAGCAGCCAGATGCAAGCCACGGTCGTGATCGCCGCTGGTGGGATACGCAGGCGCGGGCCGGCGCGATACGCCAGCCAGGCGACGCCGATGATCGCCGCCGCGATCTGGATCGGCACGAGTTCGGCCGGGTAGTGCGCGAGTCCGCCGTACATGTGCACATCGTTGCTGAATAGGATAGCCGCGTACCAGGGCAGGTTGATCGCTAGCGTGAGCGGGCTTAGCACGGAGAGATAGCCCGTGGTGATGAACATGCGGTGCAGGAAGCCGCGCTTCTGCGTGATCCACACCACGCTCAACACCTGGTCGGGATGCTGCAGCCACAGTTTGGCCACGCCGCTACAGGTTTTGATCTGCGCCGACGCGTCGGTATTTTGCCCATTGATGACGAAAGGGTTGAGGCGCCCGCAGAACGGGCTGGATTGACCGCTATGGAAGTGCCGGATGACGACCAGGAAGCAGAAAAGCGACCAGCCCACGCCCAGAATCGCCACCGTCAGACCGGCCGTGCGGCTCGTGCGGTCGCGGCGGCGCCACCACATCCACAGCGCCATGGCCGCGACCGCGATACCGATCTCTTCTTTCGTGGACGCCGCGAGCGCGCCGAAGATAGCAAAGAGCCAGTAGCGCGCGCCATCGGCGAAGTAGAGCGCCCACAGCAACAGCGCCGCCGACAACGTGACGGCGTGGAACTCGTAGAGGTTGGCGGCCTCCAACGGCGGCGCCAGCAGGTAGGCCAATGGGAAGGCCACTTGCGCCAGCGGCAGCTTGAGGCGCCGCCGCGCCAGCCACGCCGCTGGAAAGACGCCCGAGGCCACCACAAGCGTCTGGATCACGAGCAGCGTGACCGGGCTAGAAAAGACTATGTACGGGATGGCGATCAAGAACAGCATGGGCTCGACGTGGATACCCAGGCGCGTATTGATCCCCGTCGCCTCGGCACCGAAATGGATGCGCTGGTTGTTGAACTGGAGCAGCGGGCTGAGGTAACCATGGGCAACGTTCCACACGGCCTGTACCATGTTGCCCATATCCTCAGCGTGCATCAGGAAGCGGTCGTAGCGCAGCCAGGACAGCCAGATAACGAGCGCCGTGTAACCGATAACCATCGCCCACAGCAGCGCGGTGACGACAAGGTCAGCCGTGGCGTCGCCCGCTTCATCGCGCGCGCGCCCACGTAGGAACGCCGGCAGCGCTATGGAACGCGTCGGGGCAGCCTGTGATGGTGCGCTGACCACGCGCCGGGCCATTGGGACTTTGGAGCTCACTCGAGTGTTTGCCTGATGCTGAATTCGGCCGTCGACCGATAGGCGAAGTTGCGCAACATCTCGCCGAGCAAGCCGAGCGAGAACAACTGCACCGCCATCACGATCAGCAGCACGGTCAGTGGGAGCGCGGGGCTCGTGCCGACGCTGCGGCCAAGGACAAACTTATCGACCGTCAGGTAGAGACCCAATATGAAGCCCACCACGAACATGACGCCAGCGATCGGCCCGAAGAAATGCAACGGGCGCTGCAGGTACTTCATGATGAAGAGCACCTTGAGGAAGTCAAACAACCCGCGCAGGAAACGCATCGCGCCAAACTTGCTCTGCCCGTACTTGCGTGGGTTGTGCTGCACTGCTACCTCGGTGACACGGAAGCCGCGCCAGTCGGCCAGCACGGGGATGAAGCGGTGGAACTCGCTATAGAGCGTAAGCTCCTGCGTCACCTCGCGTCGGTAGGCCTTGAAGCCGCAATTGAAGTCATGCAGCGGCAGGCCAGTCGTCCGCGCCACGACCGAATTGAAGACGCGCGATGGCAGCGTCTTGTTACGCGGGTCGTGACGCTCTTTCTTCCAGCCTGAGACAAGGTCGTAGTCGCGCAATTGCTCAAGCAGCTTGGGGATCTCGGTCGGCTCGTCTTGCAGGTCGCCATCCATTGTTATGACAACTTCGCCCTGGCAGCGCTCGAACCCCGCCACCAGCGCAGCCGTCTTGCCGTAGTTGCGGCGGAAGCGGATCACCTTGACGCGTGGATCGTGCCCGTTCAACTCGCGCAGGCGATCAAACGTGCCGTCGGTGCTGCCGTCGTCCACGAACACGATTTCGAAGCGCTCGGTGATCGACGCCAACGCGTCGATCAGGCGCGCGTATAACTCACCAACGCTCTCTTCCTCGTTCATGACAGGGATCAGGAGCGAGATATCGAGCAGTTCATCCGGCCGCGCGCCAAAACCATCGGGCGCGGGCGCGGTGTGTAAAAATGGTGTTGTGTGATGAGTAGGAGTAGCAATCACGGCTATCTCAAAATCCTCTCAAGGGTCCGGGGCATCCCACGGTCGGCCCTTTTATGCTACAACAAAACCAGCCACGTCGTCACGGCAGGGCGCGCCACGATTGTGATGGCGCCCCGCCACGAGCCTGCGACTAAAGTCGCATGGCAAACAACGGCGACTAAAGTCGTTTAGGGCGCCACACGTAGAGACACTTCAGTGTCCGTTGTTTGCCACGCGACTTTAGTCGCAGGTCGCGTTTCACAATCGTGAGGTACCCCCGTCATGTCAGGCTCTCTCAAGCCGCTAGCGCCTGACGGCCTACTCATAGCGCGTGGCCTGAAGCGGCGGTGGATGGCGAGTGTGATGGCGACAGAGATGGTGACGACGACGACCGAGCCGACGGCGTCGAGCAACAGGTGGTTACCCGAGATCAGGATCGTCGCCAGCATCATGAACGGATAGAGCACGCCCACGGCGCGCAACAGCCAGTGGCGTCCGATCAGCGCCAGCGTCACGCCAAGTACCAACGCCCACGCGAAGTGCAGGCTTGGCATAGCGGCGTAGGGGTTATATCCGATCTGGTGCTGCTGCAACGTATAGTTGATGAGCGGCGCCAGCGTGTCTTGCACCCGCCAGCCCTGAGGAACATCCATATGCTGGCCCATCAATCGCGGCGGCATCATCGGGAACACGATATAGATGACCATAGCCAAGGCCGACGTGACGGTGAGGAGGTTACGCACGAACGGGAACTGGCGGCGCCGGAACCAGTAGAGCCATGCCAGAAAAAGCAACGTGCCGATAAAGTGGCTGTACAGGTAGAAATGATTGATCGCCGACACGATCACGTCCCGGTTCAGGATCAGCGGGCCTATATCCCACTGCTTGTGGCCTAGCACGAATCGCTGCAAATGCCACTCGTCGAAGATGTGCAAGGTCTTCTCGAGATGGACGACGGCGAGGCCGTTGCTCAGGGCTACGTGATCTTGCCGCGGCACGATGCCGCGGCTGGCCTCGTAGACTTTCTCCAAACCTATAATAATCAATATCTGGACACCAAGACCCAGGATGCGTTCCAGCGGTGGTCGTGACCCGGCCACTACGTCGTTCATACTTATCCTTGACCTACAAGCCCTTGTCTTTTCACCTTCACACTATAAACCATCGTGCGCTACAGAACGACCACGTTTGGGTGTACCCCCAAAGAAGTGAGATGAGCGCCGTGGGCCTGGCCTTAAAAGACCATGGCAGGGACCAGACCTTAAAAGGTCTCACGGAGATGGCCGCGACGGCCTTACTCTAGACAGATGGAGCGTGTGACGCGCCCACACAGACCTTTCAAGGGCCGTCTCCTGCCATGACCTTTTAAGGTCAGGCCGCCTCGGCGCGGTACACTGACGGCATCAGTATGATAGTGGTCGTGTAGTAGGTGACACCAAATGACGACGAACAAGGACGAGTGGTACGACACGACGCGACGGTACACGCTGGACTTAGTGCGCACACGCAGTGTGAACCCCAGCGTGGGCGAGAGCCGCGCGGCCGAGGACGCGCTCCGTCTCCTGCATGGGGATGGACTGGCCCGCGCTTACACCCTCAGCGGCCTCGACCCCATCGCGGACGACCCGTACGGCCGCCACAACGCCTACGCCTTCGTGCAGGGACAGAGCCGGCGGACGGTCGTGCTGTTCGGCCACGTCGATACCGTCGGCACGTCCGACTACGGCCCACTGGAGACCTGGGCGCTCGACCCTGACGCACTGGCGTCCCGCCTCGACGCGCTGGGGCGATTGGTCCCGGAGTTGGCGCCGGACCTCGCCGCCCACCCCGGTGACTGGATGTTTGGACGTGGCGTTGCCGACATGAAAAGTGGCGTTGCGGCCACGATCGCCGTGACGCGCCGGCTGGCGCTACAGGCGCGCGAGGGGGACCTGCCGCTCTCCGTCGTGCTACTAGCGGTGGTCGATGAGGAAAACGAATCGGCCGGCGCCTTGCAGGGTGTACGCCTCTTACACGCGTTGCGTGAGCGCTACGGACTCGAGTACGTCGGAGCGATCGACACCGACTACACCTCCGCGCGCTACCCCGGCGACCCTCATCGCTACATCTACACCGGAACGGTCGGCAAGCTCCTGCCCAGCCTCTTCGTCGTCGGGCAAACCGCGCACGCCGGCGATCCCTTCGCCGGCCTGGACGTCAACCTCCTGGTCGCCGAACTCGTGCGCGCATTCAGCATGAACGTGGACCTGTGCGACGCGGTAGACGGCCACATCGCGCCGCCACCCGTCACGCTACACGCGACCGACCTCAAAACGGGCTACGACACGCAGCTGCCTTACCAGGCGTATCTCTATCTCAATGTCGTCACGCTGACAACCACGCCCGCTCAACTCTTAGAAACGCTGCGCACGCGCGTTGCGTCCCTCCTGGATGACTTGTTGGCGCGTATGGGCACGGCAGGACGGCGCTGGCTGCGGGATCAGCGGATATCCTCACCAGAGGAATCCATCACGGGCGCCTCGCCTGGGACCGCCGGCATCCTGCCGGCAACGATGGGGTGGCAGGGCGCCGGCGATCCCAGTGAGTACGGCTTGCTACAAAGTAACCCATCCAAGAAAACGCTAGAAACCGTGCTGACCTATGCGGAGCTACACACGGAGACAATCCGGCGCCTGAGCGCGGAGTACGTCGGCGCGGCGCTGGATGAAGAGTGGCGAAGCTGCCCGCTCGACCTGGATAGCCGTGAGCGCTGTCTGCGCCTGGCGCAACGTCTCTGGACGTTGAGCGGACGGCAGGGGCCGGCCGTCGTGCTCTATTACGCTCCCCCCTACTATCCGCACGTCGCGTCGCGACAGGGGCCGCTGCGGAAGGCGGTCGAGGCCGTCGCCGCCGGGCGCCCCGAACTCAACCTCCTGGTCGAAGACTACTTCCCGCTGCTCTCGGACATGAGCTATTTTGGGCTCGACCCCGGTGTGGACCTGGCGGCTCTGCGCGACAACATGCCGGTGTGGCAAGCGCACGGTGAACAGGGCGCTCCAACACATGCGGGCGCGTACAGCCTGCCGCTGGACGCCATGCGGTCGCTCGACATACCCGTCGCCAACATCGGACCCTACGGCCGTGACGTGCATCAGCCGGGTGAACGCGTCCTGATGTCCTACTCCTTCGGCGTCGTGCCCCAACTGCTCTACGAAACAATCGAACGCCTCGCCCAGTTGACATGAAGATTGGCAATTCGTCAATACGTGTCCCGAGATTTGTTGAGGAGGGTATCGGGGTGGTCGACCGGTTTCTCTCGCGTTTCCTGGGCGGCGCCAACGCCCCCAGCAGTGTCCGTATCGACCCGACAGCGCGCTATCAGACGGTGGAGGGTTGGGGGACCTCGCTGGCCTGGTGGGGCCACGTCGTGGGGGGCTGGTCCGACGCTAAGCGCGGCGAGATCGCCGACCTGATATTCAACCCTACGAACGGGCTGGGCCTCACCATCGCGCGCTACAACATCGGCGGCGGAGACGACCCCACGCACCACCACATGCGTCCCGGCGGCGACATCCCCGGCTACCAACCCGCGCGCGACGTCTGGGACTGGGACGCCGACGCCAACCAGCGCTGGATACTGCAGGCGGCGCGGGCCAGGGGCGCGACCGTGTGCGAGGCGTTCTCCAACGCGCCGCCCTACTGGATGACGCACGGCGGTTGCGCGGCTGGCTCCAGCGATGGCGGCGACAATCTCAGAGAAGAGGATATCGACTCCTTCACGGCCTACCTCGCCGAGGTTTTGGCGCACGTCCGCGACGCCTGGGGCACGACGTTCCGCACGATCGAGCCCTTCAATGAGCCATCCTCGACGTGGTGGAAGACGGGCAACAACCAGGAAGGCTGCCACTTCTCGCCGGACATGCAGCGCGCCGTCATCGCCAGCCTGAGCCGCCAACTGTCCAAGCGCGGGCTGACCGCTACGGCCATCGCCGTCGCCGACGAGAACAACATCGACGACATGGCCGACACGTTCGACGCCTACGACCCCACGACCCGCGCGCTCATCGCGCAAATCAACACACACTCGTACAACGGCACGCGGCGCGCCGACCTACGTGACCGCGCGATGGCGGCAGGCAAAGGGCTGTGGATGTCTGAGTACGGGACCGGCGGCGGCCCGCACGATCACAGCAACATGGTATCCGCCCTGATCCTCTCAGCGCAGATCCGGCGCGACATGACCGAGTTGCGGCCAATATCATGGGTCTATTGGCAGGTAGTGGAGCGCGAGGCAAACAACAACTGGGGCTGCATCCACGCCGACTTTGACGGGAGCGAGCAGTATTGGCTGACACGCCAATACTACGCGCTGGCGCAGTACAGCAGCTTCATCCGGCCCGGCTACACCATCATCGGCACGGACGATGTGGGCACGCTGGCGGCCTATGACGACGCCTCCGGCGCGCTCGTGCTGGTGTGCGACAACAACACGGGACAGGATCGCCAGGTCCGCTACGACCTCTCCGCGTTCAGCCGCCTCGCCGGCGCCGCCAACGTCTATCGCACCTCTACAAGCGAGAACCGCGCCCGCATAGAAGACGCGCCCATCGCCGATGGGTCGCTCGCGGCCACGATCCCCGCGCAGTCGATCATGACGTTCGTCATCGCCGCTTAATGCCCAAGAGCCCGTTTACTCACGCGCGGCTTCCTCGCGCCGTTCCCGCGAGAGTTCCTCGGATAGAGATCGCTCCGACGGCACTTTATCGAGCACCATTTGCTAGATAGACGCTAGACCGCCCTGCGGCCTACCCCATACGACGCCCCCAACCGTCCGCAATTCGAGCAGTCCGTCCGTGCTCCAACGTTCCACCAGGGTCCGTAGCTGCTGATCGAAGGCGTTCGCATCGACGGCCTGCATGTGATCCCGCGACAGACTCGAGCGCGAATGGAACGACGCGATGTAGTCTTCGACCGACTGCCGAGACGTGACCGGCGCTGTCTCGCGCCGCCCTATGGTGTGGAAGAGGCGCCGCCGCTCCAGTTGCTCAATCAAATCGAATGGCTCATAATCGCGCATAGTCGAGTATTGTTGGATCAGCCGCGTCACACCGTCCTGCCACGGCGCATCAAGCTCGGTGCGATGCACGAGGGCAACGAAGCCGTACAGGCTGCACACCTCGGCGAAGCGCGGGAACACGACATCCCAGTCCATCCAGTGTATGCTATCGCCGGCCATGACAAGGGCATAGGGCGGCGATAGCGGCGCGTCCTCAATCGCCCCTTCGATCCATCGTAAGCGCGGCTGGTCGCCACCGGGCAATGCCTGGCCCCGCGCGATCATCGCGGCGGACACGTCGACGGCATCAACGCGGTCGACGCGCTCCGCCAACCGGCGGGCGAGTTCGCCGGTCCCCGTACCGGCATCAAGGACCACGCGGGGTTTATCCGTGATCAGGTCCAACAGGATGTCGAAGACCTCTGGCAGGTAGGGCAGGCGCAGGTGATACAGGTCGACGACGCTCCGATCCTGGAAACGGGCCGCGTTCGCGGCCGTCAGGTGAGCGGGTTTCGCCGCCATAGCGTCTAGACCTCCCCTTGCGGGTTGCTTGGCAGGGGAACTTCCGTGCGTCGGTACACCATGCCAACGGAAATGCTGACGCCGATACTTGCAAGCTCAACGGTGTCGCCCGGCCCATACTCATGCATGAGCCACCCCTGTATCGTACGCCGATAAACTTCGATGGCTTGGTACTTCGTTGCGATCAAGACGTATTCTTGGATATGCGGGCACGCGCGGTAGTAGCCGGACTTCTGACCGCGGTCGTAGGCCTCGGTGGAGTCACTCAGCACCTCGACGATGAGGCGCGGGGATTGCACCTCCGTGATGCGGCCGCGATCGCGCTCGTCACATGTGACCGTGACATCGGGCAAGGTGTACCGCTGTGGGGACAGACGCGCGGCGGCGTCCGAGTTGTAGGCAATGCAGGGGCCGTCGTCAAAAGCGCCGTTGAGGGCGCTGACTACGTTGACGGCGATACCCGAATGGTCCAGGGTCCCCCCGGACATAGCGTACACCTGCCCGTCGATGTACTCATACTTGATATCGTGGCTGGTACGCTCCAGTTCTCGCCACTCGTCCACGGTCATGGTCTGCCGCGCTTGTTCCTGGGCTACCATTTGGCTACTCCTTGGCGGTCATACGATGTCTCCTCTTATCGTAACACCGCGCGTGGACCGGCCGCGCCTGCACACCTATCATGGGGTGTACCTCAAAAGGTGAGATGGGTGCCGTGGGCCTGGCCTTAAAAGGCCATGGCAGGGGCCAGGCCTTAAAAGGTCTCGTGGAGATTGACCGCGATGGCCGTACTCTAGACAGATGGAGCGTGTGACACGCCCACACAGACCTTTCAAGGTCCGTCTCCTGCCATGACCTTTCAAGGTCAGGCCGCTTAAGGTCAGGCCGCGCCTCCCCTCGGCGCGTCAGCCCGTCGACGCCCGCGCCGGGTGAGCGAGTAGGCGGCGAGGAGTAGCAGCCCCAGCGCCGTGACGAGGGTAACGGCGGCGCCAAATAGGTAGGCAAGTGGGGCGTAAACGAAGCGCACGGTGTGGCGGCCCGGCGGCAAATGGACCGCGCGCAGCAGGTAGTCGGCGCGCAGCACGGGGACGGCGCGCCCGTCGATAGTGGCCGTCCAGCCGGGGAACCAGCCGTCGTCCATCACGAGGTAGCCACCGCTCGTCCCGCCGTCGGCGCGCGTGGTGAGACTATTGTCCGCATCGCCGGCAAGCCAGGTAGCCCACGTCTCCTGTATCACGCCGAGCGGACCAGTCGTACGGTCCGGCGTGGCCGAGAGCACGGCGACCTGCCCGAGATCGGTCTGTGGGGCCTGGACACGGGCTAGCGCTTCGCCATCTGAGTGCGCCGTTATGGCGCGCGACACGACGAACACGCGCGGCAGGGCGGCGGGGTTGTCGTACACGAAGCTGGGCGCGACGCTGGTTTCGGTGTTCCAGTCCATGCCGCCGGGCACGCTCCAGCGCGTCGAGGTGACGAATCCGGCCGGCTGAAGCCCCGTCACATGTAAGGTCGTCGCGCTGTATAGCGTGCGCACGCCGAATAGGCGCAGAAAGGGCGGATACACGTCGATAGCGGTGTCGCGGCCGGTCGCGACACGTCCGTGCTGGCGTTGCACGATTGAGGGATGACTGAACTGCCAGTACTCTTCGAGCGCCAGCGGCGCGGCGTCCTGCACGTCGTAGCAGGCGCGCGTTACCATGCACAGGCCGAGGGGAATGGCGGGGGCGGCGCTACCCGGCGCCGGGGCGAACACACGGTAGGTTGCGTCGCGCGGCGACAGAACGCCCGCCCTGGACGCGCTGTAGTAGACGACAGGATCGCGCGGGCGCAACAGGGCGCCGTTGGAGCTAAAAAGATCTAGTAGCGCCAGGGCCGGCAGGACCAGCGCCCAGGCGCCGCGCGCGGACGCAACGGAGCGGCGCCTCGCGATACCAACTAGAACGACACACGCGGCGAGTCCTACGACGAGGCTAATGGCGAGGCGCGCCACGCCCCCCAAGGCCAATGTACGCGCCGCGAGGGGAATATCACCGCCATAGCCCGCGCGCATAGCAATCGCCAGCAGCGCCGCCAGCGCGACGAGCGCGACGGCCAAGCCGGGCGCCAACAACGCGCAGCGCCGCCACGAGACTTTGGGAACGGCGGCGCATAGCGCGTCGAGACCAAAGCCCGCAAGTACGGCCAGGGCAAAATCGAGGATCAGACCAGCGCGCGCCGGGACGCGCACGAGTCCGGCCCCAGGCAAGTGGTAGAGCAGCCCATAGAACGGCGTGTTACCCCCGAGCATCACCAACAGAGCCAGGAGCGCCAGCGCCGCGTACGGCCGCGCGGAGCGACAACGCACGAGAGCCACCGGCGCCAATAGCAGCGGCGCCACGCCCGCGTAGGCGTAGATCTCGTGAAAATAGGGGCTAGAGCGGCCAGCCGGCCAGTACGAGCCGTCCGCCGCGTTACCGAGGCCATTCGGAGCGACGAGCATAGTCAGGCCGCGCCACGGCAGCGACTGCGCGGCGCCCGTCTTCAGGGGTACCGCGCCAGCGCGCAAGGTATAGGGCAGGATCTCGGCGAACGGCAGCACAAAAACGGCGCTGAGCGCCAGCGCGACGAGCGCGACCACGACCAGCGCTCCCAATGGCCAGAGGTATACCCTCACCCCCTGTCCCCCTCTCCCTATCCGCTGGAGAGGGGGAGCCGACAAAGTCGGTGAATTGTTGGCGGGGCCCATGCCCGTCAATCCCCACGCGCCTCTGTATGGCGGGGGTCTGGGGGGAGCCATCCCCCCAGGTTCCCCCCGAGGCGCGCTGGACCGTCGGCCGCAGCCGAGGGGCCAGTCAGCCATGGGCGGAGGGGGGGAGAAAGGGTGACTTTTCACAAACCATAGGTGGAATAGAGCATGAGGGGCAAAGGTATACCAAACCACAAGCAGGGGCAGCGGCGCCAGCGCGAAAGGGAGGAATTGCACGCCAGCCGCGAGGACCATCAGCCCGACCACGGCCCCACACCATATAGCCGTCACGAGGCTGCGGCGCCGAATAGCGCGCCGCAACAGCAGGAACGCCAGCGGCATCGGGCAGATCGCCCCGATTTCAAAGATGTGGCCGGCGTAGGCGTGCGCGGCCACGAAGCCGCCGTAGGCCAGCGTCACGGCCGCGAGCAAGCGCGCCGGACGGCTCTGACCGAGGTCGGCCGCGAGCAGGTACATCCCGACGCCGAGCGCGGCCAAAAAGAGGGCGTAGAGCGCGGCGAGCGCGCTGGTGACGGGCAGCAGGAGCAACGCCAGGAGAACGGGCGGATAGAAGGACAGCGCGCCATAGGGAGCCAGGGGGTAACCACCGGCCGCGTAGTAGTTCCACAAGGTCGGGTGTCCCACGCGCAGTCCATGTGACAGCAAGCTCAGGAGCGGGTAGACGTGGACCAGAATATCGCCGCCGTAGGGCGGCAGGCCGCTGGGCGCCGCGCGCAGGAAGAAAACGGGCGCGGCCACCAATAGCACGATGGCGGCGATATCCCACGCCCACATAGGCCAGTCTCTATCGCCAATCAGCCGCACGACCGCGTCCTGTCCCGCACTACCTTCATCTACGCCTCGCTATAGCACGACGATGCCTACGATGATATGCTACAGCCTTGGGCGAATGAAAGGGAGTTTTGTGGTTACTGGCACTATCATCAACGTCATCACCGTGCTGATCGGCGGCACGCTCGGCACGTTCCTGGGCGCCGCGCTGCCGCCGCGCTTCCAGGAAATCGTGATGCAGGCGCTTGGCCTCGCCACACTGTTGATCGGCATGCAAATGGCGCTCAAGACCGGCAACCCGCTCTTCCCGCTACTGGGCATCCTCTTCGGGGCCCTGATCGGGGAGTTGATCGGCATCGAGAACGCGCTCAATCGGCTCGGCGACTATTTCCAGCGCCGCTTCTCTGGCGGCGGCGGGACCTTCTCGCAGGGCTTCGTCACCGCCAGCCTCGTCTTCTGTGTTGGCCCGATCACGATTCTGGGCTCACTACAGAACGGACTGAACCCCAACGACATCCGCCTGCTCAGTGTCAAAAGCGTCCTCGACGGATTCGCCGCGTTCGGCTTCGCGGCCGCGTTCGGCCCCGGTGTACTGCTCGCGGCCCTGATCGTGCTCGTCTACCAGGGCGGATTGAGCCTCAGCGCGGGGCTCGTCAAAGCCCTCATCTTCTCGCACCTGTCCACGGCGCAATTCAACGCTGTGATCGGCGAGATGACGGCGGTGGGCGGGCTGATGGTGCTGGCCGTTGGCCTGCGCCTGCTCAAGATCGCCGAGTTACGCGTCGGCAACTTCCTACCCGCCCTGATCACGGCGCCCGCCTTCGCTCTGCTGGCCGCGCCGCTCGCCGCCCTCTTGCGCGCCGTGGGGCACGGGCTGGGCGTGCGGTAACAGTAGTTAGTAGTTAGTAGTTAGTTATTGACAGCAAACGCAGTACTCACTCCTACTACGCTAATGAAGCAATCGAAGACCCTTAGTTCTGACTACTGACTACTGACTACTCGTACCACCACATATCCGCGCATGGCGGTCTTACTCGACACATTGGCAGTGTAGACCCAGGAGACAGCGGCGTCCCTAGCGCCCGTGGTGCTGTCGGAGATCGCGCTGAGCCCGTAGACGCGCTGCGGGACAGCGGGCGTTTTGTAGATGACCTGGCGCGTGGCCACGCTATAGATGCACACACGCGAGAAATCGATCGCGGTCCACGACACAAACCCGCCGCCGATCGCGGGGTAGATCGCCTTATCGCTATGGGCAAGATCGTCGGATAGGACACGCCCGCTCTGGACGGAGTAGAGGCCGATGCGCCCAGGTCCACTGGTTAACCCGCTCTTCCACGCGACGAGGTCGCCGCTGGCCGCCAACTGCGAGACGTCGCCGACGGGGAGCACGCGCAGGCTGCGCCGCCGCATGTCATACGCGTTTAGCCGGCTCGACGGGTGTTGACCAAAGGTCTGTGTTGTCCATAGAGCGGCGTCGCGCGCGAGCGCAGGGTCAGCGAAACTTGTTGTCGGCGATGATAAGCGCGCTAGCACCTCACTTGTATGTCGTGACGGTGTGTAGAGGGTGGCCGTGCTCTCGAAAGCCCCCGCCTGACGGCTCATCGACTGCAGCACGAGCAGACGCGCGCCGTCGAAGGCGATTTGCGGTGGGATGAAGGACGTGGCGCCGGGTGGTGAGGTCAATACCGTCGTTGTCCCTCCGTGCCGTAGGTCGACGATGCACACCCGCCAGGTGAAGATGCGCGACGGGGTAACCCCAGTGTCGACATAGGCAAGCGCGCTGCCGGCAAGCGCAAAGCCGCCGATGAAGCCGGCCGTCCCGTAGTGCGAGCGAACGGGCGTGCTTAACTGACGTTGAGCGAGGTTGTACACGTAGATACGATCGATCGGTGAACCCGCCGGTCCCTGTGGGGTATTAGCCGTCCAGGCGACGCGGCCCGCCGAGAGCGACGGGCCCTGCCCGTTCAAGGGCACGAAATACGGGCGCGGCGAGGCGATCGTTACCTCGTTGGCCTGTGGCGCCGCCGCAACCACCCGGCCGGACGCCTCACGCCACGGCCCCACGCCCCACACACTTGTCAGCAGGACGGCCACACCACCAGCCGCACATGCCCCTCCCACCACGCTCCCGCGTCGTCCCCCACCACTTTTGAGCGCCACGTCCGTCCCTTTCCCGCCAGTCGTTAGTCAGTCGTTGTTAGTCGTTAATCGTTAGTACTTAGCCAAAACTATGCCAGGCGCCCGGCGCCATGCGCCAGCAATAAAATAGCGCCATTGTATAGCATGTGCACGCACATCGATGGATACAGCGAGTCGGTCCGCTCGAACATCATCGCCAGCACGACGCCAAGCAGCAACGCTTCGGGCGCCATGGTCGAGCGCGCGTGGACAAGCGTGAACAGCAGCGCGCTCCCACTCGTAGCCAGCACGACGCCCGTGCGCTGCCGCAAAGCCTGGTAGAGCACGCCTCGGAAGAAAAGTTCTTCCGCGAATGGCGCCAATAACAGCGACGTCAGGATCGCCGCGGCGATCGGGATAGGTCCCCCCGTAGGAATACTATCCTCGACTGTTGTGATTTGAAAGGCATTGGTTGATCACGTTGGCACGATGCCCTGGTGCTTGGCAAACAAGGAGGTCATCACGTCCTCAATGGTGACCCCACCGAGGAGACGATCGTGCGTATAGA
>JAABUM010003302.1_pt1 | contig 20106 bp, 17 predicted proteins | sample 5559161 | NCBI WGS metagenome assembly JAABUM01 (sample SAMN10711868, study PRJNA513369) | rock metagenome | isolation source: Antarctica rocks | place: Antarctica: Victoria Land, Siegfried Peak nord
ATCGGCAGAGCCCTGCTGGGCGGGGAGCGCTGTCCCGTGTACCAGCGGCTGAGCGTTCGGACGAGCTGCCTGACCGGTGACAGTCCTTGGGGCTAGGCGCGTCCTGCTCTTCTAACCTGGCCGGGTGAGTTCGCTGCTGGCCGATCTGGGTCCGTTGCGCGAGTCGGCGTCCTACCGTCGGCTGCTGGCCGGGCAGTCGCTGTCGCTGACCGGCAGCTTCATGACCCGGGTCGCGGTGGCGGTGCAGGTCTACGCCCTTACCGGCTCCTCGTTCGCCGTCGGCCTGGTCGGCCTCGCCACCGCGGTGCCGCATGGTGGTGCTGGGGCTGGCGGGCGGCAGCGTCGCGGACTCGGTCGATCGCCGCCGGCTTGTCCTGGGAACTGGCAGCGCCCTGGCAGTGCTCTCGCTGGTCCTGGGCGGGCAGGCGGTCGCGGGCTGGCGGAGTCTGTGGCTGCTTTACCTGCTTGTCGCGGGGCAGTCGGCGCTGAACGCGGTGCAGGGACCAGCGAGCCGGACTTTCGCCCCGCGCCTGCTCGGCTCGGAGCGGCAGGCGGCGGTGCAGGCGCTGGGCTCGCTGTCGTTCCAGCTGTCCATGGTCGCCGGGCCGCTGCTCGCCGGCGTGCTGATCGCCGCGGGCGGCGTGCAGGCTGCCTACGCGGTGGATGCGCTAAGCTTTTTCGCCGCGCGGACGCGGCGTGGGCCGCTTCGGACTTCCTCGCCGCCACCGCCCGGGTGATCGGCGGGCGGCGCGGCAGCGCGCTGCACACCGCGGCTAAGGACTACGACCGGGCTGCCCGCCAGGCATGGGGCCGGCTCCCCGAACCGCCAGGGTCGGGGCTGCGGGCAGCGGCGGGCTGCTCGCGGCGGCCCGGCTGGTCCGCCGGGCCGATACCGCCCAGATGCTGGCCCTGCTCGCCCAGCTCGCCGCCCTCGCCGACGCGGTCCGCCGGATGCGTACCGAGCAGGACCGGGCAGTGCAAGCCGCCGCCGCCCGTCAGGCCGCCGGCGCGATCCGCGCCGAGCACGGCCGGCGGACCGCTGGCGCGCCGGCGGTGGCGCGACCCGGACACTCTCGGACGGCCGCGGCCGTGGCCGAGCGGGGTCCTCGTCACAGCGGCCCTTTTCCGCCGCAGCAGCGGCCGGGCCGTTCCCGCTAAACAGCTGCCTGCTCCGGTCGTCTTGGCCTTCCAGGCCCACGGACGAGGGCTTTGACGGAGGCGGGGACAGGGCCAGGCAGGCAGGGTCGGACCGGGTGGTTGGGTGGCGAGGGCGGCTGCGGCGTCAGGTGTGCAGCGCGTCGAGGCTCTAGGTGTCGCCGGCCACGCTGGCGAGGCCTCGCCTCAGCCTTCAGGAACCTGCACACCAGGCACGGAGTGCGGACACACTTCGGAGCAGGATCGAGTCGTCGGTTCGGGTGCCTCGCCACCCCGCTGTTCATTCATCTCGACGGAATGCCGCGCCGGAGATACAGGACGTGTGTGCGCCTTGGTCTTTAACGCTCTTGGGGGCGCCTTCTGGCGCTCGAGCTGGAAGCGCGAGCTTGATGTGGGGACGGTTCCGGGCGAGGGGCGTCGGCAGGACGTCCATGGACAGGGTTATCTGACGGCCAGGAGGCGACCGACGCCAGCAAACATGGAGACGGGTCAGGCCAACCCCAGGGCTCGGACGGCGTTGTCCTTCATGACCAGCAGTCGGACGTCGTCCTTGATCTCCAGCTGTTCGAAGTCTCGGATCCACCGCTCGGGCGTCAGCAGCGGATAGTCGGAGCCGAACAGCACCTTGCGTTTGAGCATGGTGTTCGCGGCGCGGACCAGCTGCGGTGGGAAGTACTTGGGCGACCAGCCGGACAGGTCGATGTAGACGTTGGCCTTGTGTGTGGCGACTGAGATGGCGGCGTCCTGCCAGGGGACAGAGGGGTGGGCCATGATGATCGTCAGGCCCGGGAAGTCGGCGGCGACGTCGTCGAGCAGCATCGGGTCGGAGTAGCGCAGCTTGATCCCGCGGCCGCCCGGCAGACCGGCCCCGATGCCGGTCTGCCCGGTGTGGAACAGAGCTGGGACGCCGAGGCTCTGCAGCTCCTCGTAAAGTGGATAGACCTTGGGATCGTTGGGGTCGAAGGCTTGAAGGCTCGGGTGGAACTTGAACCCACGCACGCCGTGCTCGGTGACCAGTCGCCGGGCCGCCCGTACCCCCGCCATCCCGCGTGCGGGGTCGATGGACCCGAAGGGGATCAGCACGTCGGGGTAGGCCGCCGCAGCTTCGGCGATCTCCTCGTTGCTCAGCAGAGGCTGCCCGGTGGCGGCCTCAGCGTCGACGGTGAAGACGACGGCTGCCATCCTCTGACTTCGGTAGTGCTCGGCGATCTCCGGCACGGTCGGGTGGTGTTCTTGGCCCTTGAAGTAGGCGGCTGCGGCAGTGAGCAACTCGTCGTCCAGCGACAGGTGGCCGTGGGCATCCTGTTCGACGTGCACGTGCACGTCGATCGCGACCAGCGCGTCGAAGTCGAGGCCGCTCATCTCGGCATCCGGTGCTTGCCTGTGGCTGATGCGGTGAAGGCACCATCAGGATCGCCAGGCGGATCCATCGTCTGCGCGTCGGCCGACCAGACGTGGGCGTGATGGCTGACTGGCTTCACGGTGTTTCCCTGAACCCTTCGACGGTGTAAAGGCCGTGCTCAGAGTGCTGGTCACATGCTCCCAGTGACCAGGCATTCTTCCAGTCCGCGGAAAACGTTCCCTCCCACTTGATCAAAGAGGCGTCTTATGGGGCAGGGCACCGACAGGCGCTTCCCAGGGCGAAAGGGTTGCCATGCTCGCGTTTGGAGTCTGGACGGCGCGGAGTGGTCATGCTCAGGCCGGCTGACGCCCCGTCGAGGCGCTCGGTGACTGTACGAGCAACCGCGGTCCTGGCCGCGTTCGACCGCGAACACCGGTGCCTGAACCTCTCCCAGCTGTCCCGTCGAAGCGGGTTGCCCTTGGCCACCGTCCATCGGCTCGCCGCCGATCTCGTCGAGGGGCAGATGCTCGTGCGCCGCGGGGACGGACGTTACGAGATCGGCGCGCGTATATGGCGACTGGGGCTGCTCGCACCGGCCACCGATTTACGCGAGTTGGCTATGCCATATCTGCAGGACTTCGTGTCCGCCACCGGGCATACGGTCGACCTGGCCGTCCTTGACGGCGCCATGGCGCTCGTCATCGAGCGCCTCGCCGGCACGAAGACCCTTCCCACTCGGCACAGCCCCGGTGCCCGCCTGCCGCTGCACTGCACGGCCGTAGGCAAGGCGCTGCTGGCCTTCGCGCCGGCGCCCGTGGTCGACCAGGTGACGAGTGATCTACCCCGGCACACTGCCTACACGGTGACCGACTCCCGCGTCCTGCACCGGCAGCTCGACGCGATCCGCAGAACCGGTCTGGCGCGCAGCGCACAGGAGCACCGGCTCGGGGTCTCATCCGTTGCTGTTCCTGTCAATGGTCATGAGGGTGTCGTAGCGGCACTCGGGCTGCTCGCGCCGCTCAGCAGTCCGCGGGTGGCCGGTGCGCTGCCACATCTACGAGCTGCCGCTGCGTCGGTGAGTGCGGACTACCTGCGCAGCGGACTGAGCACCCCGACGTTCGAGGATCCGGGGTGACAAACCGGCGCGCCCATGCCCCTCGGAGTTCACGACGCTACCGAGCCGGACGCTCGACGTGGCGTGAGCCCAGGCCCGAGCTTGTCGGCAGGGGGAGGGTTGCAGGGAAAGCCTTCCGGATAGTGAAAGGCGTGTGTTGCCCGACACACTCTCTTCCGCGACTGTCTGCGCATGTCCAGCACCGCGATGCACCGCGAAGCCGACCAGACGCCGCTGCACGAGGGCGACCTGTTGTGGGCTCCGTCGTCGGAGTGGATGGAGCGAACTCGGCTGACGGAATTCACGCGCTGGGCCGAGGGACGCACCGGCCGCACCTTCGCCGACTACGCCGCCCTCTGGACTTGGTCCACGGCCGAGATCGAGGAGTTCTGGCAGGCGATCTGGGACTTCTTCGACGTCCGGTCCTCCGCGCCGCACACCGCCGTGCTCGAGGAGCGCGCCATGCCGGGCGCCCGGTGGTTCCCCGGTGCTCGGCTGAATTACGCCGAGCACGTCCTGCGGCAGGAGCGCGCGGGGGAACCCGCCCTGCTGTACCTCAACGAGACCGAAGCGGTCCGTGAGCTCCCCTGGGAGGAGTTTGGCCGGCAGATTCGCCTGATCGCCACGTACCTGCGCGAGCGGGGCGTACGGCCCGGCGACCGCGTGGTGGCATACCTGCCGAACATTCCGGAAGCGGTGGTAGCGATGGTGGCGGCAGCCAGCATCGGCGCCGTATGGGCCAGCGTGTCACCCGACTTCGGCACCCGCGGGGCACTGGACCGGCTGGCTCAGCTGGAGCCGGCCGTGCTCCTGGCTGCCGACGGCTACCGCTACGGGGGCCGCGACTTCGACCGGCGGGGCGAGGTGGCCGAGATTGTCGCCGGACTTCCCACCCTTCGGAGGGTCGTCCAGGTCTCGGTGCTGGGCACGTGGGAGGGCGAGAAGGGCACGTCCTGGACCGATCTCCTCGCCGGCCCCGACGTGCCGGGCGCCGAGTTCGCGTGTGAGCAGCTGCCTTTCGACCACCCCCTTTGGGTGCTCTTCTCCTCGGGGACGACAGGCCTTCCCAAGGCGATCGTGCACGGGCACGGCGGCATCCTGCTCGAGCAGCTCAAGCTGCAGTCGTTCCATCTGGACCTGCATCCCGGTGACCGGGCGTTCTTCTTCACCACCACCGGCTGGATGATGTGGAACTTCTTGGTCAGCATGCTGCTGGTCGGTGCTGTGCCGGTGCTCTACGACGGCAACCCGGCGCACCCGGACGTCGACGTCCTCTGGCGCGCCGCGCAGGACAGCCGCGCCCGGCTGTTCGGCGCTAGTCCCACCTTCGTCGAGTTGATGCAGAAGGCCGGCGTCGTTCCCAAGGAGCGTTTCGACCTCAGCGCGCTCGAGGTGGTCATGCCCGCCGGCTCCCCGGTGTCGCCGGCGATCACCGCGTGGTTCTACGCCAATGTCAAGGACGACCTCTGGATCGCCACAGGCAGCGGCGGAACGGACTGCTGCACCGGCTTCGTCGGCGGCGTGCCGACGCTCCCGGTCCGCGCCGGCGAGATCCAGGCCCGGTCGCTCGGAGTGCCCGCCGAGGCCTGGAACGACATAGGTCACAGCGTCGTCCGTCAGGTGGGCGAGCTCGTGATCACCGCCCCCATGCCCTCCATGCCCATCTTCCTGTGGGGTGACGACGACGGCGCCCGCTACCGCGCCAGCTACTTCGAGACGTTCCCCGGCGTCTGGCGGCACGGCGACTTCTTCGAACTCAACGACCGCGGCGGATGCTTCGTGCGCGGGCGCTCCGACGCGGTCCTGAACCGGCAGGGCGTGCGTATCGGGACGGCCGAGATCTACCGCGTGGTCGAGGACGACCCCGCCGTCCTCACCTCGCTGGTGGTCAACCTCGACCTGCCGAACGGTGGCTTCTTCATGCCCCTGTTCGTGGTCCTTCGACCCGGCCAGGAACTGGACGACGACCTGGTCGCCCGCCTGCGCGCGAAGCTGCGTGCGGAGTACACGCCGCGGCACGTGCCCGACCGGATCATCGCCGTGAGCGCCGTCCCGCTGACCCGCAGCGGAAAGAAGATGGAGATCCCCGTTCGCCGGCTGCTGCTCGGTGCAGACGCGGTGACCGTCGCCGACCCTTCAGCCATGGCCGATCCCGCAGCCTTGGCTGACTTCCTCGCGTACGCCCGCACGCAGCGGGACTACTCGCTCTCCTGACCCCGTCCGTCCACACCCCCACCCCGAGGAGTCCCATGCCCCAGCCCGCCGGCCAGCGTTCGTTCCCGCTGCCGTCTGAGATCGAGCAGGTTTCCGGCGCCGAGGGCTGGGAGGCGATGTATCCGTACTTCTCGCACTTCCAGCCTGAGGACGACCAGCGCTTCTGGTTCTACAACTCGATGCATTTCCCCGAGGTCGTGCCCGCATTCGACGGCCTCACCTCGGAGATCCCCTACACGGCCATCGGCGCGAACACCGCCCGGCTGTTCTCCTTCCCGACGACGATGGGGATCGAGTACCGCATCATCAACGGGCGGGTCTACATCACCGCCAACCCGGTGCTCGACGAGGCGGAGCAGGGCAAGCGCTTCGCGGACTTCCAGGAGCGCGCCGGCTACTACTACGCCAACTGGGACCGCCTCTACGACGAGTGGCAGGTGCGTATCGAGAACCTGATCGCCGACATCGAAGCCGTCGAGGTACCGAAGCTCGGCGAGCTGGACGACCTCGAGGTGATCACGAGCGGCCGCGGTTTCGCGTCCAACCACTACCTGCGCGAGAACTTCCACCGCTGCATCGACCTGTACTCGAAGATGTGGCACCACCACACCGAGCTCCTCATGCTCGGCTACGGCGCCTACGTCGTGTTCTTCGAGTTCTGCAAGCAGGTGTTCCCGGAGATGGGCGACCAGATGGTGGCCCGCATGGTCGCCGGCATGGACGTCACGATGTACCGCCCGGACGACGAGCTGAAGAAGCTGGCTGGACTCGCCGTCGAACTCGACCTCGACGACCTGTTCGTCGAGGGCACAGAGCCCGCGAAGGTGCTCGCGGGACTGCGCGAGCGAGGTGATGCAGGCGCTCGATGGTTGGCGGCTCTCGAGACCGCGAAGGACCCCTGGTTCAACGTCTCCGTGGGCGACGGCTTCTACCACCACCACCTCTCCTGGGCCGACGACCTGACCGTCCCGTTCGCAGCGCTGCCCCGCTACGTCGAGCAGATCCGGGCAGGGCAGGACCTCACCCGCCCGACCGAGCGGCTGGCCGCTGAGCGCGACCGGATCGCCACCGAGTATCGCGGACTGCTGGATTCGGAGGAGGACAGGGCGGCCTTCGACCAGATGCTGGGCCTGTGCCGGCAAGTGTTCCCCTACATCGAGTCGCACAAGTTCTACTGCGAGCACTGGTTCACCACCCGGTTCTTCCAGAAGATCCGCGAGTTCGGCGCGCTGCTGGCCGACCGGGGCGTGCTGCTCGCGGCCGACGACGTCTTCCACCTGCGGCACCTCGAGGTCGAGGATGCGCTCGCCGACGTCATGCTCGCCTGGGCATCCGGCGGCATCGAGTTGGGCGCCCGCCACTGGCAGCCGATCGTCGCCGAGCGCAAGCGGATCGTCGAGGCGCTGTCCACCTGGTCGCCGCCGCCGGCGCTCGGTGCCGTCCCCGATGCGCTCAACGACCCGGCGGTGAAGATGCTCTGGGGCATCACCCAGGAGACCATCGAGACCTGGCTGGGCGGAGACGACGACGACGGGTCGACGGTCCGCGGCTATGCGGCCTCCCCGGGCGTCGTCGAAGGCGTCGCTCGTGTGTTGCTCAACGTCAACGACATCGGTCAGATCCGCGAGGGGGAGGTCCTCGTCTGCCCGGTGACGGCGCCCAGCTGGGGTCCGGTCTTCGGCAAGATCGCCGCGGCGGTGTCCGACATCGGCGGCACCATGTCGCACGCCGCGATCGTCGCCCGCGAATACGGCATGCCTGCCGTCGTCGGCACCGGCACGGCCACTGCCCGCATCTCGACCGGCGACCGACTCCAGGTCGACGGCGACCGCGGCATCGTCACCATCCTCGGCTGATCCGATGGGAACCCTCATGACCATGACCCGCCCCGTCCTGCACTTCTCCGAGGTCGGCCTGGGAGATGTCTCGACCGTCGGCGGGAAGGGCGCCAGCCTCGGTGAGCTGCTGCGCGCGGGCATTCAGGTACCGACCGGCTTCTCGGTGACGACGTCGGCGTTCCGCCAGGTCGTCGAGCACCTCACCGTCGACGACGGCTCCGGGACGCAGATCCCGGTGCCGGCCCGCGTGGCCGCGCTCGACCACGCGGAGGGCGACACCCTGGCGCGCGTGACGGCGACGGTCCGTCAGGTCGTCGAGTCCGCTCCGCTGCCGGCCGAGGTGGCCGACGCGGTGAAAGCCGCGTACGCCGCACTCTGCGAGGAGTGCGGGCAACCGGACCTGCCGGTCGCCGTCCGCTCGAGTGCCACCAGTGAGGACAGCGCCGAGGCCAGCTTCGCCGGCCTGCAGGACACCTACCTGTGGGTGCACGGCGCGGACTCGGTGCTCGCGCATGTGCGCCGTTGCTGGGCCAGTCTCTACAGCGTCGAGTCGGTGACCTACCGCTTGCGTCGTGGCATCCCGGAGGACGACCTGGGCATGGCCGTCGTCGTCCAGCGGATGGTGGGCGCGCGCAGCTCCGGCGTCATGTTCACCCGCAGCCCGCTCAGCGGTGACAAGTCGGTGGTGGCCATCGACGCGAGCTGGGGCCTGGGCTCGGCCGTGGTCAGTGGTGACGTCACGCCCGACTCGTTCGTCATCAGCAAGGTGACCGGTGACGTGAAGCGGACCGTAGCCACCAAGACCCGGTGGCACCGCCCGGATCCGTCGGGGCACGGGGTGCTCGAGACCGACGTGCCGGCCGACCTGCAGGACCGGCCGTCGGTCTCTGACGCCGAGATCGCCGAACTGGTCGCGATCGCCCGCGAGGTCGAGGCGCACTACGGCTGCCCTCAGGACATCGAGTGGGCCGTCGCCGAGGGCGGGGACGTCTTCCTGCTGCAGAGCCGGCCGGAGACGGTGTGGGCGGGCAAGGACGCCGAGCGGGAGGCGGCCCGCAAGGCCGCGCCGGCCGCCCGCCCGTTCGACCACGTGCTCAACCTGCTGGGCGGCAAGCGTTCCGGCTCCACGGAAGGCTGACGACATGAGTCTCAGTCCGGATGACGTCCGCGACGTGCTGCGCGTCCTGGACTCCAGCGGCCTCGACGAGTTGCACCTGGAGCTCGCCGACCTGTCGCTCACCGTGCGCCGCCGCCAAGGCGCGGGGGGCTGGACGGCGGAACAGCAGGTGGTACGGGCGCCTGTCGTGGAGCACACGGCCGCGCCCGTCGCCGCCGCCGAGGCCGCGCCGGCACAGGCCGACGTGGGGGAGGGGCTCGTCGCCGTGCACCCCCCGCTGCTGGGCACGTTCTACCGCGCGCCGCAGCCGGGCGCACCCCCGTTCGTCGACGTCGGCGACCAGGTGAGCGAGGAGAGCGTCGTCGGGGTCGTGGAGACCATGAAGATGATGACGCCGGTACACGCCGGCGTGCGGGGCACAGTTGCGGAGTTCCGGCTCGGCAACGGTGAGTTCGCCGAGGCCGACGCCGTGCTCCTGCTGGTGAAGCCGGCGGGAGGCGGTGGGGCGGGTGGCTAGCCCGACCCGGATCCGCCGGTTGCTGATCGCCAACCGGGGGGAGATCGCCGCCCGGGTGATCCGCACCTGCTCCCGACTGGGCATCGAGTCGGTGCTCGCGGCTTCCGAGGCCGACCTCGAGTCGCTCCCGGCCCGGCTGGCCGACCGGGTGGTCCGGCTCGGCCCGGCGGCCGCGTCGGCGAGCTATCTGGATCCGGACGCCGTCGTCCGGGCCGCCCGGTTGGTGGGCGCCGGCGCCGTGCACCCGGGATACGGCTTCCTGTCCGAGAACCCGTCGCTGGCCCGCGCGTGCGCCGCCGCCGGCATTGTCTTCGTCGGCCCGACCCCGGAGTCCCTCGAGGCGGTGGGAGACAAGCTGAAGGCCCGATCGCATGCACTCGCCGCCGGCCTGCCGGTCGTCCCGGGCGGTGAGGCCGTCGACCTCACCGGCGCACAGGCGGTCGCGGCGGACGTCGGCTTCCCGCTGCTGGTCAAGGCCGTCGGCGGCGGCGGCGGCCGAGGTATGAAGCTCGTGTCCGACCCGGCCGACCTGGCGCACACCCTCGATCTCGCGATCTCCGAGGCTGCGGCCGCCTTTGGTGACCCGCGCGTGTACATCGAGCGCTTCGTCGCCTCCGGCCGGCACGTCGAGGTGCAGGTGCTCGGCGACGGGGCCCGCGCCGTCGCCTTGGGCGACCGCGACTGCTCCGTGCAGCGCCGCTACCAGAAGTTGTTCGAGGAGGCCCCGGCCCCGCTGATCAGCGATCCGCTGCGCGTCGCGATGGCCGACGCGGCGCTGAAACTGGCCGCGCACCTGGCCTACCGCGGCCTTGGCACCGTCGAACTCCTCGTCGACCGCGAGCGGGACACCTTCTACTTCCTGGAGATGAACGCCCGCATCCAGGTCGAGCACCCGGTCACCGAGATGATCACCGGCCTGGACCTGGTCGCCGAGCAGCTCGCCGTCGCCGAGGGCCTGCCGCTGCGGATCCGGCAGGAGGACGTCGTCCTCACCGGACACGCCGTTGAGTGCCGGATCAACGCCGAGGACTGGACGGCCGCCTTCCGACCGTCGCCCGGTCGGATCGACCGGGTGGTGCTTCCCGTCGGCGACGGCCTGCGGGTGGACACCCACGTGCAGGGCGGCTCCGTCGTCCCCCCGTTCTACGACTCCCTGCTCGCCAAGCTGATCGTGCACGGCACCGACCGGGCGGACGCCCTGGCCCGCGCCCGCGCGGCGCTCGACCTGCTGCGGATCGAGGGCGTCACGACCACGGTGCCCGTGCACCAGGCGCTGCTCGCCGACCCGGAATTCTCCGCCGGGGGAGTGGACACCGCCTTCTTCGAGCGCTTCCTGGGTGTGCACCGACCGAACCTCGTGGGGGCACGCTGATGGCCGACGTCGGACTCGTCGATGTCTCACTGCGGGACGGCAACCAGAGCCTGTGGGGGGCCACCGGCCTCCGGACCGGGCACGTGCTGCAGGTGGCGCCGCTGCTGGAGCGGGTGGGCTTCCGGGCGCTGGACTACTCATCGAGCACCGCCATGGGTGTCGCTGTGCGCGTCCACCGGGAGGATCCGTGGGAGCGGATCCGGCTCACCCGAGCCGAGATGCCGACCACAAAGCTCCAGTTCATCGGAACGGGGTTCCGTTTCATCTCTTGGCAGAACTCGCACCCGGAGACCATGCAGCTGGTCTACGACCGGTTGGCGGCCAACGGGGTCGACCGGGTCGTCGTCCTGGACCCGATGCACGACATGGACGCCGCCCGAAAGACCGCCCGGCGGCTCAAGCAGGCCGGCATCGGCGAGGTCATCGGCGCCCTGACCTACACGATCAGCGCCGTGCACGACGACGCGTTCTACGTCGACCTCGCCTCGCAGTTCGCGGCCGACCCGAACTTCGACCGCGTCTACGTCAAGGACCCGGCCGGCATCCTCACCGCCGAGCGGGCCCGCACACTCCTCCCGGCGCTCAGGGCCGCGCTCGGTACGAACCCGCTCGAGCTGCACTCGCACTCGACCATCGGACTGTCCCCGCTCACCTACTCGATCGCGCCAGAACTGGGCGTGGACGTCGTGCAGGTGGGATGCGGCGCCCTCGGCAACGGCTCGTCGCTGCCCGAAGCGCGGCGGACCGTGGCCAACCTGCGGGAGATGGGCCACCGGGTCGACGTCGACGACCGGGCACTCGGCCTGGTGTGCGACTTCTTCGACCGACTGGCCGCCGCCGAGGAGCTGCCGGTCGGGCGACCGCAGGACTTCGACGCCGCTTTCCTGCACCACCAGATCGCCGGCGGCGTGCTGACGACGACGAGACGCCAGCTGCGCGAGATCGGTATGGAGGACCGGTTCGAGGCCCTCGTCGAAGAGGTGGAGCAGGTTCGTGCCGAACTCGGCTACCCGATCATGGTGACGCCCTTCCCGCAGATGGTGGTCTCCCAGGCGCTGTTCAACGTGATCGGTGAGCGCTGGTCGAACGTGCCCGACCAGGTGCTCCGCTACGCGATGGGCGGCTTCGGCCGGCCCACTGCGCCAATCGCGCCCGACGTGCTCGACCGGATCCTCGACCGCCCACGGGCGCGTGAACTGCAGGCCGAGCCGCCGCCTCCGTCGCCGGCCGAGCTGCGGCGGACGTTCCCTGGTATGAGCGACGAGGAACTGCTGCTACGGGCGCACATGCCGGCCGAGCAGGTCGACGCGATGGTGGCGGCCGGCCCGGCGCCGCGGCACTTCAACCCCGAACTCGCACCGGTGCTGACGCTGCTCGGCGAGCTGGGATCACGTGCGTCGGTGCACGACCTCGCCATCAGCAAGCCCGGCATGCGGCTGTCCGTGCGCCGCGCCGCTTCGGAGGGGACCCGCAGTGCCTGAGGTCGACCCGTCCGTGCTGCTCCGGCTGCGCGAGGTGCGGGGGTTCGTGCTCGACATGGACGGCACGCTGGTCCTGGGCGACCGGAACAACAAGGCGCTGACCCTGTTGCCGGGCGCGCTGGACTTCATCACCACTCTGATCGAGGGCACCCTGCCGTTCTGCGTCTTCACCAACGGCACGGTGAAGACGCCGGAACAGTGCGTGGACGCCCTGCAGCAGGCGGGCCTTCCCGTCCCCGACGGTGCGGCGCTCACCCCCGCGTCCTCCGCGGTCGACGTGTTCCGGCGGCGGGGACACCGGCGGGTCATGGTGCTCGGCGTCAAGGGCATCACCGAGGTACTCGAGTCTGCCGGGATCGAGGCGCTGCCACCGCTGCGCGGAACGGCCTGCGACGCGGTGATGGCTGGCTGGTACCGCCAGGAGTTGACGTTCGAATCGCTGGAGGCAGCGGTGGAGGCGGTCGCCGCAGGAGCGAAGTACTACAGCGCCTCGCAGTCGCCGTACTTCGCGACGTCGGAGGGCAGGTCGCTGGGCTCGTCGCGGGCGATCAGCGCACTGGTCCGCGACCTCACCGGCGCACGGGTGGAGGTCGTCGGCAAGCCCTCGCTGCAGGCGCTGCGCACGTCGGCCAGGTTGCTCGGAGTCGAACCGTCCGAGCTGGCTGTCGTGGGCGACGACCCAGAGCTCGAGGTGCCGATGGCACATAAGGGTGGCGCGTTTGCCGTCGCGGTGCACACCGGAATCGGCCACTCCGAGTCGTTCACCGACCTGCCCGAGAGCCTGCGCCCGCACCTGGACCTGCCCGACTTGGGTGCCCTCGCCGATCTGCTGAGTCGGCGGCCATGAAGCGTCTGGCGTTCACCCATGTGACTTCCCGGCGACGAACAATAGAGTCCATTGGTGATCCCACGGACGATCCGTTCGGATGGGCACACGCGAAAGTCGGCGGTTCGCTGACCTTGCCCCCGCGTCGCAGAGGGCGCCCGCTCGCTGGACACCGATTCTTCCGTCTGCCGGAAGGTCCCTATTGCCCTGATGGTGACGGCGGTCACCGTGGGGGGCAGTCCCCAAGAACCGACTCAGGAGGAAACCGATGACGTCGATCGTCCGCGACCAGTGGTACGTAGCGGCCTACGGACGGGAGGTGGGCAGGGAACTCTTCAGCCGCACGATCTGCGGTGAGTCACTCCTGTTCTGGCGGACCGAGGCGGGGTCCGTCACCGCGATGAGCGACCGTTGCGTGCACCGCCGCTTCCCGCTTTCGGAATCTCCCAGCCACCTCGTCGGCGACACCGTCGTCTGCGGTTACCACGGCTTCACCTACGGGGCGGACGGCGTCTGCGTCGCCGTGCCGGGGCAGACGCGTGTCCCGCGGACGGCGCGGCTGAAGGCCTATCCGGTCGTCGAGCAGGACAGCTTCGTCTGGGTGTTCATCGGGGACCCGGACCGTGCAGACAGCACTCCCGTCCCGCGCGCCCCCTGGCTGGATCGGGAGGGCTGGACCACCGTGTCCGGTATGGAGCCGCTCGCTGCCCGCGCCAGCCTGCTCGTCGACAACCTTATGGACCTCTCGCACGAGACCTATCTGCACGGCGGCTACATAGGGACGCCGGAGGTTGCGAACACCCCGACCACCACCGAGGTCGACGACGAGGCCGGAGTCGTCTACGTGAGCCGGCACATGGACGACGCCGAGTGCCCGCCGTTCTACGCGAAGAGCACCGGGATCCGGGGCCGGATCGTGCGCTGGCAGGACATCGAGTTCACCCCGCCGTGCCTCTACAAGCTGCACAGCCGAGTGGCTCCTGTCGGTGTCCTGCCGAATGGGGACGGCACCGACCCTGGCGGCTTCCACGTCGAGGTCGTGTATGCCATCACTCCGGAGACCGAGTCCACCACGCACGACTTCTGGGCCGTCGCCCGGGACTTCGCACTGGACGACGAGTCGGTCTCGGACTTCCTCCGGGAGAGCAACCGCAACGTCGTCCTGCAGGACGTCGTCGCGCTCGACGTCCTTGAGCAGGTGCTGGCGGGGGAGGCCGACGGGTACCAGGAGCTGTCAATCAACATCGACACCGGCGGGCTCGCGGCGCGACGTCTGATCGCGCGCCTGGCGGAGCGCGCCGATGGTGCCCCCACGTCCGTGCCGCCTGCCCGCACTCCGGCCGGCGCCGGCCGGTGAGCGCCGGCATGACCCTGCCGCCGCCCCGGGAGGTGCTCGAGGGCGAGCGGGTCCTGCGGGTCAACTGGTTGCCCGGCTCCGACCGGCTCCGGGGTCGGTGCCACTGCGGCGTCGAAGCCGAGGGTGAGGACCCCGTCGGCATGTGGGGGTGGTTGCTCGCCCATCCGGATCATCCGGCGGCCGGACCGGGGGCACCGCAGTTGACCGCCGAGCTGCCGCCCCCGCCCGCGCACGTGGTCACGGACCCCGCGGTCATCCGCCGCCGTCCGCCGGTCCTCCTGTGAACCGGCTGTCCCGAATCGGAGGAGATCCCGTGCACGGCACCGCGGAAGAGGTCGACCTGCGCCTGCGGGTCGACCGGCGGACGACCGGCGCCGAGGGCGTCGTCGTCCTGGATCTGCGCGCGGCCGACGGTTTTGACCTGCCGGGCTGGTCCGCCGGCGCGCACATCGACCTCCGGCTCCCCGGCGGCCTGACCCGCCAGTACTCGCTGTGCGGAAACCCCTCGGAACGAGACGTCTGGCGGGTCGCCGTCCTCCGGGAGCCAGAGAGCCGCGGGGGCTCGGCGCACGTGCACCACGCGCTTGTCGAGGGTGCCGACGTCGAGGTCCGCGGCCCCCGCAACCACTTCACCCTGGTGCCCGCCCCGCGGTACGTGTTCGTGGCGGGCGGCATCGGCATCACGCCGATCCTGCCGATGATCGACGCCGCCGACGCCGCGGGGGCGAACTGGGAGCTGCACTATGGCGGTCGCAGCCGCCGGTCGATGGCGTTTCTCGAGTCGCTCGACGCGGCAGCCGGTCAGCGCGTCACCCTGCACCCGCAGGACGAAGTGGGGCTGATCGACCTCGACCAGCTGCTGGGCACGCCCGCGCCCGACACCCTCGTCTATTGCTGCGGTCCCGAGCCGTTGCTGCTGGCGGTCGAGGAGCGGTGCGCCCGGTGGCCGGAGGGGACGCTGCACATTGAGCGGTTCGCTCCGAAGGACGTCGGCGCCCCGATCCTCACCGACGCGTTCGAGGTGGAACTGGCGCTCAGCGGACTGTCGCTGACCGTGCCGCCGGAGAAGTCTGTGCTGCAGGTGGTGGAGGACGCCGGCATCAGCGTGTTGTCCTCGTGCACGGAAGGGACGTGCGGCACGTGCGAGACGACGGTCATGTCCGGCCAGGTGGACCACCGGGACTCCTTGCTGACGCCGGCGGAGCAGGCAGCCAACGACACGATGTTCATCTGCGTCTCGCGGGCCGCGTGCCCGAAGCTGGTGCTCGAGCTCTGACCGGCGGCCGACGGCAGGCGGCAAGGTGCTCGGCGTGCTCGTTGCGTTCACCCGCGACCGGCCGGCCCCGTCGCTGTCCGACATTTCCCGCGCCGTGGGCGTTCCCCGGCTCTTCAGATTTGTCGGACCGTAGTTGAGGCTCGTGGCCTCGCCATGCTGGCTGTCTCTCACAACACGTCAGCTGAAGAGGCCACGAGCATGGACGACGGTACGACGCTACTGTTCGGGCTGGATGAGTTCGCCGTCGTCGACGTCACCAGGGTCGGCGATGGCGCGGTTCGGGTGGTGATCGAGACTCGGGCTGGTGAGGGCGTCTGCCCGGAGTGCGGGGTGCTGTCGTCCCGGGTGAAGGACCGGCCGTTGTGTCGCGTCAAGGACCTGCCGGCGTCAGGGCAGCGGGTCGAGCTGTGGTGGCGCAAACGGCGGCTGGTGTGTCTGCCGACGGCCTGTCTGCGCCGCTCGTTCGTGGAACGCGCGACGGCGATCCCGCACCGGGCCCGGCTCACGACCCGGCTGCGTGAGCATATGGCGGAGGCGATCGCCGGGTCGAATCGGGCGGTGTCGGACGTGGCGCGTGAGCATGACGTGGACTGGCGCACCGCCCACCGGGCGTTGGTCGCGGCTGCCGCGCGGTGGCTGCCCGAGCCGGCTCCGACAGCGGTGTTGGGTATTGATGAGACCCGGGCCCGCAGCGTGCGCTGGCTCAAGGCGACGGCGGGCTGGCGCAGGTCGGACCCGTGGCTCACCTCGTTCGTCGACGCCGACCCAACCCGCCGTGGGCTGCTGCTCGGCCTGGCACCAGGCCGTTCCGGTGGCTGTGTGAAGGGCTGGCTCGCTGAGCAGACCCCGGCCTTCCGGGCCGCGGTGCAGGTGGTGGTGATCGACCCGTCGGCGCCCTACGTATCCGGCATCCGCACGGCGCTGCCGCACGTGAGGATCGCTGTCGACCACTTCCATCTGGTCCGCCTGGCCAATGAGATGGTCACCGACGTCCGGCAACGCGTCGCGCGTGAGCAGCTCGGTCGCCGGGGCACCACCGCCGACCCCACGTGGGTGCACCGGCGGATGCTGCTGGCCGCCGGGACCGGCTCAGCCGCCGCCAGCTCGCTGCGGGCAGCCGAACACCGGTTGCCGGCGTGCTTGAGTCGAGCGGTCGCCCTGCGCATCCGGCAGGGGGCACTACCTCGCGATGCTACTCAACCGACTCACCGCAGCCGGCTGAGTTCTATTCGTCTCGACAACCCAGGAGCACCCGCCCCTGGAAGCGGCGCACGGCCGACGCCGGAAGAACTGTCACACCCGAATGCTGAAATCGACCGGCAGCGGCACTGCACTCCCGAACAGCACCACCCGGCAAGATCATGAGATTTCGAGGCTAGGCTAGTGAATCCTAATTCGCTGAAGGTCGTGCCCGACCGTCACCCGACCATCGTAGCCTGCATGGGTCCACCGCTCCCACTTCCGGACATCGATCGGGTCTTGGCCGACGTCTCCGATATGGCTGAGTACTAGCCTGTCCGCTTTCGCGGTTTGAGCGATGCTACCGACCTTCTGTACCTCGACATGTGAGGTCAACAGGTGGTTGAGAAACGCGGGCGGGACTTTGGATCCTTTGAGATTGAGCGCCTCGTGCACGAGCACGTCGGTGTCCTTGGCCAGGAGCGGGATGTTGCTGGTATAGGTCGTGTCACCGGAGAAGGTGACCGAGCCGTACTCGGTGTCGAAGCGGAAGGCGAAAGCTGGGAACACTGGCCCGTGCGGCACGAGGATCGCGGTGACCCGAACCTTCTCGTCCTGCATGACGAGAAACGGGCGCATGGCTGGCGCCGTGTTGCGATAGCTGGCTCCAACGCCAGGTAATTTAATCTCGTGAACGTTGGCAAGAGAGCGGATGTCTCTGACGCCGCTGTCACGGGTGAACAGGTTGCTGCTGTACGCGTATGCGTCGTGGCAGGACTCAGTCAGGTCCTTGATGCCCGGCGTCGGCAGCTTGGGATCGACGGTTGGGGCCACGCCCCCACCGAACTTCGGGGGTAGTCCTCCAGCTCGTCCTGGCCCGTAGACGTCGACGCCGTCAGGCAGCGTGTCACCCAAGGCGTTGGGCACGCTCCCGCCCAAGAGGAAGAAGTTGTAGTAGTCCGCCACGTGATCTGCGTGTAAGTGCGTGATGAAGATTGCACGCATCGAGGCGAGGGTGAGGCCTGCGTGCACGTACTGGGTGACGGCGGCTCGTCCGCAGTCGATGACGTAGGTCACGCCGTCAACGACAAGAGCGCTTGCCTGTCCCGCGCGGAAGGGGTCAACTGGTGGCCCCCCCCGCGTGCCTAGCAGGACCAGCTCCAGATGAGCCGGCCGCTTGGACGAGTCGCGACCTGGGGCGCCCGCCTCCGTGGCGCTCGCGCTCTGACCACCGGCGAGGGCCGCGGCGAAACTCAACACAGCGGACCCCGCTGTACCGCTCAAGACCGCCCTTCGGCTGACGGCACGTCCGACGTCCTTCACAATTCTCGGCTCGTCGTCATGCATGACCGGCAACTCGCAGCTGCTACACATAAATCTGCTCCCTGGCTAAATGAGCGAGTAAGACGAGCCGGCCGCTGCCATAGTTCGGCGCTTGCCCGCGGGCGGCGTCACGCTGAGTCGATGCGCGGCATCGAGAGGTACGCGGCGACCCCGGGGCCGGTACTGAGTGTCTGAAGGCCACCGAACACCGACGCCGGCCGGTCCGTCGGATCGTTGTGGCCGGTGAAGCCGACCCCGGCCGCGCTGCGCGAGAAGTCGTGCCCGAGGACGGTGAGCTCGAGCCGTGACCCCCGGGGCAGGTGCAAGCTGGCGGGCCAGATCTCGACCTCAAGGTCGAAGTCTTCGCCCGGCACCAACAGCTCTGCCCGGTCGTGGGAGTGGAAGGGTCGCAGGAAGCCTGAGCGCCGGGGGTCCACCCGGCGATGGGAAGCGCGCAGCCACCCCAGGGAGACTGGTGAGTCGGGACCACTGGCCGCGTGAAACACGGCCTCGGCACCGTCCGGGCCGTATGCGCGCAGGGCGACAAAGACATCGGCGTCGTCCGTGGAACTGGCAAGGCGCAGGGTGAGCGAGATGGGCCCCGCAAAGGCTAGCGGTTCTTTGATAGGCGGCGTGGAGAACACCGCCGACCCGTCGACCGCCGAGTAGCTCGACCGCGCGGAGGTTGCAGGCTCATCGGGGCTGAGCGTCATGGTCGCGCAGTCCAGGTGCAACCGGTACTCGTCGCTCTCGGGCAGCGGCCAGTCCGTTGACTCGATGGTTCGCTCGACTCGGTCGTCGATGCTCCGGACGGCGACTTGCACCGTCGGTTCGTCGCCCCAACCGGTATCGTCGTCCTTGAGGAATCGATCGAAGAACCGCCGTTGGGTGTCGATGTTGTCCGGGTGGTAGAAGGACAAGAAATACGAACCGCGCTGCACGCGGAGCCACTTCTGCTTCGATGCGATCCCGGTGAAGCCGAGGATGGTTCCGCGCAGATGGACCTGTAGTCCGCCCCAGTTCGCGCCGACCAACGTAGGGATCTGTATCTTGCTCAGATCGGCGCTGCGCGCTTTGTACCAATCGTCCTCGAGCGGGTGGTCGAGAACGTCCTGGAGGTAATCCACTCGGTTGGCGGCCAGTTCGGCCTGGGACAGCGGGGGGCCTGTGTTCGTGAGACCGGTGAAGTAGTCGTTGTACCGCGAGTCGCCTTTACCGTGTTGATTGGTGTAGACGGATTCCCACCAGAACTCGACGAAGCCACTGCTGAAGATGCCGCCCTGCCGCGTTCGATCCCGATAGAAGTCACTGGTGCCCTGCCACGGCTGTAGGGCCGCCAGGTGCCGCGGGCGGTGTTGGGCGATCATCCATTGCTCGGCGGCGTAGTAGGAGATGCCGAGCAGGCCCACCTTGCCATTACTCCACGACGCGCGACCGGCCCACTCGACGGAGTCGCAGGCGTCAATAAATTCTTGCGGCGAGTTGGGCTGCAGCCGGCCAGGCGATTTCCCGGCTCCGCGCGAGTCCACGCGGACGACTGCGTAACCCAGGCGTGTCCACACCTCCGGGTCCGGCGTCTCAAAGGCCAAGTGGCGCAGCGACGACTGCCCGGTGATCTCGGGATGATGGTTGTTCAGCTCCTCGAACAGCTCGGGCCAAAAGTTACTAAAGTGCACGTCCTTGCCGTAGGGGCTGTAGTTCAGGATGACCGGAAACCTGCCTTCTCCGACCGGCCGAAAGACATTGGCGACCACGTACGCGCCGTCTCGCAGCGGAACCGAGACGTCCTTGTCAATGACCATGTCCTGCTCTACGAACTGGGGCACCGGACTTCCTTTCTGACGTGCGGCGACCTGGCGGGGGACGGGTCATGTCGGTTTTCGCCGGTCAGACGGGGGGTGGGATGAACAGTCCTTTGTCGGGGTCGTTGAAGGATTTAGCGGCGACCAGTTCGTCGACGGGGTTGGCGGTCCCCCATTGGTCGGTGACTTCAGG
>JAABUM010003303.1_pt1 | contig 20103 bp, 25 predicted proteins | sample 5559161 | NCBI WGS metagenome assembly JAABUM01 (sample SAMN10711868, study PRJNA513369) | rock metagenome | isolation source: Antarctica rocks | place: Antarctica: Victoria Land, Siegfried Peak nord
TCAACGCTGTCCGCATCGTCACAGGAAAGAACTCCATCCGCCACACCATGCGGGATGCAGTGCTGGACGTGCGCGTTCTCGCCGACATCCTCAACCATATGCCCGTCGCTTGATGCGAAATCCCTGGTGCTGCTGGCTACCGACATCCTGACGCTCTCCACAATCCGCGTGAGTACCAGCATACACACGCGGGGCGTGCGGGTCCGTCCTGAGGGCGGCGGACGTGGGCTATACCGAACACGGAGCGCAGAAATCTAGCAGCTACCTTTCTGGCTCCTGTTCGTCAGACGGGCTCCAACTGTAGCACTTGCCTCAGAATGGCATTGATCTGCGACTGCCAGCCGGGGCCAGCCTTACGTAACTTCACCAGTACGTCAGGATCGAGCCGCACGCTAATCTGTTCCTTGGCGACCTCGGATTTAGGCCGCCCGCGTCCACGACGCACAAATACGTCCCCTTCGAACACTTCGGCCCGGTCGAGCATCTCGGTGGTGAGCGGTGGCGCATCGTCGGGATCAATCCAATCAGGCAAACCAGGTTGCTTCTTCGTCTGCATGTGCATGCCTCATAGAGATAATACGGCGCGTCCCGTCACGAGGTGTCCAGACCAGCAGCACGCACCTACCAGCGAGGTAGCCGGCCGTAATGAAGCGATCCTCGCCATAATCGCGGCGCGTGTCCTGCACCGTGATTGTATGCCCGGCAAACACCATCCCCGCATCCGCAAAATCCAGTCCCCGTTGTCCTAGAGTGAGGGCACGTTTAACGTGATCAAAGCTGATGTCCACGGATTAATGTATCACGAATAATAGCGAGGCATCTAGTGTGATGTAAGCGCGGCGGTCTAGCGGCTACCATGCAAGAAATCTAGCAGCTACTTTTCTAGCTTTTCCTTGGCCTTCAACGCCTCAAATCCAAGCTCCAGCACCTGCACCAGCTTGAGCCGGTGTTGCGCTGCATAGACCTTCATCTCGTCATAGAGTTCCTCGCGGACACGGGTCGCAAGTTGCTTGGTCCGCCCGGTTGCTCGCAACGATCGGCCGTCTGTTGGCGCGGTCTCGGGGGCCGTGAGATTCGCGGGCGCCTCTGCCTCAGTCGGCGGAGGAGGAAGATTGCGACGGGCCAGTTTTTTGAAATCAGCCATTGATGCGATCCACCACGTTTTGAAGCAACTCGTCTGCCCGGCGATTGAGCTGCGAAAACCGTGTCTCGGTGATCGTGAGCCCAAGGTTCTGCGCCTGGCGATAGGCAGGACGCTCGGGGATGAATCCGTTCAGCGCCGTGAACCCAGCTTGCGCGATGTAGGCTCGTGCCTCGCCTTCCTCTGCATCGGTGCCAATCTTGCACAAAGCAAATACCAGGCGGTCCTTTGGCACGCCTGCACGGGCTAACTCGTGGAAGGTCAGAACCGCCGGGTGAAGGTCATCCACGCTGGCTCCTGTGGGCTGGATAACCAACGACGCTTGACGGCCAATCTCCAGCGTAGCAGCGCTGGCACGGGCGGGACCGTCGAGCACCAGCACGTCGTAGTCCGGCGCGATGCGAAGTGCTTGGGTCGCCGTCTTGAACGCCTCGACAGAAAATGCCGGCTCCACGCCCGCCTCAAGCCGCCGCCGATGCCAGTTGGTGCTTGTCCCCTGCTGCGTATCGAGGTCCGCCAGCTTTACACGCAAACCGCCGGCCGCAGCTTCGCGAGCAAGAGCGCGGGCAAGTGTGGACTTGCCAACGCCACCTTTCTGAGAAATCAATCCGATAATGGTTGCCATCATCGGACTGTAGCAGAAAGCTAGCATTCTAGAAGCAATATTTATAGCAGCTAGATTTATTGGTCAGTCCCAGGTCTCTATCTCGCCCACGGGTGCCCCTGCGATCGCATTGTGGCGCGTGAGCCCGGCCGGCAGCATGGCGCGCAGCTCGGTCAGTGTGTCGGCGACGAGCGCGCCGGGCTGTCGCTGTCCGCCTGGGTGACTGGCCTCATAGGCATGGGCGACCACCTTTCCGGGGTGCTCCGCGTCGGCTTCGCTGACAAACCACATTATCCAGGCACCGCGTGCCTTGGCATCGTCTTGCATCGCCTGGGCATCGGTGGGGGTCACGCGGTGTCTCCCGGGTTGGTGCGCCAGGTACAGCGCGGTAACGCCTATTTCGTTTGCCTATGTGGTGCTGCGCTCCCATGCTGCAGTAATGTTCTGTGTCGATGAGGAAACAGCCGAAGCGATCCGTCGTGCCTTCATGGACGACGGGGAACTGTCAGCCGTGGTCGAGTTCCGCCGCCATTTTCCGCTCATCACGGATCACGCCAGGGCGTTGGAATGCGCTCGCATAATCGCGGGTTGGGGTGTCGCGCGTGCGGCAACTGAGGCGCACGAGAACGTCGTGCCACTCAAGGATAACGTGGTCACGTTGAAATCGCGGCGGCGGGTCAAGCTATAAACCTTCTGGGCGGACGATTGCCAACGGCGGCGCGTGGTTGAACGGCATGGATGGCGTCCTGCGTCCTTCAGTAGCGTTTTAGCACTGCGCTGTGCCGCCCGGGCGCGAACACGATTTGGCTGGATGGCGCGGCTTTGGGGACGGGCGGGGCCGGTTCCCGCACTCCGAGCAGCGTGAGCGAAATGCTAATGCTGGTCGATTTTACAAAATGAAACCACCGTTTGATGGAGTGTAAAAGGCCGTCAGCTGTCACTTTTCAAAGTCGACTTCAGCGAATTGCCAAAGTAGGCTTCAGCGCCTGAGCGACCGGTTTCCAGCCAACGGCGGTTCACGTCAGCTCATCCCGATGCGGTCCACCCGCTCCACCTGGTAGCGGACGATCTCGGGCGGGGTGTACCAGACGCCAAGCTGCCGGCGCAGCTCCGGGTCGAAATACTCCAGGAACGGCTCGTAGAAATACTGCACCGCTTGTGCATCGCTGAAGGCGGTGAAGAACGCAGGCCGGTCCACCCGCTCCAGCGCGCGTGCAGCCGCATCCAGCAGCGGCACCAGCCCAAGCGGCCCCAATGCCTGCAGCGTCGCCGTGGAACAACAGGCTCATCACCGGCACATGTAGCGACCAGGACGACGCGCGCCAATCGAACCCCTGGCCACCAGCACGCGCATGGACCACCCAAGCCGAGAACACACCGTAGAACAGCGTCTGCACCAGGGTGGACCGGAACAGCCGCTCGCCGTCGGGGCCGTCGAAATGGATGCCGAGTGCGTCCTCCATGCCCTTGCGCAGCCCGCCCAAGGCCGGAAGCTGCGCGCGCTCTGCCAGCCGGGCCAGCGCCTCGCGGGCATAAGAAGCCAAGAAGAACGCAACGTCTGACGGTCGCGCCAAGGGCGCGCGGGTCAGCAGGCAGCGTTGCAGGAAATCGTTGAACCGGCCCCGCAACGTGTCCGGCCGCGACCCGGCAGCCAGCGACCAGAACCCGGCCTCGTCAGTGGCCAGGTCAAAGGTTTCCACGACCGTGCCGCCCACGTCCAGCAACCGGAACTGCCAAAGGTTGGTTGCCAGCACCAGCCCATAGGCCGGCAGGTACTGCTCGCGGACCTGCTTGCCCTTCACCAATGCGTCGATCTTGTGCGACGCTCCCTTCACCTCGACGACGCCCCGCTCCGGGGTGACGGTTGCGGCCCGTGTGGGCGCTTCGTCACGGCGGAACTGCGCCTGCTCGAAAAGTCCGAAGTCGGGGATGCCGGCGTCGCCGGAGGGGTGGTGCAGGCAGAACACCCGCGGGCGGAGCTGGCCGCCAACGCCGTTCAGCAGCGCCCCAAGGGCAGGATAGTAGCTAGTTTCCGCTGTTCCGGCCTTGAGCGCCCGAACACGGCGCACGTCGTCCAGGTAGAGGTCTAGAACCGAATCGGCTTGCATTGCAGGCAGTGTGTCATTCCCCAGCGCAGCAGCCTACGGCTGGCTCCAGCAGCCTTTCCATGACCTGACGTGGTTGTCCGTTAACGAACCCCAGGTGTTGCACTTGGTGTGTCCGTTGTTTGACCAAATGGTACAGGCTGTCAGGCCGGTGTCCCGAACGCTGCCGCGGTCTTGGCGAGGCGCTTGGCACCATCTCGCAAGGCCCCGATCTCGTGACCCGAGAAGCCCAGGACGAAGCCGTCCGATGGACCAGGCACCAGGCGGGTTTCGGACAGAAGCCACGCCTGGACCCGTGCTGCGTCCCTGATCCGGGCCGCAGCGCCCGGTGGCGGGTCAGGCAGCAGACGGGCGACAAGGTGCAAACCCTGGTCAGGAACCGTCACTTGTAACGCCCCGTCTGCGTGCGCGGCCAGGGTGTCCGAGACCGCATCGCGGGCCGCCCGGTAGCGCCCCCGCATCCGCCGGATGTGGGCGGAAAAGTCGCCTTCCGCCATAAGGTCGGCAAGGGCGCCCTCCAATAGGCTCGGCGGGAAGCGGTCCGATGCGGCCCGTGCGACCAGGACTGGCTCAAGCAACGGCGGCGGCAGGACGACGTAGCCCATCCGCAGGCCGGGGAAGAGCACCTTCGAGAACGTCCCGAGATAGATGACCCGCCGACCGGCATCAATGCCGGCAAGGGCGGTTAGCGGCGGCCCGGCGTAGCGGAACTCGCTGTCGTAGTCGTCCTCCAGCACCCAGGCGCCCGCGTCGCGCGCCCACTCCAGCAAAGCGATGCGCCGGTCCATCCGCATGGCGACGCCGGTCGGGAACTGGTGCGACGGGGTGACGTAGGCGACCCGGGCGCCTGGGGCACGGCGCCGGCCCTCGTCCACCACAAGCCCGTGCTCGTCAACGGGGACCGGGACCAACCTCGCCCCGGCGGCCTCCAACGCCTTCCGGGCAGCGGGATAGCCAGGGTCCTCCATCCAGGCGGCGTCGCTGGGCCTGAGCACCGCGCCCAGGCAAAGCTGCAAGCCGTGTTGCGTGCCGCTAACCAGCACGATGTGGCCCGGATCGCAGCGCACGCCGCGGCTGACCGCGAGGTGCTCCGCCACGCGCTCGCGCAGCTCCCGGCCGCCGCGGGGGTCGCCGTAGCCGAGGTGGGCGGGATCAAGGGTCCGCAAGCGCTTGCCGACCGCACGCCGCAGCCGGTTCAGAAACAGGGCGTCAACACCTGTCCGGCCCAGGGCGAACACCTCGCGGTCGGGGGCCATGTCCGTTGCCGGAGCGCGCTCCGGCCGGGCCGGGCCGGTTGGGACGTGGTCCGCGACGAAGGTGCCCGCGCCCACCCTGGCCTCCACCAGCCCGTCCGACAGCAACTGCTCGTAGGCGCCTACCACCGTGTTCCGCCTTATGCCGAGCTGGGCGGCCAGCGAGCGGCTGGCCGGGAGGCGGCTGCCGGGCGGGAGCCGGCCGGCAAGGATCGCGTCGCGCAGGCCCTGGTGGACGCGCGCCGATTGCGGGCCGCACGTCCCGTCCAGGCGCAGCGGCAGGTCCAGCGCGCCGGACTTGTCTAGCTTGCCAGGATTGGTGGCCGGATTGGCCGGCGTCGGCGTGGGCAATTGGACCTCCCGGCAACCAATCTACCCGGTGCATAGTCACGCCGCAACGAGGCAGCCAGGAAATCAGGAATGTCGGACGCGGAAACGCTCGCCTATCCGGTGGACAACGTGAACCGGGTGAAGCGCCGGCACGATCGGGGGTTCTACGACCACGAAACCGTCCATGCCTTGCTGGACGCAGCCGCGCTGTGCCATGTCTCCTACGTCATAGACGGCTTGCCCTACTGCACGCCGACGCTGTTCTGGCGCGAGGGCACAACGCTGTACTGGCACGGCAGCAGCGCCAGCCGGATGCTGCGCAACCAGTCCGCCGGTCAACCGGCGTGCCTGACCGTGACGCACTTGGACAGCCTCGTGCTCGCACGCTGCGGGTTCAATCATTCCGCCGACTACCGCTCGGTGATGGCCTTCGGCCATGCCCGGCTGATCGAGGACCCGGCGGAAAAGGAAGCAGCGCTGGTTGCCATGGTGGATCGGCTGTTTCCCGCCCGCACGGCCAGCCTGCGGCAAAGCTCGACACAGGAGATCAAGGCGACCGCGGTCGTGGCGATGAAGATCGAGCGCGCGTCCGCCAAGATACGCGCCAAGGGCGTGGTGGACGAGGACGAGGACTACCCGCTGCCGATCTACGCCGAGCGCCTGCCCGTGCGGACGGTGATCGGGGAGCCAGAGCCATGCCCCCGGCTGATGGACGGCGTTGCGCGCCCGGAAACGCTGGCGGGCTACCGCCCCGGCCGTGCGCTGGAAGTAGCGTTGATCGAGTCTTACGCCGTCACCTACCCGCGGTGACGCCCCTGGAGGGCAACGAAGGCGGCCGAAGCGCTGCCGCGATGACTACCAGCATGATGCAGGTGGTCCGCGAGCAACGGCTCGGCTTCGTCGCCACGGTGAACGCGGATGGCACGCCCAACCTGTCGCCCAAGGGCACCTTTGCCGTCATGGACGCGGCGACGGTCGCCTTTGCGGAAATCCGCTCGCCCGGCACTCTCTGCAACCTCGCCACCAACCCGGCGGTGGAGGTCAACTTCGTGGACCCTTTCACGCGCCGCGGCTGCCGCCTATTCGGCACGGCAAGGATCATACGACGGGGTGACGCGGGGTTCGACGGGTTGCTTCCGTTGTTCGCCGACCACGGCAGCCTGGTGCCCCGCACGCGGGCGGTCGTGCTGATCGCAGTGACACGGGCGCTGCCGCTCTCCTCGCCTGCCTATGATGACGGCGCATCGGAGGACGGGCTGCGGCGGGCCTGGACGGACCGCTTCCGTGCGCTCCAGCCGGACGGGCGTTTCATGAAATGACCGTCTTGGCGATCCCGGCAATGCCTTGCAGTGCGAGCTACGTGTCCAGCCAGCAACTCTGCGGCAGGCTAACCGCGTTCCGGCGCGAGGGCTGCGCGCAGGGTAGGGCCAGCCTTTCCAAGAACGTCGGGAAGACACGCGCGGCATCATGTTGAGCACCGCTACGCTGGTGGTCCTGGGAGGCGCCTTTTCAGCGTGGCGCCGAGCAGTGTGGCAGCCAGGGCCGTCAGCGCAAAAGGCAGGAACGCCAGGGCGGGCAGGCCGGTCATGCTCCACAACTGGCCGGCCAACAGCGCCGCTCCCATTGCCAGCCCGTAACTGATGGTGAACATAGCCGCAGACAACCGCGGCACGTCCGCCGCATCGCCCAGTAACGACGGCAGCGCCAAGGCCAGGGTGAGCAGCACCGCGCCCGCAAAACCCGCCAAAGCCGCCCATGCCACGGCGGCGGGGCCAGGCATCAGAACGATGCCCAGCACTCCTGCGAGCAACATGATTCCGGCACTGCCGTACGCCATAGGGACCCGCACCAGCCGCCCCGCAAACGCCAGCAGCAGCAGGGAAGCCGGGATCTGCGCCAAGTTCAGCGCGATCAAGGCGGGCTGCACCAGGGAAGCCGAGCCGGCCGCGGTCAGCCAGCCTGGCACGAAGCCGTTCAGCCCGAAGTAGGTGGCGTTCACACCGCCCAGCAGCAGTCCGCACCTCCAAACCCGCCCGTCCCGCCAATTTGGCCACCAGCCCGTCGCGGGCGCACCCGCCGCATGGGGCTGACGGCCCAGCACGGCTATCAGCAGCGCCGCTGCAAGCACTGGCAGCGCCCACACCACCAGCGAGGCCCGCCAGCCGCCACCGACCAGGGGCAGCACAGGTTCCGGCACCCAGGCGATTGGGACCAATTCCCCCACAAGCAAGCCGTTGGTATAGACTGCAGTCGCAAAGCCAATGCGCGTCGGCGCCCAAGTCCGGACCAGCGACGGCAAGGTTGGCTGCATCACCGCGACGCCGAGGCACATGAGCGCGGTCGCCGCTTCCAGCGTGGCCGCATCCGGCGCCAGGCCACGCGCCGCAGCGCCGAGCGCATTCAGGACCAGCCCGGCCAGGAGCGTGGACACCGCACCGAAGCGGGCGATCAATGCCGCGCCGGGCACTGCCGCCAGGGCGAACAACAGCGGCGGCAGCCCGGTCAGCAGGCCGATGTCGGTGGCGTGCAGCCCGAGTTCGGCGGTGACGCGCGGCAGCACCGGGGGCAGTGCCAGGATGGTCGCGCGGAGCGCCGCACCCGAGAGCCACAGCAGCACCAGAGTCCGGACCAGCGCGCCGGGCGGCGTGGACGAGCCCGGCCTCCGTGGCTCAACCAAGAACCGTTGCCTCGCGCAGCGTGTGATACCCGCCACGCAGGTGCTGCCGGATCACCAGGATGCCGATAAGGGCGAGGTTTGCGAGATCGAACAGCACGCCCACACCGAAGGCCGGCGCGTAGTAGCCAAACTGGTCATAAAGCGTGCCGGCGAGCCAACTACCGGCAGCCATGCCACTCAGCGAGGTGAACAGCACGAGCGGCACGCGCCAGGACGCCTCGGAGGAGGGGAACAGGTCGCGGATCGCCACTATGTACGCCGGGATGATGCCCGAGAAACCGAGGCCGAAGACGGCGGAAACGGCGAACAGCCCGGCTTCGCTCTGGGTCAACATGAACGCAACGATGGCGAGCGCCTGGCAGGCATTGCCCGCCAGCACGGTGAGGAGCCCGCCATGGCGGTCTGCGAACAGGCCCCAGAACTGCCGGCTGAGGAAGGCGCAGCCGAGCAGCACCGAAAGCATGATGGCGCCTGTACTCGCCGTGATGCCCAGATCGCCGCAGAACGCGACCAGGTGGCCCTGCGGGATCGACATGGGGATGCAGCAGCAGAACCCGGCGACGCATAGGATCGCCTGCACAAGATTGGGTGGCAGCCCCAGCACGGGGTTCCCACGATTGCGGCGAGCGCTATTGTGCGGGCCAACGGGCGGGGCCGGCGGCGGCCGGAGGAATAGCGCAAGGGGGATCGTCCAAACGAGGACCACGCAAGCGAAGCCCACATAAGCGGCACGCCAACCGTGGCCGGCGAGGATGGAGGCGAATGCGGCCGGCCAGACAACTCCCGCGACGTATTGGCCGGATGCGATGAAGGCGATGGCGGTGCCGCGCCGGCGGTCGAACCAGCGGCTCACGTACGTCACCAGCGGCGGGTAGATCGCGCCCATGCCGAGAAGGCCGATAAGTACGCCGTGGCCTAGGTAGATCGCCCAAAGATGGCCGGTCGCGGACAGCGCCAGGCCGCAGGAGATCATGGCAGCGCCAAACGAGACGGTCGCGCGCACGCCGATGCGGTCGGCAATCCACCCCATCAGAACGCCGCCAAGCCCGGTGCCCAACCAGGTGAGCGCACCGGCCAAGGCGAGGGCTGAGCGGTCGAGGCCGAGGTCGCGCTCCATGACGCGCAGCCCGACGACGACAAGCAGCGTCGATCCATAGGCGACGGACAGAATTGCCAGCGTGACGCCGGCAGCGATCCATGACGCGCGGCTCTCGATTGATTGGACCGGCAACGTGGCGTCACCATGACCAGGCATTGTCGGCCGTTCCCTTCAGCCGAACAGCTTGGTCGCGGTGCGTGCAACAAGCTCGCCCTGGTAGCGGGCGCCGGCAAGCTCGGCGACCGAGGGCTGGCGTGACCCGTCCCCGTTGGCGATCGTGGTTGCGCCGTACGGCGAACCGCCCACGACCTCATCGACGGTCATCATGCCCTTGAAGCTGTACGGCAGGCCGACGATCACCATCCCGAAATGCAGCGACTTGCGCCCCGCTGGCGGCTGCACCCTCGGCGACCGCCGTCGCCTCGATGTGGCCGTACGACGAGTGATAGAGAACCAGAACCTTCGCCACGTTCAGTTTCCTTCTCTCAAGATTCCAGAACCTTCATGCCCTTGGCGACGGCTGATCGTTCCTCAAGCCGCGCCATCCAGCCGCGTATCGCCGGCGCCGCCGCGAACGTGTCGCCGAGCACGGACTCCATGCCCGTGCTGGCCTCGTGCATCCACGGATAGGACACGATGTCAGCAATCGAATACTCGTCCCCCCCCACGTAGGGCGTCTTGGCCAGCCGCTTCTCCAATATGCCGAGCAGGCGCTTGCCTTCCTTGGTGAAGCGCTCGATGGCGAGCGGCGCCTTCTGGTCGGAGCGGACGGCGAAAAAGTTTAGTTGTCCCAGCATCGGGCCGAGGCCGCCGATCGACCAGTGGAGCCACTCCAGCGTCGCCCAGTGCGCCGGCCCGGCGGGGGGCAGCAGGCGCCCGCTCTTCTGGGCGAGGTAGGTCAGGATGGCGCCGCTCTCGAACACGGCCTGCTCGCCCCAGGCCGCGTCCCCGTCAACGATGACCGGGACTTTGTTGTTGGGCGAGATCGCGAGGAAGGCCGGATCGAACTGCTGGTCAACACTGATATCAACCCCCCGCACGGTGTAGGGCAGGCCGATCTCTTCGAGCATGATCGCCGGCTTGCGGCCGTTGGGCGTTTTCCAGGTGTGGAGCGTGATCATGACGCTGGGTCTCCGGACGCGATTTCTTGGCGTGACCCGCCGTGCCGTAGGGGCGCCGGAGATGACATGGCCATCGCGTGCCGCTCGGCAATCAGCCCCTTCACCCAGGGCACGCCTTGCTCGCCGGCCACGATGCCGAGCAGGCCGAACAAGGCGACGAGTGGCGGTGCCGGCGACCTGACGCCGATTAGCGCGTAGGCCACTCCCACGGCGACGCCGACTAGCAGGGACACGAGATAGGTCATCCGGCCTCTTTCAAGCGGCGGCGTTCCAACCGCCCGAGGCCCAGAGATGGGAAGGTGCGGAATGGAGGTGCAGGCGGAAACGCTCGATGCTACCGTTCGAAGGCCTCGAAACCGCCAACGGGTTGACTGCCCCGCGCTAAAGCAGCGGCACCACCGCGGACGTGATGGGGATGTCCAGCACGGTCGGCCCTGACCGGCTTAAGGCGTCCCGCAAGGCCTCGGCCAGCGCTTCCCTTGTCGCAACCCGGACCGCGGCGCAGCCATAGCCCGTCGCCAGGGCGACGAAGTCGAGGCCGGGCAGGTCCATGCCGGGCACCCCGGGCGTACCCTGATGCTTGGCGAACGACTTCAGGATGCCGTACTCCCCGTTGTTCAGCACCAGGAACACGATGGGCAAGCGGTGCTGCGCCGCCGTGTAGAGCGCCTGGATCGAGTAGTTGGCCGCCCCATCGCCCAGGATGGCCAGGATCGGCCGGTTGCGGCCGGTGTCCCGCTCCGCCAAAGCATAACCCACCGCCGCCGGCATCGCCCAGCCCAGCCCGCCGCTGCCGAACAAAGAGTACGATTGGGGCCGCGTGATGGGCACCCACTTGTGGAACTCCTCAATGTTGGACGTGGACTCGATCAGGATGACCGCATCGTCTGGCCGATGTGCCTGGAAGGTTGCGAAAACCTCGCCCGGTACCAGCATGGGGCCAGGCCGCTCAGGCAGATCGCGCTTCACAACGCGCGGGGGCACGGGCGGGTACGTTCCCGGCTCCACTAACTTTAGCAGCCCCTCCAACGCAAGGCGGGCATCCGCGAGCAGACTATCGCCCACGGGCGCGCGGGCCGCCTCAGCCGGGTCGTCGGCAATGTGCAGCAGCCGCGCCCCGGCGGGCAGGTAGTCGCCCGGCACATGCGGGTAGTAGCGGAACACGGGAGCGCCCACTACGACCACCAAGTCATGGCCCTCCAGCTTCCCGCTCAGCGGAGCGATGGCGAAGGGCAGGAAGCCCTGGAACAGCGGATGGTCTTCCGGGAACGCAGCCCGCTCGGTCTCGGGCGGCGCCCAAACGGGCAGGTTCAGCTTCTCGGCCAGGAGCCGTGCCGCGTCCCAGCCGTCGGCGCGATCCACCGAAGCGCCAAGCACCAGCACCGGGCTTCTGGCCGCGCTGATCTGCCGGGCGAACTCCCGCAAGCGGGCCGGGTCCGGCCCCACACGCTGGCTCAGCGTCCGCACGGCGGCGGCGCCCAGGGCCGGCTTGTCGAAGTCGTCCATCGGTAAGGACAAGAAGACAGGGCCGGCCGTGGGCTGCACCGCGGTGGCGTAGGCGCGCATGAACGCCGCCGGCACGTCGGCGGCCCGTGCCGGCTCGTAGCTCCACTTCACCCATGGACGCGGCGTTTCCACCGCCTGCACGTTGGTCAGGTAGGGTTCCAACAGCAGCATCTCGCGGGTCTGCTGCCCCGCCGTGACGATGAGCGGGGTCTTGTTATAGTGGGCGCAGATCAAGTTCCCCATCGCGTGGCCCACGCCCGCGACGGTATGTAGGTTCACCAGCGCCGGCCGGCCGGTCGCTTGCGCGTACCCGTCGGCCATGGCCAGCACGGAGGCTTCCTGCAGGGCCAGCACGTAGGTGAAGTCGGCTGGAAAGTCCTGCAGGAAGGGTTCCTCGGTGGAACCGGGGTTCCCGAAGATGGTGGTCAGGCCCAACTGCCGCAGCAGGTCGTAGGTGGCCTCTCGAACGGTGAAGGTCATGTACGAGGAGCCTCCCAGCCCTGTGCGTTGGCGGCTCGCTACTGCCGGACGAACGCCAGCGTGTCGGCGATCATCTGGTCGGAGTTGGTCGCGTAGAAGCCGTGCGGATGGCCCTCGTACTCGATCAGCCGGGAGCCCGGGATCATCTTGTGGGCACGCCGGGCGGTAGCGTCGATCGGCGCGGGCTTGTCCTCGGTCCCGTGCAGGATGAGCGTCGGCACGGTCATCGCCGGGATGTCGCCCTTGAAGTCGCCGAAGGTGAAGTTGTGCGGCATGGCGGTCTGCGCCCTCATGCTGCCCATCATCGCGACATTCACCGCCGCTTCGAGCACGTCGTCGCTGGCCGAGTGCGCGGCGCCGACGAGCGACTTCACGCCCTTGCCGTAGAACGGCGGCAGGAACGTGTGGCGGTAGAACGCGGCGGCGTCCTTCTCGATGCCGGCGACGATGTCCTCGTAATCCTGGGGCGTGTGGCCCGCCGGGTTGTCGTCAGCCTTGAGCATCCCCGGCACGACCGACGCATACAGCCCGAGCTTGATGACGCCCTTGCCGTTGTGCCGGCTCATGTAGCGCGCGCACTCGCCGCCGCCCATCGAGTAGCCGATGACCGTCACGTCGGTCGTGGCGCCCGTCGCCTGCATCACGTCGGCCAGGTCGTCGGCGTAGGTGTCCCAGTTATAGCCCGACCAGGGCTGGCCCGAGCGGCCGAAGCCGCGGCGGTCGTAGTTGATTACGCGGAAGCCGGCCTCGGCCAGCTTCATCGCGGTGCGGTCGAAGCTGTCGGCGTTGAGGGGGTAGCCGTGGATGAGGATGACCGGGCGGCCAGCGCCCCAGTCCTTGACATAGATGTCCGTGCCGTCGCGCGTCTTGATCGAAGCCATCCGTCGCTCCTCAGGTTGTTGCGGGCTTGCGGGCGAAGCCCAGGTGTCCGCGGACGTGCCAGTGCTCGCGATGGCTGCGGCAGAGGCTCTCAGGAAGTGTCTGCGCTCCATGGCTTTGCTCCTGCACATCGTTCGCGGGGTGGCCGGATTGTCGCTCGCCGCGTCCGTCCGCTGATCTACGGAGGAGTCCAGCCGCGAAAAACCTGCATTATTTGGACGGAAACCTTCGACGTTCTCGAAGGCCGGACCGACAGGCTTCCGACTTGGCTGGAGTGCAGCGCCGAGGTTCTGCCACTTGCTCCGGCAAATGCCTTGCGCGATCTGGCCGCCCGCCGCCGGGGCTTCCGAGAGGGTGCATGTCATCCTTGGCATCACCGCTGTGCGGCACTGCCGTCGCGGTGGACATGCGCTTGCCGGGGTAGCGGACGAGGGGTGATGCTCCGATCAGCCGGAGTGCTGGCCGCGGAACCGTTCGATGAGCCAGCAGGCGGCAGGACCCGGCGGCGTGTCGGCACGGTAGATCGCGTCCAGCGGGTAGTCGAACGCCGCGCCGTCCGGCAAGTCGAGTTCGACGAGCGTATCAGCGGCGAGGTCCTCCGTGACCATCGCCAGCGGCATCATTCCCCACCCGATGCCGGCCCGCAGCAGCATGTGCTTCGAGTAGAGATCCCCAAGGCGCCATGTGCGGCTGGAAATGACGCTGAAATCCTGCCCCTTGGTGAGCGGCGACCGGTCATAGACGACAAGCTGGACGTGCTCCCTGATGGCCCCCGGCGGGTGGCCGCCCGACGGCGCCTTGGCGAGCGGATGATGACGGCCCGCAACGGGGACCATCCGCAGGCTGCCGACGCTTATGCGATGGAGGTCATCAAACCCGGCCGTGAAAGGCCCGCTGATCCCGATGACCGCGGTTCCCCTGAGCACCAGGTCAGCCACCGCGCCCAGTGTTTCCCCATGCAGGTGCAGCGTGACCGATGGGTATGTATCGAGGAAGGCGGTCAGGGCGTCAGCGACGCGCTCCGACGGGAGCAGGCAGTCCAGCACGACATGGAGTTCGCCTTCCAGCCCGTGCAGCATCCCTGCGACCTTGGCGCGGAGGTTGCCAACGCTCCCGACGACCGCGCGCGCTTCGGCCAACACGACCCGCCCGGCCTCGGTCAGCTGCGGCGTCCGGCTCGACTTGCGGTCAAAGAGGCTGACGCCGAGCTGCGCTTCCAGGTTGCTGATCGTGTAGCTGATCACGGACAGCGCGCGGTTCATCCCCTTCGCGGCAGCGGTGAAGCTGCCGGTGTCGACGACTTGGACGAGCACCTGCAGCTGATCGAGTGTCGGGGCGCCTGGGGCTGACGGCATTTCGACGAATCCGAAGGAAAGCTCGCTCTTCTCGGAGCCTATTGACGGATCGCGGGGCGGGTAAATGGGGTGCAGGTCACGCTGGCGGGGGTGACCGGGACGGGGAGGGATGGAGGAGGCGTGGGAAAGGGCTGCGGGAGGACATTTTCCGAGTCCAGGTGACTTATGCTTTGTTTATCAATGGGGTCGACGATGCGCTGCTTCGGCTTGCGCCAGGTTGACCGGCTGTGCCGTATCGCCGCTTGACAGCCTCGGCCAAGGTTGTCGAGCGTCAAACCGAGCGTCTGCAGGCGTTGGAGCCAAGCCAAAACTAGCTAAAGTCTTGCATAAACCTCTAAACTTCATAGTTATGGAATAGATTGTGCAAGTCAATTTGATCGTTAATGTTATGGCCTTTGAGGTTGTGATTTAGGTTTTTGCAAGGTTTGTATGTTGAAGGTGCGTGCATGTTTGGACCGTCGTTCGGAGCTGCCAGATAACCAATTTCAGCCTCGCCGGAGTGGCACGATGCTGCCTGCCACGACACTGGTTTGGCCGTACGACCCCACGTGGCGAGAGGGCCGCCCGCATGACGTCGTGTCCAGCCGCGGGTCGCCGGTTCGCCCTTACGGAACCGGCGGGCACCGCGGGTCCGGCGCCGTCCCGGGCATCACAGCGGCGACGGAGTTAGCCCCGTGCTGATCGGCTACATCAGGGTCAAGACGGGCGATGACGACGCCCTGCGCGCGCAGAGGCAGGCGCTGCAGGACGCCGGGTGTGAGCGGATGGTCGAAGACCTGACCTCCGGGGGCCGATGGGGCCAGCCGGAGCTGCGCCGCATGCTCGACGGCCTGGACCCGGGCGATGTGGTCGTTGTCGCGCAGCTGGACGGCCTGGGTCGGTCGCTGCCCGACGTCGTGCGTCTGGTGCAGCGCATCGGAACCGCGGGCGCGGGCTTGCGCAGCCTTGCGGAGGCGATCGATACCACCACGCTTGCGGGACAAGCAGCGGCGCAGCTGATCGGCGGCCTGGCCGCGTTCGGCCGCCGTGTCGCCCGTGACCGGATCGGCACCGGCCTGGCGGCCGCGCGCGCCGAGGGACGCGTGGGCGGGCGGCGCCCGAAGTTGACGGATCGGGAGCGGGCAAGAGTTGCGGAGGAGGTGCTCTCGGGCCGGCGCTCGGCCGCGCACATGGCACGGCTGCACAAGGTGAGCGAGGCGACGGTCAGCCGCTTGCTGTCGGCGCACCGGACCGGGGCTGGGGCGCTTGGATCAGAACGCCATGAGGATAAGGACGCCCACGACAGCGACAGGATTGCCGGCGTGCTGCCGCTTTCGGCGTTGGACGAACGGGTGGCCATCGTCGGCACCTCGGGATCGGGCAAAACCTACGCCGCCAAGGGCCTGGTCGAGCGCCTGATGGACCGGGGCGAGCGCGTCTGCGTCGTCGACCCGCTCGGGGTGTGGTGGGGCCTGCGCGCCGGAGCAGATGGTTCGGCCGCATCCGGCTACCCCTTGATGGTGTTCGGCGGCCGGCACGCCGACGTGGCGCTCGATGAGGGCATGGGCGCCGCCCTCGGCCACCTGGTCGGCACGCATCCCCTCGCCTGCGTGGTCGACGTGTCGGAGCTCGGCAGCAGCGCCGCCCGTAGGGCGTTCATGACGGCGTTCGCCGAAGCGCTCTACGAAGCCAACACGGAGCCGCTGCATTTGGTGTTGGACGAGGCGGACCTATGGGCGCCGCAGCGGGCGCAACCGGGCGGGCAGGCGCTGCTGGGGCGGATCGAGGAGATCGTGCGCCGCGGGCGCGTCCGGGGCTTCGTGCCCTGGCTGATCACCCAGCGCCCGGCGGTGCTGCACAAGGACGTGCTGTCGCAGGCCGATATTTTGGTGTCGATGAAGCTGACCGCGAGCCAGGACCGGGACGCCGTCGGCGGCTGGATCGAGGGCCAGGCGGACCGGGCCGAGGGCAAGCGCATCCTGGCCGCGCTGCCGCGGCTCGGGCAGGGCGAGGGTTACTTGTGGGCGCCGTCGGATGGGGTGCTGGCGCGGGTAGCCTTCCCGCGCATCCACAGCTTCGACAGCTCGCGCACGCCGCAGCGCCACGAGCGCGTCGCGGCACCGCGCACGCTGGCGGCGGTGGACCTGTCGGCAATCATGGCGGCACTGGCCGAGATGGATGCGTTCACGGTCGATGGGTGGGACGACACTGCCCCGGGTGGCCGCGAGTATGCGTCGGACCTGAAGCGGCGGCTCCGGCAGCAGGACCGCGAGCTCGCGGCAGCGCGGGCGCGGGTGGCCGAGATGGAGGCGGAGGCGGCCGCGATGCAGGCGCGGCTCGAAAAGGCCGAAGGATGAGATGCCCGCGCCGCGCCCGGGTAGCCGGCAGCCAGGGCAGTGAGGGCTGCGGAGCGTCCGTAATCCAACGTCGTCCGCAAGCAGCGACGTCGCTGGAGCGCATTGGGCTCTGTGGGGCAGTCATGCTACGATCCACTGAGCTTCGATCGCGTCGCCGTTGTCCAGGCAGGAACACTGCAACCGGCCACAGCAAGCCAGCGGATGGTTCTGGTTCCGATATGGTTACGGGTGCTATGGACGTTCGATGACCCCGGACGCATTGATCGCCCGCTTCGAGCAGGACATGGCACACGCGGAGCGAACGCTACGTGAGGAGGGCGCCGTGCATCCCTTGTTCGCGGTTGTGGACGCGCAGGGGCGCACCCGCCCGGTGGCCGCCGACTTCTCCAGCGAGGGGGCCAAGGACGTGTCGTTCGCCATCGTGCGCCTGATGTGCGCGGCCGACGCCGCCGTCGCCGTGTTCCACCGAACCGAAGCCTGGCTGGTTCTGGGCGACGTGGCGCCGGGCCTCAGCCCGTCTCAGAGCGAGCGGCGCGTCGAGGTGCTGCTCGTGTCCTGCGTGGCCCGGGTTGACGAGGTCATCCAGCAGACGGTGAGCCTGCGCGAGATCGCGCGCGACCTTGTGGGCGCGTTGGCCGGGCTACGCGACCTGGCAGTGCCGGGGCTGGGCGGCACGGGGCTGCACGGCATGGGCCTGGAGGGGCGCATGATGGATTTGCTGCCAGCCGAGCCGCCCACCTTTGCCGAGCGCCGGCGGGCGCGGGACTTGGTGGATCGAGTGGCGAAGCGGCTGGCCCGCGGACGGGCGGCGTTCGCCAGCTAGGGTTTGTTCCCGTTCGCGGGAAGCGTCGCCGGAGTTTGGCCCGGGCCGGACGCTGCCGTCGCGTTCACCTCCATGGGACGATGGCCGGTCGGCCAGCAAAGCCGGCGGCGAACAGGGGTTGCGCTGTCCAGCACACCTCGGCCGGCCAGGGCCGCCAGCGTCATGCACACGGGCCTCCCCGTCCTGTCGAGAGTGCGACCAAAGCTGCGTGGGACCGTCGCGCAACAGTCCGCAATCCGCAGCCGCGTTGTCGCTGGCCGATCGGAGATAAGACGGTCGGCTGGCTGACCGCGTCCCTTGCGGTGGAGAAAGCAGCGGAGATACCGTGTTGCGGGTCAAGCGGAGAAAGGGGCATCCGGGGAAGATTCGAATGCTTTCTGGGTGCGGAGGACGGCGTGCGCGTAGACGAGCAGCTTGCGAGCGACGGCGACCAGGATGACTTTGGGTGGCTTGCCGGCGGCGGTCATGCGGCCGACGAAGGCCGCGAGTGCCTTGTTCGACCGTTTGGCACTGAGGGCGCACATGTAAAGGGTGCTGCGCAGGCGCTCGCTTCCCATGCGGCTTGTTTTGCTGGGCCTGCGCACGGACGTGCCGGAACTGTGTTCCTGAGGCGACAGGCCGGTGAAAGCAGCCAACGCCTTTGGGGTGAAGTCTGCGATGTTCGGCAATTCGGCGAGCAGCACCGTCGCCGAGATCTCGCCGAAACCGGCGATGCTGCGCAGGAGGGCGAGGTTGCGGGCCAGCGCGGGATCAGCGGCGATCAACTGGCGTGCGGTGGCCGTGACGGCCTCGATCTGCTCGTTCAGCCACGCGAGGTGATCCGCGATGGAGCGTGCGACTGCGGGCGAGGCGAAGCCGGACTTCTGCCGGTTGAGCTCTTGGACGCGTGTTGCCTTGAGCGCATCGCAGCGCCGGACGAGTTCACGCAGCTCCCGCAGGCAGGGCAGAGGCGGTATCCAGGCAGGCGGAACATGCGCGCGGCAAAAGCGTGCGGTCAGGCCGGCGTCGAGCTTATCGGTCTTATTGCGCGCAAGCTCGCTCTCGCCATAGGCCTTGATGCGCGCTGGATTGACGATGCTGACGCGGATGCCTTGGGCATGGAGGAAGTCCGCAAGCTCCAGGCCCCAGTTGCCGGTCGCCTCCATGCAGGCGTGCAAGGGGGCAGCCGGATCGGGCCGGTGCTTGGCCAGCCAGGCCAGCAGCTGCCCGAACCCGGCTTCCGTGTTGGAAAAGACGGCGTGCTTGACGCGCTCGCCGAGCAGCAGGGCTGCGTCGAACTTGGCCTTGCTGATGTCGATGCCAATGATGTCCATGGAGATCTCCATACCTGGTTATCCGGCCCGCCTCCCATCGGCCACCCTTGTAATCAGGCATTCCAGGCAAGCTGGCGCCCCGCATACCGTTCAGCCGGAAGGCAGCAGCTGCGGCGGGTCCCCATCTCCGCTACAAGCACCAGGGCTCAAGGGGCGAGCAGGATCACCGCCGCGGCAACCACGACGGCCAATCGCAGCTACCGACCCCGACTTACAAGGAGCGAGTTGGTCCCATTGGCGGCGGGGAGGCCGGGGTGAACCGTCCGGCATAGGCCACCCAGGCTGGCTGAGATGCAGCACGTGGCGAGCGGGTTGCGCTTTGGTTGCAAGCAACTGAACGTTCTTGTAGCGTTTCTATGTCTGGCCAGGAGCATCCGATGGCATCCCCCGGTGCCGAGCTTGAGGCCATGCTGGTCCGAACCACCGTGGTCAGTCTGGCCCTACAAGCGCTAGTCGGCCGGCTCGTGGCAAATGGCATGCTCGATAAGGCCGATCTGGCGGCCATGCGGGACGTCGGGTCGCAGCTTGCTGCCGACCTTCAGGCTCACGGTGGCAGCGGCGCGCAGATCGGCGGCGCTCGGCTGGAGAGCGGGATGGCTGCGTGGTGGGACGTGGCGGACGTCATGGGCGACGAGTGAGCGCCGGGGCGGCACCTTGAGCGCGTTTGCCGTTGATCGAAACCTTGCACGGCCAATTCGCCTCAAGCGGCATGGTCGTGCCCATGAACGCGCTTGACGCCTACCGGTGCGCCAGGCTGCTGCTCGACCAGCATGGGTCCGGGGCAGAGCTGCAGGCTGCTATGCGCGCCGACGCGTTCGAGGCTGCCGGCGACGAAGCGGGACGGTGGGCCTGGATGCAGATCCTGACAGCGATGGATGAGCTGTGCCGGACCGAGCGGCGACCGAACGAGCGGATCCAATAAGCGAGACGGTTACCCTGCGCCTTGACCAGCCCGCTCGGGAGTGTCAAAAACCTGGGGCGGCGTGCTTGCCTGTCCTGAGCTGATGAGCCTGGCTGACGCCTGACTACAGGGGCGGGCTGGATGCAGTGGACGGTGCGGCTGGAGACGACGACAAGTGCT
>JAABUM010003305.1_pt1 | contig 20092 bp, 18 predicted proteins | sample 5559161 | NCBI WGS metagenome assembly JAABUM01 (sample SAMN10711868, study PRJNA513369) | rock metagenome | isolation source: Antarctica rocks | place: Antarctica: Victoria Land, Siegfried Peak nord
CGGGTGCGCAGGCTGCTGCGTCCGGCGCGCCCGCTCAGCCGGCTCGTGGCCGGTGTGGGTTTTGCGCTCACCATGTCGATCAGCGTGACGCCTGTACTTGTCGCCATCACCCCCGCACTCAGCGTCGTGTACCACGACCTGTGCCCGGTGCCCGGCCGCGGAGCGCAGCCGCAGTCCTAAGCGCGGGACTTCCCGCCTGCGCGACCCCCGGCCAGTCACCCCCCGCAGCTTCACGAGTCAAAGCTGCTGAAGAACGGGTACTGGGGAGTACCGCGCCCCGCCCCGCAGCCGGGCGTCGGGCTCGGCAACCGCGACCACCAGCGTCCGTTCGTGCGTCCGCAGGCCTGACGCACCAGCCCCAGGGACGGTCTGTGGGGCTCGTCAAGAACGGCAACGCGTCGGCAAGTACTGGAGGTGTTCGTGCGCGCAGCGCACCAAAGCGGAAGCTCTGTGAGCCGAGGTGCAGTTGCTGCCCTCATAATTCTCGCCCTGCAGGCCGGGGGAAGCACTGCATCGGCCGCTCCTGTAGCCGAATCCCCGGCTGGGGCCCGCATCTTGGTGCAAAAGGCCGCCGACGATCTCGGCGTCCGCGACGCCGAGGTTGACGCGGCCGCCGCCCAGCTGGCCGGCGCCGACCGGCAACTTGACACCGCCGGGCGCGATGCCGCCCAAGCATCGGCGCGGGCGGCCAGCCTGCGCCGCGAGCTAGCCGCCCGGCGTAGGACGCTGGCACGAGCTCTGAGCAGCCAGGTGGTGTCAACCGAACAAGCAGACGCGGCTGAACAACGAGTCCGGGACACACGTAGCCAGTCCAAGGCGGCGCTGAGAAGCCTGTACACGCAAAGCCCCAGCGGCCTGCAGGCCTTCGCGCAGGGTGGGTCACTGACAGAACTGTCCGACCGGGTCAACCTGCTCGACAGTGTCGCGGCTGCGCGCGCGCGCCGCCTCGATGCACGGCGCGCCGCCTACCGGGACGCGGCTGCTCAGCAGCAAGCAAAGCGGGCAGCGACGAACTCGGCGCAAAGCGCCGCTGCTGCAGTCGACGAGCAAGCTAGGCAGGCCTCGGGCGCCGCCGCTGCTGCCCTGCAGGCCGAACAGCGAGTCGAAACTGTCCGCGGTGGACGGCAGCGCACACTCGCGGCGTTCCGGGCCGCGGCTGTAGCTGCCCGGCGGCGATATGAGACGCAGCGGGCCGCCTCCGATCGGATAGCTGCACTGCTGGTTGCGCGGGCCGCGCAGACACGGGCCGCCTCCGATCGGATGGCTGCGCTGCAGGCCGCTCAGGCAAAAGGGGCTGCTGTCGAGCGGTCCGCAGCACTTCAGGCTGCGCGCGCCGAGCAGGCACCGCGAGCCGCCCAGCCTTCTGCTTCCCTCCCGGAGCCGACTGGCGGGGGCGCCCCTGCTTCGATCGGCACATTCACCCTTCCCACCGACGGAGCATTGTCCTCCGGCTTTGGCTACCGCGACGACCCGTTCGGTCTGGGCCGGCGCTTTCACGCCGGGCAGGACTTCAGCGCCCCGCTTGGTACTCCCATCGTCGCGGCGGCTGCTGGCACCGTCGCTCTGGTGCAGACCCCCGAGCAGAGCGGCGGCTACGGCAACTACACGTGCATCGACCACGGCTCCGGCCTGAGCACCTGCTACGCCCACCAGTCCGGCGTACTGGTCCGAGTCGGCCAGCAGGTGCAGCAGGGCGAGCTGATCGGGCTCGTCGGCAGCACCGGCGCCTCGACCGGTGCCCACCTGCATTTCGAAGTGCGGATCGATGGCACACCAGTCGACCCGATGCCCTACCTGCCGTAGTGGACCGACAACCTCTGCCCTGCCCCTCATCAGCGTTAAGGCCAAGGCTGGCGACGAGCAGCCGGGCGAGGTAGTTCTCTCGTCTACCGCACCCGCCGTCGAGGTGGCCGGCTTCCGGTCAGACGCGGCCGACCAAATAGCCCGAGTCCCAGATGCGAACCAGTTCGACGCGGCCGCCGGGCTTGGGGGCGTGCCAGATCATGCCGTTTCCGGCATAGATGCCTTCGTGGTAGATCGCACCTGGGCTGCCGAAGAAGATTAGGTCGCCGGTGCGCTCGCTGCCCGGGGCGGGATGCCAGCTGGCGGCGTACTGCTGGTCGGTGGTGCGCGGCAGGAACCTGCCCACAGCGGCGTAGGAGTACTGGACGAGTCCCGAGCAGTCGAACGCCGACGGGCCGGTAGCTCCCCAGACGTAGGGTTTGCCGTCTTGCTGGGATGCGACAAGAACGGCGCCGCTGGCGGACGGGGCCGGCGGAGTGCAGCCTGCGACGGCGACGGTAGCCGCCGCGGCCACCGCAACTGGCGCTAGCCGGAGCTTGTTGCTGCGCAGGGGCCGCGCGAGGGCATGGCGCAGTGAGGACAGGGCGGTGCTGGGCAATGTTGTCCTTCCCGACCGCCTGCGGGGTTAGCTGTCGGGTTCGGGCTGGGCTGCCCGGCCGTGTATCACGGCTTCACCCCGAGACCGCACTTGTGCGGCCGTTTCTTGGGTCCCCCACTCCTGCCCCGGTGGTTCTTGGAGGGCCGCCGGTTCCGTTGGGCAGGATTAGGCGTCCGGCCGGCGGGTGCATGCTTGCAGCCAGACCCTATCCACGACGCGCCGTAGTAGACAATGCCCCGCTGGAATCCGGGCCCGCAGGTTCCGACTGGTCTTCCTTCAAGACCGGGCAGACACCCTTCCACGGCGGCGCGTGCAGTTCAGGCACACCCGCGCTTGCAGACGCGGGGACCTGTCCGGCAGCATGCCGCTCACCTCGACGGGTTGAACCTGCGAGTTCTCGCCGCTGCCGCGTGGATCCAGTGTCGGCGGCGCCGCATCTTGAGCTAGCCGACCAGGTCCGCTGAGCACGAGGCTTGCTGCCCGTAGCGCCAGACCGTTCGCTCGGGGCCGTTTTTGTGCGAAGGTCGCTTAATTGCGGATGCCGTCGACGGTCAGGCTGGGGCCGCCGGGTGCGGTGACGCTGGGCTGCCGGGACGTTCGGTGCCTCGGACGACCACGTCGTTCGGACCAGCTGAGGTAGGCCGTGGGAGCCGCCAGCCCGTCGGGCTCGCGCTGGCGCCGCGTGGCCCATCGCCATTGAGTCGGCCCAGTTCGAGAGCGGTCACTGGCGTGCCTCCACAGTCCGGACATTGGCTGAGGTCGAAGAGCACCTCCCGGCGGCAGTCGGCGCACCAGTGCGGCTCCGCGTCGCCGTCCGAGGCGTTCTCCCGCGCTTCGCCCGGGCGCTCTGACCGGCGCGCCAGCCGCCGCACTCCCGGCGCACCCGCGATCCGCATGATGACTCCCACTCAGCAATAGTGCCCCGCCAGCACCCGAGCGGTAGCTCTCGCACGCTTGGCCTCTTGGCCCCTGAGCAGCGCAGTCCGCGCGGTAGCCGGGCGGGGTGCACTATGCGTGAGGCAGCCGTAGGGGAACACGTGATGCTGACGGGCGTTCCGGGCAGTCCGCTGTGCTGCTTGGGGGAAGGCGGCGGTGAAGCTCTTGGACCAGACTGTCGAACTCTTCGGTCATCTGCCCGGTTCGGGTCAGGCCGCCGACCTCGATGAGTGTCTGACTGGGCGGCTCGGTTTCCCCGGCGCTGCTGGCACCTGAAGGGGCTGGTCCAGGCGATGGGGCTATGGCAGTTGCCCGTACCCAGATTCGGCGTCGCCGCACGTTCAGGGAGCCGACCAAACCGGCGAGCATGATGATCGCTGCCCAGAGCACCAGGCCTTTGCCGGGGTCGTTCTTGACTGCGAAGGTGGCCCAGTTGCGGACGCCGTCGACGGTCAGGGTCATGCCGGCGGGCAGCCCGGTGAGGGTGCGCTGGCCAGGGTTGTCGGGGTGCAGCAGCTGACCGACCGGGTTGCGGGGGCCGCTGGGCCCGTCAACGGGCAACACTGTCAGAGCGCTGCGGTCCAGTGCGTAGACGTTTTGTGGGGCGCCGGCGTCCAGATGCAGGTCCCCGACGAGGACTTGCAGGCGAAGGACGGGGTTGCGCAGCTGCGGTCCGGTGGAGAACGGGCTGCCGTCAGGTGGGGGGCTGGGGGTGAGCGGGCCGTAGAACGCGAGCTGCTGGGGCACCTTGAGCCGCCCGGCGGGTGGCAGACCCGGGTCGGGGACCTTGACGACGCAGGTGGAGTCCAGTGCGGCCGATCCGCTCGGGTCGCAGGGTGGGGTGTCGTCGTAGACGGTTCGGCCGCGGCGGTCCCGCAGGATGACGTGGGGGGCGTAGCCGTGGCCGATCAGGTAAGCCTTAGTCTCACCCAGGCGCAGCGGGTGGTTGACCTCGATCAGCCGGGTCCGTGACGGGGCTGTGGGTTTGGGCCGGTAGGCGACCCGGGCGGCGAAGCTGGCGGGGGTGCCGTTGGGCTGGTAGGCGGCGCTGAACTGCTCGAGTGTGAAGGTGAACGGCTGCAGCCGGGCGGTGTCGAGGAGGGCGCCGCGCTTGAACTGGTCGTATTGCAGCGCGCTGTTGGAGAACGACTTTCCTTCCACGACGAGCACCGTGCCGCTGTATCCGTGCAGGCTGCCCAGGGCAACCCCGACGAGCAGCAGGCCGAGCGCGACGTGGAACGCCAGGTTGCCGGTCTCGCGCAAGTAGCCCTTCTCGCCGGCGACTGTGCCGGGGTCACGGGCAACCCGGAACCTTTTCCTGCGCAGCACCCGGTGCGCTTGGGTGAGAGCGGCCTCGATGGGCATTTCGGTGACCCAGGACGTGCCGCTCGAGAGCCGTGCGGGGTGAGCGGGGGCGGGGGGCGGCCGGCGGACCAGGGCCCGGGCGTGCAGCCTGATCCGGGGGATGAGGCAGCCGACAAGGCTGATCATCAGTAGGGCGTAGACCGCTGCGAACCAGGGTGCGGCGAAGACGTCGAAGCCGTCGAGCCGGTCAATAAACGGGCCGAGGCGGGGGTGGGCGGCGATGTACTGCTGGACGCGTAGCGGGTTGACGCCCCGCTGCGGTATCAGCGAGCCGGGTACGGCTGCGACAGCGAGCAGGAACAGCAGCTGCAGCGCGGTGCGCATGCTGGTCAGCTGGCGCCAGGGCCGCAGCAGCCGGCTGAACCGGCGGCGCCGGGCGCCGGGCACGAGCTCGGCGACGTCGTCGGGTGCGGTGCTGAGCTTCTCGGCGGTGAGCGTCACAGGGGTGAACCGTTCGACGCCGGGATCAGCAGGCGTAGTTCGATGACGAGCCGGTTCCATTCCCCGGTCAGCTCGAGCAGCCCGGTGAGCACGAGTAGCGCACCGCCGGCGACGGTGATGGCTTTGGTGTGCCGCCGGATGATCCGCAGCGCACCCAGCCCCCGCCGGACGGCCAGGGCTGCGGCGATGAACGGGATCCCCAGGCCCAGGGAATAGCCGGCGGACAGGATTGCCCGCGTCCCGCGCTGGCGCTGGTCAGCGCAAGGCTTTGCACCGCCGTCAGGGTGGGGCCGATGCACGGCGTCCAGCTGACCGCGAACAGCACCCCGAGCAGTGGCGCTCCCGCCAGCCCGGGTGCTGCCCGCTGGCGGGGCTGCCACTGCCGAGCCGTCCACGGCAGCCGGTGCAGCGCACCGGCGAAGGCCAGCCCGAGAACGATGGTGAACCCTCCCAGAACCTGCTCGATGATGCGTTCGTGGCGCCGCAGCAGGTAGCCCAAGGAGCCGAAGGCAGACCCGTAGGCGATGAACACGGCGGTGAATCCAAGGACGAACAGTGCCGCGCCGAGCGGGACCCGGCCACGCACGGCCCGGCTGGGTCTGTCGACCGGTCGGGTGGCAGGTGCTGGTGTCCGGGTCCGAAGGGCAGTGGCTGTACCGGCTGGGGCGTTGCCGGCCGCGTGGCTGCTCGCGGGTTCGTCGAGGTCGCCGCGGGCGGACCGCCCGGATCGGCTGTGCACGCTCGGGTCTGCTGGTCCGGTGAGGTCGGCGCCTGACAGGCCGGCGATGTAGGACAGGTAGCCCGGGACCAGCGGCAGCATGCACGGGCTGCCGAACGAGACGCCGCCGGCGGCGAGTGCGACCGGCAGCGACAGCGCCAGCGGACCACCGGCGACCAGTGCCGCGACGCTCACCGGGTGCCGGTCATCGTTCGGCGACCAGCCGGTTCAGACCGGGTTGCAGATCGGTGGGTAGGACACCGCCGGTGAAGCGGCTGGCGATCCGGCCTTGGCGGTCAATGAGGAAGGTGAACGGGACGGCCGAGCCGGCCGGCCACAGCGAAACCAGTGTGCCGTCCTGGTCGAACAGGCTGGGATAGGTGACGCCCTTGTCGCGGGTGAACGAGCGCGCCGCGGCAAGCCCGTCCCGTTCGTCGACTCCCAAAAAGGTGACGCCCCGGCCGCGGTTGGCGGCATAGGTCTGCTGCAGTCCTGCTGCTTCGGCTCGGCATGGGGCGCACCACGAACCCCAGAAGTTGACCACGACAACCTGTCCGTGCAGGGCGGTCAGGTCCAGCCGCCCACCGCTGAGCGTCTGGCCGGCGAGCGGCGGTGCGGGGTGGCGGTTGGCCACGGCAACGTCCTGACGCTTGTTGCCGGCGCTGACGAACCGCAGGTCGCTGCCGGCTCCCTTCTCGGGTGCGGTAGAGCAGGCAGTGAGCGCGAGCGCCGCTGCCGCGAGTCCGGTGGCCAGTCCAGCGGCCAGGGGCGGTGCATGCACCAACCCAGTATGTCCTACGCTTCGTAGTAGCGACTGCGGGGTGACGCTGGCAAGCATCCTGAGCCCCAGCCGCGGAGTGTTTCACCTCGGCCCGCTGCCGCTGCGGGCCTACGCCCTGTGCATCATCCTCGGCGTCGTCGCAGGCGTGCTGATCGGCGAGCGGCGGCTGCGTGCACGTGGCGTGCAGCCCGGGGTGGCGGGTGACATCGCGGTGTGGGGGGTTCCGAGCGGGATCGTCGGCGCCCGGCTTTACCACGTGATCACCACACCTGACCCGTACTTCGGAGCCGGCGGCCAGCCCCTGAAGGCGTTGGAGGTGTGGAAAGGGGGCCTGGGCATCTGGGGCGCGATCGCCGGCGGGGCGCTGGGGGCACTTGTCGTGCTGCGGCGCCGCGGGGTGCCCTTCGCCCTTGCCGCCGACGCGCTGGCACCCGCTCTGGCCGTCGCGCAGGCGATCGGCCGCTGGGGCAACTGGTTCAACCAGGAGCTGTTCGGTCGGCCCAGCACCTTGCCGTGGGCGCTGCGCATCGACCCGTCGCACCGGCCCGCCGGCTATGAGGCGTTCAGCACCTTCCAGCCGACGTTTCTCTACGAGTCGCTGTGGAACCTCGGCGTTGCCGGGCTGTGCCTGTGGGCCGACCGGCGCTACCGGCTCGGCTGCGGGCGCGTCTTCGCCCTCTACGTCGCGGCCTACACCGCTGGGCGAGCCTGGATCGAGGCGCTGCGCATCGACCAGGCGCACCAACTGTTCGGCCTGCGGCTCAACGACTACGTCAGCGTCGTGGTGTTCCTGGCCGCCATCGCCTTCCTCATCCGGCGCCGTGGCCGCCGGGAAGCGGTCCGCGAGGGCGGTCAACCGGCCCGTGGACACGAGCGCCTCGTCGCGAGCGAAGACGCCTCGACGAACGCACGGCATGAGGCCCTTTTTGGGCTTCCGTCACCCCACAGACCGTCACCCCAAGAGCTGATCACTGTGAGGTGGGCATGAGAGCGCGACCGCGACGTAACACCACAGCGACTCCAGTCACAGCGCCTGAGGCGGCTTCTGCGGGCATGACCAAGGCAGAAAGGCGTGCCGCCGACCGTCGCACGAAACACCAGAAGAACCGGCGCATCATCCGCATCGGACAGGTAGTGATGGCGATGGGCCTCGTCATCGCGGTCGTGCATCTGCTTGCCCACGCCGGGGTTTTCGGTGGGCAGCCGGCGACGGCCACCGATCTGGTCGCCGGCTATCCGGCGGCCGCCCTGCTGTTTCTGGCCGGCGCGATGGCAGCGGGCCGGTAGCAGGCCCGCGGTCGGCTCAGACACCCATTTCACTTAACGACCGTCAACTACCGTCGACCACGACTACTATGGAACGTAGTAGTGTTCCCGGTATGCGGGCGACTAGCAGGAGACGGGCCAGCCAGCAGCGCGCCGCCTGGGACGACCGGGTGCTGTCCTGGTCGGAGCAGGTCGAAGCCTCCGAGCCGTTCGCCCGGATACGCGACACCATCTTCGAACTCGCCGACCCCCGGCCCACCGACCGGTGCGTTGACCTCGGGGCCGGTGCCGGCTTCATCACCTTGCCCCTTGCCCAGGCCGCCGCGTCGACGCTTGCCGTCGACGTCGCTCCAATGATGCTCGCCACCCTTGCCCGCCGGGCGCGCCAAGAGCGTCTGGACAACCTCGACACACGTGCCTGCGACATGGCCCGGCTGAGCCTGGAACCGACCAGCGTCGACCTGATCGTCAGCAACTACGCGTTGCATTCACTGCCCCACCGCGGCAAACAGCAGCTGCTCGAGCGGGCGCACGGCTGGCTGCGCCCCGGGGGCCGCCTCGTCATTGCCGACATGATGATGGGGCGGGGTCTAAGTGCCCGGGACCGCTCGATCCTGACCGACAAGTCGCGCCGACTGCTCAAGCAAGGGCCAGCAGGAGCGTGGCGCCTGGTGCGCAACGCCGCGGAGCTCGGCTTGGGTATCGGGGAGAACCGCCCGGCCACCCCGGCCTGGTGGGCCTCGGCCCTGACGCGTGCCGGCTTCGAGCAGGTGCGCTACCGCGACGTCGTCGCCGAGGCCGGGGTCGTCGCAGCCCGCAAGCCCCAGTCCTGATACGGCGGGCTGCCCTGCCGTCAGGGCGCGCTCAACGACGAGGAGCAGAGTCATGCAGCCACCCCAGCCGGCTGAGCCGGCCGCTGACGGGTCCGGGCGGCGCAGGCTGACCCGCCGGGAAGTCCTGCTCGCCGGCACCGGGGTCCTGGGGGTTGCCGGAATCGGCGTGCTGAGCGCTGGCACCGCGGCCACGGCGAAGCCCGTTGGCCCAGGGTCTCGTCAGGTGCGGGAACTGGAGGCCAACCGGGCGCGGTCGGGCAGGACAGTCGACCTTGTCCGTACCGCCCAGGTAGCGGACGTGGAACTCGGCGGCGGGCAGATCGTCAGCACCTGGGTCCACAACGGCCAACTGCCCGGACCGGAGATCAGAGTCCGCCGCGGCGACGTGCTGCGGCTGCAGCTGGTCAACCAGCTACCCGACCCCACCGGTATCCACTGGCACGGGCTGGCGATCCGCAACGACATGGACGGGGTGCCCGGTACGACAATGCCCCTGATCGGCCCCGGGGCGGGTTTTGCCTACGACTTCGTCGTGCCCGACGCCGGCACCTACTGGTATCACTCCCACGTCGGACTGCAGCTCGACCGCGGGCTGTACGGAGCGCTGGTCGTCGACGACCCCGCCGAGCCCGCTCGCTACGACCTCGACACCAGCCTGGTGTTCGACGACTGGCTCGACGGGCTGGGTCAGAGCCCGCAAGCCGTCTATGACACCCTGCGACGCACCGGGATGACGTTGGGCTCTGGCGGCATGTCGATGCCCGCTGCCGGCACCTCTGTGCCCAGCTCGCTGGGCGGGGACGCAGGTGACGTCCGCTACCCGCTGCTGCTCGTCAACGGCAAGAACCCGCTCGAGCCCACCATGGTGCTCGCCCGGCCAGGTCAGCGGGTGCGGCTGCGGCTGATCAACGCGGGTGCCGACACAGCCTTCCGGGTCGCTGTCGGCGGCCACCGGATGACCGTCACCCACGCTGACGGGTACCCCGTGCGGCCGGTCATCGTGGACACCCTCCTGATCGGGATGGGCGAGCGCTACGACGTGCTCGTCACCGCCGGCGATGGTGTGTTCCCCATCGTCGGCTACGCGGAGGGCAAGGGCGGGACCGCGCTGGCTCTGCTGCAGACCTCCGCCGGCGCGCGCCCCCCGGCGGGCCTCCTTCCGCGCCAGCTGACCGGCCGCATGCTCACCTACAACGACCTGCATCCCACCAGCGGCACCGGGCTCGCCCCCCGGCCCGCCAGCAGAACACTGCCAGTCGGGTTGAGTTTCGACGGCGACGGCTACCGGTGGATGATCAACGGACGGACCTTCGACAACAGCAAGGCCCTTCAGGTACGGGCCGGCCAGCGGGTACGGCTCTCGTTCCGCAACGACACAATGATGTTTCACCCGATGCACCTGCACGGCCACACATTCGCCGTACTGCCGCCAACCGGACTGGGAACCCGCAAGGACGCCGTAGTCGTCAAGCCGATGCAGACAATCACCGTCGAGTTCGACGCAGTCAACCCGGGGCAGTGGGTGCTGCACTGCCACAACGCCTACCACCAGGAGGGCGGCATGATGACCAGCCTGTCCTATGTGGGCTGACCCGAGGCCACCGGAAGCGGCAGGCACGACTCACCCGGCTGCAGGTGCTGCGCGTGCCCGCTTTCGGCAGTGGGCGGCAGCGCGGTCGGAGTCGGGTACCGGGCCGCGGGGCTGTGTCAGTCTCAACCGGTCCCAGGCTGCCAAGCGAGCGGGAACAGAAAGCCTCGGTCCGGATCGCCTCCACTGAGTCGTTCTCCGGCTGGGGCAGAACGTTCACCGACCCCGGGCTCTGTGCCGCGATCGTCGACCGGCTGACCTTCGCCGGGCACATCATCGAGACCGGCACCGACTCCTACCGTCTCGCCCACTCCGGGCACACCAGGCGGGTTGACCGCGCGTCGCGTTCGTCTGCCTCGCAACGGTTGTCATCACGAAGTGGCCGGCGAACGCGCCTGACCACCCCTCAGTTGTGGATGGGTTCACCGCTGATGTGATGGTCGGCGTGGAACAGCGCTTCGTTCAGCAGCGCCCGTACATGGGAGCCACGGACACGGTAGAGAATCCGGCGTCCGTCCCGGCGCCCTTCGACGAGTCCAGCGAAGCGAAGCTTAGACAGGTGCTGGCTGGCCACCGTGGGGCGGCAGCCGGCGATCCCGGCGAGCGTGGCCACATCCAGCTCATCTCCTCGCAACGCCCACAGCATCCGGACCCGGGTCTGGTCGGCCAGCAGCACAAAGGAGAGCACCGCGGCGCTGACCTGCGCGTCGCTCAGCGCGTCCGGGTGCCGCGGTGCGGCGGCGGAGCTCGGTTCGGGAGCCTCCTTGCGACTGGCTCGTTGTTGCGCCATATGCGCAACTCTACTTAACAGTTGACATGTTCGCATCTGCGCAGGTGTGGCTAGACTAGCGCTGCCCTGCTGGACGAACGCGAGGACCGGTATGTCCGCACCGCACGACCACGATGCGCCCGATCACCACGACAGTCACGACGGGCACGACGCAGTCCCCGCTGGCGAACACGACCACGACCACGGGAACGAGCACTCCCACGACCATGGGGACGGTCATGACCACGGCACGTCGCTGTGGGCGCGTGCCCGCCACACGCTGTCGGAGGCGGTCGGGGGTCACTCCCACGACGCCGCGGACCAGGTCGACTCCGCGCTTGAGGCGAACGGCGAAGGGCGCCGGGCGCTGCTGATCAGCCTGGTGGTGCTCGCGGTCACCGCCGCCATCCAAGCCGTCGTGGTGGTGCTGTCGGGGTCGGTGGCGCTGCTCGGTGACACCCTGCACAACGTCGCCGACGCGTTGACCGCGGTCCCGCTGCTGATCGCGTTCCGCCTCGCTGCCCGGCCGGCGACCAAGCGCTACACCTACGGCTACGGCCGCGCCGAGGACCTGGGAGGGGTGTTCGTCATCGCGATGATCACCCTGTCCAGCGTGCTCGCCGCCTACGAAGCGATCCAACGCCTGATCCACCCCCGCACGGTGACCCATCTGTGGGTCGTCGCCGCGGCCGCGCTCGTTGGGTTCATCGGCAACGAGGTCGTCGCCCGGTTCCGCATCCGGGTCGGCCGCAAGATCGGCAGCGCCGCCCTGGTCGCCGACGGCCTGCATGCCCGCACCGACGGGTTCACCAGCCTCGCTGTGCTGCTCGGAGCCGCCGGTGTCGCCGCCGGCTGGCGGGAAGCCGACCCGATCATCGGCCTGGTCATCACCGTCGCCATCCTCGGGGTGCTGCGCTCCGCCGCCCGCCAAGTCGGAGCACGGCTGATGGACGCCGTCGACCCGACCCTGGTCGACCAAGCGACCACAGCGGTGCTCAGCGTCGCCGGCATCCACGCGGTTCGAGAGCTCCGCATCCGCTGGATCGGGCACACCCTACGCGCCGAAGTCGATGCCACCGTGGACGCCGACCTGACCCTGTTCCAAGCCCACGACCTGGCCCACCACGCCGAGGACCACCTCCTCGAGCTGGTCCCGCGACTGACCGCGGCCACCGTCCATGCCAGCCCGGACGGCCATCACCCCTAACCCGGCGAGGGTGGAAGTGGGCCAGTCTCGGTTGGCACTGCTCACTTTCAGCAGCTCAGCTGGGGCCAGCTTCGCTGAGCAGCCTGGGGCCAGTTGACCTTGACAGAACCAGGCCGCCTGATGTTGGCCCGCCCGGAGCCGGCGGTGGGTGCGGCGCCGGCAGCCGCCGCCCCTCCTGGTGCGTGCATTGGCCTCGACAGCGCCACCGTCGCGGCGCCGCCCCCGTCGCCGCCGCATCGTCGAGCTAGTCGGGGACCCGCTCCTGCTCGCCGTCGTGGGCCTGCTGGTCGCCGTCGGGCTGGCTGCGGTGTACGCCGCTACCCGCGACTCACTGACCCTGCAGGGCCAGAGTGGCAGCCGCTACCTGCTCCGCGACGCGCTTAACGCCGGCGTCGCCCCTCCTCGCCGGCGGCGCTGTGTTCACGGTCGGTCACCAGCGTCTTGGGCGGTGGGCCCTCGCTCTGCTGGGATTCGCCGTGCTCGCCCTACTTGGGCGCTCACTCCGCTGGGCGCAACCGTCAACGGCGCCAAAGCCTGGTACTCGTTCGGCCCGGTGCAGGTGGAGCCGTCGCAGCTCGCCGTGATCGTCGTCATCGTGTTCGTCGTCGCTCGCCTGGGTCATGCGGTCCCGGCCCCGGCAGCAGCACCCTCGTCCGGGCAGCCGACCCGCCGCCGGCTGCGGGCTACCGAGGTCGCCTTCTGCGTTCTACCTACAGCCCTGACCGCCGGCCTGATCTTGGCCGACCCGGCCCTGGGAATGGCAGTCGTGCTCGTCGCGGTCCTAGCCGGGCTGCTCATCCTGGCCGGCATGCGCGGCTGGGTGCTCGGACTGGCCGGGCTGCTTGCTGGCGCTGCAGCCATCGCCTCGTGGCAACGGGAATGGTTCAGCCCTATCAGCAGCATCGGCTCACCGCGTTCCTGCACCCACAGCTGGCAGACAGCGCCGGCTACCAGGTCCTGCAGTCGCTGACCGCGGTCGGCTCCGGTCATCTGACTGGGCAGGGCTTCCTGCGCGGCACGCAGACCAACGGGGGCTTCGTCCCCGAACAGCGAACCGACTTTGTCTTCGCTGTCATCGCAGAAGAGGCAGGCTTTGTGGGTGCGGCGGTCGTGCTCGCCTTGCTGGGCTGGCTGTGCCTTCGAGCGCTGCGCACCGCGGTCCGGGCCGTCGACGGGTACGGCAGGCTGCTCAGCGGCGGGCTTTGTGTCTGGTTCGCTGCGCAAACGTTCGTCAACGTCGCCATGGCCCTTGGGATGAGCCGGTCACAGGCATCCCCTTGCCGTTCATCTCCTACGGCGGGTCGGCACTGTCAATCGACCTGACGGCCGTCGCGTTGCTGTGCAGCGTCGCACGACAAACTGCGCAGGCAACCGGTGCTCAAGCAGCTGCCGCTGGCGCACCTGAGAAGTCACCCGACCTTCACCGGGCACCCCTTCTGGCACACCGATAAGCATCGGAAGCCCTCGCTCTGCTGGCGTTGGCTGCTGCAGATCACAGCCCTTAAGAAGCAAGCCAGCCCACAGAAGTGGGGCCCGCCTCCTCTACAGCGAGGAGTCCACGCAGTCAGTCATTCCATTGGTGGTCCAGTAGCGGTTGATGCCCAAGCCGCGGCCATCCAGCCCGTCCACTGTCTGTCGTACGACCATCGCAGCTTGCCCCGACTGCTGGCCGCTGACGAACGACTGCAGCCGGGCGATCGCCATCTGCGTGTCATCAAGCTGCTGCTGCTCGGGCGACAAGATCTCGCTAGACCAGGTCGGTTTCTCTGCTTGTGGCGGCCGCAGTTTCTTAAGTGCTCGCAGCCCGTTCTCCTGTCCTGGTACTTGTGCCTGCAAGAACGCCAGGAACGCCTTTGGGTCGGTCGGTCGTCTGCCCTTGTAGGGGTTGCCCGCAGCACGGCACACGGCGTTGACCTGTGACACGAACTCCGCGTGTGTGACCGCAGGGGTGGAGCTGCCGCACCCGGCTGCGGCTCCAAGACCGAGCAGCACCGCAGCAATGGAAACCCGCCTCATCGCACGGGTGGGAACGCAAGCGTGAGGGCCGCGATGCTCGCTGAGAGCCTGTCCCGAATCCATCGCTCCTACGCTACGTCGTAGCGCGGCGCCCCGCAACCGGCTCGTCCGCAGTGTGTTGGCCTGAGCGCGCCTCCTTGTGGGCGTGAGCGCGCCGCTTCGGGTAGCGCAGTCGATGCGGACCAGCTGCTTTGACCCGCTTGCGAAGACTGGGAGTTAGCGCAGGATGCCGGTGTGGCCGAGGGAGTAGCGGCCGGGCTGCGGCCACACCGCCAGCCCGTGCGGCTCGCGGCCGACCTTGATGCGGGCGAGGAGCCGGCCGGTGCTGGTGTCGATCGCGTACACCTCGTCGGTGCGCCGGCCAGAGAGCCACAGCGTGCGGCCGTCGGCTGACACCCCGCCCATGTCGGGCGTGCTCGGGGCGGGGAGGGGCCAGGTCGCCACGACCGTGCGCGTTGCGAAGTCGAGCACGCTGACCGAGCCCTGGTCGCGCTTGCCGCCCCGGTTGGAGATGTAGAGGAAGCGCGCGTCCCGGCTGGGGTAGAGGCCGTGCGTCTCCTGGCCGATTGGCAGGAAGCCGATCTCTTTGAAGGTGTCGCCATCGACCAGGTGCAGCCCGCCGCGTTGCATGTCGCTGACGTACCAGACCTTGCCGGGTGGATCGATCTTGATGTCCTGCGGCATGCCGCCGATCGTCAGGTAGCCGAGCACTTTGTGCGTCGCGGTGTCGACCTTGACCAGGTGCCCGTCGAACTCGCAGGTGGCAAGGAAGTAGGACCCATCTGGGGAGAAGTCGACATGGTTCAACCCGGCGCAGGCCACCCGCGTGGTGTCAAGGATGCGCAAGGTGCGCGGGTCACGGAAGGTCAGCTTGCGCTCCGCCTCCTCGATGACGATCGCGTAGCGACCGTCGGGGGTGAAGTACATGTTGTAGGGGTCGCTGACGGGGATATTGGGCCCGGCGCGCCGGCCGGTGTGCGGGTCGATCGGCGTGAGGCTGTTGCCCCCCTCGTCGTTGGCGGCGTACAGGGTGCGTAGGTCCCATCCCGGCACGACGTGCTGGGTACCGGGCCCGCTGACGAAAGTGTCGATCACCCGACTGGTAGCGGGGTCGATGACGCTGATCGTCCCGTCACCGTGGTTGGGCACGTAGATCCTGGGCGGCACGCCTCTGGTGGCGGGTGCGAGCATGTTGGCCCCGTCCGCGGCGTAGACCCCGGCGGCGCTCGGCCGGGTCGACGCGGGCTGGCTCGCCGGGGTGGGTGCAACGCTCTTGGTCTGGACCGGGGTCTGCTTAGCGGTGCCCGAGCCGAAGGCCGTCGCGGCGGCGAGCCCGACTCCGAGCAGGGCGATCGCAGCGCGACGCAAAGGGACCATCACGGCCAATCTAAATGGGCAGGGACTTGTCCGGGCTTGCCGCGGTTCATGGCATCGGGGCGAGCGTGATCGTCCGGTCGGTCCGGGTCGGGGTTTCACCACCGACGAGGTAGGCCGTCTGCCCGATGACGGCAACCGCCGCGTCGGAGGTGGCGTACGGCAGCGTCCCGGCGGGGGTGAAGCTGTGCGCGTTCGGGTCATACCGCAGGACGTCGGAGAAGACCGGGGCGCCCGTCGTGCCCGCTGCGGCGCCGCCTGCGAGGAAGATGCTGCCGCCCAGGGCCACGGCCATCGCCTGCGTACGCCGGGCCGGGAGGTGGCCGACGACCCGAACGGCGCCGCTGCCAGGGTCGATCTCCTGCACCGCGTCGGTTGCGACGCCCCCGCTCTCACCGCCGAACAGCAGGATGCGCTGGTCGTTGCCGGTGCCGATGGCGGCGATGGCCGGGTAGCGGACGGGGACGGGCAGGGGGGAGAGCGTCCGGACACTGCCCGGTGCGCTCAGGAGCAGCACCTGGGCAAGCGTGCGGGCGCCGTCGTAGCCGCCGGCGAGCACGACACCCTTCTGCACCGCCACCGCGACCGCGTCGCTGGTCGGGACGGGCAGGGTGCCCACGCTGCGAGCCGTGCGTCCGGTGGCGTCGACCTGTTGGATGGTGCCGACCTCCGTAGCCGCACCGCCCCCGAAGACAGTGGGGGTGCCGGCAAGCGCGGCCCCTGCAGCGTCGTGCACGGCTGTCGGGAGTCGTCCCGCCACCGAGACGGTGCTGGCCTGCGGGTCGATGGCGAGCACGGTGCCTGTGCTGCGGTCGCCGTCGTGCAGACCGGTCGCGGCCAGCAGGCGGTCGCCGGCGGGGTAGGCGACTGCCCGTGAGAGCGTCGCCGGAAGCCGGAAGGGTGCGACCGTCGCGGTCACCATCCCAGCCGCGCGTCGGGGCACGGGCGCCGTCGCGCCCGACCCCGAAGGCGAGGACGAACGCGCCGGGGACGAGGCCGTACCCGTCCCGCTGCCGCTGCCGCACGACACAAGAGCTACCGCTGCGGCGAGGGCGGCCGCGGCGGTCAACGCCCGACCCAGCCGCTGACTCGGGGCACTGCTTGCCGGGAACTGCATACCGTCCATCCAACAGGTGCAGCGACCTGGCAGCTGGATCAGGCGCGGCGTTGCGCCACCCAATCGCTTGGCCCAAGGCGTGACAACGAATTAGGCGAAGCAAGGCGCCCCCAGCTTGTGCCGGAGCAGCGGCATCGGCAGCGCCTGGGCGGCGTGCGGCTCACGCAGCAGCAACAGGTCGTTAGACGGTGCCGCCGGCGGCTCGCAGGGTGAGCCAGACACCGACGATCAGCACCAGGCTTGCGGTCAGGACGGGGAGTATGGCGAGGAGCCGGTTCATTCTGGCCAGCCGAGCGCCGGCGAACCGGTCGGCGTAGCGACGGAGCCGGACCAGAAGCAGTCCGGCGGCGCTGAGGGCTGTTGCCATGCCCAGTCCGTAGCCTAGGACGACGATCACGCCGAAGGCTGTACGGCCCAGGGCGACCGCGGCGAGCAGGACCAGTAGCGCGGACGGGCTGGGGACCAGGCCCCCGGCGACCCCGAGGCCCACCAGACCGGCCCGGCTGAAGCCGACCTGGTCGCGCCCATGCCCATGCCCGTGGCCGTGGCCGGAGTTGGATTCCCCCTCCGTCTCACCCGGGCGCTCCCGCACAAGACCGGGCCGTTCGGTGGTCAAGGTGGCCGGGGCACCGCTCGAGGACACTGCAGCCGGAGGCGCTGAAGTCGCCGCCCTGCCGGGCGGCGTCGCGGCCTTGCCGGCTGGCGTCTCGGGGACGGCCGCCAGGTCGGTGATTTCGCCAAGGACTGCGTTGAGGTGCCCGTTCCGGCGGCGGCGTAGCGCCGAGACCAGCAGACCCACTCCGACGCCGGCGACGATGAGCCCGGATACGACTCCGAGGGCCTGCTCGGCTGCCGTCGGCGCGAAAGCTGTCGTCAGGGAAATCAGCAGGCCGAGGATGAGCACTCCGGCGGTGTGGGTGATCGTGACGGTCGCGCCGACTGTGATCACATCGCGGAGCCGGCCACGGCGTCCAACGAGGTACGCCGCCATGATCGTCTTGCCGTGGCCGGGGAGAAATGCGTGCCCAGCTCCTAGCAGCATCGACAGCAGGATCGCGAGCAGGCCGACCCCGACGGTGACGTGCTTGCTGCCGACCAGGGAATTGAATTTCGTCGCGAGCCGGTTGAGCGCCCGGAGCGCGAAACCGGCCACCGGCAGCTTCTTGCTCGCGGCGTAGGTAGACGCCCCGGCTCCAGGAGTGGTCGCGATGCTGCCCCCGCGGACGTCGAGCGGGGAGGACAGCAGATCGTTGGGGTAGCGCAGCAGCTCACCGCTGATGCTGGCAGCCGGAAAGGGCGAGTTCTGCAGCGATACCGCGGTGCCGACCGCGGTGATCTCGTGCCAGCCGATGCCCTCGCCGTCCCACTGGTCGGAGATGGCCAGGGTCGCATGCGTGCTGAGGTCGGCCGGTGCTTGCAGCTGGCACACCAGCCGGCCGATGGTCAGTTGGATCGCGCCGGGTCGTTCGCTGTAGTCGCTGCTCCCAACGGCGAGGGTCAGCCGGCGGCCGTTCACGCTGATGTTGTCAGTTCGCGCCAGTGCGGCGCACTGGCCGGTCGCGTAGCTCGCCCGCTCCGCGGGCGACAGGATCCCGTTGCTGTCGGGTCGATGATGCCCTTGCGTTGAATGGTGGGGATCTCGGCGATGTCTTCGACCGTGTGGTCGGGGTAGAGGTGCAGCCCGTCGTAGTGGTTCACCGTCGCGTTGCCCAGCGGGTGTGCGCCCGCTGCCGGAGCGAGACCGACCAGCAGCACCCCCAGAACCACCCCGACCAGGCCGAGCCGCCGTAGCCGCCGTAGCCGCCGTAGCCGCCGCGCCAACGTGCTCACCGGCCGCCGCCGAGCTCGGCGAGGGCCTTGTTCAGCACCGGCAGCTGGTAGGGGTTGAAGTACGGGTTGATCGCGAGCGCCTTGCGTAGATTTGCGGCTGCTTCCCCTGACCGGCCCAGCGACTTGTCGATCATGCCGGCGTGGAAGTAGAACAGCGCGTTGCGGGTGCCGAGCTGCATCGCCTTTTTCTCGTACGCCAGCGCCTCAAGGTCGCGGTGGTTGACGTGCAGCGCCCAGGCGTACGCGTCGTCCATCTCCACAAACGGACGGATCCGGATCCCGACCTGGCCGTATTTCAGTGCTCGCTGCGGGTCGCCGTGGTCGGCGTAGAACAGGGTCGGGTCGGTGTCGAGGGTGACACCGTTGGCGACGAACAGCTGGTTCTCGGTGTTGAACAGCCGGTACTGCTGCTCAGCTTGTTTGGTGCGGCCCAGCGACTGAAGCAGTTCCCCGGCCTCGATGAGATAGGTCGGCTGTGGCACCTCGCTGATCACCTTGAGGTAGTCACGCACAGCGGCGTCGTTCTGGCCCAGCGCCGCCTCCGCTTTGGCTCTGCCCTCGAGCAGAGCCGAGTAGGACGGGTCGGCGGCCAGGCCCGCCGCAGTATAGCTGAGCGCCGCCTTCGGATTGCCGCTGTTGAAGGCGAGCTCCCCCAGGTAGTAGTTCGTGAAGGCCCGGTCCGCGGGGGTGGTGGCCTCGTCCAACGCCCGGCGCATCGCCGCCTGCGCGTTCGAGATGTCGCCACGCAGTTCGAAGACGTACTCGGCCCGGGTGAAGGCGGGAACTCCCGGGTGCAGGTCGTTCATCCGCTGCGTCGCGGCGAACGCCTGGTCATAGAGACCGAGCTGGGTGTCGGCGTCGTCCAGCGCCCCATAGAGGGCGGGGTTGTAGTTGTCGATGGCCAGGCCGCGTTGCGCCCAGCTGCGGGAAGCGGTGAAGTTGTGCTCAGCGGCCTTCAGAGTGGCCATGCCCGCCATGGCCTGGTAGTTGACGGTGCTGTTCAACGCCAGGGAACGCTCTAAGGCCCCGGAAGCCTTCGGGTAGTACGCCGGGTTGACAGTGATCTTCGCCTGCTGCACGTAGTCCAGGCCGAGGGTCGCCCACGCCACGTAGTCCCCGGGGGTGGCTCGCGCCTTGTCCTGCTGACGGACGATGTCCTGCGCCAGAGGGTCGGAACTCGTGCCCACCGGGCTGGAAACCCCCGGTGCGGCGGAGGTGTCGACCGGCTGGCTCGTGCCACTACCGGTCCCGAGCACTCCGCTGACCGCCAGGACGGCAGCTGCCAGCCCGGCGGCGCCCCCACCCACAGCAAGCCACGGCCAGGCCTTAGCCCGGATCCACCGCTTATCTGGGGGGCGGTTGTTGAGAAGCCGCTGATGATGATGAAGGAGCGGTGGCCTCGCGCAGGGCGTGCGTGACCGGCCGGTCTGCCGGCTTCTCCGGGTCCTGG